>Ga0182007_10001023_pt1 | contig 15296 bp, 15 predicted proteins | sample Sormic07211113_1_FD_123023 | JGI IMG/M metagenome (GOLD analysis project Ga0182007, IMG submission 123023) | Rhizosphere microbial communities from Sorghum bicolor, Mead, Nebraska, USA - 072115-113_1 MetaG | ecosystem: Host-associated > Plants > Roots > Rhizosphere | place: USA: Nebraska... | reverse complement strand
TGCGCTGATGCGGTTCAATCGGCTATCTAAATTAAGTCAAATCCAGACGAATAAATGGACAGATTGCAAACTTTTAGAATTCCCGGATAACGACACCTTCCTTAAATATTAGTAAATTGTAATCGGAAATTGAGACAATAATTTCCCGCCACGGATACATATAGGTGAAGACTATTAAGTCTTTTTTCCTGTGATCTTTGGTCGTTATTTAAGTTTGTTGGGAGGGTTTGATGAACATCGCGTTCAAATCTACGACTTTGTCTCTGGAAAATACAGAAAGACGCACAATTTTTGTTGCAGGAGGCGCAGGGTTTCTTGGTTCGCACCTTTGCGACCACCTATTACATGCCGGTCACAAAGTCATTTGTGTAGATAATTTCTCGACCGGACGGATGGAAAATTTATGGCATCTGCTGCGCTTCGACACGTTTAGCTTCATCCGCCACGACATCATCTCGTCGTTCGATGTGCCGGTGGACGAGATCTACAATCTAGCCTGCCCGGCCTCGCCGCCGCACTATCAGGCAGACCCGATCCATACGATGAAAACATGCGTTTTCGGATCGCTGAATCTTCTGGAGCTCGCCGCGCGTCATCAAGCGCGGATATTCCAGGCTTCCACTTCGGAAGTCTATGGAGATCCGCAGGTGCACCCGCAACCGGAGAGTTACTGGGGTAACGTCAATTCCTTCGGTCCACGCTCCTGCTATGACGAAGGCAAGCGTTCTGCAGAGACGCTTTTCCGCGACTTTCACGTAAGGTATGGCGTCGATATCCGGATTGCGCGCATCTTCAATACCTATGGGCCGCGCATGCGCCCTGACGACGGCCGCGTTGTCTCCAATTTCATCGTCCAAGCCCTCAAGGGGCAGGATATTACCGTCTATGGCGACGGCTCGCAGACACGCTCCTTCTGCTACGTCGATGATCTGATCAAGGGCTTCGTCCGGTTGATGGGTGACCAGTCGGCTATTCATACCCCGGTCAATCTTGGCAATCCGGTCGAATTTACCGTGCGCGAGCTTGCCGAACAGATTGTCACGATGACGGGATCCTCGTCGAAAATTGTCTACAAGACACTGCCGATCGACGATCCCCGCCAGCGTCGCCCCGATATCACGGTTGCGAAACGGGAATTGGGCTGGGAGCCGTCGGTTGCGTTGACAGATGGCCTGAAGTCCACCGTTTCCTATTTCGAACGTCAACTGGTTCGGCCCAGCGGCGAGCTTGTCGAGGTTGCGTGATGTCCAGACGCAGAGTACTCGTTGTGGGTGGCGCCGGCTTCATCGGCAGCCACACCGCCAAGCTCCTGTACAAGCAAGGCTTCGAGCCGATTGTCTATGACAATCTTTCGACGGGCCATCTGTCGTCGGTGCGCTGGGGGCCTTTCATCGAGGGGGATATTCTCGACACGCAGTCTCTTGCCGAGACGATCGAGACCTATCGCCCTGTAGCGGTCATACATTTCGCTGCTTCGGCTTATGTCGGCGAGTCTGTCGAAAACCCGGCAAAATACTACGCTAACAACGTGAACGGCACGCATTCATTGCTGGAGGCCTGCCGGCGCGCGGGTGCGGACAAACTGATCTTTTCATCGAGCTGTGCGGTCTACGGCACTCCTGATCATCTGCCGATCCGCGAATGCGAGACCAGGCGCCCGATAAATCCCTATGGCCGGACGAAGCTGATCGCGGAGCACATGCTCGCCGATTATTCGGCGGCTTATGGGCTGCACTATGTGGCGCTGCGCTACTTCAATGCTTCCGGAGCGGATCCGGAACGGGAACTCGGTGAATGGCATGATCCGGAGACACATCTCATCCCCCGCGCACTGCTGGCGGCATCCGGCTCCATCGACGTTCTTGAAGTTTACGGTGATGACTATAACACGCCAGATGGCACATGCATCCGCGATTACATTCATGTCGTCGATCTTGCGCGGGCCCATGTGCTGGCGGTTGAATATCTGCTGGCCGGCGGCGCCGACCTTGCCGTTAATCTGGGCACCGGACACGGAACCTCCATCAAGGAAATTGTGAATGCGATCGGACGCGTTTGCGGGTACCCGGTCCCTGTCGCAATGCGTGCCCGTCGGGCAGGCGATCCACCCGCACTTTATGCAGCTTCGGACCTTGCCGCCGAGAAGCTCGGCTTCCGGGCTCTCTATTCGGATATAGAGACGATCATTCGAACTGCTGCCCCCTTCTTCGGACTGGAGGTGCGGCAATGAACCCTTACAAGATACAGGTTCAAGCCCCGCAGGACGAACCCTTGATGACGCCGATCCTGCAAGGCTATCGACGCGCCGAATATTTGGTCGGCGCCGCATTATGGGCTGCTGCGCTCGTCTATTTCTGGCGTTGGTGGTTCGAACCAGCACATTATGTGGACCTCTCCGGCTCCATTCTGGTGACACTGGTGTTGGCTTGGGTCACAATCATTCCCGCCTATTTTATCGTGGTATTCTATCGTGCCCGGAAGCCACACGGGCGCTTGCGCCTGCCCGCCGGCAGCCGCGTCGCCATGGTGGTGACGAAGGCACCATCGGAGCCTTTTGCCGTGGTGGCGCGGACTTTGCGCGCCATGCTGGAGCAAGAGGTGCCGCACGACACCTGGCTTGCCGACGAAGATCCTTCGCCCGCGACGCTCGATTGGTGCCATAGGCATGGCGTTCATGTTTCCACCCGCAAGGGGCGTGAAGACTATCACCGTCAGACATGGCCGCGGCGCACCCGATGCAAGGAAGGCAACCTCGCCTTCTTCTACGATCATTACGGTTATGAAGGCTATGACTTCGTCGTCCAGCTCGATGCCGATCATGTGCCCGAACAAGGGTATCTTTTCCAGATGCTGCGCCCGTTCGCCGATCCGGCGGTCGGCTATGTGTCCGCGCCCAGCATTTGCGATTACAACGCACGTGAAAGCTGGTCGGCGCGTGGGCGCCTCTACGCGGAAGCCAGTATGCATGGATCGCTCCAGGCTGGTTTCAATGGCGGGCTCTCGCCGCTTTGCATCGGCTCGCACTATGCCATTCGCACCGTCGCCCTGCAGAACATCGGCGGCCTTGGCCCTGAACTGGCCGAGGATCATTCGACCACGCTGATGATGAATGCCCACGGCTGGCGCGGCGTTCATGCGCTCGATGCCATAGCCCATGGCGACGGTCCGCGCACCTTCGCCGATCTCATTACGCAAGAGTTCCAATGGTCGCGCAGCCTGATGATGATCTTGCTGCAATATTCGCCGAAGCTGATCGGACGACTGCCGCTGCGCCTCAAGGCCCAGTTCCTGTTTTCCCAGCTCTGGTATTCTCTTTTTTCGCTGTTCATGGGGCTGATGTTTATCCTGCCCGTGATTGCGCTTTTCCGCGGAAGGAGTTTCGTTGACGTCTCCTACCCCGGTTTTCTGCTGCACTTCGTACCGCAGTCGGTCCTGCTGATCCTGTTCGCCTATCGCTGGCGCAGCACCGGCACGTTCAGGCCGGTGGACGCCAAGATCCTCAGCTGGGAAATGACGCTGTTTCTGTTCGCCCGCTGGCCGTGGGCGCTCGCCGGAGGCCTGGCAGCCGTTCGCGACTGGGCAACGGGATCTTTCGTGGATTTTCGCGTCACGCCGAAGGGCACGTCCGAAGTTGATCCGCTGCCTCTGCGAATCCTGGCGGCTTACGGTCTGCTGTCGCTGATTTCCATCCTCCCGGTACTATCCGTCGCTACAGCGGAAGAAACCGGCGGCTTTTACATCTTCGCCACGCTGAATGCCGCCATCTACACGCTGCTCCTGCTCGTCATCATCCTACAGCACATGCGCGAAAACACCGTGTGCGTGAGCAGGCGTTTCTATCGTCCGGTGCTCGCCAGCAGTCTGCTCGCCCTGATCGCCTTGCCATGTGTGGGCACCATCGAACATGGCCATGACGGCATCCGGTCGCTGGCCTGGAATACGGACGGCTACATGCTGTTCGAAGATCGCTTCTCGGTAGCGGGCGCCGGAATCGGCGGACGCGGATTGCACAGGCTGACGTTCAATCCGCGCTGGCGGCTGAGCGACACCGACAACAACGGTTCATGAAAAGAAGGACGCCATTGGCGCGAACTCAGATGAAAATAGCTGTTATTGGAACTGGATATGTAGGCTTGGTCAGCGGCACATGCTTTGCCGAATGGGGCAACAATGTCGTCTGCATGGACAAGAACGCTCAAAAGATTGCCGGCCTCCGACAAGGCAGGATGCCGATCTATGAGCCCGGCCTCGACGACCTGGTCAAACGAAACTACGCCGCGGGACGGCTGGACTTCACCTGCGACCTGGCCGAAGCAGTCAAAGGAGCCGCCATCGTCTTCATAGCCGTCGGCACGCCGACACGCGCCGGTCACGAGGATGCCGACCTTTCCTTCGTCTATATGGCAGCGCGCGAGCTCGCGTCGCTCATTGCCGACGACACGGTTGTGGTGGTGAAATCGACGGTGCCTGTCGGAACCGGGGATGTGGTGCAGAGGATCATCGGCTCGGTCCGCAAGGCCGACACCTTCTCCATTGCCTCCAATCCGGAATTCCTGCGCGAAGGCGTCGCCGTCAGTGATTTCCTCGCACCGGATCGCGTCGTCATTGGTGTCGAAGACGAGCGGGCAGGCAAGCGCCTCATCGAACTGTATGAGAGCATGGTCACGCTACAGAATACGCCCGTTATCATCACCATGCGGCGCACTGCCGAACTGATCAAATATGCCGCGAACGCATTTCTGGCCACCAAGATCACTTTCATCAACGAGCTGGCCGATCTGTGCGAACAGGTGGGCAGCAATGTGAGCGACCTGGCGCTCGGCATGGGGCTCGACAAACGCATTGGCGCGAGCTTCCTCACAGCCGGGCCCGGCTATGGTGGCTCCTGCTTTCCGAAGGATACCCTGGCGCTTCTGCGGACGGCGGAGGATTACGGGGTAACACTTGGTATCGTAGAGGAAACCGTTGCTGCCAATGACGCACGCAAGCGGCGCATGGCGCTAAAGGTAGCAGAGGCATTTGGCGGAGACATAGACGGTCTGACCATCGCTGTCCTTGGCCTCACCTTCAAACCCGACACCGACGACATGCGTGATGCACCTTCGGTGCCGCTCATCGAAGCGCTGCAGCGTATGGGAGGCCGCATCCGGGCCTACGATCCCGTCGGCATCGAGAATGCTGCAAAGGTTCTCGACGGAGTCGACTTCTTTGAAGATCCCTATGAATGCGCATGGAATGCCGATGCTGCCGTCATCGTGACGGAGTGGGAGACCATCAAGAAAATCGACCTGGTTCAGCTCAAACATCACCTGCGCCAGCCGGTCCTCATAGACCTGAGAAACGCCTTGGACGCGGACGCCGCCGAAGAACTCGGATTTCACATTTCGGCCGTGGGCCGGCCTGCCAGCACCGACGGCAGCCTACAGGAAATCGTCAAGCGACGAGACAGACAGCAGGCAGTCAAAACAGAAACGGTAGAGCTCGTCTCAATTGCAATGCGGGGGAAATAAGATGAAGCCATCAAACAACAAGACCACCTTTGCCCGTGTAACAGCGACGGCATTCGCTATCGCCATGGGAATTGCAGGGTGGAGCAATGCTACCGCCGCCGTGGCAGGCACAAAACTGCCTGAAGGTACAAGGCTCATGACGGCGTTCGAACTCTACACGCTCTATCGTGACAAAACCTGGCAGTGGCCCGATGGCGCCGGGCGAATGCAGAATACCGATCGCCGGTTTTCCGCCTGGGTCGACGGAACAGGAGGCCAATCCTGGGCTGAAGGTCGGTGGATCGTGACGGATACAGGCCTCTTGTGCTTCGAGGCGGCCTGGCATGCGACAAACGGCAAGTTTCCAGCCAAAACCTGCTTCATTCATCGAATTCAGGATGGGACTATCTACCAGAAGCGTGAGGCAGGCGGGGCCTGGTACGTGTTTCGCCATGCTGTAGCCAAACAAACCGATGAGGCGGCGAAATTAATCGCCGACGATCTGGTCTCGCAGCGACTAGAGGTGGTGAAAGCCACCTTAGACGCGCACAAGACCGAATAAGGAGGAGTCAATCCAATGAGAACCCTAACCAAACTAACGGCAGCTATGCTTGGCACCGTCGCGCTCTGCGGCGCGGTCTACGCGGCCGGCGATGTTCTTGACGCACGGGCCGAGAGCCTGTTCCACGACAAGAGGCCGATCATCACACCGCAATCGCTTGCTTCCGGTGCCTATGACCCAAATGGGGACTTTACCAATGACCCCGACCCCAAGATCGAGCATCTCTTCCTCCCTTGGGAGGATGTCGATCTCTCAACCCTGAGCACGGCAAATGACTATGCACGCAAGCGCGGCCGTTCATTGCTGATTACGGTTGAGCCCTGGTCCTGGGCCCGCGACTGGCGCGTGGCACCGGACGATCTTCTCAACGGAATTCTGGCGGGTCGCTACGATGCCAACATGGCAGCGATATGCTCCACGGCAGCCAAGCTCGACAGGCCCGTCACCATCCGCTGGGCGCAGGAAATGGATGAAAAGAACGGGCAATTCACCTGGGCCTACTGGAAGCCGGACGGCTATATAAAAGCATATCGGCACGCCATCACCGTATGCCGCCAATATCTTCCGTCGGCCAAGTACATGTGGTCGCCAATGGGAAAAGAGGGGCTCGAAGCCTACTATCCCGGCAATCAATATGTTGATGTCATCGGGCTTTCGGTGTTCGGCTACCAACCGTTCGATCAACGCAAGCTCGGACGGGATTCGACGTTCGTGGAAGCAACCAAGCCCGGCTACAACCGCGTCAAGGCCTTCAAGAAGCCGATCGTTATTGCCGAGTTGGGTTATCAGGGAAATGAGGCCTATGTTCACGCATGGGCTGAGGAAGCCGCCAAACCGCACGCCGAATTTCCCGACCTGACAGCAGTCGTCTATTTCAACGACCGTGAAGTCTATCCCTGGCCGGATGGCCTGGGTCGGCCGGACTGGCGCGTTGCCAGCCCTCTGTTGAACTGACTGCCGCGGCGAACAGTTGAAGGAGAAACAAAATGTTTTCGTTCCGTTTCGTCATCTTGAACGCCGCGATCTCGATGTTGTTGCTGACCGGCCCGGCAAACGCCGCAACACAACATCAAATCGATAGACTGACCGCACGCGCGGCCAGTCAAGCAGATCCGATGAGCGCCGCCGCTCTAAAAAGACTCTATTCGGGGCGCTCCTGGATCTGGAAGGATGGTGCAGGGTTCTTCTCGCGTAACCACAACCATTTTACCGCCTGGTCGCACAAGGGTTCCCAAAAATCCTATGCAAAAGGCACCTGGTATGTGACCGATCGCGGCAAGCTCTGCATGAGTGCCTTATGGTACAGCGGAAAAACTGCTGCACGCAATGTTTCCTGCTTTCTGCATCGTGAGAAAGCCGGGATAATCTATCAGAAACGAGCGTCAGGCGGAAAATGGTATGTGTTCCGTCATAATCCAATCAAGCATGATGACGAGGTTCTGAAACTGCGACGGGGCGATAATGTCCGCAAACATCTGCCCGGTTGAAGTTGAATACTCAAATAGGGGCCATCGCTAGGATAGATGGACAGCCTGCTCGCTATCAGTTCTGTCCGAGTACCATCCGAGAAGCAACCCCTATTCTCTTTCGAGAGCAGTCTGCGGGAGCGCTGGGCTTACCTCAAAAAGCACTGCGATTGTGACAATGCGATGTTCTGCCGAAGCCGCTAGGCGTGCAAACATACGGCGCACCCTTAAAGTATTCCTCGGAAGAAATTTTGGCCGTCTTTGCCAGTGAACTTCCACTATAGAAGACGACATTATTCTTTTCGTATTTCTTCATATACAGTTGAATGGTCTTCTGCTTTGCATGCGCAAGTTCAGACGCGTTCGCATTGGCAGACAGAGCTAACGGGAAGGCAATCAGAAAAATTGCTGATATGGAACGTTTAATCCAATGACGATTGCGGCGTGCATTACAGAAATTTCGATTGGAATTCATAAGCTCCCCCTCGGTTAATCGCTTTTCTTCACCAATCCTGACAAAAATCATTGATGCGAACGCCATAAATACCCTGAACAAATTAATGAATTCGCCTGATTTCTTGTGTAAGCCTCAAGCTGGAAGCAATCGCAGCCGCCTGCCTCGACAGTTGCCGCGACTTCCACTGCAGTGACAGCTTTGGCATCGGTGACCACCACCAGCGCGCCTTCATCGGCCCGCCGGCGGGGAAATCGCCGACCCGATGCCACCGCCCCACTGGTCCTTACAGCAAGTTTTTTGATAAATCTCCTCATTTTCTCCGCTTCTCGAAAGTCTTGCACAGCGGGCGAACCGGCCAAACGCGGAAACGTTCAGCATGCTCAGCCGAGAGTTCGCCACAAGGGGCGGCCTGAATGAGCAGGTTCTGTCGGATCTCGAGACGAAAGCCAGAGATCGCCGCAACGCCGATATCGAGTTCCCAACACTCGGAGAGCATCCCCTCTGCCATCCGTAAAATGCCGTCATCGCGGCTGGATCGGCCGTTCTTGATGAGGTAAGCAGGACCATCAAATTAGCGATTGAATTCGTCAGTTTGATAGAAGCAAGACACCTCCAGGCGGATTTCACGCTTGCCGTGTAAATCAAAATGATCTGAAAATGAAGTATGATCCGTTAGACCACGTTGCGGCACATTTTTTGCGGGATTTACAACCTAGACGGGTTGCCTCTCGCAACGAACGCGACCTGTTGCGGCTGATCTGGAAATCTCCCGGGATTGAGCGTTCTGACCTGACCGAACCGCTCGACCTTACCCAGCAATCTCTGCACAGGATTGTCGCGCGGCTTCACGACCGAGGAATGATTGCTTTTTCCCCGTCAGAGAACCGACGCCCTGGACCACCCAGTCCGGAGCTAAGCCTGCAAAAGGATTGGTGTTTGACGCTCGGCATCTCCATAAATGTCGGTTCGATCGGCCTCTGCCTCATGGGATTCGGAGAGCCTTTGGAGAACACGGAAATTCCACAGGCTGGATCCTCGCTGTCCGAGGAGATGGACCGAATTGGCGCGGCGGTCAAAGACATTCTCGCACGCCGAAACGCCAATCGGCGGGATGTCCTCGGCGTTGGTCTTGCCGTCGCCGGTCACCGTATGCTGGAGTCGGCGTTTAATTGCCCCCTGCCGCTCGCCCATTGGTCACTGATCGACCTGGCTCCTTTGCTTGGAGCAAAACTCGGCTTGCCGATCTGGGCGGACAATGTCGCCAGAACAGCAGCTTTAGCGGAAGCAATCTTCGGTGTCGGCCGCGAGGTTGCGGATTTCGCTTATATTGCCCATCTTCATGGCTACGGCGGCGGCCTGGTTTCCGGAGGCATGCCATTTCGCGGCAGTTTTGGAAACGCGGGCGAATTTTCCGTTCTCTTTGGGCAGCAGGACTACGAGGAGCGTCCTGCTCCTAGCCTTTTGCTTCGACATCTTCACGCCAACGGCCGCCCGGACTTGACGCTGAAGGACTTGAAAAGCGAAGATTTGGCGCAATGGCAGGGTGTTGCGGAGTGGGTCGACCGCGTCGCACCGGCGCATAATCGCACCGTCAACGCGCTCTGCGCGGTATTTGACCCCGCCTTGATCGTCCTTGGCGGCGAACTCCCGCATTCACTGGCAAGAATGCTTATCGAACGGACTGAAATTAATAATCTACCTCGGCATGGCGCCTTACGCGACGTCCCCAAGCTTGCCGTGGCGGAGGTAATTGATGCCCCTGGCGCAATCGGAGCAGCCTTGATCCCTCTATTCGAGACCGTCTTGTGACTGGCTTCACCCTCAAGAAATTGAACGCGCTGTCGGTCATTCGACTTTGGTCATCGGACCTTTGCGTTTGATATTTGCGACGCCATTCGTCGGGTGATTTCAGTTTGGCCAGTATCCGAGGAAAATTAGGCATTTATCGGAAAGTTGGTCTTGGCATAGGCGCCAATGATCGTGAATAAATGCCGGGGAGTGATCCCGGTCACCTCAGCAAAAACAATTGCTTGTCGCGCGCATCTGGATCGGAATCCAATGCCGGTCCACAACAGGTCCAGCCGGTTACCGGACGCTCAATGGGGTTAAATGTCACCGCCGTCGGCAAGCATCGTCTTCCAGGTATCCACGCCGGAAATCGCCAGTTGTAGCAGCGCAAGAAATGATGAGTATTTAATTTTTCTAATTTAAAGAATAGGCGACAAAGGCAACAAGATTTGATAGATTTACGATAGCCGGTTGCGGTTTGGCGTGTAGATAAAAATTTGCCGGGCGTCTTTGCACCGCTAGCCGGATTATGGCGTAGGAGGAGAGACGCTATGGCGACATTCCATGTCATGGCCGGTGCGAGCGGTGAATTTACGCGCCCGGAAGTCCGGAAGATAGGTGTAGCGGATCTTGTCGATGCGCTGAAGTCGGGGCTTAATGACTTTGGAGAGAAGCCATCTCATTACGTTTTTCTCTGTCTTATGTATCCGATCGCGGGCATTTTTCTGGCCATGTGGAGTTCCGGCGCTGACCTGCTGCCGCTGCTTTATCCCTTGATATCAGGCTTTGCGCTCATTGGTCCGATTGCGGCCCTCGGCCTTTATGAAATCAGTCGACGCCGCGAGCAGGGATTGGATAGCTCATGGCATCACGCCCTGGAGGTCCGTCACTCGCCGGCGCTGCCGTCGATCATTGCGATAGGCCTCATGCTGTTGGCGCTTTTCGTCGCCTGGCTGATTATCGCACAGCGCATCTACACCATGACCTTCGACGAGGCAGGCCTCACCTCGATCTCGACCTTCCTGTCAGACGTGCTGACGACCCCGCGAGGCCTCTCCCTTATGCTTTGGGGAAATCTGGCCGGTTTCATTTTCGCAATAATAGTGCTGGCGACGACGGTGGTGACCTTCCCGCTGATGCTGGATCGGGATGTCGGCGCAATCGCAGCCGTGGACGCGAGCATACGCGCTACGCTTAGCAATCCAGGACCAGTTGCACTTTGGGGGTTGATTGTCGCGGCGCTGCTCGTCGTCGGCACTATCCCGATTTTTGCCGGCCTTGCGGTCGTCATGCCAATCCTCGGGCATTCGACCTGGCACCTGTGTCGAAAATTGATTGCACCCGTCTATCCGAGCCGCATGCCTTGAATTCACAAAGGAATTTTACCCAGAGATCATCGTCCGCGCCGTTGCGATCTGCCTGATGGGAGTCGTGTTGGTTGGGTTAGCGATGAAGAGAATGAGGATTGCCATGTCTTACCGTTTTCTTCCGATCTGTCTGCTTTTCGCCATTGCCATCCCGCTTGACGCTACGGCGCAGGAGGGCGACGCTACCGCAGGGGCCACCGTTTTCAAGAAATGCGCCATTTGCCATATAGCCGAAACCGACCAGAACAAGGTCGGCCCTTCGCTGAATGGTCTGTTCGGCAGAACCGCTGGAACACATCCAAATTTCGCCTATTCGCCGGCGATGCAGGAGGCGGGCAAGGCCGGCCTCGTATGGAACGAGACGTCGCTCCGCGATTATTTGCACGACCCCAAGGCGAAAGTGAAGGGCACGAAAATGACTTTCGTCGGGCTGAAGGACGATACCGAGATTACCAATCTGATCGCCTATCTGAAGCAGTACTCCAAATAGCGAAATGCCAAGCGTGGACGAGCTGTTTCCCGCATTGCCGGTTGGATCGGGGGGCTCGGCTCAGCAACCTGACGCCGCCGATCCGTTCCCGCGGCGCCGATATGCCCCGGGCGTTTTGCCGGGATGAACCGCTGCCGTTACCGCAATTGCTCGCCTGACTTGTTCATGAGATAATACTAAAACGCTTCGCGATGGGATTGTGGAAATATTCGCTGCCGGGTCACGGAGGAGACGATGGCTGTCGTAGTGATTCTCGTTCTGCTGGTGGTGGGATCGATTGCGTTCCATCTGCTTAGCCCATGGTGGTGGACGCCGATCGCGTCGAACTGGAGCTACATCGACAATACGATTGTCATCACGTTCTGGATCACCGGCTTTGTTTTCACGGCTGTCGTGTTGTTCATAGCCTATTGCGTCCTCCGCTTCAGACACCGCGCCGGAAATCAGGCGGCATACCAGCCCGAAAACAAGCGGTTGGAATGGTGGCTCGCGGCGGGGACTGCGATCGGGGTGGCTGCAATGCTCGCGCCGGGGCTCTTCGTGTGGAAACAGTTCGTTACGGTCCCGGCCGATGCCAGCGAGGTTGAAGTCGTCGCTCAGCAATGGCAATGGAGCTTCCGGCTGCCGGGCGCCGACGGGCGGCTCGGTCGGGCGGACACGCGCGATGTGACCCCGGACAATCCGCTCGGCTTGAACAAGAGCGATCCCGCCGGAATGGACGACGTCATCGTCGAAGGCGGTGAACTGCATTTGCCCGCAGACAAGCCGGTCAAAATGCTTCTGCGCTCGATCGACGTCGTGCACGATTTCTACGTGCCGGAATTCCGGGCCAAGATGGACATGATCCCTGGTACGGTCACCTATTATTGGTTCACGCCGACACGGACAGGAACGTTCGAGGTTCTCTGTGCAGAATTGTGCGGCGTCGGTCATCCGCAGATGCGCGGCACCGTTATCGTCGATACCGAGACCGCCTATCAAGCCTGGCTGCAGCAGCAACCGACTTTCTCGAAATCACTGGCGTCGGCGGAAAAGTCGGCGGCCAAATAAATGCCATGCGTACTTGAGGGGAAAAGCCGCATCGGAGGGAACAGGGAGGATGGAATATGGTCGACATTGGATCCGGCGCTGGGCAGGTCATCCAGCCCGCTGAAGTCGAGGACGTGGAGCTTTATCATCCGAAAAGCTGGTGGACGAAATATGTCTTCAGCCAAGATGCCAAGATCATCGCCATTCAGTACTCCTTGACCGCTATCTCGATCGGCATGGTGGCGTTGGTGCTGTCCTGGCTGATGCGGCTGCAGCTCGGGTTTCCCGGCTATTTTTCGTTTATCGACGCGGAACATTATTATCAGTTCATCACCATGCACGGCATGATCATGGTGATCTACCTGCTGACGGCACTGTTCCTCGGCGGTTTCGGCAACTATCTCATCCCCTTGATGCTCGGCGCCCGCGACATGGTGTTCCCCTATGCGAACATGCTGAGCTATTGGCTCTATCTGCTCGCAGTCATCGTCCTGGTCGTCGGCTTCTTTGCACCCGGCGGGCCGACGGGCGCCGGCTGGACGCTGTATCCGCCGCAGGCTCTTTTATCGGGGACGCCGGGAGGGCGCGATTGGGGCATCATCCTGATGCTGTCATCGCTGATCCTGTTCATCATCGGCTTCACCATGGGTGGGCTGAACTATGTCGTCACCGTGCTGCAAGGACGCACCCGCGGCATGACGCTGATGAGAATGCCCTTGACAGTATGGGGTATATTCACTGCGACCGTCATGGCGCTGCTTGCCTTCCCGGCCCTCTTCGTCGCCGCTGTCATGATGTTGTTCGACCGGTTGCTGGGCACCAGTTTCTTCATGCCCGCCATCGTCGAGATGGGTGAACAGTTGAAGCAAGGGGGCGGCAGTCCCATCCTGTTCCAACATCTGTTCTGGTTCTTCGGCCACCCTGAAGTCTATATCGTCGCACTTCCTGCCTTTGGCATCGTCTCGGATCTGATCAGCACCCACGCGCGCAAGAACATCTTCGGCTACCGGATGATGGTCTGGGCGATCGTCATCATCGCAGCACTAAGCTTCGTCGTATGGGCACATCATATGTATGTGAGCGGCATGAATCCGAACTTCGGGTTCTTTTTCGCGACCACGACGTTGATCATTGCCATCCCGACGGCGCTCAAGGTCTACAACTGGGTGCTGACGCTTTGGCGCGGCGATATCCATCTGACATTGCCGATGCTGTTCGCCCTGGCCTTCATCGTAACATTCATCAATGGCGGATTGACCGGTCTGTTTCTCGGCAATGTCGTTGTGGACGTGCCGCTTTCGGATACCATGTTCGTCGTTGCCCATTTCCATATGGTGATGGGGGTCGCACCGATCCTGGTGATCTTCGGCGCAATCCACCATTGGTATCCGAAAGTCACGGGTCGCATGCTGAACGTGGTGATGGGTCATATCCACTTCTGGATCACCTTTCTCGGCGCCTATGCGATCTTCTTCCCGATGCACTATCTCGGCCTGATGGGCGTGCCGCGCCGCTATTACGAGTTGGGCGAAACTGCTTTCATTCCACCATCGGCGCACACGCTGAACATGTTCATCACCGTCGCCGCGCTGGTCGTCGGCGCCGCTCAAATTCTGTTCCTGTTCAACCTCGCCTGGAGCCTTCGCTGGGGCAGGCCAGCGGGCGGCAACCCGTGGCGGGCAACGACATTGGAATGGCAAACGCCGCAAACGCCGCCGGTTCACGGAAATTGGGGCAAGGAGCTGCCCATCGTCTATCGTTGGCCATATGATTATAGCGTTCCCGGAGCGGACCAGGACTTCCTGCCGCAAAACCAGCCGGCTTTGGGCGAGCCGTCCGAGAGAGTGTCGCCATGAGCGCCATTCTCATTTTTCTGGCCGGGGTCGCCGGCATCATTGCCTGGTGGATGGCAAGGCAGCGGCTGACCTCAAAGCCCTGGCTGGAAGTGGGTCTGGCAGGCGATGCGCCGGAGATGCAGGGATCATCGGCGACAATAGCGAAACTCGGGCTCGGCATTTTTCTTGCCGTCATCGGTGCGCTGTTCACGCTCCTTATCAGCGCCTATCTCAGCCGCATGGGCGGCGCCGACTGGTGGGCCATCCCGATCCCGCGGCTGCTATGGGTGAATACGGCGGCCCTCGCCGCCAGCAGCGTGGCGTTGCAATGGGCGAAAACCGAAGCCCGTCTTGATCGCGGCGAGATGCTGAACACAGCTCTTGCGGTGGCGTTCGTACTGGCCGTTCTTTTTCTCGCCGGGCAGGTTTTGGCGTGGCGACAGCTGGTGTCGGCAGGCTATCTCCTCGCCGACAACCCATCAAACAGCTTCTTCTACATGATCACCGGATTGCATGGTCTGCACATTCTAGGCGGGCTTTTCGTACTCGGACGGACCGTAATTCGCGCCCGGATCATTCCTGTGCTGACTGGAGTTCGCCTGAGCGTGGATCTATGCGCCATCTATTGGCATTTCATGCTCGCTGTCTGGCTGATCCTTTTTGCGCTCTTTGCCGGCTGGGCGAATAGTTTCGTCGATCTCTGCCGTCAATTGGTCACCTGAGGAGTTTCGATGATGACCGAATCCATGGAAAGACCGGTAAGTGATCCGCATCTGCGGTCCGCGGGACTGCGAGGCGTTGCCGCTGATCTGT
>Ga0182007_10001022_pt1 | contig 15302 bp, 13 predicted proteins | sample Sormic07211113_1_FD_123023 | JGI IMG/M metagenome (GOLD analysis project Ga0182007, IMG submission 123023) | Rhizosphere microbial communities from Sorghum bicolor, Mead, Nebraska, USA - 072115-113_1 MetaG | ecosystem: Host-associated > Plants > Roots > Rhizosphere | place: USA: Nebraska... | reverse complement strand
TGCGACTCAGCGACCGTTGAACGCGTCCTTCAGGCGCGAGAACAGGCCCTGCTGACCCGGCTGGAACTGGCCCTGGGGGCGTTCCTCACCACGCAGCTTCGCCAGCTCGCGCAGCAACCGCTCCTGCTCGGGGTCGAGCTTCGTCGGGGTCTGGACCTCGACGTGGACGATGAGGTCGCCCCGGCCGCCGCCGCGCAGATGTGTGACGCCCCGGCCGTGCAGCGGGATCGACTGGCCGGACTGGGTGCCGGGCCGGATGTCGACCTCCTCCAGGCCGTCCAGCGTCTCCAGCGGCACCTTGGTGCCGAGGGACGCGGCCGTCATCGGGATGGTGACCGTGCAGTGCAGGTCGTCACCGCGCCGCTGGAACATCGCGTGCGGCAGCTCGTGGATCTCGACGTAGAGGTCACCGGCGGGCCCGCCGCCGGGGCCGACCTCGCCCTCGCCCGCGAGCTGGATCCGGGTGCCGTTGTCGACACCGGCCGGGATCTTCACCGTCAGGGTGCGGCGGGAGCGGACACGGCCGTCGCCGGCGCACTCCGGGCACGGGGTCGGGACCACGGTCCCGAAGCCCTGGCACTGCGGGCAGGGGCGCGAGGTCATGACCTGGCCGAGGAAGGACCGGGTGACCTGCGACACCTCACCACGACCGCGGCACATGTCACACGTCTGGGCGGAGGTGCCCGGCGCCGCGCCCTCACCGTTACAGGTGGAGCAGACGATCGCCGTGTCGACCTGGATGTCCTTCGTCGTGCCGAAGGCCGCCTCGTCGAGCTCGATCTCCAGCCGGATCATCGCGTCCTGGCCGCGGCGGGTGCGCGAGCGCGGTCCGCGCTGCGACGCCGTACCGAAGAACGCGTCCATGATGTCCGAGAAGTTCCCGAACCCACCGGCCCCGAAGCCGCCCGCGCCACCGCCGCCCGCCTGGGACAGGGGGTCGCCGCCGAGGTCGTAGACCTGCTTCTTCTGCGGGTCCGAGAGCACCTCGTAAGCGGCGTTGATCTCCTTGAACCGCTCCTGGGTCTTCGGATCCGGATTGACGTCCGGGTGCAGCTCGCGCGCGAGCCGCCGGAAGGCCTTCTTGATCTCTTCCTGCGACGCGTCGCGGCGCACGCCGAGAACGGCGTAGTAGTCCGTGGCCACTTACGACTCCGCCAGGATCTGTCCGACGTACCGTGCCACCGCTCGTACCGCTCCCATCGTTCCCGGGTAATCCATGCGGGTCGGTCCGACCACGCCGAGCTTGGCGACTGCCTCGCCGCCCGAACCGTAGCCGACCGACACCACGGAAGTGGAGTTGAGTCCCTCGTAGGCGTTCTCGTGCCCGATGCGCACCGTCATGCCCGAATCCCCTGCCTCGCCGAGCAACTTGAGGAGCACGACCTGCTCCTCAAGCGCCTCCAGGACGGGGCGGATGGTGAGGGGGAAGTCATGTCCGAAGCGGGTCAGATTGGCGGTGCCGCCGATCATCAGCCGCTCCTCGTTCTCCTCGACCAGTGTCTCCAGAAGTGTGGAGAGCACCGTCGAGACGGTACCCCGGTCCTCCACGTCGAAGCCCTCGGGCAGGTCTTCCACGAGCCGGGGGACGTCCGCGAAGCGCCGCCCCGCGACCTTGCTGTTCAGCCGCGCCCGCAGGTCCGCGAGCGAGGCCTCCCCGAAGGGCGCCGGGCAGTCGACCATGCGCTGCTCGACCCGCCCGGTGTCTGTGATCAGCACGAGCATCACGCGCGCGGGTGCGAGCGAGAGCAGTTCGACGTGCCGGACGGTGGACCGGGTCAGCGAGGGGTACTGCACGACGGCGACCTGCCGGGTGAGCTGCGCGAGCAGCCGCACGGTCCGCGCCACGACGTCGTCGAGGTCCACGGCGCCGTCGAGGAAGTTCTGGATGGCCCGCCGCTCGGGCGCGGTCATCGGCTTGACGCCCGCGAGCTTGTCGACGAAGAGCCGGTAGCCCTTGTCGGTGGGGATGCGCCCGGCGCTGGTGTGCGGCTGGGCGATGAAGCCCTCGTCCTCCAGGACCGCCATGTCGTTGCGGACCGTGGCCGGGGAGACGCCGAGGTTGTGCCGCTCGGTCAGGGCCTTCGACCCGACGGGCTCCTCGGTGCCGACATAGTCCTGGACGATGGCACGCAGGACCTGGAGTCGTCGTTCACTCAGCATCGCGCACACCTCCAGAAAGTCGTCCCCTGGGCGCTTTGCCTGGCACTCTTCCCTTTCGAGTGCCAGCGTTCCCCGGCCCAGTGTACGGCTGTGGGGTACACCCGGGGCAAGGTCGGGCCCTGTTGACACGGTCGTACGGTTAGCGTCGCCGTATGACGGTGACTTGGGAAGAGTTCGGGTGGGAGCGGGTGGCGTCCGGTGTCGGGCGGTGCCGGCTGCCCGGCTGGGACTGCACTGCGGGGCTGGTCGTCGGGGACGGCACGGCCCTGGTGGTCGACGCGGGGTCCAGCCTGGTGGAGGGCGCGCGGCTGCGGACGGCGGCGGAGGAACTCGCCGGCGGGCGTGTGACCCATCTCGCGCTCACCCACCCCCACTTCGACCACGTTTTCGGGGCGGCGGCGTTCACGGGCGCGGAGGTGTACGGCCCCGTCGGCATGGACGCCCTGTTCGACGCCCGCCACGCGCGCGAGGAGCTGCGCGAGGACGCGGTGCGGGAGGGGCTGGACGCGCGGCTGGCCGAGGAGGCGGTGGCCTCCCTGCTCCCGCCCCGCCATCATGTCTCCGGCGAGTGGACCCTCGACCTGGGCGGCGGCCGGCAGGTGCTGCTGGCGAACGTCGGCCCCGGCCACACCGCCCACGACCTCGCGGTCCTGGTCCCCGGCTCCCCCGAGGTCGTCTTCTGCGGCGACCTGGTCGAGGAGTCCGGCGAACCGCAGGCGGGCCCGGACGCCGTACCGTCGCACTGGCCGGCCGCCCTGGACCGGCTGCTCGACCTGGGCGGCGAGGACGCGCTGTACGTGCCCGGGCACGGAGCGGTGGTGGACGCGGGGTTCGTACGGGCCCAGCGGGACGCCCTGGCGGCGCGTTTCGGCGTGTCGCGCTGACCCCTGCCGCTTCGCGGCCTCCGCTTCTCCTATCGTCATTCGAATGCGCCAGTACTCCGCCGATCTGACTCCTCCCTGGAAGAAGCCGAAGCCCGTCCCCGAGGTCCCGGCGGAGCCCGGTCTGGTGGTCGAGGAGCCCGGCACCGGTTTCTGCGGGGCGGTGATCCGCTGCGAGGCGGGCACGGTGACCCTGGAGGACCGCTTCGGCAAGCACCGGGTGTTCCCGCTGGAGCCGCGGGGCTTCCTGCTGGAGGGCAGGGTGGTGACCCTCGTACGACCGTCGTCGGGTCCGGTACGTCCCTCCCGTACGGCATCCGGTTCGGTCGCCGTGCCCGGCGCACGCGCGCGCGTGGCCCGCGCCGGGCGCATCTACGTCGAGGGCCGGCACGACGCCGAGCTGGTGGAGAAGGTCTGGGGCGACGACCTGCGCATCGAGGGCGTGGTGGTGGAGTACCTGGAGGGGGTGGACGACCTCCCGTCGATCGTCGCCGAGTTCGCGCCGGGGCCGGACGCGCGTCTCGGCGTCCTGGTCGACCATCTCGTGCCGGGTACGAAGGAGTGGCGGATCGCGCAGGCGGTGACGAGCGAGCACGCCCTGGTCGTCGGCCACCCGTACATCGACATCTGGGAGGCGGTGAAGCCGTCGTCGCTGGGGATCGCAGGGTGGCCGCGGGTGCCGCACGGGCAGGACTGGAAGACGGGGGTGTGCCGGGCGCTGGGGTGGCCGTCGGAGAACACCGGGGCGGTGTGGCAGGCGATCCTGAAGCGGGTCGGCTCCTACAGGGACCTGGAGCCGGAGCTGTTGGGGCGGGTGGAGGAACTGATCGACTTCGTCACGGGTAGCGGTGGGGCCTGACGCCGGGGAACGTACCGTACCGAACCGAACCGGGTCAGGGATCGAACGGGCGTTCCGCGCCGGTTCACTCGCCCGAGTGGTCAGTCCACCAGGTCCCGTACCACCGCGTCCGCCAGCAACCGCCCCCGCAACGTCAGCGCCGCGCGCCCCTCCTCGTACGGCCCGCTCTCCAGCAGACCCCCCCCCAGCGCCCGGCGGGAAGCCGCGAGCCCCTCCTGGCGCAGCAGCTCCAGCGGGACCCCCTCGCGCAGGCGCAGCTCCAGCAGGATGCGCTCCACCCGCCGGTCCTCGTCGGACAGCAGTTCGCGCCCGGCGCCCGGGGAGCGGCCCGCCGCGAGGGCCGCCGCGTACGCCCCCGGGTGCTTGACGTTCCACCAGCGCACCCCGCCCACGTGCGAGTGGGCCCCGGGACCCGCGCCCCACCAGTCGGCGCCCCGCCAGTACAGCTCGTTGTGCAGACAGCGGGCCGCCTCCGAGGTGGCCCAGTTGGAGACCTCGTACCAGTCGAAGCCCGCCGCGGACATCACCTCGTCCGCGATCAGATAGCGGTCCGCGTGGACGTCGTCGTCGGTCATCGGGACCTCGCCCCGGCGGATGCGGCGGGCGAGCTGGGTGCCCTCCTCGACGATGAGGGCGTAGGCGGAGACATGGTCGGGCCCGGCGCCGATCGCCGCCTGGAGCGAGGCCCGCCAGTCGTCGTCCGACTCGCCGGGGGTGCCGTAGATCAGGTCGAGGTTGACGTGCTCGAAGCCGGCCGCTCGGGCCTCCGCGACACACGCCTCGGGGCGCCCCGGGGTGTGGGTGCGGTCCAGGACCTTCAGCACGTGCTGCCGCGCGCTCTGCATGCCGAAGGAGATCCGGTTGAAGCCGCCCGCCCGCAGCGCCGCCAGGTAGGCCGGGTCCACCGACTCCGGGTTCGCCTCCGTCGTGACCTCGGCGTCGGGCGCCAGGCCGAACTCGTCGCGGATCGCCCGCAGCATCCGTACGAGATCGCCGGCCGCCAGCAGGGTCGGTGTGCCGCCGCCGACGAAGACCGTGCGGACCGGGCGCGGGTCGTCGCCCAGGACCTTCCTCGCCAGGCGGATCTCGTCGGTCAGGGTGTCGGCGTAGTTGTCGCGGGAGGCCAGCACTCCGCCTGTGCCGCGCAGCTCGGTGGCGGTGTAGGTGTTGAAGTCGCAGTAGCCGCAGCGGGTCGCGCAGTACGGGACGTGCAGGTAGAAGCCGAGGGGGCGGTCGGCGGACCCGGCGAGGGCGGAGGCGGGCAGGGAGCCGTCGGCGGGGACCGGCTCGCCGTCGGGGAGTGCGGAAGGCATGCGCCCCATTGTCCCGCACGCCCGCGCATGGCTACTCCGCCTGCAGCACCAGCAGGGCCAGATCGTCCTCCGGGGGCCGGCCGCCGAACTCGTGGACCAGGTGTCTGATGCGTTCCGCGATCAGCTGGGCGCTCAGGCCCGCGCAGTCGGCGAGCGCTGCGGCGAGGCCGTCGCCGTCGTCGAACTGGCGGGAGCCGGAGCGGCGCTCGGTGACGCCGTCGGTGACACACAGGAGGCTGTCGCCGGGGCTCAGCTCGAAGGTCTCGCTGGTGTAGGTCTCGTCGTCGATGACCCCGAGGAGGGTCTGGGGGCGGGCGGCGGTGCGTACGTCGCCGTCGGCGCCGAGGAGGAGCGGCAGGGGGTGGCCGGCGGAGGCGAGGGTGCAGCGGACGCCGCCGTCGAAGGGGGTCAGCTCGCCGTAGAGGAGGGAGAGGAAGCGGGTCTGCGGGCCGTCGCCGGGGGCGCCCTGGACCAGGGCCCGGGCCGCCGCGTCGGCGGCCTCCGTGGCGTCGTCGAGGAGGAGCCGGTTGAGGCGGTCGAGGACGTCGGCGACGCCGTAGCCCTCACGGGCCAGCAGGCGCAGCCAGGGACGGGCCAGGCCGATGACCACGGCGGCCTCGGGGCCCTTGCCCTGGACGTCGCCGACGGCGAAGCACCAGCGGCCGTCGCCGGCCGGGAAGAGGTCGTAGAGGACGACGGCGGTGGCGCGCGGCGATCTGACCCGGACGGTGACGGTCGAGGCGACGGGCGAGCTGCTCGAACTGAAGCTCACCGTGAACACGATGGTCGACCAGTTGTCCGCGTTCGCCGACGAGGTGACCCGGGTGGCGCGCGAGGTGGGCACGGAGGGGCAGTTGGGCGGGCGCGCCCAGGTGCGCGGGGTGAGCGGGGTCTGGAAGGATCTGACCGACAACGTCAACTTCATGGCGTCGAACCTGACTTCACAGGTCCGCAACATCGTCCAGGTGACCACCGCCGTCGCCAACGGCGATCTGAGCCAGAAGATCACCGGGGAGGTGGCGACCGGACTGGCCGACCTGGAGGCCCAGTTGGACGGGGAGAACCCCCCGGACCTGGACGCCTTGCGCACACGGATCCGAAGCCTGCGGGATCTTGTCAGCAGGGCCGCGGGTAACGCCCGCAAGGGGCGCGGGGAACTGCGCGACAAGCCACGACGAACCGCAGGCCGACGAACCGCAGGCCGCCGACGTTTCCCCGCCACCCCTCCGCTTCGGCTACGCCTCCCGCGTCCCCGCGTACATCTCGTCGATCAGGTGCTTGTACTCCCGCTCCACCACCGGCCGCTTCAGCTTCAGGCTCGGGGTGATCTCGCCGTGCTCCACGTCGAGATCCCGGGACAGCAGCCGGAACTTCTTGATGGTCTGCCACTTCTGCAGGCCGCCGTTGAGCTCCTTGACGTATCCGTCGACCATGGCGACCGTCTCCGGCGCGGCCACGATCTCGGCGTACGACTTCCCCGACAGCCCGTTCTCCTTGGCCCAGTCGAGGATCGACGGCTCGTCCAGCGCGATCAGCGCCGTGCAGAAGTTCCGGTCGGCCCCGTGCACCAGGATGTTGGACACGTACGGGCACACCGCCTTGAACTGCCCCTCGACCTCGGCGGGCGCGATGTACTTGCCGCCGGAGGTCTTGATGAGGTCCTTCTTGCGGTCGGTGATCCGCAGATAGCCGTCGGGCGAGAGCTCACCGATGTCCCCGGTGTGGAACCAGCCGTCGGCCTCCAGCACCTCGGCGGTCTTCTCGGGCAGCCCGTGGTAGCCCTGCATGATGCCGGGGCCGCGCAGCAGGATCTCCCCGTCGTCGGCGATCCGCACCTCCGTGCCGGGCAGCGGCTTGCCGACCGTGCCGGTGCGGTAGGCCTCGCCCGGGTTGACGAAGGATGCCGCCGAGGACTCCGTGAGCCCGTAGCCCTCCAGGATGTGGATGCCGGCGCCGGAGAAGAAGTACCCGATCTCCGGGGAGAGCGCGGCCGACCCGGAGACACACGCCCGCAGCCTGCCGCCGAACGCGTCCCGGATCTTGGCGTACACCAGCGCGTCGGCCGTCTTGTGCTTGGCACCGAGCGCGAACGGCACCGAAGCCGTGCCCGTGCGCCGGAAGTTGTCCTGCGAGACCTTGGCGTACTCGCGGGCGACCCGCGCGGCCCACTGGAAGATCTTGTACTTGGCCGGGCCGCCCGCACGGGCGTTGGCGGCGACCCCGTTGTAGACCTTCTCGAAGATGCGCGGGACGGCCGCCATGTACGTCGGCTGCACGACCGGCAGGTTCTCGATGATCTTGTCGACGCGGCCGTCGACGGCGGTGACATGACCGACCTCGATCTGCCCCGAGGTGAGCACCTTGCCGAAGACGTGCGCGAGCGGCAGCCACAGGTACTGCACGTCGTCGGCGCCGATCAGCCCGGTCGAGGCGATCGACTTCGCCATGTACGCCCAGCTGTCGTGCGCGAGCCGGACGCCCTTGGGCCGGCCGGTGGTGCCGGAGGTGTAGATCAGGGTGGCGAGCTGGTCCTTGGTGATCGCGCCGACCCGCTCCTTGATCAGGTCGGGGTCCTTCTCGAGGCGCGCGGCGCCCCGGGCCTCCAGCTCGGAGAGGGTGAGGACCCGGTCGGCGGTCTCCACGCCCGTCGGGTCGATCACCACGACATGGGTGAGCGCGGGCAGCTCGCCGCGCTTCTCGACCGCCTTGGCCAGCTGCGCCGCGTCCTCGGCGATCAGCACCTGGCTCTCGGAGTCGGAGAGGATGTACGCCGACTCGTCGGCGTTGGTCTGCGGGTAGACCGTGGTCGTGGCGGCGCCCGCGCACAGGATGCCGAGGTCGGCGAGGATCCACTCGACCCGCGTGGACGAGGCGAGGGCGACCCGCTGCTCGGCCCGCACCCCGAGCTCGATCAGGCCGGCCGCGATCGCGTAGACCCGCTCGGCGGCCTCGGCCCAGCTCAGCGACTTCCAGTCGTCGGGGCCCGTCCCGGACGCGGCGGGCACCGGGTAGCGGTACGCCTCGGCGTCCGGCGTCGCCGCCACGCGATCCAGGAAGAGGTTCGCCACGCTCGGCGGACGGTTCTCGATCAGTGTCTGTGTGTCGCTCACGACATCCTCCGGGCCCGCGACAATGCGGCTGGCTCAAGTGCGGCTGGCTTCACTCAGTAGCGTTTGCTTAACTCGCGAGTAACTATCGAGCAGAGATCAGAGTAAAGCCCGACCGGCCGGTTCGTAAGGGGCGTCGGCCTGTCACTTCCCACACAGAGCGACCTTCCGAACGCTCAGGGGCCCGTCTCGCTTTGTACGACGGACCCCTGTTGCGCCGATTTGCCGGGCACCCCTCTGTTACCGGCGGTTACTTCTTGGCCTTGCCCGACCCCGCGCTGTCATCACTGCTCAGTACGGCGATGAAGGCCTCCTGGGGAACCTCCACGGAACCCACCATCTTCATCCGCTTCTTGCCCTCCTTCTGCTTCTCCAGCAGCTTGCGCTTACGGGAGATGTCACCGCCGTAGCACTTGGCGAGGACGTCCTTGCGGATGGCGCGGATGGTCTCGCGGGCGATCACCCGGGAGCCGATGGCGGCCTGGATCGGCACCTCGAAGGCCTGCCTCGGGATCAGCTCGCGCAGCTTGGCGACCAGCCGCACACCGTAGGCGTAGGCCGCGTCCTTGTGCGTGATCGCCGAGAAGGCGTCGACCTTGTCGCCGTGCAGCAGGATGTCGACCTTCACCAGGCTCGACGACTGCTCCCCGGTGGGCTCGTAGTCCAGGGACGCGTACCCGCGCGTCTTGGACTTCAGCTGGTCGAAGAAGTCGAAGACGATCTCGGCGAGCGGGAGGGTGTACCGGATCTCGACCCGGTCCTCGGACAGGTAGTCCATGCCGAGCAGGGTGCCGCGCCGGGTCTGGCACAGCTCCATGATCGACCCGATGAACTCCGAGGGCGCGAGGATCGTGGCGCGTACGACGGGCTCGTACACGTCGTTGATCTTGCCCTCGGGGAACTCGCTGGGGTTGGTGACGATGTGCTCGCTGCCGTCCTCCATCACCACCCGGTAGACCACGTTCGGAGCGGTGGCGATGAGGTCGAGGCCGAACTCGCGCTCCAGCCGCTCGCGGATGACGTCCAGGTGCAGCAGCCCCAGGAACCCGACGCGGAAGCCGAAGCCGAGCGCCGCCGAGGTCTCCGGCTCGTAGACCAGCGCGGCGTCGTTGAGCTGGAGCTTGTCGAGGGCGTCACGCAGCTCGGGGTAGTCGGACCCGTCCAGCGGATACAGGCCGGAGAAGACCATGGGCTTGGGGTCCTTGTAGCCCCCGAGCGCCTCGGTCGCGCCCTTCGCCAGGCTGGTGATCGTGTCACCGACCTTGGACTGGCGGACGTCCTTCACACCGGTGATGAGGTAACCGACCTCACCGACGCCCAGCCCGTCCGCGCCGAGCATCTCGGGCGAGTTGGTCCCGATCTCCAGCAGCTCGTGGGTGGCGCCGGTGGACATCATCCGGATCCGCTCACGCTTGTTGAGCTGGCCGTCGACGACCCGCACATAGGTCACGACACCGCGGTAGGAGTCGTAGACCGAGTCGAAGATCATCGCGCGGGCGGGGGCGTCGGCGACACCGACGGGCGGCGGGATGTCCCGGACGGCCCGGTCGAGCAGCGCGTCCACGCCGACCCCGGTCTTGGCGGAGACCCGCAGCACGTCGTCGGGCTCGCACCCGACCAGGTTGGCGAGCTCCTCGGCGAACTTCTCGGGCTGAGCGGCCGGAAGGTCGATCTTGTTGAGTACGGGGATGATCGTGAGGTCGTTCTCCATCGCCAGGTAGAGGTTGGCGAGAGTCTGGGCCTCGATGCCCTGAGCGGCGTCGACGAGGAGGACGGTCCCCTCGCAGGCGGCGAGCGACCGCGAGACCTCGTAGGTGAAGTCGACGTGCCCCGGGGTGTCGATCATGTTCAGGATGTGCGTGTTGGTCTTGTCGTGGGTGGGAGCCCACGGCAGTCGCACCGCCTGGGACTTGATCGTGATGCCGCGCTCGCGCTCGATGTCCATGCGGTCGAGGTACTGAGCGCGCATCTGACGCTGCTCGACGACGCCGGTCAGCTGGAGCATCCGGTCGGCGAGCGTGGACTTGCCGTGGTCGATGTGCGCGATGATGCAGAAATTGCGGATCAGAGCCGGGTCGGTACGGCTCGGCTCGGGCACATTCTTAGGGGTCGCGGGCACGCAGGGTCCTGTCTCTTGAGGCGCCTTATGCCTCGGGTCGGATCGATACGTAGGCTCCATGGTCCCACGGCGGGCGACCGGGGACCGTTTTGGGCCGTCGGCCCGGCCACTGGTAGTCTGGGCAGCTGTGTCTCATGCCCTCTCAGCGCGAGGCACATCATCGAGAAACCAAACCTGTAAAGGCTCATCAGTGGCGAACATCAAGTCCCAGATCAAGCGGATCAAGACCAACGAGAAGGCCCGGCTGCGCAACAAGGCCGTCAAGTCCTCCCTGAAGACCGCGATCCGCAAGGCCCGTGAGGCCGCTGCCGCGGGTGACGTGGAGAAGGCCACCGAGTACCAGCGTGCTGCCGCGCGTCAGCTCGACAAGGCCGTCTCGAAGGGCGTCATCCACAAGAACCAGGCCGCCAACAAGAAGTCGGCGCTTGCTTCCAAGGTCGAGTCCCTCAAGGGCTGAAGCTTGATTTGACGCCGGAAGGACCCGAGCGGGCCCTCTCTCATCCGCTCCCGACCGGCCCCCAGAGTTCGCACGCGGCCTGCGTTCGCCACGCGGGTGCGGACTCGAAAGCTTTGAACCGGACACCCCGCCGCCCGCCCTTCCCCAGGGTGATCGGCGGGGTTTTCGGCATCCAGGGCCGGTGGACGAGGTCTTCGGGGTGCCCTCGGGGGTCTTCAAGGGGTCTTCAAGGGGTCTACAGGGGGCTTCGGGGGGCTTCGGGGGTCTATGCGCGCCCTCGGGACCGCGCTGCCCGGGCAATCACCACGACCGCCTTCTCCAGCGCGTAGTCCGGATCGTCCCCGCCGCCTTTGACGCCCGCATCCGCCTCGGCCACCGCGCGCAGCGCCACGGAGACACCGTCCGGCGTCCATCCCCGCATCTGCTGCCGCACCCGGTCGATCTTCCACGGCGGCATCCCCAGCTCCCGCGCGAGATCCGCCGGCCGCCCCCCACGCGCGGACGACAGCTTCCCGATCGCCCGCACCCCCTGCGCGAGCGCACTGGTGATCAGCACCGGCGCGACCCCGGTGGACAGCGCCCAGCGCAACGCCTCCAGCGCCTCGGCCGCCCGCCCCTCCACCGCCCGGTCGGCGACCTCGAAGCTCGACGCCTCGGCCCGCCCGGTGTAGTACCGCCCGACGACCGCCACGTCGATGGTGCCCTCGACATCGGCGACCAACTGGGAGACAGCCGACGCCAGCTCCCGCAGATCACTCCCGATGGCGTCGACCAGCGCCTGGCAGGCCTCCGGCGTCGCCGACCTCCCGGTCGCACGGAACTCGCCCCGGACGAACGCCAGTCGGTCCGCCGGCTTGGTCATCTTCGGACAGGCGACCTCCCGGGCCCCCGCCTTCCGCACGGCGTCGAGCAGCTTCTTGCCCTTGACCCCGCCCGCGTGCAGCACCACGAGGGTGATCTCCTCGGCGGGCGCCTTCAGATAGTCCTGTACGTCCTTGACGGTCTCGGCCGACAGGTCCTGCGCGTTGCGCACGACGACGACCTTGCGCTCCGCGAACAGCGACGGGCTGGTGAGCTCGGCGAGCGTCCCCGGCTGCAGCTGTTCGGGAGCCAGGTCGCGTACGTCCGTGTCGGCGTCGGCGGCCCTGGCGGCCACCACGACCGCCTGCACGGCCCGGTCGAGCAGCAGCTCCTCCTGTCCCACGGCGAGGGTCACGGGGGCGAGGAGATCATCGTTCGCAGAGTTCTTGGCCATCGCGTACAGCATGGCACGGGGCACTGACAACGCCAGCCGCCGTCATCCGCTACGGCTCCTCACGCCAGCCCTCCCACTCGCCCGCGAACGCGTCCAGCTCCCCGGGATCCAGCCGCCCGTCCTCGTCCCGCAGCACCACCAGCCACTGCGCGTCCTCCGCGTCGTCCTCCCCGGCCAGCGCGTCCCTCAGCACCTGCGGCTCCTCGCGGATCCCGAACCGCTCCCGCAGCGCCTCGACGACCTCTTCCGCCGCGTCCCGGTCGGGCAGCACCAGCACATGTCTCACATCGCTCACGGAGCCATTCTCCCGGTCAGCCCTTGGGCACGACCTGCACGTCCAGCTCGACCCGGATGCTCGGTCCCACCACCGCGATCCCACGCGCCAGCATCGTCTGCCAGCTCACGGTGAAGTCGTCCCGGTGCAGCTCCGTGGTGGCCCGGCAGGCGGCCCTCGCCTCCCCCTCCATGCCGTTGCCCAGCCCGAGGTACTTCGTGTCGAGCGTCACCGTCCGCGTCACCCCGTGGAGCGACAGGGCCCCCGTGATCGCCCAACGGCTGCCGCCCTTGTGCACGAACCGCTCGCTGTAGAACTCCAGCGTCGGAAACCGCCGTACGTCCAGGAAGTCCCCCGACCGCAGATGGTCGTCCCGCATCCCGACCCCGGTGTCGATGGACGCCGCGTCGATCACCACATGCATCGCCGACTGCTCGATCCGCTCGGCGATCCGTATCACTCCCGCGAAGGAGTTGAACCGGCCGTGGATCCGCGCCAGTCCGATGTGCCGCGCGGTGAACCCGATCGAGGAATGCGTCGGCTCGATCTCCCAGTCCCCCGGCGCCGGCAGCTCCGGCGGCTGCGCCACCTGCAGCGTCACATCCCCGAGGGAGGCCAGCGCGTTCTCCCCCACCGTGGCACTCGCCCGGTACGGCGTGAACCCCTCGGCGGACACCGCCAGGCGGTACTCGCCCGCGGGCACGGTCGTCACGAACGACCCGTACGGGTCCGTCTCCCCGCCGACCACCTTGCGCCCCATGGCGTCACTGACCGCGTACTCCGCGTGCGTCACCGGCTCGTTGACCGGATCCAGCACCCGGCAGCTCAGCACCCCGGCGCTCGGCGGCGTCCGCAGCGCCGCCAGGGGGCTCGTCCTCTGCACCCGGTTCATTCCCTTGTCCCGCCCACGCCCGAACATCCACGCCACCCCTGTACGCCTCGACATCGCCCGATCACTGCTGCCGAAGACGCATTCGATCACCGATGAGGCATTCGAGGCAACACGGGTCACCTACGCACGAGTAGCAACGACTGGCCCCGATTTGATCCCCCATCAGTCGTTCCGCTCCGACCGTCGGGGATTTCGCACGGTCGGCACACGGTCGAGCTCGATCCCGAACCGCTCCCGATACACCCCGAGCACCTCCTCGTCCGTCCCCAGCTCCCTTTCCTCACGCGCCCCGTCGGCGCCCGTCCGCTTGAAGGTGCGCCCGCCGAGCGTGATCCTCCCGCCGTCCTCGGTGACCCTGGAGCACACCAGCGACTGGGTGAAGTGCGAGGCCGGCGAGGTGCTGTGCCACCACGCCCCCGCCACGAAGTCACCGAGCTCCCGGGGCCGGGTCTCCAGGCGGTACTGCGGCGCACCTCCCATGAGGACATCCAGGTCGGGCCCCGCCTCGACGATCCGGAACACCCCACCGGGGTCCGCCTGCTCGCCCCGCTCCCCGAACGCCAGCGGGTGATGACTGTGCGCCCCGAACCCCACATCGGCCAGCCACTCCCCGCCGTCCGCCGTCCGCACCCGCAGCGCGAGATGGTCGTACGGAATCCCGAGCCGTCCCTCGCCTCCGTGCACCCGTGCCGCCAGCGGCGTCACCTCGAAGCCCAGCGCGTCGAGCAACGCCCCGAACGCCCCGTTCAGTTCGTAGCAGAACCCGCCTCGCCGCGCCCCCACCACCTTGTCCAGCAGCCGTTTCTCCTCCAGCACGATCTCCTCGCCCAGATGGACGGACAGGTTCTCGAAGGGCACGGCCCGCAGATGGCGCAGATGCAGCTCGCGCAGCACGTCGGCGGTGGCCTCGGCGGGCCGCGACGCGCCCTCGACTCCCAGCCTGCGGAGGTAGGCATCGACCTGTGCAGAGTTCATGACCCCAGTCTCGCTCGCGCGACGCCCAGCCTCCCGCCCGGATCCGTGACGGCGAGCGCTCCGTCCCTGTCGGTCCGCAGCACCACCGCGCCCTCGGCCCGCAGCGCCTCCACCGTGCTCGGAGCGGGATGGCCATAGGTGTTGTCCGCCCCGACGGAGATCAGCGCGACCCGCGGCGCCACCGCGCGTATCAGCTCCGGGTCCTGGTACGCGGACCCGTGATGGGCGACCTTCAGTACGTCCACCCCGCCCAGCAGCGCTCCTTCCGGCGATCTCAACAGGGCCCGCTGCGCCGGGGGTTCGAGGTCCCCGAGCAGCAGGAGCCGCAGCCCGGCCGAGCGGACCAGCATGGCCACACTCGCGTCATTGGGGCCGTCCGGCTCCGGTGCCGGGTCGGGCGGGGGCCACAGCACCTGCCAGGACAGGGACCCGGTGCGCCGCTGCTCCCCGGCGACGGCGCGGCTGATCGGAATGTGCCGCGCCGCAGCCTCCCGCCGTACGGACGCGACCTGGTCCGCGGGCTCCTCGAACCCCGTCGTCTCGATCGCCCCCACCGCACGGCCCCGCAGCACTCCGGGCAGCCCGGCCACATGATCGGCGTGATAGTGCGTCAGCACGACGAGCGGGATCCTCGTGATGCCGAGAGTGCGCAGACAGTGGTCGACGAGCCTCGGATCGGGCCCCGCGTCCACGACCACCCCCGTGCCCTCGCCCGCCGCGAGCACGGTGGCGTCGCCCTGTCCGACATCGCACATCGCGAACCGCCACCCCGGCGGCGGCCACCCGGTGATCACCCTCGTGAGCGGCGGCGGCTGCACCACCACCAGCACGAGCAGCAGCGCGCAGGCCCCGCACAGCCACGGATGCCGCAGCAACCGCCGGCCCACCAGCAGGACGATCCCCGTGACCAGCGCGAGCAGCAGTGCCCCGGCCAGGACGAGCCGTCGACGGCCCCGGCGCGGCGTCGGGCCGCTCAGCCGGCTCGTCTCGTCGAGGGTCGGGGCGGGTTC
>Ga0182007_10001021_pt1 | contig 15307 bp, 14 predicted proteins | sample Sormic07211113_1_FD_123023 | JGI IMG/M metagenome (GOLD analysis project Ga0182007, IMG submission 123023) | Rhizosphere microbial communities from Sorghum bicolor, Mead, Nebraska, USA - 072115-113_1 MetaG | ecosystem: Host-associated > Plants > Roots > Rhizosphere | place: USA: Nebraska... | reverse complement strand
CTTTGCCGGGCCGCAGGTGTTGCCCCCTGCAAGGGGGTTGGCGCAGCGACACGAAGTGCGCGAAGCCTGGGGGTGTGCATCAGATCCCCCACTTCTGGACGATCTTGGCAAGGGTGCCGTCGGCCTTGATGGCGGCGATCGCCTTATTGATGCGTGCCAGCGTCTCGGTGTCGCCCTTGCGCACGACCAGGCAGACATCGCCCACGTTCACGGCCTTGTAGCTGTCGACCAGCTTCACGCCGGGGAAGGTGTTCTGGCGGATCTGGTAGGCCATGATGGGCTGGTCGCCGAGGCCCGCCTTGATGCGCCCGAGCGAGAGGTCGCGCGTCATGTCGGCCACCGAGTCGTAGCTGCGCACTTCCTTGAAGATGCCCTTCTTGTTCAGCATGTCGAGGAACACCGTGCCGACCTGCGCGCCCACCACCTCGCCCTTGAGCTCGTCGAGCGAGACGTATGCGCGGGCGTCGTCGGCCTTGACGATCAGGCCTTCGCCGTACGAGTAGACCGGGTCGCTGAAGTCGACCACCTCCTGGCGTGCCGGCGTCTTCAGCATGGCGGCCGAGACGATGTCGATCTTGCGTGCGGTGAGCGAGGGGATCAACGCCGAGAACACTGTCTGCTGCACGTTGACGCCGAAGCCGCCGGCCTTGCCCACGGCGGTGACGGTGTCGACCATCATTCCCTGGATGCTGTTGGTCTTCACGTCCAGGAAGGTGAAGGGCACGCCGGTGGCCGTGGCGCCCACGTTGTAGGTGGGCGCGGCGCCCTGCGCGGCCGCCAGCGAGGCGGCGCCGGCGATGCAAAGACCCAGGGCCAGGCGATGAAGGCGGCGAACGATGCGATTCATGGGAGCACTCCTCGAAGCAAGGGAAGTTGAAGAAAGAAGAAGAGAGGCGGGAAAGAAAGGTGATGCTGGGCAGCGCGATGCAACATGCGTGCCAATAATCGATTCTTTTGAATCTATAAACAATAAATAGAAACCACTAGTCGAGTCTAAGATATCGATATTCGATATTTCAAAGGAATGTGGATATACTCCACCGCCATGGACGCCACACCCGACACAGCCCCCGAAGACGGCCAGAGCCTGCTTTTCAATCAGTCGCTGGAGAAGGGCCTGGCCGTGCTGCGCGCCTTCAGCGCCCGGCGCCGCACCATGACGCTGGCCGACGTGGCCGAGGCCACCGACATCACCAAGAGCTCGGCGCAGCGCATGGTCTTCACGCTCGAGAAGCTGGGCTATGTGCGCAAGCACCCGAAGACGCGGCGCTACCAGCTCACGCCGAGGGTCATGGAGATCGGCTTCAACTACCTCGCGGCGCACTCGCTGATCGACGTGGCCAACCCCTTCCTGTCGGAACTCACCAAGGTGACGACCGAAACCTCCTGCCTCACCGAGCCCGACGGGCTGGACATGGTCTACGTGGCGCGCTTCGTCAGCGCGCAGTTCGTGCCGGTGCACATGCCCATCGGCAGCCGCATTCCGATGTACTGCACGGCTTCGGGGCGCGCCTTCCTCAGCGCGCTGCCCGAGGACGAGGCGCGCGCGCTCATCGAAGCCTCCGACCGCGTGGCCCACACCATGCACACCCGCACCGGCGTGGACGAGATCCTGGAAGAGCTGCGCCAGGCGCGGCAGCAGGGCTTCGCCACCAATGCCGAGGAGCTTTTCCTCGGCGACATGACCATCGCCGCGCCCGTGCTGGGTGCACAGGGGAGGCCGGTGGCCTCGGTGCACATCGTCGCGCCGACCAGCCGCTGGACGCTGGAGGAGGCGGTGCGCAAGCTGGCGCCCACGCTGCTGCTGTGCGCGCGCTCGCTCACCAGTTCGGCGCGCAGCATCGACTGACACCTATACGGTTTCAGACATCGCGCCGGCAGGTGGGTGCCCTTATGCTGTGCGGGATCACAACGCAGCAGCAGTTCGCACCCACCATGACCGATTTCCGCCCCACCTACGACAAGAGCTTCGACCGCATCGCCGCCGAGCGCCTGCCTGCGCTGCTGCGCGCCATGCCCAAGGCCGAGCTGCACATGCACATCGAGGGCTCGCTCGAACCCGAACTCATCTTCGCGCTCGCGCAGCGCAACGGCGTGTCCATTCCGTACGCCAGCGTCGAGGAACTGCGCCGTGCCTACGCCTTCACCAACCTCCAGAGCTTCCTGGACATCTACTACGCCGGCGCCAGCGTGCTGCTCAAGGAACAAGATTTCTACGACATGGCCTGGGCCTACCTGGAGCGCGCCGCGGCCGACAACGTGGTGCACACCGAGATGTTCTTCGACCCGCAGACGCACACCGCGCGCGGCGTGGCGATGGAAACGGTGGTCAACGGCCTGCACCGCGCATGCGTCGATGCGCAGCCGTTGCTCGGCGTGAGCGCGGCTCTCATCCTGTGCTTCCTGCGTCACCTGAGCGAGGAAGAGGCTTTCGAGACCCTGGAGCAGGCGCTGCCGTTTCGGGACAAGTTCATCGGCGTGGGGCTCGATTCGAGTGAAGTCGGCCACCCACCGGAAAAGTTCGCGCGCGTGTTCGCGCGCTGCCGCGAACTGGGTTTTCACCTCGTCGCGCACGCGGGCGAAGAAGGCCCGCCCGAGTACGTGTGGAGTGCGCTCGACGTGCTCAAGGTCGAGCGCGTCGACCACGGCGTGCAAAGCACCAAAGACCCGGCGCTGATGAAGCGGCTCGCACAAGACCGCATCCCGCTCACCGTGTGCCCGCTGTCGAACCTCAAGCTCTGCGTGTTCCCCGACCTGTCGCAGCACAACCTGGGCGCGCTGCTCGATGCGGGCCTGGTCGCCACTGTCAACTCGGACGACCCAGCCTACTTCGGCGGCTACATGAACCAGAACTTCACGCAGACCTTCGCGGCCACCGGGCTCAACGCGCAGCAGGCCTGGCAACTCGCGGCGAACAGCTTCGAGGGCAGCTTCATCGACGCGGCCGCAAAGCGCGCTTACGTCGACCGGCTCAACGCGGTCTTCGCGACCTTCTGATCGGCAGTGGCTGCGGTATCGGGCCGCGGCACCAGCAGTGGCATTGCCACCAGCGCACAGGCGCTGGCCGCGAGCCACACCAGCGGCCAGCCCTGCAGCGCCAGCAGGTGGGGAATAGAGAAGGGCGTGATGAAGCACACCAGGAACACGCTGGTGTTCGCCATGCCCAGCGCCGTGCCGGCACGGGATGCGCCGGCCAGCGTGGCGAGCTCGGTGTAGGCCACGCCGTGCCATGCCGACACGCAGACACCGCTCGCACCCAGCAGCACGACCAGCGCGATCCGCAGCGCCAATGAATCGGCGACATGTGTACCGGCGGCCATCACCAGCACCGCGAGTGCAGCGAACAGCAGCACGCTGAGGGCGCCGCAGGCGCGCAGGTAGGCCGGCCGGTTGCGGCGGCGGTCGGTCCAGCGGCCGCTCCACACGCGCATCACCATCGCACCGACCTGCGTGAAGACCATCGTAGCGGTGATCGTCGCCAGGCCCGCATGTCCGAAGTCGTACAGGAACACAGTGCCGAAGGACAGCACCGCGAACTGCGGCGCGCAGAGAATGCCGATGCCCAGCACGATGCGCCACACGCGAGCGTCGCGCAGCGGGCCGCTCTTGGACACGGCACGCGCTTCGGCCATGGCCTTGGTACGGGGCGCGACAGGCGGCTCGTGCACCCAGGCCCAGCTCATGGCTGCGCTCAACGCACACAGCAAGGCCAGCAGGCCGTAGAGCGCGGCAAAGCCGAAGTGCAGAGCGACGAAGGGCAGCACCAGCGCGCCGATGCCGCCGCCCATCGGCACGGCCGTCTGGCGGATGCTCATCGCGAGGCCGCGCTCGCCAGCGTCGAACCATGTCATCACCGCACGGCCGCTGGCACCGTTGACGCTGCCGCCCAGCAGGCCGACCAGCAGCAGCCCGGCGCCGAGCCAGCCGAGGCCGGGAATGTGCCCTGCGCCCGGCGCGGCCCACAGCGCCATCGCCACCAGCGCGACGGCCGTGCTGCCCAGGCCCGTCAGCAGCACGGGCCGGTCGCCCCAGCGGTCGGTCAACAGGCCCCACGGCAGCTCGCTCACGGCAATGCCCAGCCCCATGAGGCCCAGCACCAGCCCGAGCGTGGCGTTGTCGAGCTGGTAGCCGGTGCGCATCAGCACGGCGGTCATGGGAATGCCGCTGAAGGCCACGGAAAAGGCCGCGTTGGCGGCCACGCCTGCAGCCAGCACTTTCCAGCGGTGGCGTGGGGAAAACGAAGAGGAGTGGGGTGAAGGGGTCATGTTGCAGGGCAGTGTCGGCCGCTGCAAAGGTTTTGAAAATCAGAAAATAATGAGCCCATCGTCCCAAAAATCAGGACTATAAGAAAAGGACCCGACATGAGCCAGGTGATGTTCGATCTCGACGTGCTGCGCACCTTCTCCACCGGCATCGCGCTCGGCAGCTATGCGCGCGCGGCCGACAGGCTGGGCCGTTCGACCTCGGCGGTGAGCGCGCAGCTGAAGAAGCTGGAGTCGCAGGCCGGCACCGTGCTGTTCCGCAAGGCCGGCCGCGGGTTGGAGCTCACCGATGCAGGCGAGACGCTGCTGACCTATGCCCACCGCATGCTCGAACTGAATGAAGAAGCCGGCGCCGCCATGCGCGGCACCGACCTGCAGGGCTGGGTGCGCCTGGGCCTGCAGGAAGACTTCGGCGAGACGCTGCTGCCCGCCGTGCTTGGCCGCTTCGCGCGCGCACATCCCAAGGTGCGCATCGAGGCCTGCGTGGCGCGCAGCGGCGAACTGCGCGAGCGGCTCGAACTCGGCCAGCTCGACCTGGCACTGGCGTGGGACGCGGGCGACCAGCCCCTGTCGCCCTACGCCGAACGCGTCGCCCGCCTGCCGTTGTTGTGGATCGGCCCGAAGACGCCCGATAGGGTCGAAGCACCCTGGTGGACGGAGCGCGAGAGCCGCGGCGCCGGTACGCGCCAGGCCAGGAGCAAGGAGCCGCTGCCGCTGATCATGCTCGACGCCCCGTGCCCGTTGCGCGAGATCGTGATCACCGCGCTCGACCGCGCCGGCGTGCCGTGGCGCCGGGCTTTCGGCAGTGCCAGCCTCGCGGCGCTGTGGGCTGCCGCATCGGCCGGACTGGGTCTTACGGTGCGCACGCCTTTCGGGCTGCCCTCGCACGTACGCGCCATCGATCGCGCGACGCTGTCCCTGCCGGCGCTGCCGCAGATATCGCTCGTGCTCTATCGTGCGCAGGCCCACTCCGAGGCCCCGGCGAGCCGGCTGGCCACGCTGTTGCTGGAGGCTGTGCGCCAGCATGTGCAGCTCGAGTAGAAAAACGGCCGCGCGAAGGCCGCACTAAAATCCGAACCCCGCAGCCGGGCGTCCCGGCCGGCTGCGGGTTGTGCTTTTCCGGGGCCATGTAGAGGAACACCATGTACAAAAACCTCGTTGGCCGCGCCGTTCTGGCGTGCGCTGCCGCCTGTTTTTTCTTTTCTCCCGCCTTTTCGCAGACGCAGTCGCCCAAAGCGCCGCTGAAGATCGGCTTCGTCTACGTCACGCCCGTCACCGATGCCGGCTGGGTGCGCCAGCACGAGGAAGGCCGCAAGGCCGTCGATGCGGCGCTGGGCGGCAAGGTCCAGACCACCTACGTCGAGAACGTGGCCGAAGGCGCCGACGCCGAGCGCGTGATCCGCGACCTCGCGCAACAGGGCAACACGCTCATCTTCACGCCGAGCTTCGGCTACATGGAGCCGACGCTGAAGGTGGCGAAGGACTTCCCCGAGGTGAAGTTCGAATCGATCACCGGCTACAAGACCGCGCCCAACGTCGCGACCGCCAATGCGCGCTACTACGAGGGCCGCTACCTCGCGGGCATCGCGGCCGGCCGCATGACGAAGACCAACATCGCCGGCTACGTCGCTGGCTTCCCGATTCCCGAGGTGCTGCAGGGCATCAACGCCTTCGCGCTCGGCATGCGCTCGGTGAATCCGGCTGCGAAGGTCCACGTGGTGTGGCTCAACGAGTGGTTCGATCCGCCGAAGGAGCGCGACGCCGCGATGGCGCTGTTCGACCGGAACGCCGACGTGGTGGCCTTCCACACCGGCTCCACCGCCGTGATGGCCGCGGCGCAGGAGCGCGGCAGGATGGCCGTTGCCTATCACTCCGACATGCGCAAGATCGCGCCCGACGCGCAGATCGTCGCGGTCACGCACCAGTGGGGCGGCTACTACACGCAGCGCGCGAAGGCCGTGCTCGAAGGCAGTTGGAAGAGCGGCAACCTCTGGGGCGGCGTGAGGGAAGGAATGATCCGCGTCGGCGACTTCGGCACCAAGGTGCCCAAGGCCGTGCAGGACGAGGTGCTGGCGCGGCAGAAGGACATCGCGGCCGGCAAGCTGCAGCCGTTTCGTGCGCTGGCCGCCGACGTGCGCGACAACGAGGGCCACGTCGTGATCGCCAAGGGCGTGCAGCTGAATGACGAGCAGATCCTGAAGATGAACTGGTTGGTCGAAGGTGTGCAGGGGCGGGTGGCCCGTTAACGGGCTTGCGAGCCGACGGCGTTGCCCGCGGCGATGGAGCTTCGGCGCAACAGGGTCTTGATGCGCTGGCGAAGCGGCGCAGGTGTCACCGCTGACGTCATTTATCAGTAGAACGCGGATCTTCAGCCCAGCCGCTCGACCACAAAGTCCACGAAGGTCCGCAGCTTGGCACTCGGCCGCGCTTCCGGCAGCCGCATGATGTGCACCTGCCGCGTGGGCAGTTCCCATCCGGGCAACAGCCGCACCACCTGGCCCGAGGCGATGGCGGGCCCGAGCAGCGCGTCGGCCTGCACGATCACGCCTACGCCGGCCATGGCTGCGGCCAGCAGGGCCTGGCCGTTGTTGGTGGTGAGCGGGCCGCGCACGGGCACATGCACCGTCTTGCCCTTGCGCGTGAAGCGCCATGCATGGTCCGGTCCCCAGGTTGCGAAGCCCAGCAGCGGAAATGCCTCCAGGTCGGATGGGTGCTTGGGTTGCCCGTGGCGTGCGACCCATTCGGGGCTGGCCACCGCGTACATGCGCGACAGCGCCAGCGGCCTTGCAATGAGCCGTTCGTCGACCGCGGCGCCCGAGCGGATGCCGCAGTCGAAGCCTTCCTCCGCGAGATCGACCACGCGGTCGTTGAGGCTCAGCTCCACTTTCACCTGCGGATAGGCGGCGATGTACTCGCCGATCACGGGCGTGAGCCGGTGCGCGCCATACGCCACCGGCGCGGTCACGCGCAGCACGCCCTGCGGCATGGCGCGCAGCGACTCGGCCACGCCGTCGGCGATGTGCACGCTGGAGAGCACGTCGCGGCAGCGCTCGAGATAGGCGGCGCCGATTTCCGTGAGCGAATGGCGGCGCGTGGTGCGCTCCAGCAGGCGCGCGCCGAGCTGTTCTTCGAGCGCGCGGATGTGCTTGCCGACCATCACGGCCGACAGGTCGAGCGCTTCCGCGGCCGCAGCGAAGCTGCCCGCATCCACCGTGGCGACGAAGACTTCCATGGCGCGCAGCTTGTCCATATTGAAAACCTGAAGTTTCGAATGACCGAACCGGACGGCAATTTATCAAATTGATGGTTCGCAAAACAATGGCCGCCTGTTCATTCAATCCGGCGAGGTTTTCATGAGAGTTCTGGTTGTGGGCGCGACAGGCGCCATCGGCAGTGCGGTGGCGCAGGCATTGGCCGAGCGCCACCACGAGGTGATTCGCGCAGGCCGCACGCGGGGCGATCACCAGGTCGACATCACGAGCGACGCGAGCGTCGAGGCGCTGTATGCGGCGGTCGGTCGGGTCGATGCCATCGTGTCGGCGGCGGGCGGGCTGTTCTTCGGGCCGCTGAACGAGATGCGGCCGGCCGACTTCAACGTCGGCCTGCAGGACAAGCTGCTCGGCCAGGTGCGGCTCGCGCTGCTGGGCCAGCATGTGCTGACCGACGGCGGCTCGATCACGCTGACCACGGGCATCGTGGCGGACGAGCCGATCCGCCACGGCGCGAATGCCACGGCGGTCAACTCGGCGGTCGAAGGCTTCGTGCGCGGCGCTGCCATCGAACTGCCGCGCGGCATCCGCATCAACGTGGTGAGCCCGACGGTGCTGGCCGAGTCGCTGCCGCTGTACGGGTCGTTCTTTCCGGGGTTCGAGTCGGTGTCGGCGGCGAAGGCTGCGCAGGCCTACATCCGCAGTGTCGAAGGGCCGCAGACGGGACGCGTATATCGCGTGTGGCAATGACGCGGGCGGGCGCACTGCTACTCGGGGCGTTGCTCGCGTACGTCGGGGCGACGGCCTCGGCCGCCCCGCCCGCCGTACAGGCCCTGCCCGACGACTGGTATCCGGAAAGCGTCGCCATCGGCCCCGACGGTACGTTCTACGTCGGCAGCTGGCGCGAGGGCGCGGTCGCGCGGCTGAAGCTGGGCGTCGCTCCGAAGGCCGAAGTGCTGGTGAAGCCCGGCGCCAACGGGCTTGCGAACGGGCAGGGCGTGCTGGTCGATGCGAAGCGGCGGGCGTTGTGGATCTGCTCGGGCAACAGCGGCTTCACCACAGTGCCGCAGACGCCGAGCGCGCTCAAGCGCTACGACCTGGCCACCGGCGCACCGCATGCCAGCTATGCGATGCCCGACAACGGCTACTGCAACGACCTCGCCCAGGACGCGCGCGGCAACCTCTACGTGACCGACTCCTTTCACCCGCGCGTGCTGAAGCTCGCGCCGGGCGCCGCCGCGCTCGCGGTCTGGAAGGAAGACCCGGCGCTGGCCGGTCCGGGGCCCTACAAGGGGCTGAACGGCATCGCCATCGACGGCGGGCGCGATGTCTACGTGAGTCTCGTGGCCGCGGCGTCCTACGTGCTGCGCATCGGCCTGGGCGCCGACGGCAATGCGGGGGAGGTCACGCGCATCGAAGCTCCGCGCGTGCTGAAGAACGTCGACGCGATCCGCGCCTGGAAGCCGGGCCGGCTCGTGCTGTTCGAAAGCAATGCCTTCGGCGAGGGTCCCTATGGCGGCCAGGTCACCGTGGCGCGCGTCGACGGTGCAAGGCTCGGCCTGCAGACGGTGGTGGCGGGGCTCAACGACCCGTCGTCCGGTGCGGTATGGGGCAACCGCGTCTATTTCATCGAGTCGAAGTATTCGCTGCTGACCAAGCGCAAGGACGGCGATGGGCCTGTGCCGACCGGCGTGCCCTTCGACATCCAGTCGCGTGCACTGCCAGCGCGCTGAGTGCATTCCGCATATAGCACTCATACGCGCGTGGAAATCGTGGGCCGGCGGGGCTGGATTACCCTCCCTACCCACGATGAAAAAAGCCTACCGCGCCTCCCTCCTGCGATTCGATGCCGCCGGCCAGCCCGTTTTCGATGAAGACGGGCTGCTGGTCGTCGCCCCCGACAGCACCGGCCGCCAGCGCGTGCTCGATGCCGGCAGCCATGCCGCCGTCGAGCCGCGCCATCCCGATGCGCACACGACCCACCTGCCCGGGCGCATCCTCGCGCCGGGGTTCGTGGACATGCACATCCACTTCCCGCAGACCGACATCATCGGTTCGCCCTCGCCGGGGTTGCTGCCCTGGCTCGAGAACTACACCTTCCCGGCCGAAAGCAAATTCGCCGACCCTGCGCATTCGAACGAAGTGGCCGATGTGTTCTTCGACGAACTGCTGCGCAACGGCGTCACCACCTCGCTGACCTTCGCGACCTCGCACGTGGCCTCGGTCGACGCCTTCTTCGAAGGCGCCCAGCGCCGCGGCCTGCGCATGATCACCGGCAAGGTGCTGCAGGACCGCAACTCGCCCGACGGCGTGCGCGACGAAACCGAGCAGAGCCTGATCGATACCGAGGCACTGATCCGCAAGTGGCACAACGTCGACCGCCTGGGCTATGCCATCACGCCGCGCTTCGCGCCCGCGAGCACCGAAGCCCAGTTGCGCGGCGCGGGCGAACTGGCCGCGAAGTACGCCGACACCTGGATTCAGTCGCACGTGGCGGAGAACCGCGACGAAGTGAAATGGGTGCGCGAGCTGTATCCGAAGGCGCGTTCCTACCTCGACGTGTACGCCGGTTTCGGCCTGATGCGCGAGCGCGCGGTGTACGCGCACTGCATCTACCTCGACGAGGCCGACCGCGAGCTGCTGCGCGAGACGAAGACGGCCGCGGCCGTGAGCCCGACCAGCAACCTGTTCCTCGGCAGCGGCTTCTTCGACTTCGGCGCGGCCGACCGCGTGGACTATCCCTATGGCCTGGCCAGCGACGTGGGCGGCGGCACCAGCTTCAGCCCCTTCCACACCATGATGGCGGCCTACTACGTCGGCCGTGAAGGCCAGACCAAGGCCGGCCTGAGCATCGCGCCCTCGGAACTCTGGTGGCGCCACACCGGCGGCGCGGCGCGCGCGCTGGGGCTCGACGGCGTGGTCGGCAACCTGCAGCCGGGCTGCGAAGCCGACTTCCTGGTGCTCAATCCGGCGGCCACGCCGCTGCTGGCGCGCAAGACGAAGCTGGCGAACACGCTGGAAGAAATGCTCTTCGCGATGATCGTGCTGGGCGACGACCGGTTGGTCGAGCGCACGGTGATTTCGCAGGCTGGCTGAGGCCTGAGAGGGCGAACCCGCCCATGCCACAATCGCCGACCCAGCGAGCGCGGCGAAACCTTTTCCAGGAACGCCGCGGAACCGGCTTTGCCGGGCCGCTGGTGTTGCCCCTTGAGGGGTTGGCGTAGCGACACGAAGTGCGCGAAGACTGGGGTGTTTTCAATGTCTATTAAGAGCGACAAATGGATCCGGCGCATGGCCGAGCAGAACGGCATGATCGAGCCCTTCGAGCCCGGCCAGGTGCGCGAGGCCGCAGGCCACAAGATCATCAGCTACGGCACCTCGAGCTATGGCTACGACATCCGGTGCGCGCCTGAATTCAAGGTCTTCACCAACATCCACAGCACCGTGGTAGACCCGAAGAACTTCGACGAGAAGAGCTTCGTCGACATGCACGGCGACTACTGCATCATCCCGCCCAACAGCTTCGCGCTGGCGCGCACGGTCGAGTACTTCCGCATCCCGCGCAACGTGCTGACCATCTGCCTGGGCAAAAGCACGTACGCGCGCTGCGGGATCATCGTCAACGTCACGCCGTTCGAGCCCGAATGGGAAGGCTACGTGACGCTCGAATTCAGCAACACCACGCCGCTGCCCGCCAAGATCTACGCGGGCGAGGGCTGCGCGCAGGTGCTGTTCTTCGAGAGCGACGAGGTCTGCGAGACCAGCTACAAGGACCGTGGCGGCAAGTACCAGGGCCAGCGCGGCGTCACTCTGCCAAAAACCTGACGTATTGCCGGCCGGCCGCTGACGGCCGGTTACCCTGGGGGGCGCCGGGACAAGTACCATCCTGCGAACGCCGGCAAATCCTCCTGCAATGGCCGGCAAGGAGACTGCGATGAGATGGGAAGGCAACGAACAATCGGACAACGTCGAAGACCGCCGCGGTGAAGGTGGCGGCGGTGGGGGCGGCTTCATCGGCGGGCGCAGCATCGGCATCGGGACCATCGCGGTCGCGCTGATCGCGGGCTGGGTCTTCGGCATCAACCCGCTCACGGTACTGAGCCTGCTCAGCGGCGGTGGCGGTCCGGCCCAGGTGCAGCAACAACAGCAGGGACCCGCGCCCAAGCCGCCGTCCGGCGACCGCGAAGCGGCGTTCGTCTCGACGGTGCTCAAGAACACCGAGGTCGTGTGGACGGCCGTATTCAGGCAGAACGGCGGCACCTACCACGCACCGCGCCTCGTGCTGTTCCGCGATGCCACGCCCACGGCCTGCGGCACGGGGCAGTCGGCGATGGGGCCGTTCTACTGCCCGGGCGACCAGAAGGTCTACATCGACCTCGGCTTCTACGACACGCTGAAGAACCAGCTCGGCGCGCCGGGCGAGTTCGCGCAGGCGTACGTCATTGCGCACGAGGTCGGCCATCACGTGCAGGACGAACTCGGCATCACCGCCAAGGTCGACGGCATGCGCGGCCGACTCAGCCAGACGCAGAACAACGCGATGAGCGTGCGCGTCGAGCTGCAGGCCGACTGCTTCGCGGGCGTGTGGGCCCACCATTCGCAGGAGTCGAAGAAATGGCTCGACCCGGGCGACATCGAGGCCGCGATGAATGCTGCGCAGAAGATCGGCGACGACGCTTTGCAGCGTTCCGCGGGCCGTGCGGTGGTGCCCGACAGCTTCACCCACGGATCGAGCGCGCAGCGCCAACGGTGGTTCGGCTCGGGCTATCAAAGCGGCGACATCAAGGCCTGCGACACTTTCAATGCACGCAGCCTTTGAGCTGCATGCCCCCGAATAGCCCGTCGATGCTGGCTGGATTGCTATTGAATAAATAGCAACTCCATGGGCGCGGGCGTTGTCATGCCGAAGTCACTGCCGTTTTTTGCGGCAATGCGACAATAGCGGGCTCAATGACAAGCTCCTTCTCCAATTTGATGCTGGCGGAACCGCTGGCGCGCGCCGTGGCCGAAATGGGCTACGAGACCATGACACCGATCCAGGAGCAGGCCATTCCGGTCGTGCTCTCGGGCCAGGATGTGATGGGCGCCGCCCAGACAGGCACCGGCAAGACGGCGGCGTTTTCGCTCCCGCTGCTGCAGCGCATGCTCAAGCATGAAAACGCCTCGACCTCTCCGGCGCGACACCCGGTCCGGGCCCTCGTGCTGCTGCCCACGCGCGAACTGGCGGACCAGGTCGCGCAACAGGTCAAGCTGTACGCCAAGTACACCAACCTGCGCAGCACGGTCGTGTTCGGCGGCATCGACATGAAGCCGCAGACGCTGGAACTGAAGAAGGGCGTCGAAGTGCTGGTGGCCACGCCGGGCCGGCTGCTCGATCACATCGAAGCCAAGAACGCGGTGCTCAACCAGGTCGAATACGTCGTGCTCGACGAAGCCGACCGCATGCTCGACATCGGCTTCCTGCCCGACCTGCAGCGCATCCTGAGCTACCTGCCCAAGCAGCGCACCACACTGCTGTTCTCGGCGACGTTCTCGCCTGAAATCAAGCGCCTCGCCAGCAGCTACCTGCAGAACCCCGTCACCATCGAAGTGGCTCGGCCGAACGAAACGGCTTCCACCGTCGAGCAGCATTTCTACAGCGTGGGCGACGACGACAAGCGCCGTGCGCTCAAGCAGATCGTGAAGCAGCGCGGCATCACGCAGGCCTTCGTGTTCGTCAACAGCAAGCTCGGCTGCGCGCGCCTCGCACGCTCGCTGGAGCGCGATGGCCTGCGCACCACCGCACTGCACGGCGACAAGAGCCAGGACGAACGCCTGAAGGCCCTCGCCGCGTTCAAGGCCGGCGAAGTCGATCTGCTGGTGTGCACCGACGTCGCGGCGCGCGGCCTCGACATCAAGGACGTGCCGGCGGTCTTCAACTTCGACGTGCCGTTCAACGCCGAAGACTACGTGCACCGCATCGGCCGCACCGGCCGCGCCGGCGCTTCGGGCCTCGCCGTGAGCTTTGCCAGCGGTGGCAACGATGCGCGCCTGGTGGCCGACATCGAGAAACTGATCAAGAAGAAGATCGAACTCGAGCCGGTCGAATTCGAGGAAGACCGCCCGCGCGGCCGCATCAACGACGGACGCCGCCACTGGCGCGAAGAAGGCGAAGCCGGCGACGCACGAGATGTGCTCGACCAGCCGCGCGAACGCCGCGAAGCCGAAGCCCGCCGCGGCGGTGGACGCCCGCACCGCGCGCCGTCGGCGCCGCGCGATCCGTTCTTCGACAAGCCCTACGAGCCCGGCGAGCCGGACGCCACGCCCGCCTGGGAAGCTGCCGCCAAGGCAGCCACGCCCGCGCGCGGCATCTCCAGCAACATCAAGTCCAAGCGCAAGGTCGCGGCGCTGTTCAAGAGCGCCGAGCCGAGCTAGCTGGCCTGGCTGCGCAGCGGCGTCAGCCGCCGCAGCTCAGCGCCATCCGCGGTGCCAGCCGTATTGCGGGTGGCGCCAGCCCCAGCCGTAGCGCGGGTGGTAGGCCCATGTGAACCCGACGCCGGGCGACACGTACGTCGGAGCGACGTAGGCCACGCCCGGAGGCGCCGCATAGACGGGTTGAGCCGGCGCAACCACGCAGCCGGTCAGGGTGGCTGCCAGCGCGGCAGCGGACAGGGCAAGAACAGGAAATCTCATGGCAAAGCTCCTGGGACGAGTTGTTGTCGATATGAATCTCCAACGCCTTGCCGCTTAGCCGGATGACGGCCTTTACCCTGGCGACACAGTGTCACCGGCGTGTCGAAATCCTTTCAAAATGCTTTCTTTCGCGGGTCAGATCACGTTGAAGTGATGCGAGCCATCGCGTCCCAGCTGTGCGACCAGGCCGTACTCCCAATCGAGGTAGGCCTGCATCGCTTCGGCGGAGGCGTCAGTGCCCTCATAGGGGCGGCGATAGCGGTCGGTGCGTGCGGTCGCGAGGCGCGTCTCGCCGGTCTCCGCTTCGAGGCCTGCTGCGAACCAGGCCGCGTTGCCACCCTCCAACACGCGCACCTCGACGTCGCCCTCGCCGCGCGCGTCGAGCAGGGCGCGCAGGTCGGCTGCGGCATAGCGGGCGAGCAGGCTGCTGCCGCAGGTCAGCACGTAGCGCTGGGCGGGTGGAATGACGGCGTCGAGCGCCTGCGCGAGTTGTGCGCGGATCGCGTACCAGGCGCCCGGAATGTGGCGCTTCACGTAGTTCGCGCTGGTGGTCACGTCGATCACCGCCGTGCCGGTTTGCTGCTGCAGCAACACCGCGAGTTCCTTCGGTGCGATCTCGCCCACGGCAGCGGCGACAGCTGGATAGGCGCTCGCCGGTGCCGCTGTTTCGGTGAACGCCGCAGCCGTCGGCACCACTTCCAGCACGTAGGCCTCCCACCCCATCTGCGCGAGCCATGAGGCGCTCATCGAAGCGCGCACGCCATCGTCGTCCGCCAGCACGATGCGCGCGCCGCGCACTGGCACCTGGTGATCCGTTTCCTGCACCAGTTGTCCGCCGGGTGCGCTGGCAAAGCCGGGCAGGTGGCCCGCCGCATATTCCTCAGGCGTGCGCACGTCGAAGCGGTACACGGTGCGTCCGGGCGCTTCGAGCGTTTGCAGGGCGTCGAGTGCAATGCGGCGCACACCGGCCAGATCGGCCACGCGCCTTGCATCGGCCTGCGCCTGCGCGCGATGCGCCGGCGACACCGCAACGGGCGCCTGCCGGTTCGCGCCATGGTCCAGCACCTGTCCCGCGAGCTTCCATCCGATCGTGCCATTGCGAAGCGCCGCTACCGGGTTCGGAATGCCCGCATTCACCAGCGATTGCGTGCCGATGATGCTGCG
>Ga0182007_10001019_pt1 | contig 15327 bp, 14 predicted proteins | sample Sormic07211113_1_FD_123023 | JGI IMG/M metagenome (GOLD analysis project Ga0182007, IMG submission 123023) | Rhizosphere microbial communities from Sorghum bicolor, Mead, Nebraska, USA - 072115-113_1 MetaG | ecosystem: Host-associated > Plants > Roots > Rhizosphere | place: USA: Nebraska... | reverse complement strand
TTCACGCTATGATCCCCTCTCCACCCGGGGGAGCCATCTGTTGAATCGCCTGAGCATCATCCTGCCCGCCAAGAACGAGGCGCCCGCGCTGGCCGCGCTGCTGCCGCGCCTGCGCGCCGCCCATCCCGAGGCCGAGATCATCGTGGTCGACGACGGCTCCATCGACGACACCCGCAGCATCTGCAAGAGCAGCGGTGTCGAATGCCTGTCCTCGCCGTACTCGATGGGCAACGGCGCGGCGATCAAGCGCGGCGCCCGTGCCGCCACCGGCGACATCCTGGTATTCATGGACGGCGACGGCCAGCACGACCCGGCCGACATCAAGCGCCTGCTCGACCAACTGAACCGCGACTACGACATGGTGGTCGGCGCCCGCGACTGGGGCAGCCAGGCCGGCATGGGCCGTGGCCTGGCCAACACCTTGTACAACTGGCTGGCCAGCCGCATGACCGGCCACCCGATCCTGGACCTCACCTCCGGCTTCCGCGCCGTACGCGCGGACAAGTTCCGCGAATTCCTGCACCTGTTGCCGAACGGCTTCAGCTACCCCACCACCAGCACCATGGCGTTCTTCCGCAGCGCCTACCCGGTCGCGTACCTCCCGATCAAGGCCGCCCAGCGCGTCGGCAAAAGCCACATCAGGCCCCTGCGCGACGGCGTGCGCTTCCTGCTGATCATCTTCAAGATCGCCACGCTGTACTCGCCGTTGAAGCTGTTCGTGCCAACCAGTGCGGTGTTTTTTCTGCTAGGGCTTGCCCACTACGCGTACACGTTCATAACGGTTCATCGCCTCACGAATATGAGTGCCTTGTTATTCAGTGCCTCGGTCATCGTGTTCCTGATTGGCTTGATTTCCGAACAGATCACGTCGTTGATCTACAGCAAGAGTGACCATAATTGAGCGTCTGTGCTGGCGAAACAGTGATGCGGATTGCCAGATATCTGCGGCACACCCCGCTGCATCCGCAGTGGCTGCTTGGTAGTAACAGAAGCATTGTCGGCTGGGTAGCTCATTCCGCCGCCGGCCGAGTTTTGGATATCGGCTGCGCGGACCGCTGGATCGAGAGGCAGCTTCCGCGTGGTAGCGAGTACATCGGTCTGGACTATCTTGCCACCGGCAAACATATGTATGGCTCGCGGCCCGACGTGTTTGCGGATGCGAGTAGCCTGCCGCTGGCCGGTGAATCGGTCGACACGGTTGTCATGCTTGAGGTCATGGAACATCTTCGCAAACCGCGTGAAGCACTGCAGGAAATCACCCGTGTACTGCGCCCACAAGGGCGTCTATTGCTGACGATACCGTTTCTCTATCCAGTTCACGATGCCCCGCACGATTACCAGCGCCTGACCATCCACGGACTGGTGCGCGACGTGGAAGCGGCGGGCTTGCGAGTGGATGCCTTGCTGCCAGCGCTCGGATCCGCGGAAACGGCGGGTCTGATCTGTTGCCTTGCGTTGGGCGGCATGTCTCTGCGAGCCGTGGAACGACGTAGCCTGAGTGTACTTTTGCTACCGCTTACGATCGTCGCGATTCCTGTCGTCAACGTGATCGCGTGGCTGGGGGGACGCCTGCTGCCGTCGTGGGACGCCATCACCGCCGGTTACCAGCTCATGGCGAGCAAGCCATGAATACGTCTCCTGCGATCGTGTTGGTTACGACCTCGTTTCCGATCAAGGGTGATGGCAGCGAAGCGGCTGGGTCGTTTGTCAGCGATCTCGCTGAGGGACTGGCGCGGTACGTGACGGTTCGAGTTGTTGCTCCCGGGCCGCAATCGATTCATGAGATGTGGGGACGTGGTGTGGAGGTGTTCCGTTACGCCTCACCATCACGACCGTTGTCCACCCTCAAGCCATGGCGGCCCACAGAAATGCGTGACACGTTCCGCGTGTTACGCGCAGGTGCCAAGTCAACCCGACAAGCCGTACAGGCTGGTCCAACCGTACACATTCTGGCCCTGTGGGCGTTGCCGTCCGGGTACTGGGCACGAAGTGCGTCGCGCGCCAGCGGCGTGCCCTACTCGATATGGGCGTTGGGTAGCGATATCTGGTCGCTGGGGGGCATTCCGGGTGTCCGCATGGTGTTGCGCAGCGTGATACGCGGTGCGGTACATCGTTATGCGGATGGTATGCAGTTGGGCCGGGATGCGGCTGATATCGGTGGCGAGCCATTTGAGTTTCTGCCCAGCGCACGGCGCCTCGATGGAGGGCGTACGCGACCGTTGGCAGTGTCACCCCCTTATCGCTTGTTATTCCTGGGGCGCTGGCATCCGAATAAGGGAATCGACCTATTGCTTGAGGCGTTGACCCTACTGGATGGCGGCAGCTGGTCACGTATTAGCGAGGTTCATATCGCTGGCGGTGGTCCGATGGAGAGCCTGGTGCGCGAGAAAGTAGGCGCGCTGCAAGCGGCAGGTCGACCATTGCGCTTGAGCGGGTTTCTGGATCGCGAGCAAGCCACCGCGGCTCTGTCTGAGGCGGACTACCTCTTGATCCCTTCCCGCATTGAAAGTATTCCGGTGGTGTTCTCCGATGCGATGAAGATGCAGTTGCCGGTCATCTCGATGCCTGTTGGTGATTTGCCCGCACTTATCGCCCAGTATGGTGTCGGCGTAGTGGTCTCCCGAATCGACGCTGAGGCCCTTGCGAATGCCATGCAGACAGCGCTGAATAAGTCACCCGCACATTTTTCAGCAAGAATGGCGGAGTGTGCACGTCAGTTCTTGATCAATACCCATCAATTGGGTGTTCAATTGGGCTTCACCAAAACGACGCCATCGGAGGACGTTTGAGCGAGCGCGGCTACCAATACGATTTTTCCAAAGATAACGCGGCGATGCACTCTGTTTGCGGCCGCAGGCGCAAGGCACTGACCATGCTCGCTGTGCTGCGCGACGCACTGGGTGTGGACGGGCTTGCCAAGGCACGAGTGTTGAACGTGGGCTGCTCGACGGGCCTGATCGATGAAGTGCTAGCCGGGCAGGCTGGATCCGTTGTCGGCATCGATATCGACCAAGACGCAGTTGAGTCCGCGCGAGCGCGCTGCTCGCGCACCAATCTTGAGTTCCGTCTCGGCGACGCGATGGACATGAATTTCCCCGACCACAGCTTCGATGTGGTGATCTGCTCACAGGTGTACGAGCATGTACCCGATCCGGTGCGGATGATGGCCGAAATCCACCGCGTACTCGCGCCTCACGGCGTGTGCTATTTCGCCGCGACGAATCGCTGGTGTGTCATGGAACAGCACTACCAGTTGCCGTTTTTGTCTGCCATCCCGGTAAGTTGGGCACACCGCTATCTGCGTCTGTGCGGCAAGGGAAGCTATTACCATGAGCGACACATGACCCTTGGGGGCTTGCGTCAATTGACCGCCGCATTCGAGGTCACTGATTACACCAGGAAAATGATCGCTGACCCTGATCATTATGAAGCTGGCTACATGCTGGGCTCTGGGTTGAAAAGGTTTATCGCTTTGTTGCTCGCGCGATGGTCCTATTGGGCTTTCCCTGGTTACGTATGGTTGTTGCGTCGCGATAAGGAGCAATCGGCGGCAATAGTGGGCCTCGATGCGCATGATGGCCACATCCGGGTTACGGCCGCTACACGTTCATGAACCCGTGGGAAGTAACACAAGGCCCGCAGTCGAAACAGAGCGAGTGGGCCAGGCAGCAAGGTTATCTGTTCTCAACCGCGGAGTGGGGGCATGTACTGGAGGGCTTGGGTTGTCGTGTTCTGTTCGCCTGGAACAAACAGTTAGCAGCAGGTGTAGTGGTGCCGATCTTCATGCGAGGTCCATTTAAGGTTGCCTTTCTGGGGTTTCCGATAGCGGGTGAAGCGTTCGATTTGCTTGAGCCAGATGCTTTTGAGCAATTGGAAGCAGAATTGGTCGAAGTTATGAGATGTAGTCTTGTACGAGGAGTCAGGTCTCGAATCTGTGAGTTGAAGGGCCAAGTCGTCACCGCACTACCGGAAGTCTGGATTGACGATCTGAAAGTCTGGTTCGGCCAAAGAAGCAAACGGCTGGTCAAGGATTTGGCGTTCGCTGCGCGTGCCGTGGCGAATCTCACCATCGTCTCGCAAGCCGGCGATGCGATGACGAGCCACTCCCTGTATGAGCAAACCATTCGTGGTCATGGCGGTAAAGTTCGCTACACCCAAGAGTATTTTCAGCGATTGAAGGCGCTGTGCGAGCGCGATGGTCTCGTGAAGGGGGTTTCCTGCTTGAACGCTCGGGACCGGACTGTTGGCTTTGCCTATGCGGCCCGACATGGCGGAGTCGTGTACTACCTTCATGGGGCGGTCGATGCTGAGGTGCGATCGCAAGGAGTCGGAGATCTTCTGTTGCACCGATTGGTTGAATGGGCCCATCAGACCAATGCGCGGAGCTTTAGTCTGATGGCTTCACCGAAGGATCAGCCGGGGTTGCTCCAGTACAAGAAGAAATGGGGCGATCGCGTGGGCTACACCACGACCCATGACGTAGGGTATGGCGCTGTCGGTCGGTCATTTGTGTGGCTATCGGCGAAGGCAAATGAATTTCTTGGTGAGCGTTGTGCGCGAAAAAAGCAGAAGAACAAATGAGCAGGAATAAGCTTCCACCGAGTGGCTTGGTTAGGCGGGTCTGTGACATTGCGCTTGAGATAACAGGCGTATATCGTTTTTTTATGCTCGCTCGTAAAAGCACGATCGGGCTATCGGTGCGGGTGGCGTCTCCAAGTCGTTTGTCAGTCGGATGCAACGTTACCGTCCAGAGAGGTGCGATTCTGCATTGTGGTGGCAAAGCATGGTGTGCCAACCGCGGTCACATTCGACTCGGTGACGGAGTAACGATAGGGCCATATTGTGTCGTGTATGGCGCCGGTGGCGTTGAACTGGAAGATCATGTGCATTTGGGGCCGGGCGCCAAGATCATGTCGCAAGCTGGCGCGCATGACGATAAGCGATTATCGGCCCACCCCACCTTTTTGCTTGATTCGGTTCACATCGGAGCAGGGAGCTGGATTGGAGCAGGCGCTGTGATTCTTGGTGGGAGCCGTATCGGCAAATGTGTTTCGGTGGCTCCCAACTCGGTTGTCTTTGGTGAGGTGCCTGACTACGCAGTGATCGCCGGAAACCCCGCTAGGGTTGTCTTCAAGAACAAGGCTATTGACTAATGACTGGTTCGGAAAAATCGCAGCTAGAGCTGCTGGTCGATGGAATCGGCGCCGCGAGCACGATGCAAAGGCGTGCCGTTGAATCGGCGCTGGAAGCGCTGACGCAAGGCGAGAGGCTTGAACTGCAAAGCTATCTCGAGTTTTGTACGAAGGAGGGCTGGGGCATCGACCAGCTAGTCGGTGCATACATGACCATCACGCATGACACGATGCGAGAGCAGATTTTTTTTCAGCGCAATGGCCAGTACAGACATTCGTCTTTCGACAGTGTTGCCAGCAACGTATATTTCGATACGAAATATATGTCCAGCTACATGTATGGGTTGGCGTTGACCTTGTTCCTCTGGCCCAACCATCTGCAAATCGTCAGATTTTTCCGCGACATGCTTCCTCGCAAGCGTGGAGGAACGTATCTGGAAGTAGGACCAGGGCACGGTGCCTTCTTCCGGTACGCCGTTCGCTACGGTGGCTTCGACACGTGCGTTGGTGTTGATATCAGCCCGACATCGTTGCAGATGACAAGAAAACTTCTCGAGTCCGACACTAGCCTCGACCGGGCTAGGTGGGAGCTGATGAATACAGACTTTCTTGCTGCGACTACATTGCACGAGCGATATGACGCAATCGTCATGGGTGAAGTGCTCGAACATGTCGAAGAGCCATTGAAGTTCCTTGAGCGGATCAGGGATCTCGCGGCGAAGAATGCATTCATCTTTATTACCACGGCGATTAACGCGCCAGCTATCGACCACATCTATCTGTTCAGAACAGTTGAGGAAGTACGTGATCTCGTTACCGCGGCAGGCATGACGGTCAGGGATGTGCTAGCGACTCCCTATACGGGATGCTCCATGGAGGAGACCGTCCAGAAGAAATTGCCGATCAACGTGGCAATGGTGCTTAAAGCATGATCGGTGTGGCAGGTCTCAGGTTCCACCATTTTGGGCTGGCTGCGTCAGATCCCGACAAGGCAACTGCATTCGTTCAGCAACTCGGTTACGAGTGTGGTTCGTCGGTTGTTGATCCTTTGCAGAATGTCCAGCTTCGCTGGTGCGAGAAAGTTGGTTCTCCATCAATCGAGATAGTGTCTGCCACGGATACAGATGGACCGCTGACCAAGATTCTCGCGGTGCACCCGACCAGCTTCTATCATCTTTGCTTTGAGATCGAAGTAAGCGGCGAAGAAATGGTTGATTCGTTACGTGCATCCGGCTCACGGGTAGTTACCGTTATTCCACCGACTCCGGCTGTTTTGTTCAACGGAAGGCTTGTCAGCTTCCATTTCGTCCAGGGCTTCGGGTTGATCGAATTGCTCCAGAATGCCGTGTGCGGCCATGGCTAGGTTGTCGTGATGGAAGGCCAAGTCAAGATCAGATTCATTCGAAACTTCACGCTAGAGCCGATCGAGATGTGGCTCTCGCGTGAATTACGTTCCTCCGGGATGAGCGTGGACTGCGAATTCGGGGGGTTCGCTAGCGCAGCAAACGAGATTCAAGAGATCGCCCGCGAAAAAGAGGAGGGCGTGGTTACTCTGACGGTACTGGCGCTCGGGCTTGAGATGACGGCCAGTGATTTCGGGCATGCGTCTTGGGCGGCCGAAGCGGCTTGCCAGCGGCACCTGATGCTTGTGCGGGCCGCGATTGCGGGGAGTAACGCACCACTGGTCATCAATACGGTACTTCCACCATTGTTCAGCCCGACAGGAACAGCGGTAGTGCCCGGAGCGAAAAGCCAAGCGAGCCTGGTGGAAGAGCTGAATACTGAGCTTCGCTCCTTGGCGGGCATGCATCCGGGCCGTGTCGTTTTGGTCGACTGGGGTGGGTTTGCCCGCGAGCTAGGTGAGCAGGGCACCTATGACTATCGGTTTTGGCACACAAGCGGAGCCCCGTTCGCGACTGCTTTTTTGTCTCGATACGCTGGAGCCATTGCCGGTGTCGTACGTGCCCTCACCGGCCAAGTCAGGAAGTGCTTGATTCTGGATTGCGACAACACGCTTTGGGGTGGGGTGGTTGGTGAGGATGGTCTTCAAGGCATCGAGCTTTCCGCAGACAGCTTGCCCGGAGCCTACTTCCAGGAATTCCAGCGCTCAATTCTTGACCTCCATGCGCGAGGGGTGGCTATCGTCTTGTGCAGCAAGAACAATGAATCCGACGTGTTCGATGTACTCGACAATCATCCGGGTTGCCTGATTCGTCGCGAGCATCTTTCCGCATGGCGCGTGGGTTGGAACGACAAGGCCCGTTCGATAGCGGAAATTGCCGTGGAATTGAATATAGGGCGTGATGCTCTTGTCTTCGTCGATGACAGCCCGCAGGAGTGCGAACTGGTACGGAGCACGCTACCCGAAGTGCTTGTCATCAAAACTCCAGATCGACACGCCGAATTTGCTGGCTTTCTCGAAAGGAAGAATCTTTTTGATTCGCTCGTAGTGACATCAGAGGATCTCGTACGCACAAGTTCATATAGGCAGAATCGCGAGCGTAATGAGCTGTCGAGTGCTTTGGGGGATATTGCCGAGTACAAGAAGCTGCTGGGTACGTACCTGCGAGTCAGGTTGGCTGCAGAGGTAGATACTCCGCGTGTATTGCAGCTCATACAACGCACCAACCAGTTCAATTTGACGACACGTCGGCATGACCAGGCGACTGTCAAGCGAATGATCGCTGATCCGGACGCGTTGCTGATATGTGCCGAGCTGGGGGACAAGTTCGGCGATCTTGGTGTTATCGCGGTGGCCATAGTTATGCGTATGGGTGACGAGGCCGCTATCGATTCGATGTTGATGAGTTGTCGTGCACTTGGACGGGACGCAGAAGTTGCGTTTGCTTGTGCGGTGTTCAGCACCATCAGTGACTTATGGCATTCAACCCGCGTGAGCGCCGAATACATCGCATCAGGGAAAAATGCCCAAGCCGCAGGTTTCTGGGAACGTGTCGGTCTGGTTCGTCAGCAGCAAGGCGGAGCGTCGGCAAACGTGACGTTCTATTCAAATGAGAACTTGGCTGCGCTGGCCCGGAACAACATGCCCTCTCACGTAATTTACATGGACCAGACAAATGAACGATAAGCTCAGAAAAATCGTGGCAGAGGCTCTTGATGTGGCAGAGAGTCGCGTTGACGCGACCACCGGTGTTGAAACGGAGCCAAAGTGGGATTCGTTGCGGCACATGAATATCATCTTCGCCATTGAGGATGGATTTGGTGTCCGCTTTAACGATGACGAAATCCCGCTCCTCACAAGCATAGGCGCGATCGAAAAGGCACTGGACTCAAGGCGGTGACAGCCAAGCTTAACGGCGCTTTAGGTAGACCTGAAGCATCGCGCCTACCCCAAGGCAGGTACCATCTACCGCTAGTTGCCAGCAGCGGGCAAGCAGCGCGATTGAAATGATGAGTGAGTTGGGGATCCCGGGCGCAATATAGGCGCCCACTCCAGCGGTAGCAGCTTCCCGGATGCCTATTCCAGCAGGAACTGGAATGGCCAGCATGCTTGTGGCAAAGCCCAAATACAGGCTGGAAAGTATCGGCGCATGCGCTCCACTGGGGATGACGGAGCCGGCTGCTGACAAGACGCACCAGGACGCCAGGAAATTGGCACCCAATGTCACCCCTGCCAGGGCGATGGCTTCCCGCAATGGGGTGTTTCTGTAGCCATTTCCCGGCGGGCGAATGCGGAGCATGGTGGTGAGTCGTGGAGATGCCCGTGCGATGAGCATTGCGGTTGGCAGCATCATTACAGCGATACTGAGAGAGAGCGCTGCTGCCAGTGCACAAGTAATAACTAGCGGTGACCCGGGACGCAGGCAAGCTACTCCAAGCGCGGTGGTCTGGATGATCGCGATTGCCGCCAATTCCATGTTTGCAATAGCGATGCCGGCAAAGCTGGTTTCCTGTTTGAGTGCGAATGATTGCATCACAGGTGACCAGATCTTGCCGGGGATGTATTTGCCGGGCTGGGACAGCAGGAATGCGGCGACAAGGTTGCCGGTCTCGTTCTGCGAACCATGCTTGGTCATCAACCGGGAGAACAGCATTCCCTGCGCAGCCATGAATAAAACGCCCAACGCCACGGCAGCGACAAACACCGACGGATGCGTGCTGGCTAGAACCCGTTGGAGATCGTTTCTTGCTTCCCATGCGAGCCAAGTCAGCACCACTGCTCCACAAAGCAGCAAGGCAATGCGGTACACGCGGCGATCGGCGAATAGGTGCGGCACTCGTTTGCCTGTCACCTGACGTCCTTCAGTGTCGCTGCTGCAGCGGCGACCACGCGAGAGATATCGGTAGCAGCCAGCTTCGGTGAAATCGGTAAACTCACTGTCTGCCGCCCGATCCGCATCGCATTTGGCCATTGTTCCGGCCGCCAGCCGAACCGCTGCTGGTAATAAGGATGCTCAGGGACGGAGAGGTAATGCACGCCGGTGCCGATACGTTGTTTGTTCATGCCATCGAGAAAGGCATCACGGCTGATGCCGCAACGATTCTGATCCACCATCACCGTATACAGATGATAGGCGTGCCGTGTGTTGATTGCTGTAGTGGCGGGAAGGCCCAGTGGCAAGTCACGCAGGGCATCGTTGTAATGGTTCCAGATTGCCTCACGTTGCTTCCAACTTTGTTCCACACGTGCCAGTTGATGGATGCCGATTGCTGCCTGCATGTCCATCATGTTGTATTTGAAACCACACTCGACCACTTGATAGTGCTTGTAACCGGCATCGCTGAAGCGATGCCAGGCATCCTTGCTCATACCATGCAAAGCCAGCATGCGGGCACGGGCGATCATTGCTTCGTCACGCCCTACAATCATGCCGCCTTCACCGGTGACTACGTTCTTGGTGACGTAGAAGCTGAAGCAGCCAAAGTCACCAAATGTACCGACCTTCTGGCCGTGGTATTCGGTTTCGATGGCGTGAGCGCAATCCTCGATTACCATCAGATTATGCTTGCGAGCTATAGCCATGATCGCGCCCATTTCGCATGGTCGTCCAGCGAAATGGACGGGAAGAATGGCGCGCGTACGAGGGGTGATCGCGGCTTCGATGGCTGCCGGGTCGATGTTCTGGGTCAAAGGGTCGACATCTGCCAGCACCGGGGTCAGCCCGGCATGGAGAATCGAATTGACCGTGGCGCAGAACGTCAGTGGTGTGGTGATGACTTCGGAACCGGGTTCCATGCCTGCCGCCACCATGCTGACATGCAATGCAGCGGTACAAGAGTTGACTCCTGCCACCTGTGTTGGCTTTAGTTCCTGATATGCAGCGAAGTCCTGCTCGAAGCGAGCTACACGCGGGCCAGTGCCAAGCCATCCTGAGCGCATGCACGCCTCCACTTCGGCGATTTCTTCCTCCTGGATGTCGGGTGCGGCGAACACGAGGAACTCGGACTGATTCATGGGCAGAGGATGTCGTCAGGATTAATTGTGCGAAGTATGCGGCAGGGTAGGCATCAATGGGCGCGCATCAATGGCCTGAGTTTAACGATATCGTCATCCAGTCGCCCGCCAATATTCAGTTGCTCGAGTTGTTGAAGTTGCTTGCGAGCCTCGGCGTCGCGACCCAGCGCGACAAGCATGCGGACCAGGGTGATTCGGTAAGCCGGCTCATCGGATTTGGTTTGGACGGCTTCTTCGGCCATGCGCTCGCCGAGTGCACGATCCCCCAGCACGTTCCAAACGTAATCAGCGTAGGTGGCGAGCAGGCGGGCGCTGGGAGCCGGGTGCGACAGTGCGGCGACGAAGGCTTGCGTCATGCGGTCAGTGGGCAGGTCACAATGGTTCTCGCGCACGCACTGGGTCAATGCGCCCAGCGAGCTTTCATCCTGTACTCCGGGTTTATGCGTTTTCAGCTTGGCCGTCATGCTGTCCCACCAAGTGTCTTTCAGCGGCAGATGCATGCGCGCGTTCATGAAGATCAGCGCCTGCTCCGGCAGGATCGATGAATTGGGCAGCGCTGCGGATCTTTCCAGCGGAGCGTAGGCGAGTTTTGTGAAGGCAGAGACAGGGTCGTAGTGCGAATAGATGATGTAGGTACGACCGAGTTCGTACTGGGCCCGGGGTGATTGTGGAGCGCGGATCGCCAAATCTTCCGCCAGTCGCAGCGGGTTGCCCCAGGCGTAGGCGGTGAATGCCGTAAGCGCCGTCCAGCAAAGCATCAATCCGACCAACAGCGCGTGGTGGGGCAGAGCGAAAGGCCGACCACGCGGAACAGCGAGCAGCGGCACGATAGCCAGCAGCAGGCCGAAGCTGGCGAAGTAATTGCGATGCTCGTAGATCAACTCCAGCGGCAGGACGGTGCCGGTAAGCAGCTGGCAGCCGAGGAACAAGGTGATGCCCAACGCGGCCAGCGGGCGACGTGAGCGTAGCCACAGTGCCAGCGCGACCAAGGCGGCAAGCATCGCGATGCTGACAAGGGTGGTCCACGGCGTCAGCAGCCCAGTCGAGATCCGGAAATCGTCGTGGTAGAACGACAACGCGTCGGGTGTCGGCAGCAGGGTCCATGTGATGTAGTCGACCACAATTCGTACTTCGCTGAGCAGGCGAGTGCTCAGAGTGAAGTCACGCGCGGCCCAGGTTTCCGGTCTCAGGATGCCGGGGAGCAGCCACGCCAGGCCGATGACCATGGGTGTGGCCAGAACCAATAGAAACAGGCCGATGACGCGGAAATCACGGCGCCAAGTCTTTGCGCTGCCTTCCTGGAGCAACACGGCGGATTCTTGCGGCTTGTGAAAGCGGAACAGCGTCCATTCGATCAACAACGCATACAGCGGCAGCATCACGGCAGTTTCCTTGGCCAGGATGCCGATAGCGGCAGGAACGGTAATGCTGATGAGACAGAGGGTGAAGCCGCGGGTATTCGATGAAAAGCGACCCCGCCCCAGTTCTCCCCTATGAGAAGGGGAGAGAGTAGAACTTGCGGTAATGGACAGTCCAAGCATACGGTGGCGGCCGGTGACGTAGCCGAGTAGGCCGAGCAGTACGAACAGGTTCGCTATGCTTTCCATGCGCTGCACGACATACAGCACTGCGGTGAGGTTGATCGGCAACAGCATCCAGCCGGCGGCAACCAATGTGGCGACAATGTCGGAGCGGTCGGGCTGGTCTTTCGTGGAAATCGACCGTAGCAACAACCTGGTCAACAAGAACACCAGCAGACCGTTCAACAGATGAAGGACCAGATTGGTCAGTTTCATCCAGTAAGGGTTAATGCCGGTAACGAGATAGTTGGCGGCAAAACTCAATGAAGCCAGCGGTCGCTTGAAGTCGCTCGCGGGCGAGGCAAGTGCTGCACGTACCAGTGAGGACAGGCTGGCGTCATGCGGTTGCACACCCTGGTTGTCGACGATGTTGGGGTAGTCGTCGAACAGAAATCCGCCCTGCAAGCCGGGCCAGTACACGATCGCCGTGATGGCAAAGGCCATGGCCAGAACCCACAAGTAAAGTGACGAGTGTGTCGGTGTTGAATGCATCAGTGAGTCGCGCCCGCATCAGGGTTTGGCTGTGCAGTATTGATGTTGCCGGCCCCGGCGTCGATGGTGAGCTGCTGTCGCAGGTGAGTCAGTTCATGTGGCCAGTAATCCTGGCGTGCCAGTACCCATGCATGCAGCATCGGCATGCCGATGCCAGGGGGCATGACCTTGTCCTGCACGTGCTGATAATGGTCGAGCAGATGCAGGCCTTGTGTCGGATAACCGGCAGCGCCCAGCGTGGCCGCGGCTTCCAGCGCCATGCCAGGACGTACCTGCAGATCGAGTGCCCGAATGAAGTCTGCCAGTGCAGCGTCAGGCTGATGTTGTGCCAGGGCAATGCGGCCACGCAGGTAGATGAGATCCTGCTGCGGCCCCGCTGCAGCCAGCTTCGGATTCGACAGGCCGGTATTGATCAAGTCGAGCAGGACTGCCGGTGTCAGGCCAGGGCAACTTCCAGACACTGCGGCGGGCAAGGTGCGGTTAAACCAGTGGGCGAATAGGGTCCCCGTGTTGGCGCTACCCTGCATAGCCTTACGTGCTGCAGCAATGTCGTTGTGACTGACCCCTCCGGTCAGGCAGCGCGCACCGATCAGGTTGAAGGCGAGCTGGGTTTGGTCGGGCTGGGTAGCGAGCAATCTCTCCAGTCGACGAATGGCATCTTGCGGATGCTCTGCCTGCATCTCGATCTGGGCCGCATTGGTTTGCGCCCGAGCGGAATCCGGATTCATCTGTGCCCAGAGCAGTGCCTGTGTGTGCACATTTCCCCACACTTCGGCACGCGCATGGGTCATCAATGCCAGACCCAACGGCAGCACGACCATCAGCCCGCGCTTGAGCATCGGCTGGGTGCGGATGTCTGCCAGCCAAAGCCCCAGCGGCCAGAACATCAGCAGCGCCGGCACATAGTTGCGGTGCTCGAAATACAGCTCCAGGGGGATCGAGGTGGACTCAAGCAACTGCCCGGCAAAATAGAACAACACGGCCAGCGCAAGCGCCGGATAGCGTTTGCGCAACTTCCATGCGCCGCCGGTCAGTGCGAACACTGCAAGCAGGGCAGGGAGGGTGGTGGCAGGATGCAGCAAAGAGGTCGATGCAGCGTACTGGTCGTTGAACAGCCCGCTGGAAAACGGGCGCGGCAGCCACAGCAACTGCAGGTAATCCAGCAGTACGCGTGGCTCGGTGAGCAGGCGTTGGCCGATGCTCCACGAGCGGATGCCCACTGGGCCACCGGCAAGCATGCCGCTGAGACCGATCCAGAACAGGTAGGCAAGGATGGTTGCGGCAGGAATGACGCCGAATATAGACAGGGCGAAACGATGCGCTCGCCGTGATCCACCGTCCGGTACGGGGTGCCGTGGTGCAAGCACGATGGCCTCGATCAGCAAGGCAAGCAGTGGCAGCAGGGCGCCGTTGGCCTTGGCCAGTACCCCCAGCACGGTGAAACCTCCCAGCCCCAGTGCGCTCCAGGTCAGGCCCGCCATGGTTTTGCCCCGGATCAGCAAGTCACGGCCATGCAACCAGAGCAGCAGCCCGGCCATGGTGCAGGTGGCGGGTAGCATGGCCTCACGTTGCACGATATATAGCGTGGTGGATACCAGCAGGGGGTGCAGCAGCCAGAGGGCGGCGCCCAGCAGGGCGGCGGTCTGGTTTTGCCGCTTGTCATAGTCCAGCGGGTTGCCCAAGCGGATCAGCAAGGCGTAGAGCAGCGCGCCATTGATCAGGTGCAGGATCAGGTTGGTGCGCTTGAACGGGAACGGATTTGCGGGCCAGTCGCGTGCGTCGAGCAGGAAAGTCAGCAGTGTCAGGGGACGTCCGGTCGGGTCTGCAGTGCCGGAGGTGATGTAACGCCAGAATGCAGGCCAGTTGTCGATTGGTCCCATTTCACCAAGCGAGGGCAAGTTGGCGAAATCGTCGAACAGGAAGCTGCCGTGCAGGCCGGATGCATAAGCGAACCATGCCAGTACCAGGAGCAGGAGCATTGCGATAGTAGGATTTACCGCATGGCGGCTATGCATACAGGCGTCCGGAAAATAAGAAGGGCCGCACATGGCGGCCCTTCAGATTGAGTGTACTGCTCAGGATGTTACGGACGGCATGAAGTCGGCAGGTACTTCTGGTTCACCTTTGAGCCGGTGCAGGTCCAAGCAATCGATCCGGAATGGGTGACCGGTGAAAGGACAAAGGTATCAGTACCGGCCCCGGTGATTGCAGTGTTGGCCTGTTTGCCAAACGTGGCCGTGATTATGCCACCAGCGGCTACGTTGACGTTGTCGACGTACTTGCCAGTGATCGAAGCAGCCGTTGCCAAACCTGCAGAAGTGTTGTTGGCAGGCATGCGTCCCGTGTTGCTGTAGAACTCGGCAACGGCAGTCTTGGCGCCATCGGTCAGTACGGCACCTTCCGACACTTGCGTGCGAACCAGGTAGTCCTGGTAGGCCGGGATGGCGATGGCGGCGAGGATCGCGATGATCGCAACCACGATCATCAGTTCGATCAGGGTGAAGCCTTTCTGCATGCTCTTCATGGTGGTTCCTCTGTATTGGTTAGCTAACCGTGTGATGCCCCCTGAGCCCCAGTCCCTTTACCCCCTAGGCGGGAACGGACCCCATTCGCATGGTCGGAACGACCAGGAAGCTCGCGGCAAAGTCAAGCAGCTTGTATGCCACGTTTGCCGCAGGTGTATTCCCTCACAACTGTAGGCCTTTGG
>Ga0182007_10001018_pt1 | contig 15327 bp, 15 predicted proteins | sample Sormic07211113_1_FD_123023 | JGI IMG/M metagenome (GOLD analysis project Ga0182007, IMG submission 123023) | Rhizosphere microbial communities from Sorghum bicolor, Mead, Nebraska, USA - 072115-113_1 MetaG | ecosystem: Host-associated > Plants > Roots > Rhizosphere | place: USA: Nebraska... | reverse complement strand
GCTGCGCAACCGCTTCAGCCGCTACCCGTATTTCGACACGAATGAAGACGACGTGCTGGGCGTGGTGCACCTGAAGGACCTGTTCTTTGCCCAGCAGGCGGGCAAGCCGATCACCTCGCTCACGCCGTTCCTGCGTCCCGTCGACATCATTTCCGCGCGCACGCCGGCGCTGGAACTGTTCCGGCGCTTCCGCGACGGCGCACCGCACTTCGCCCTGATCGGCGAAAAGGGCAAGCGCCCGCTGGGTTTCATCACCCTGGATAACTTGCTCGGCGCCATGGTCGGCGAAATCCGCGACGAATTCCGCCGCAATGAAAACGACTGGCTCAAGCAAAGCGACGGCACCCTGATCGGCAAGGCCAGCCTGCCCATCTTCTCGCTCGAACGCATCCTCGGCATCGATATCGAAAACGAGGAACTGGGGCTGGACGACGTGGAATCGGTGGGCGGCTTGATCATGGTCAAGCTGGGAGACATTCCGAAGCAGGGCCAGCGCATCACCTTCGTCGACTTCGACATCGTCGTCAAGAAGATGAACGGGCCCCGCATCGTGCTGATCAAGGTGATCCCGAAACAGGAACGCGACCTCGACGCCGATTTAAGGGATTAAGCAGGACATACCCCAACGGCGAAAGGCCGGGGTCGGACCCTCAGGGTCCGACCCCAGTCCTTGCTTTTGGGTTATACAAGGCGCGCAGACTTGCGCGACTGATTACTTCTTCAACGTAATCGTATCTTTGCCCTGCGGCACGGTGGTTTCGCCCACCGTCCACGTTTGCAACAGGCTGTACAGCACCGCCAGCAGGGTCGGGCCGATAAAGATGCCGACGAAGCCGAAGGCCAGCACGCCGCCCAGCACACCGAGCAGCACCAGCAAGAACGGCAGGCTGCTGCCGCGGCTGATCAGCATGGGTTTGACCACGTTATCCACGCCGCTGATCAGCAGCGCGCCCCACACCAGCATGAAAATGCCCCAGCCCGTCTGGCCGTCTGAAAACAGCCAGATGGCGGCGCCGCCCCAGATCAGGGGCGGACCGACGGGGATCAGCGAAAAGATGAAGGTGGCCACGCCCAGCAGCGCGACGGCGGGCACGCCGGCGATCAGGAAGCCCACCACGGCCACCAGCGCCTGCGCCAGCGCCGTGCCCAGCAAGCCGTACATGACGCCGCGCACGGTGCGGCTGATGGTCAGGCCCACGCCCGGTGCGCTGTCGCCGATGATGCGGCCGGCGCCCGTCATCAAGGCACGGCTCAGCTGCTGGCCATCGCGGTAGAGGAAGAAGCTGACGAACACGGCCAGGCTGGTCTGCGCCAGGCCCGTGCCCAGCAGGATGCCGCCGGAAGCGAGGAAATGGCGCGCCGGCTCCAGCATGGTCTTACCCAAATTCAATAATTCCTCGCGGTCGTCCAGCAACCGGCGCACATAGCCGTCGATGGTTTCGCCCACCACGGGAATGCTGGCCAGCCAGGCCGGCGGATGCAGGCCGCCCGCCTCCAGCGCGGCGCGCAACTGTTCATAGATGCGCGAGACGTTATCGGCCAGGTTGTAGGTGACGAGGGCCAGCGGCAGCACGATGACCAGGAGCAATGACAAGGTCATGATGGCAGCCGCCCAGTTGCGCCGGCCTTTCAGGCGGTCGAGCAGGAGGAGATACAGGGGCCAGCTGGAAATGCCCACGCAAGCGGCAAACAGCATGGCGGCGAGGAAGGGCCGCAAGACGAAAAAGCAGCCGATCAACAAGAAGATGATGGCTGCCAGGCGGGCGTGCGGCTCGAAACGTTTATCCATGTACTGCGTATCCTGAAGATGGCGCCCGGGGGCGCGACCGGATCAGGATAGCAGAAGTTTAAGATCGTGCGCGATGGCGGCAGGCTTTTCGCCGTGGCGCACGAACAGGCGGATCTTGCCTTCGCGGTCGAACACATAGGTGCCGGCCGTGTGGTCGACCGTGTAGCTGCTGTCCGTCTCGCCCTCGACCTTGGCATAATACACCTTGAATTCCTTGGCCACCTTGGCCGTCGCTTCCAGGCTGCCATAGAGTCCCACGAAGCGCTTGTCGAAAGCGGGCACGTACTGCGCCAGCAATTGCTGCGTGTCGCGCTCGGGGTCGACGGTGACGAACAGCACCTGCACCTGGTCCGCCTGCGGACCCATTGCCTGCATCACCTGCGCCATGTCGGCCATGGTCGTGGGGCAGACGTCCGGGCATTGCGTGTAGCCGAAGAACATCAGCACCAGCTTGCCCTTGTAGTCGGCCAGGGTGCGCGGATGGCCCGTGTGGTCCGTCAGCGCGAACTCGCGCGCGTAGCCCAGGCCCGTCACGTCCGTATTCTTGAATTCCAGCTTCGGTGCGGCAGGCTTGCCGCAGCCGGCGAGGACGACGGCCAGCGCGGCCGCCAACAACAAGGTCAGGTATTTTTTCATGTGCCGAGGGGAATGTAGTGGTCGACCAGCAAGGCTGCGAACAGCAATGCCAGGTAGATGATGGAAAACGTAAACGCTTTGCGCGCGATCAAGTCCGTGTAGTGGCGGTACATCTTCCATGCGTAATACAGGAAGCCGGCGTTCAGCACCACGGCCGCAGCCAGGTAGATCAGGCCGCTCATGCGCACGGCGTACGGCAGCAAGGTGGTGGCGGCCAGCGCGATCGAGTACAGCCAGACGTGGAATTGCGTAAATTGCATGCCGTGCGTGACGGGCAGCATGGGCAGGCCCGAGCGCGCGTAATCGTCGCGGCGGTACATGGCCAGCGCCCAGAAGTGCGGCGGCGTCCACACGAAAATGATCAGGACCAGCAGCCACGCCTGCATCGGCACGTCGTTGGCGACGGCGGCCCAGCCCAGCGCGGGCGGCATGGCGCCGGACAGGCCGCCGATGACGATGTTTTGCGGCGTGGCGGGTTTCAGCACCATGGTGTAGATCAAGGCATAGCCGACAAACGTGACGAAGGTCAGCCACATGGTCAGCGGATTGACGAGGTGATACAAAATCGCCATGCCCAGGCCGCCGATCACGAGCGCGAACACCACCGTCTGTTTCACCGTGATGTCGCCCATGGCCATCGGGCGGCGCGCCGTGCGCGCCATGCGCGCATCGATTTCGCGCTCGGCCAGGCAATTGACGGCAAACGCGGCGCCGGCCAGCAGCCAGATGCCGATGGTGCCGAACACCACCGCGTGCCAGTCGGGCAACTCCTCGCTGGCCAGGAACATGCCGATGACGGCGCAAAATACGGCCAGCTGCGTCACGCGGGGCTTGGTCAGCGCCCAGTACTGGGCGATGCGGGGGGATGGTTTACGGCTGATGGTCTGAGTAGTCATTTATGCGGTACGGGATGGACTGGCTGGTGCCGGGGGCACTGGCGCGGAGGCGCAAGCGCGCTGAACATTGCGCGCAACATCGAGTTGAAATTTAGCCTTGTAGTTTAACATGGTCAGCAACAACACGAGCAGCGCCGCCCCGCCGTTATGCAGGACGGCAATCGACAATGGCCAGCTCAGGTAAATCGTCGCCAGGCCTGTGGCCGCCTGCAAGGCCAGCACCAGCGCCACCCAGCGGGCCGTGCCGCGCAGGGAAGGCAGTTTCCATGCGCGCCACACCGTATAGCCGACGCCGGCCAGCACGATGAAGGCAAAGTTGCGGTGCACCCAGTGAATGGCCGTCAGCGCGGAAAACGGCAAATAGTGGCCGGCGGCCGTCTTGCCCAGTTCGCGCCACAGATGGAAACCATGCTCGAAATCCATCTCCGGAATCACCTTGCCGCCGCACAGGGGGAAATCCGTGCAGGCCAGGGTGGCGTAGTTGGTGCTCACCCAGCCGCCCAGCGCGATCTGCACCGTCAAGAGCATGAGCGACATGACGGCCAGCGCGCGCACGGGGCGCAGCACGGCAGCGTCCGCATCGGCGCGCAGCAAGGGTTTCACGGCATGGTCCTGGCGCCCGCCCAGCCACGTCAGCATGGCCAGCAAGCCCATGCCCAGCAACAAGTGGATGGTGACGATCACCGGCTGCAGTTTCAGGGTCACCGTCCAGGCGCCGAACGCGCCCTGCAGGCAGACGAACAAAAACAGCGCCGTCGGCAGCGCGGGGGCGAATTCCTCGCGTTTGTTTTTCTTCCACTGGCGCCACGCCTGCACCATCATCGCCACGATCAGCACGCCGATGGCCATGGCCAGGTAGCGGTGCGTCATTTCGATCCAGGCCTTCACCACCGTGACGGGGCCCGTCGGCATCAGGGTTTCCGCCGCCACGATGTGCTCGTGCGCAAGGAAAGGATTGGCCGAGCCATAACAGCCGGGCCAGTCCGGGCAACCCAGGCCGGAATCGGACAGCCGAGTAAAACCGCCAAACATGATCAGGTCGACCGTCAGGAAGACGGCGACCCACACGAGCTTGCGGTATTTATTGGCGTCCGCGGACACCCAGACCATGGTCAGCGGCAGCAGCGCCACCAGCAGACCCGTCAAGCCCAGCTGGGCCAGCGCGGAGAGATGCATCGTCGGCATGCAGACTCCTCAACCGATCGCCGAAGCTTTGAGCAGCTTGGCGATGTCTTTCTTGATCTTGTTCGGGTCCGCGTCTTTCGGAAAGCGCATCATCAGGTTGCCCAGCGGATCGATCAAATACAAATGGTCGCTGGTCTTGCCGCCCGGCTCCACGGGCAGCCAGGCTTTCAAGGCATCGTTATTCACGCGCAGCATGCTGGTGCCGTCGAATTCGCGCATCACGAGCGTGTCGAGCGGCTGGCCATCCGTCACCAGCCAGACCCGTTCCAGGCGTTCGCGCTCCTTGCCTTGCATCAAACGCAGTTGTTGCATGTCAAACAATTGCTTCTTGCATGCTTCCTGGCAGTCGGACGGGCCCGTCTGCAGCAGCACCCACTTGCCCTTGAACTGGGCCAGCGGCGCGGGCTTGCCGTCCAGTTCCGCCACCTGCAGCTGCGCTTCCGGTATCGGGTGCAAGCGGGGGTCGATCAGGGCGCCGTAGTTGTTGCGGCCCGTGGGCTTGATGATGTAATACGTGAAATACGAAGCGATGATGGGAAAGGCGCACACGGCCACCACGGCCAGCAGTTTCCACCGTCCCGTGTTCTGCAGCTGCTTGTTGCTGTTGTCTTGCGTTGCTTCAGGGCTGTTTGTTTGCACGTCGAAATCCTGTAAAGACAAAAAATAAAAAAGCCATCAGTGCCAGTGCGTACCACTGGAAAGCATAGCCGCGGTGCTTGTCGGCGCCCAGGTCGGGTGCCGGCCAGTCGCGCACGGGAAGCTGGCCGGACGCTGGCGCCGCTGCTGGGTCGACTGTTTGTTCGAGAATAAATGGCTGCAAGGCCAGGCCGCTGGCCCGGGCCAGCTGGCCGATATCGGCATTTTGCACGATGGCGTGCGGCGCCAGGGCCGGCGCCGTGCCCAGTTCCATCACATGGCCCGCGTTCAGGCGCGCGATGCCCGTAATGGTGACCGTGCCGGTGGGCGTGGCGTAATCGGGAATGCGCGTGCGCTCGGTATTGTTGCGCGGCAACCAGCCCTGCGCCACCAGCACGTGCATGGGGGAACCGTCAATTTGAAATGGCGTGAGCACGTGGAAACCAGCCTGCCCCTTGTAGGGGCGATTGTCCAGGTAGACCGTCCAGGCGGGCACGAAATGGCCCGTGACGGTAACGCGGCGGTATTCGATCGCTTGCGCATCGTCCGGCAGCAGGGGCGCCGCCGTCAAGGCCAACGGCGCGGCCTGGTTGCCCGCCTCGAGTTTGGTGGCGCGGGCGACTTTTTCATCGGCACGGCGCTGCTGCCATTGCGCCAGCGACACGCCCAACGCCACCAGTAGCAGCATTACAACAAATGGAATCCATCTAAAATGGAAGCGGATACGCATTACAATGAAACCTCCTCAAGCCTGGCGCTACCATCCATGAAAATCCTCGTTGCCATCGCCTTCATCCTGATCCTGGGCAGCCTGGGCTCGGCCCTGTTCTTCCTCATGCGCGACAAGGGCAAGAGCAACCGCACCGTGCAGGCGCTGGCCCTGCGCGTGGGCTTGTCGATCACCCTGTTTTTGCTGATCCTGCTGGCACATCATCTGGGTTACATCCAGCCGACGGGAATTCATTAAGGCCCGGCATTGCCTGATTGGCAAATTCTTCACACTAAGAAAAAAGCCGTACCCAGGATGTCCCGGTACGGCTTTTTTTTATGGTGCCGGCGCGCCCCTCAACAACGCGCGCCCTGCCCCGCCATTATAACCAATACACGACCACGTACAGGCCCAGCCAGACGACGTCGACAAAGTGCCAGTACCAGGCGGCGCCTTCGAAGCCGAAGTGGTGCTTGGGCGTGAAGTGGCCTTTCAGCACGCGGTATAGGATGACGGACAGCATGATGGCGCCCAGGGTCACATGGAAGCCGTGGAAGCCCGTCAGCATGAAGAAGGTGGCGCCATAGATGCCGGACGTCAGTTTCAAGTTCAGTTCGCTGTAGGCGTGCATGTATTCGTAGACCTGGAAGCCCATGAAGATGGCGCCCAGCACGATGGTGGCGAACAGGAACAGGGCCGTCATGGCGCGGTGGCCGGCGCGCAGCGCGTGGTGGGAAATCGTCAGGGTGACGCCCGACGTCAGCAGCAGGGCCGTATTGATGGTCGGAATCCAGAACGGCGTCATGGTGGTGAATTCCTGCACGGTGCCGGCCGGGCCCGTGTTGCCCCAGTGGGCGGCGAAATCGGGCCAGATCACCTTGTGGTCGAGGTCGGCCAGCCATGGCATCGAGATGCTGCGCGCGTAAAACAGGGCGCCGAAGAAGGCGGCGAAGAACATGACTTCCGAAAAAATGAACCAGCTCATGCTCCAGCGGAAGGAGTGGTCGATGCGCTCGCTGTACAGGCCCTGCTCCGATTCGCTGATGGCGTCGCCGAACCAGAAATACAGCACCAGCAGGATGCCGGCGATGCCGAGGTAATTTACGTACGGGCCCCAGGAGACGTCGTTGACCCAGGCCGAGGCGCCGATCATGGTCAGCAGCAGGCTGGCGCCGCCCAGCATGGGCCAGCGCGACGGGCCGGGCACGAAATAATAAGGTACGGCGGCGTGGTTGGAACTCATCATCATCTCCTCAAAAACTTGTAGGGTGGTTTTTTATAATTTATAAAACGACGAATTTAACAATTGAAATCAGGATGCCGATCAGGCAAGCCACCGCCAGGAAGCCGGCGATGACGATGTGCACGGGATTGAGCTTGGCCGAATCCGTGTCGAAGTCGCTCTTGCGGCGCAGTCCCGTAAACGACCAGACGACGGCCCGCAGCGAATACAGGAACGACGCTTTTTCAGGCTGCTTGGATTCGCCCATGGCACTCTCCTATTGGACGGCCGGTGTCTGAGCCTGGCTCAGACCGGCAATCTCGAAAAACGTGTACGACAGGGTGATGGTCTTCACCTCTTTCGGCAGGGCCGGATCGAGGAAAAACACCACCGGCATCTGCCGCGCTTCGTTGGGCTTCAAGGTCTGCTGCTTGAAGCAGAAGCACTCGACCTTCTTGAAATGCGGCGTGGCGCTCTGCGGCGCGTAGCTGGGAATCGCTTGCGCGTTGACAACGCGGTTTTGCGTGTTGACCACTTCATACAGGACGGTCACCAGCTCGCCCGGATGCACCTGCATGCTCGAGACGGTCGGGCGGAAGCGCCATGGGCCCTGCGCATTGCCGTCGAACTCGACGGTGATGCTGCGCGTCGTATCGACCTGCGTATTGTTGTCGTAAGCCACCGTGCCATCTTTTTGCGTCAGCACGTTAATGCCCATCACTTCGCAAATCTGCTTGTAGACGGGAATCAGGGCATAGCCAAAGCCGAACATCAGCACGGCAATGACGAGCAGCTTGCCCAGCATCTTGCGGTTCAGGCCGCGTGTTTCCTGTTGGTCGGGCGTCGTCACGTCAGCCACAGCCGCTTGGCGAACACGGACAGGAAGAAGAAGGCCGCCAGGGCGGCCAAGATCAGCCCGGTACGCAGGTTGTTCGGTTTTTTACGTTCGGTCATGACAGGCACTTTATTCAGGACGGGCCGCGCAACACGCCGGCCCGCGATACCTCATTTCACTGTCGGCGGCGTTTCAAACGTGTGGAAAGGCGCCGGGCTCGGCACGGTCCATTCCAGGCCTTCCGCGCCTTCCCATGGTTTCGCTGGCGCAGCCTTGCCGCCGCGGATGGTCGGCAAGACCACGAAGAACAGGAAGTACACCTGCATCAGGCCGAAACCGAAGCCGCCGATCGAGGCGATCATATTGAAGTCCGTGAACTGCGCCGGATAGTCGGCGTAGCGGCGCGGCATGCCGGCCAGGCCCAGGAAGTGCATCGGGAAGAAGGTCACGTTGAACGTGATCAGGGACAGCCAGAAGTGGATCTTGCCGCGCGTCTCGTTGTACATATGGCCCGTCCATTTCGGCGACCAGTAGTAGAAACCGGCGAACAGGGCGAACAGCGAACCGGCCACCAGCACGTAGTGGAAGTGCGCCACCACATAATAGGTATCCTGCAGCTGGATGTCGATCGGCGTCACCGCCAGGATCAGGCCCGTGAAGCCGCCCATGGTGAAGACGAAGATGAAGCCCACCGAGAACAGCATCGGCGTTTCGAACGTCATCGAGCCCTTCCACATCGTGGCGATCCAGTTGAACACTTTCACGCCCGTCGGCACGGCGATCAGCATGGTCGCGTACATGAAGAACAGCTGGCTCGTCACCGGCATGCCGGTGGTAAACATGTGGTGCGCCCAGACGATGAAGGACAGGATCGCGATCGACGCCGTCGCGTAGACCATTGAGGCGTAGCCGAACAGGGGCTTGCGGGCAAACGCGGGCAGGATCTGCGAGACGATGCCGAAAGCCGGCAGAATCATGATGTAGACCTCGGGATGGCCGAAGAACCAGAAAATGTGCTGGTACATGACGGGGTCGCCGCCGCCTGCCGCATTAAAGAACGAGGTGCCGAAATGGCGGTCCGTCAAGGTCATGGTGATGGCGCCGGCCAGCACGGGCATGACGGCGATCAAGAGATACGCGGTAATCAGCCAGGTCCAGCAGAACATCGGCATTTTCATCAGGGTCATGCCCGGGGCGCGCATGTTCAGGATGGTGACGATGATGTTGATCGAACCCATGATGGACGAGGCGCCCATCAAGTGCATGGCAAAAATCGCCATATCCATGCCGGGGCCCATCTGCGTCGACAGCGGCGCATACAGGGTCCAGCCGGCAGCCGTGGCGCCGCCCGGCACGAGGAAGGACGTGGCCAGCAGCAGCGCGGCTGGCGGCAGCAGCCAGAACGAGAAATTGTTCATGCGGGCGAACGCCATGTCGGAAGCGCCCACTTGCAGCGGGATCATCCAGTTGGCATAGCCGACGAAGGCCGGCATGATGGCGCCAAACACCATCACCAGGCCGTGCATGGTGGTCAGTTGATTAAAAAATTCCGGGTGAAAGAATTGCAAGCCTGGATGAAACAGTTCCGTACGGATCATCAGGGCCAGCACGCCGCCCGACAGCAGCATGATGAACGAGAACCACAGGTACAAGGTACCGATATCCTTGTGGTTGGTGGCAAACAGCCAGCGGCGATAGCCGGTCGGGTGGTCGTGGGCATGGTCGTGATCGTGACCGGCGTGGTCCAAGGTGCTAGTGCTCGTGCTAGTACTCATATGCGGCTCCTAATTACTTGCGTGCAGCCACGACTTCGGCTGGTTGAACGATGTTCTCTGCGGCCTTGTTCGACCAGGAATTGCGCGTGTAAGTGATCACTGCGGCAATTTCCGTGTCGGACAGCTGTTTCCATGCTGGCATTTCAGCGGGATACTTGCCGCTCTTCTGCCCGTTCAGCAAGACGTGGATCTGATCGGCTTTCGGGCCGTTCACCACGGCCGAGCCGTCCAGCGGCGCAAATGCCCCCGGTACGCCCTTGCCGGTCGCCTGGTGGCAGACCACGCAGTTGGCCGTATACACTTTCTCGCCCTTGACCTTCAATTCGTCGATGGTCCACACCTTGCTTGGATCATCAGCCAATGCGGCCATTTCCTTTTGTTTTACATCAACCCAGGCCTTGTAGTCGTCGGCGGAGACGACCTTGACGACGATGGGCATGAACGCGTGTTCCTTGCCGCACAGTTCGGCGCAATTGCCGCGGAAGGTGCCGATATGGTCGGACTTGAACCAGGTGTCGCGCACGAAACCGGGAATCGCATCCTGCTTGACGCCAAAGGCGGGCACGGACCAGGCGTGGATGACGTCGTTGGCCGTCAGCACCACGCGGATCTTCTTGTTGACCGGCACGACAACTTCGTTATCGACTTCGATCAGGTAATTTTCGCCCCTTTTTTCCGTCGGCGGCGCGCCTGGCGCGCCCACTTGCGAGCGCGGCGTGGCCAGGTTGGAGAGGAAGGAAATACCTTCGCCCTCGCCTTTCAGGTAGTCATAGCCCCATTTCCACTGCATGCCGGTGGCCTTGATGGTGATGTCGGCGTTCGAGGTGTCCTTCATGCCGACCACGGTGCGCGTGGCAGGCAGGGCCATGCCGATGACGATCAGGAAAGGCACAACGGTCCAGGCGATCTCGACGGTGGTGCTTTCGTGGAAGGTGGCCGGCTTGTGGCCCAGGGACTTGCGGTGCTTGAAGATGGAATAGAACATGACGCCGAACACGGCCACGAAGATCACCAGGCAGATGATCATCATCAGGGTGTGCAAATCGTAGATTTCATGGGCGATCTGTGTCGCCGGCGGTTGCAGATTCATTTCGAACGGCACGGGACCGCCGGTGCCGGGATAGGTGCTGGCAGCCGGTGCCGCCGTGGCCCATCGCCCGATGCCAAACGCTGTCAAAGACAGCCCGAGCAGCAACGATTGAAGTCGCTTTGCATGTGTCATGTTTTCCCCAACCACCCAAAAATAATGATATTTTAAACGGCTGCGGATTTCTCCGTACTGGACCGCTGCCGCTCCTCCATGAAAGCAACACGGCCAAAACATGGCCATGTGCGTCAAGCACCAGCGAATTCCATGCTGGCTGCCGCAGCAAAAACGGCGGCGCGCAACCATGCTGGAACCCTGTTTTTCTGCCCCACAGTGAAATGTCTCCGTGTGGAAGATGGTTACTATACTAATGCAGTAACTTCGAATTAGTCTCACTTTGTTTTTTTTATTTTGTATGCAGCCCTTGTTTTTTGTACTTAACAAGCTGACAAACAATCAACGATTATAATCAAGTAAACTTGAATCCATCAAGAAATATACGGTGTGTGCGGAGCGGCGCTCTTTGCTAGAGCCGTAGGGGCACGGGCAACGTAAACGCCACGCATCTTGGCGGCGGCGATTCCTGCCTTCTGATGTTCTATGTTTTTCCGCTCGAACTGGGCGATGGAGGCGAACAAATTGAACGTCAATCTTCCGCTGGCCGTAGCTGTGTTGGTCGCTAGGTCAAATATGCGGATCGTAGCGCCGACACCGGCGACTCGCGCCTCGATCTCGATCATGTGGATCATCGAGCGTGCCGCTCGCGACAAGCTGCTAAAGACAAGCACGTTCCCGGCCTTGAAGGCGGCAATAGCCTTCACGAACTCAATGCGGCCCTCCATCTTGACGCTACTAATTTACTCTTTGTAAATCGTCTGATCCAAGCATCGTGTTTGCTTGAGTTTCGCGAGTTGACCTGAAAGCCCTGCAACTTGCTCAACGGTCGAGGTACAGGCGTAGCCATAGGTGGTCATATTCATTCCTTTTTGTCAATAGAATCCAGGGATTGCGATATAATTAATAGCCTCTCGAGCTAGTAGCCTATTTGATAGTTTTTCTGAGGGAGGTGGGCCGGATCACCTGACCCTGCTCTAATGAAATGCTCGGACTAGGCAAGCCATGACGTAACAAATACGCAATTTAGTTACCCACCAGCATCGTCCCATGGCTTTTGTGTTAAGCCTTGTGTATCCTGTACGATCATTGCGTGAGGGAATCTTGGACGGACTCACTTACTTGGGAGTAGAGACTTTTTTACGAGGATTGAATGGACAAGAAGATTGCTGTTGCTCGATGCCATGAAATTCAGCTGGCAATTAAAGACAAGGAAGTCCCTCGATTCGAATCGATTACTGAAATTGGCATGGCTGTCCAACTCGCCTTGCATATTCGTGGTCTGCCGTTAATAGATTACGAGTTATTGAAGTTGGTTGGTTCAACAATGTTGGGAATTCCTCGTTTAGCCGTGGACCGAATTGTCGACCTGCTCGGCGAAATAGAATTTGTTAGGATTCAGCGCGATGGAAAGCGAATTAAATTCGTTCTTCCCACCGTGCCATACTTTGATGATCTTTATGACGGACTTGGCGAGTATTTGGAAACTGTCGCAAAGCCCGATGAGTTTGAGACCCTTACATTAGAAATAGTAGACCGCCTTGCAAAGGCTCCCCATAATGTCGACGCGCTCGCGGGTAAAATCGGAATCGAGAGAAAAACCTTTGATGCAAGTGTAGAAATCGGAACCAAAGGCAGCTTTCTAATTAGTCGTAGGGCTCGCTCCAAGACTGTTCTGCTGAATCCGACTTATTTTTCAGAAAATGCCGACGTGTTTGCCGACCACGTCGCAAAATGCGGGGCGAAAAGCGTCCAAAAGACGCTTAAATTAATTCAAGCATCTCAAGGATGGCCGCTATCGCTCATTGAAAAACAGATGGAGATTGCTGGAACGAAAATCGACAAAGACGACTTATTACTGCTAAAACGACTAGCGCAGGATGGCGCAGTAAAACCACCGTCAATAACGACCTCTTATACGGGTCAAAGCCAATTTATTTTTACACCGACACCTGGATTTGTTAAAGTTAGTCCACTGAGACGAGAAATATACGAACGTGCACTTTCTATTGTTTCGGCCGTTCGCCAAGGGCAGCTCTTACCGAATAGATTCAGGATTCGTAGCCCCGGGGCGGTATTGTACACATTAAAAAATGAACTCCAATTAAGACCAACAACAGATTACTCCCAGCAATATAACAACCTTGTTCATAGTAGAATTGCCCAGCTAGTGGAATTGGCAAACGGATATCGGCAGCTTAAAATAATTGATACGCCGGAGAATCGGGAATCTTTACAGATTGCGTATCAATTGGTTCAAGGCGACACACCACCTGACCTTGCGGTTGATCAGGAAGCGATGAATGCAATGAGCGGTGATCAAGAATACGTGGAGTCACTTGTCAGTTCACGACTGATGCGAGATAAAGAAACTATAACCTTGTCGGAAGAAAAGCAATTTGAAATCGGCCAAATTTTGCTAGGAAGCTAATAATGTTGAAGGATCGCGCACAAAAAGCCACGGCATTAGCGCTTAGCATATCTAAACGCTGGTTACCACAACTTGAGGTTGAGATCGAAGCGTCTCACCGTATAGAGAAGTCAAAATTCTTGCTAACCGATATTGATGTGTTAGTAATCGCCCCGTCTCCAATAGGTGGACATGTACGAATGATTTTTGACTGTAAAAGCGGTGCCAAAGAGTCAGCAATTGGACGCGCCTTTTGGTTGAGAGGAGTGATGACGAAGGCCAGTGCTACTCATGGTTTCGTAGTTTTGAACCAGAAAGTTGCGATAGAGCATGATCATCGAATTAGCGCATCCGATTTAAATGTTTCCTTACTGCATGAAACAGAATTTGAAAATCTAGCCCAGTGCATGGGAGGCACTACAAGAGGCGTTCAATCTGCTGCAGCTAACATTGACACTTGGGATGAATTTTGCGCCATAAAGTCTAAGTATTCAAATTTACGTGAATATGTAGAGTTTTCCCGTTCCGGATTTTGGATGATTAAAGACGCAGGAGAACAGTGCAGAAAAACAGTTGCAAAACTTCGAGCAGTGGGGATGGAAATGGACCCAGCAAAAATTGAGCATATGACTCTTTTTGGGGATGCGCTTTGTTTGTTCATACTGTCTTTATCGGAACTGGCAAATCGCTTATTTTTGGTTCTTTTGCGTCCTGCCTCGCACGAAGAATTTTCTTCATCATTACTTGCTCTTCTGTACGGTGGATACGAGAATTTGGATGTCGCACAAAAAATCCGTAGGCTTACACTCGGCGGAGCACCTGAAGATTCTGTTCCCATATTCCCCGAGACGAGGAAATTTGAACAGCTTGTACGTGAGATACTACAGGCTCCACAACAGGCACTTCCGGCCTCCTTGCTCGCTCGTGAGCTGAGCTTTGCATTTCTATCTGGAGCTGGGCTTACGGAACTCTTAGGTCAGATCACATCGGAGTCACCATATGCATCGAAGTTCGTTCTCATGGCAGCGGAATATCTTCAGAAAGCCGCTAAGCTGCCACCTGAGTTCTCAGCATATTACTCGGATATGTCAATGAATTTGTCCGCAATATCCTCAAAAATGCAAAAAAATCACTAAATAAGGAACCAATTTTCCAGTCTCATTATTTGCCTCACAATTGACGATCATAAACAATTGGGCGGATCATTGGATGGTGTTGTTAATGGAAGAGATTGATCCAGCTGCCGGGGCTCAACTGAGTCGTATTGAATCTGATTTTTCCGGATAACAGCGGGTTCGTGTCGAAAATGATTGAGAAGTATATGTTGGTGCCGGGAACGGTTTCGTGTCGGCGCCAACAAGCATTCTCACGCGATCAAAATAAGCGCTTGTTGGAGAGCTTTTTCCTTCAATGCCGCGCCCTGCTCAAACCATGCGGATTCCAGTCGGTGACCCGAACTGTGCGCGCGCCGCTCGTGATTGAAAAATTTAGTGATTGCGTTCAACAAATCAAACGCCGTGCCTTTTGCCGATGGCAGATCTGCACCCATACCTTGTCCTTCAAATAGCGACAATACCTTTGTCGTACCACACGCAAAGAGTTCCGGGGGAAATGTTCAAATCCAGGCGCCTTGCCGATGTACGGCGAGGCAAGGCAACCACGCCATGGACGTTTTATCAGGGACTCTTGGGTTTGCGCGGCAGATCGAAGCGGATGATGGCCTCGCCATTGCGCGTCACGCGCGGCGCGGGACGGAAGGCGTGGCCATAGATGACCTCGAAACTCAGGCCCAGCTTGCCGTCGGGACGGCGCATCTTTTCCAGCGCGGCCAGCATGCGCTGCCAGGCCGCCTTGCCCATCAGGCCGCGCCGGCGCGTGGTGAGCGGGTTGCCGCCAAAGGCGCGCACGTCCGCCAGCAGCTTTTCCGCCGTATCGTAGGTGACGGTGATGATCTCCATGTCCAGCACGGGCGTGGAAAAGCCCGTCTCGACCAGCATGTCGCCAAAGTCGTGCATGTCGACAAAGGGCAAGGC
>Ga0182007_10001016_pt1 | contig 15374 bp, 13 predicted proteins | sample Sormic07211113_1_FD_123023 | JGI IMG/M metagenome (GOLD analysis project Ga0182007, IMG submission 123023) | Rhizosphere microbial communities from Sorghum bicolor, Mead, Nebraska, USA - 072115-113_1 MetaG | ecosystem: Host-associated > Plants > Roots > Rhizosphere | place: USA: Nebraska... | reverse complement strand
GTGCCGGCCTTGGAGCTCTGGGCACGGTTGCCGTGCTTTGCCACCGGCACGCCTGCGCCGGCGACGATGAATGCCGCCAGCGTCGAGATGTTGTAGGTGCCTACGCCGTCGCCGCCCGTGCCGACGATATCGATGGCGTCAGCTGGCGCTTCCACCGACAGCATCTTGGCGCGCATCGTGGTGACGGCGCCGACGATCTCGTCGACCGTTTCGCCGCGGACACGCAGCGCCATCAGGAAAGCGCCGATCTGCGACGGCGTCGCTTCGCCCGACATCAGGATCTCGAATGCCTGCCGGGCTTCGTCTCGTGTCAGCGCCTCACGATTGGCGACCTTGGCGAGGAAAGGTTTCAGTTCGGCCATTGGTTATCCATCCTCCCGACCGGGCCTAGCGGGACATCGCCTGCTCGGCGAGGCTCTGATTGACCGTGACGGCGTATTTGGACTGCAGCTGGCTGACCATCTGGTCGAGGATGTCGTCGCCGGCGGCATTGGCGATCTGAGCGATCTGCTGATCGTCATTGCTCAGGGCATCGGTCGTCGGGTTGTCGTTGACATCGGTGACCTTGAGCAGGATCTGCGTCGCGTCATCTGCGCCGACGGCACTGGCGGCCGTATCGACAGGGCCGGAGAAGGCGGCGGCGATGCCGCCACGGCCGAGAACCGGATCATCCGTCGAGCGCATGATGTTGGCCTTGCTTTCCACGGCGATGCCGAGCGGCGCAGCGATATCGGCAAGCGACTTGCCCTTCTGCACCTCCTGCTTCAGCTCGGTTGCCTTGGCGGCAAGCGCGATCTTCTGCTGCGCGGCAGTCCAGTCGGCAACGGCCTTTTCCCGGACGTCGGCGAGCGAACGATCGTGATCGGGTGTGATGCCAAGTATGTCGTACCAGACATAGCCGTCGTTGCCGACCGTCAGCGGCGCGGGATTGCCGCCCTGGTCGGCCTTGAAGACCTCGGAGAGCAGTTGCTGTTTTGCCGGCAGATCCTTGACCTCGTTGCCGGACTGATCGAGGCCGGTCGCATCGATCGAATCGATCGCGACCGTCTTCAGCTTCAGCTGCGTTGCAGCCTCCTGCAGCGAGACGCCGGATCCGCGCAGATCCTCGAACTTGTCATGGACGCTGGTGATTTCATTGGCGGCATTGCTGAGCGCAATCTGCTTGCGGATGTCTTCCTTGACGTCGTCGAAGTTCTTCGCCGTTTCGGCCTTCACGTTGGTGACACGCAGAATGACCGGGCCGAACGAACCGTCGACAACGGGCGTCGTGCCGCCATCCTTGGCGACGGCGAAGGCGGCTTCGGCAATCGTCTTGTCCGGAACCTGATCCTTCGTGAACGTGCCGAGCAGCACGTCGGAAGGCTTCTTGCCCTGATCGGAAACCAGCTGATCGAAGGTCGTGCCGGTCTTCAGCGCGTCGGCGGCCGCAGTGGCCAGATCCTTGTTGGCGAAGGTCAGCTGTTCGATCGTGCGCGTTGCCGGCGTCGTGTAGCTGTCCTTGCGCTTGTCGAACTCGGCGCGCACCTCGTCGTCCGACACACTCGCCACATCGGCGAGATCCTCTGCCTGCAATTTCACATAGGCGAACTTCCGATATTCGGGAGCGCGGTACTTCGACTTCACACCCTCGAACCATTTGGACAACACGTCGTCGGCCGGTGCCTTGACGGGGTCGATGTTGGCGTTGGTGAGCAGCAGGTAATCGATGCTGCGGTGCTCGTCGTGATACTGCTTGACGGCATCGACCAGAACCTTCGGAGCGACGAAGCCGTTCGACACCGCTTCGACGATCTGGCCGCGGACCGCAACCTTGCTGCGCTCCTTGATGTAGTCGTCGGGCGAGACGTTGCTGTTGCGCAGAAGCATCTCGAATTTCTGCCGGTCGAAAGCGCCGTTCGGCGCCTTGAAGGCCGGATCGTCGCCGATCAGCTGCGCGAGCTTGTCCTGGGAAAGGCCGAGGCTCATATCGGCGGCAAGCTGATCGAGCGAAGCGCCGGCAACGAGCTGTGCCACGGTTTGCTGTCCGATACCGAAGGCGCGGGCCTGTTCAGGCGTGATCTGCATGCGCAATTGCTGGCTGATGGCCTGAATCTGGCGACGATAGGCGAGGCGGAATTCATTGGTATCGATGTGCTGGTCGCCGACGGTCACCACGGTATTACTGTTGCCGCCGGTGATGAGCGAACGTTCGACGCCCCATACACCGAAGGCTGCCGCCAGAAGAAGCAACAAGCCCTTGGCAAGCCAGGTCTGGGCGATTTTTCTCAGCACGTCGAACATTGGAAAGCAAACCTCGTCATAAATACGTCTTCGCCCGTAGGCGAAACAATCGAAGTTCCTTAGAACAATCCGAACCGGAATTGAAGAGCCAGAGGGGAAATCACCCGACGAGGCGCCAAGGTGCCGGAACCTTTGACGAGCCGTGACGTTTTAATCAACAAAGAAACACAAGGAGCACACGATGGCAGAGACGAAATCAGCTTCCGCCCAGTCCTCTTCAGCCCGAGCGCAGACTGAAACGGCAGTGGAAGATTTGGCGGCACAGGTCGCCGCTCTCCGCGAAGATTTATCGAGGCTGTCGCAGAGCCTGGCTGCCGTCGGGCAAGGAGCGACGTCCGTCGTCGCGGAGGAAGCCCAGGAGATCACAGAGCAGTTACGCGAAAGAGTTCGCGAGGAGCCGATTTTCATGGTCGCTGCCGCAGCCGGCATCGGCTACCTCATCGGTCTTCTCAGTCGCCGCTAGCCTATTCTGAACCCCTGACGGATAGGACGGGCCCCACGCGCCCATCCAACTTGCGAAACTGCCGAAAAGGCGCGGACGAATCGTCTGCGCCTTTTCGACTTTGGGCATCGATAGACAGGTGAACCTCGACTTTCATCGTCTCTTGCCGGGCCCGCGAAGGGAGTGCGACATCTTTGCGACACCCCCGCGACATCTTCGACCATCCCTATTTCTTGATCGCCCACCCTCTTGTATCGCGTGGGCGCTTACTATAGGTGTCGGTAATTATAAGGTTGCTTATGAGTAGCAGGCTTCTTATGCCATGAACACACTACCCACCCTCGGCTTTCTCCTCCATGACGTTGCGCGGCTTCTTCGGAAGCGGTTCGAGCAGCGCGCGAAGGATTTGGGACTGACGCGATCGCAATGGCAAACGCTTGCCTATCTAGCGAACAATGAAGGTATTCATCAGGCCGGACTGGCGGAGATGCTGGAGATCGAACCGATCACCCTGGTTCGCATTCTCGACAAGCTTAGCGAGCGCGGTCTGGTGGAGCGCCGGCAACATCCGAGCGATCGGCGGAGCTGGCTCCTTTACATGCGCGAGGAGGCCCGGCCACTGATCGATACCATGCGCAGCATAGGCGACCAAACACGCAAGGAAGCGCTCGACGGAACCTCGCAGGAGGATAACGAGCGCCTTTATGAGTTGCTCACCCTCATGAAATCGAACCTGCTTCACGTCTGCCGCTCGAAGGCAGCCGACAAAGAGATACAACATGGCTGACGCATCCTCTTCGCTTCGCGTACCCGCAAACGCAAATTCCACAGAACAGATTCAAGCCCCTGTGGCCGAGGCACCATCTCCAAACCCGACACCGCCGCCTGCAGCGGTTGCCGCGGCAAGCCCCGTTACGCCTCCCGAAAAGCCGCGCAAGCGCCGCAGCCCGACGCGGCCGATCCTGTTTGCGCTGCTCCCCGTCGCCCTCGTCATCGGTGGCTATTATTACGTCACCGGCGGACAGATCATGTCCACGGACAATGCCTATATCCAGGCCGACATGGTCGGCGTTTCCACCGACGTCTCCGGCATGGTGATATCGGTCGATGTGCATGAGAACGAGGTCGTGAAGAAGGGGCAGGTGCTTTTCCGCCTCAAGCCCGATTCGTTCCGTATCGCGCTCGAAGGCGCGCAGGCGCAGCTCGGCAACGCCAGAAACCAGATCCTGAACCTGCAGGCGAGCTACAAGCAATCCGTGGCCGAGATCGCCCAGGCGCAGGCCGACATTCCCTACTACCAGACGGAGCTCGAGCGTCAGCAGAATTTGATCAACAGTTCGGTTGCCTCCGAGTCGGCCTATGACCAGGCCAAGCACAATCTCGAAGCTGCCCAGCAGAAGGTCTCGGTTGCCCAGGCACAAGCTGCCGCGACCCTCGCACAATTGGGTGGTGATGGCACAGCCGATCTGCCTCCCGAGCAGAACCCGCTCTACCTGCAGGCTAAGGCTGCGGTCGACAATGCGCAGCGCGAGCTCGACGACACTGTGGTGCGGGCGCCTTTCGACGGCGTCACCGCCAATGTTCCCTCGCTGCAGGTCGGCGCCTACCTGACGGCTGCGCAGCAGGGCTTCTCGTTGGTTTCCACCACGCATATGTGGATCAACGCCAGCCCGAAGGAAACCGAGCTGACCTATGTGCGGACCGGCCAGAAAGTCGACATCTCGGTCGACACCTATCCGGGCGTAACCTGGAAGGGCACCGTCGCCAGCATCGCACCGGCATCCGGCTCGAGCTTCTCACTGCTGCCCGCACAGAACACGACAGGCAACTGGGTGAAGGTCGTGCAGCGCATACCGATGATCATCAGCATCGACGATATGGAGGGCAAACCTCCGCTGCGCGTCGGGATGAGCGTCGTCGCCGGCGTCGATACCGGCCATGCCCGCGGCCTGCCGGATTTCGTCAGCAATCTGCTGGGCCATTCCCGCGGTCAGGACCATGAGTAACGCCACCACCGCTCCGCCATCAGCGCCCATCGCCAATCGCGGCGCGATCACCGCCTGCGTCATCCTGGCTGTCATCATGCAGGCGCTGGACACCACCATCGCCAACGTCGCGCTGCCACATATCCAGGGCGACGTCTCCGCCAGCGCCGACCAGATCAACTGGGTGCTGACGTCTTATATCGTCGCAGCAGCGATCATGACGCCGCCCTCCGGCTTCCTGTCTGCAAAGTTCGGCCGCAAGCGCGTGCTGCTGGTGGCGATCGCCGGTTTCGTCGCCGCTTCGGTCCTCTGCGGCCTCTCTGAATCCCTGGCGCAGATCGTCGGGTTCCGCCTGTTGCAGGGCCTATTCGGCGCGGCGCTGGTGCCGCTGTCGCAGGGCATCCTGCTCGATATCTACAATGTCGAGGAGCGCGGCCGCGCCATGGCGCTCTTCGGCGTCTCTGTGATGGTCGGCCCCGTGCTCGGTCCCGTGATCGGCGGCTGGCTGACCGACAATATCAGCTGGCGCTGGGTGTTCTACATCAACGTGCCGATCGGCGCGCTCGCCTTCTTCGGCATCGTCGTCTACGTCACCGAGACCAAGCTGGACACGCTCGCCAAACTCGATTGGTTCGGATTCGGCATGCTCTCGCTCGGTATTGCCGCGCTGCAATTGTTTCTCGATCGTGGCGAGCAGCTCGACTGGTTCTATTCGGGCGAGATCATCGTCGAGGCGCTCGTCTGCGCCTGCGCCTTCTATCTCTTCATCGTGCATATGTTCACGGCTGAGCGAAGTTTCGTGAACCCGAGGCTCTTCCTCGATCAAAACTTTGCCGTCAGCATGCTGTTCATCTTCATCGTCGGCGTGACCTATCTGGCCTCGCTCGCCCTGATGACGCCCTATCTGCAGACACTGATGGGCTATCCCGTCGTCACCGCCGGTATCGTCATGGGACCGCGCGGCCTCGGCACGATGTTCTGCATGTTCCTTGTGGGACGGCTGATCGGCAAGGTGGATACGCGCTTCTTGCTGTTCATCGGTCTCGCTTTGACCGCGTGGGCCATGTACAAGATGACAGGCTGGACACCGGATGTCTCGCAGGAAACCATCATCTCCGTCGGCTTCGTCCAGGGCGCCGGCCTCGGCTTCCTGTTCGTGCCGTTGACGACGATCGCTTTCGCGACGCTGCCGGCACAGATGCGCGGTGAGGGCACAGGCCTTTACAACCTCTCGCGCAATATCGGCTCCAGCGTCGGCATTTCAGTCGTCTCGATGCTGATCACGGAAAATACGCAGGTCAACCACGCGAACATCGCCGCCTATGTAACGCCGTTCAACCGCCATTTCGATGCGACGGCGGCCCAGGGAATCAGTCCCTTGACAGCTGTGGGACGCGCCACGCTCGACAGCATGATCACCACGCAGGCGACGATCATCGCCTACATCGATGACTTCAAGCTGCTGATGCTGATGTCGATCTGCGCCATACCGCTGCTGGTGCTCCTGCGCAAGCCAAAGGCGCCACCGGCCGTCGATCATAGCGTTGCCATGGAATAAGATAGCCGCGCAGTCTTCCAGTTCGCTGCGTGGCCGCATGGGCCGCCGGGCACCACCCCGGCGGCCTTTTTATTGCAACATCAGGGAAAACGACGACTGACGAAGCGCGAACCCGCCGCGCCGAACCGCCAGGGCGCATCGACATTCCTGGTGATTCCAATGCGTTTGCCGGAAGCGACGGTAACGGGTTCCGCCAAGGAAATAGCGAAAGGCGCCGCATCCAGCGACAGGCCATTCAGGCCGATGTCGATGGCCATCGCCTGCGAGAGCTTTCCCGGCCCGTTGCATAGCGACACGATATCGGCAATGCCGCGCCGCCGTATCATTTCCTCGATGCCGCTCTCCGGCTCCAGCGCCCGAATAAGCACGGCGCTTCCAGTAAGGCAGACGAAATTCAGACACCAGTGAATGCCATAGGAGCGATAGACATAGACATGGCCGGCCGGACCGAACATCGCCGCATTGCGCGGCGTTGGACCGCGATAGGCGTGGGAAGCCTCGTCATCAGGCCGATAGGCCTCGGTCTCGACGATACGACCTCCGATGCCGGCAACCGTGAACCGCGTTCCGATCAGATCGGATGCGACGCCAACGGCATCGCGGCCAAAGAAGGCTGCAAGGGCAGGGCCGACCAGGGGCTTGGGACCGAGCGACAGAGATTGATCGTCAGAGGTCATGGGCGAGGGCGATGTCCTTCCGGATAGTCGATGGCGAATCTTTCGCACAAGCAACGGCGTCATGGAATCTTTTTCGCGTGGCCGGTGGCTGCGGATGCACAGCGGCCCAGTTGACGCTTCGGCCCGAATAGCTGTAAAGCCAGCCAACCACTTTTGCTAGGCGTCGAGCCGTAGCGACAGGAAGAGTGTCCGAGTGGTTTAAGGAACCGGTCTTGAAAACCGGCGTGCGGGAAACCGTACCGTGGGTTCGAATCCCACCTCTTCCGCCATAATTTATTGATTTCATTCAATCTTTAATGATTGAAACTTAAAGTCCCGCTTATTGGCATACGGTAATCGCGAGCACAATAATCGCAATTGAACGCTTCATGTTTCTCTCCGTTACACTTGTAAAATTGACCGAGTTCTGAGTCAGCGGTCATTTCCGGGCCTTACCGTCTTCGGCAATCACTTGAATCCGACCATTCATGCTTAGGGAATACAAGAACGATGCCGTTCCGTTCAGGCTCTTCGCGCGTTGCGGGCTGCTGACATACCAATCAAAATCGCCAGTCACTCGGCAAAGATCCCTGCCGCAGGAGACCACAACGCTTTCCGGTCTCAGGCGATACGTTCTATTAGGCCAACGCTCGAAAAACTTGGCCTTGTCCTCGAGTATCTCGTCCAATCTCTTTCGCTTACCATAAAAGCTGACTTCGCCCGCATAGACACTGGAGGCGAAGGCAATGGCCTGATTTGCCGGCAGGCTTCCAGAAGTCACCAATTCAGAAACAAAGTTTGTGGCGGCCGTCTCCTCTTCCTGCATTGCGTTGATCGGAGCGGGTGCCGATTGAATCGTTGGGGTAGAGGCCGGCACCGACGAAATATGGGAGCTTGCTGCATCAGGTGATAGATGCTCTATCCCGAATTGTTTGATTTCATCTGGGCTAAAGAAATGGATATCGTCAGACGATGTCCGGAACATAATCGGGAAAATGCGAGCATCGACGCCGTATTTATTTAATGTGTCAAGAATATCGGAGATATTCAGCTGTGCGTCACCCAGACCGACATTGCCGCTGATCTGATGTACGCCGAGCCGGCCCTGAACAATTCGGTTTCTGCCGGCAAAGAAGACGTACGCGCAAGCCGACGCACAAACGGAGTCCGACGCTATGACGGTGCTCATGCCCTTCGTGTAGACGTCATCAGCAATAAGCAAGCCGTTCTGAACGTCACCGCCCGGGCTATTCAGTACCAGGATTTTCACGTTCGGGTTGGCTGCCAATATCCTTCTAAATGACAGAGCCGACCGAGAATCGATCGGTCCATCCAAACGTATTGCCAGCGGCCAAACAGGCGATACGGAAAACGGCGCGACATTGTCTTCTGCACGGGCAGTCATTGCCCCTAAGAGAAAGACAATGCCAATCAAGAATACCCGACTACAAAACACGGCTCAGCCCCTCAACTTCGGCGATCATTACCGAATAAAGAGCCAATGTCGATGGTGGCAGTTTCATGGATCGGCTCAGCTGATATTCTTGCGCTCTGACGCGCTATATTCAGAAATGCTGCGCCGGTGACGTTCACCAAGGAACGGTTTTCCCTATACGATCGAGGTATTCGAGACCGGGTCTGCCCCGCTTCGTGAGAAGCACCTCCACGATACTGGGAATAGCCTCTTCCATGCTGAGTGGCGCGTTCGGACCGCCCAGTGCCGTGCGGATCCAGCCCGGAGCCATCAGCACCAAGGCGCGCGGCTCGCTTGCATGGCGCGCAGCGTAGCTTCGCATATACTGGTTCAGAGCCGACTTGCTGCCGCGATAGACTTCAAACCCACCGTTCGTGTTGTTGGCGATGCTGCCCTGTCCTGACGACATGACGCCGATGAGGCCATCTGCGGGGACAAGATCCTGCAGCGCCTCGACGCTACGCATGGGGCCAAGTGCATTCGTGACCATCACGCGGATGAACTCCTCGGTGGATACCTCGGCGATGGTCTCGTTGGGATTCGCGTTGGCGGTGCCGGCGTTCACGAACAGGATGTCGAACACCCGGCCCGACAAGCGAGCACGAAGTGCCGCTATCTGCTCCGGTTCGCAGATGTCGACGGTCTCGACCTCGATGCGGCCCGGGTTCTCGTCGGCCAGGTCATGCAGCTCAGTTCGGCCTTCGACCGGGCGCTTCGTGCCGACGACGTTCCACCCCCTTTTTAGGAGCTCGGCGGCCATGGCGTGTCCGAGGCCACGCGATGCGCCGATGAGAAGAATCGTGCCTGCGATGTCGTGTGAAATGGTTGATGACATAGGGGCTATCTTTCGTTGTGCGGTGTCGGCAGCGAATATGAGCGCCTCATTGGATTGACGCCAGACGCACAGGATGCACATTGCTGTTGCGTCAGGCGCTATGTTGTGGGCGTCAAGTGATGTAGGTTGCGGTTGTGGACAATCTCGACCTGAACCTGCTTCCGGCGCTCGACGCACTGCTGACCGAGGTTAGCGTGACCGGCGCTGCGCGCCGTCTCGGCCTCAGTCCTTCCGCCATGAGCCGGACCCTCGCACGGCTCCGGTCCGCCACGGGCGACCCGCTGCTTGTGCGCGCCGGGCGCGGACTTGTCCCAACGCCCCGCGCCGCCGAGTTGCGCGATCGGGTTCACGAGCTTGCTCGCGAAGCTCGAGCCGTTCTCAGCCCGCAGGCTGGCCAATTTGAAATAGCCACGCTGGAGCGGACTTTCGCCATTCGCGCCAACGAGGGCTTTATCGCGCTGTTCTCTGCTCCCCTGGTGGCCGCCATTGCCGACGCGGCGCCAAGGGTCCGCCTGCGGTTCGCACCTAAACCTGTCAAGGATGCCGCGCCGCTCCGAGAAGGGCAGATCGATCTTGAAATTGGCGTTCTCGGAGAGTTTGCGCCGGAGGTGCGTACCCACTTCCTCTTCCGCGACAAATTCCTGGGTGTAGTCAGGGATGGGCATCCTTTGCTGAAGGGTCCCGTAACACCCGAGCGCTATGCGGCGTCCAGGCATATCGCGGCGTCGCGAAAGGGGAGTTTTACGGGGCCAGTCGATGATGCCCTGGAGAAACTCGGTCTCAGCCGGGAGGTCATCGCTGTCGTGCCCGGATTCCCGGACGCCTTGCGCATCGCGCGCCAATCTGACCTGGTCGCGCTTGTGCCGCGCTCGTGTCTCGGAAATGGCCTGGTCGGCACCGAACCGTTCAGCCAGGGCTTGGTGAGCTTCGAGCTTCCCGTCGCTACGCCAGAAATCCTAATATCGGCGATGTGGCATCCCCGCATGGATGCCGATCCAGCCCATCGCTGGTTCCGCAATACGGTGGTGGGAGTGTGCCGGAGGGCAGTGCCACTATTTTCATGAAAGTTGACGCTATCCGCTTCTTCGGCGAGGAGATCGGACGACTGCCGGTGAGTCGGTCTCCGCAGGACGAACACCATCATCATCCGTGGTAGGGTAGGGAACAGCGGAGCAATCCATAGGCGTCAGAAAGCTATGGAGCAAGTTAGGTGGCTATAGAGTAGACATAGTGCCATCTTCTTCGTTCGTGGCCCGTCAGTCATCATTGACAAAAACTAAGCTTGTCTTATTGCTAGGGCGCTTCAGTCGGATTTGACCCCTGACCTGGCAAATGTGGCCTAGTCGTCTCCAGCGGCTAGGCCACTTCAATTCCAGCGTTTTGAAACGGCTCAGCGTCGTCTCATCCAATAGGGCGGCCATTCGTCTTTACGAATCTTTTGGTTTCAACGCATGGGCCATCGATACCGAGGCGCTGAAGGTCGGCGACGTCTATCACCACGAAACACTGATGCGCCGCGATACAGTTTCCTGAACTGGGCCTTCGCTTCTTGTCAAAGGCACATCTCTGACGGCCACAATTTGCTCTGATCTGTCCCGATCCGGGACCCTTGATGAAGACAGAGGGAAGACCAGCTGTTCGAGCGGTTTGCCGTCTTGCCCGGTACTTCAGGCAAATCCCATTTTACCGCAGATTAACCATGATCTTCGGTATTTCCCCAGTGCGCTCAATTTGCATCGCAAAATCGACAAACTCTAATCATGATTAAAGTACCGTTAGGTGATTGAGGCGTAGCTGGATACCGGAATGAGGGATGTACCGGTTATAGCAGACCTCCGTCAGAATTATTGAGTAGCGGCGTGGGACAGATGAAATTCGAAAATCGTGCGGTGACATACGCAACGGGTATGCGTTGGTTTGCTCTCTCACTGATGTGCGCAACCATCACTGCCTGTGGAACGTCTCAGAAGGTTGCCTCGACGCGCCAGCACGGCAAGGAATATTTCTCCGAGAAGGAATATGGCGTGAAGGCCAGTCCGCGGGTTGTCGCCAACGGGCCTGTTCCCAAGGGCGGCGGCCGCTTCATGGTCGGCAATCCGTATCAGGTGAAGGGCAAGTGGTACTATCCCAAGGAAGACTACGGCTATAACAAGGTCGGTATCGCTTCCTGGTACGGCTCGGCGTTTCACGGCCGCCTGACCGCCAATGGCGAAGTTTACGACCAACAGTCGCTGACCGCTGCGCATCCGACTTTCCCGCTGCCGAGCTATGCGCGCGTCACCAATGTCGAAACCGGTTCCTCCATCATCGTTCGCGTCAACGATCGCGGCCCCTATCATCCCGGCCGCATCATCGATCTTTCCAACAAGACGGCGCAGATGCTCGATCTCCAGCACAGCGGCACCGGTGACGTGCGCGTGCAATATGTCGGCCGCGCCCGCATGGACGGCCACGACGACCCCTATCTGATGGCCTCATACATCCCCAAGGGTTCGCGCCTGCCTAGCATCAATCCCGGCGGCCAGATCGCAACGGGCGTGATGGTTGCCTCGAATGGCAGAATGACCGCCGACCAGCTGCCGGATTCGGATAATCCCGTCCGCGTCGGCCGCCAGCAGCGCAGCTTCGATCGCGCGCCGTCGATCGCCCCCATTCCGCGCCAGTCTCCCTATTCGGCCACGGCTTTCGCCGGCTCGACGCCGGACACGGCGTACAACGGCAACAAGCGCAACAATCCGCCGCCGATGACCTGGAACGGCGGCGCGATGCCGTCTGCCGAGCCTTCCGAGCCCGTCATGGTCGTTCTGCCGCTGATCGGACCGATCCCTTACGAACGTCCGGATTTCGCTCCGGGCATGGCAAGCATCAACGATCCGTCGATCGGTTCGATGGTCGCCGCCTATCAGAATGCCCCGGTCAAGACTGTCTATGTCGATCTTGCTTTCGACGCCGTCATGGTTCGCAACGACGGACTGACGCAGGAGTCGATCCTCTCGGCCTATCGCCGCCAGCATCAAGGCACGACGCAGGTTGATTGATCGGCGTCATTGCCTGAATCTTCACCCGTCACTAAAATAAAGGTGCCGGTGGTCGGATTGAGGGGACGGTATGCCAAAGCGCTTGATTCTTTTGTTCCTTTTTCTCCTGGGCATCGGCAATGTGGCAGCCATGGCGCAGCCGGCCGTTCCGGGCGCGTTCGATACGAAAGCCGCCCAGGCATTCATGATCGAGGCCTCTACAGGCACCATTCTCCTTGCGAAAAACGAGGATCAACCGATTTCGCCGGCTTCGCTTGCGAAGCTCATGACTCTGGACGTCGTCTTCGACGCTATTGGGCGAGGGGAGATCTCGCTCGATACGGAATATCCCGTCTCGGAAAATGCCTGGCGAACGGGCGGCGCGCCATCGCGTGCGTCGACGATGTTTGCCGCGCTGAAGTCGCGTGTGCGGGTAGGCGACCTCATTCAGGGCGTCGCCGTGCAGCAGGCCAATGATGGCTGCATCGTTCTGGCGGAAGGGATTTCGGTGAGCGAACGCGAGTTTGCCCGGCGCATGACGTCGCGTGCGCGGGAGCTCGGCATGACGCGGGCTGTCTTTACCAACTCCACCGGTTTGCCTGACGCCAACGACCCCAACGGCGGCGGCAAGGTCTCGCTGCGGGAACTGGTGGCCCTGGCGCAGGATCTCCAGCAGAAGCATCAGGATCTCTACAAATATTTCGGCCAGGCGGATTTCACCTGGAACAAGATCTACCAGCGCAACAAGAACCCGTTGCTGCTGCTCAATATCGGCGTCGACGGCCTTGGGCTGGGCTTTACCGAAGGCGAGGGTTTTTCGATCGTCGCCTCGGTGCAGCGCGACGGCCGCCGGCTGTTCCTGGCGCTTGGCGGCCTGAAGAACGACAAGGAGCGTACCGAAGAGACCCGCCGCGTGCTCGAATGGGGCCTCAGCAATTTCAAGAGCCAGCGCATTTTCGCCGACGGCGAGGTGATCGGCGATGCCAGCGTCTATGGCGGCGCGCAATCGACGGTGGGACTGCTGGCCAAGACGCCCGTCGATGTCTACGTGCCGGTCGACACGCCTGACCGTCTGTCCGCGCGAATCGTCTACCGCTGGCCGCTGACGGCACCCGTGGCCGGGGACTATGAAGCCGGGACGCTTCGTGTGTTCCTGGGCGCGCGACTGGTGCGCGAATTGCCGCTTTACACAAAGGAATCAGTCGCTCAAGGCACGCTCAGCCGTCGCGCCTTCGATGCCTTCATGGAATTGACCGAATCCCTGCTATTCTCCTGGCTCTGGGACAAGCCTTTGCCGACCTGACGGGTTGCATGGCTCGCGAAATCCCTGTTCACACCCCATATAGAATGGCGGGCGCCGATACATGCACGGTTCCACCCCGGCATGTCTTGGGTTAAACAAGAGACGTATCGCGTGCCGAGCGGACGGCAGGCGAAAAGTGCAGGACATGATCATTGGCTGATGCAAACGGATTATTCGTAAGCTTCGAAGGCGGGGAAGGGGCCGGGAAATCCACCCAGATCCGCCGGTTGGCCGAACGGTTGCGCGAGCTCGGCCATGACGTGCTGGTCACGCGCGAGCCGGGCGGCTCCCCGGGTGCCGAATCCGTCCGCCATGTGCTGCTCTCCGGGGCCGCAGAGATGTTCGGCACGCGCATGGAGGCCATCCTCTTTGCCGCTGCGCGCAACGATCATGTCGAGGAAGTCATTCGCCCGGCGCTGGCGCGCGGCACCATCGTCCTTTGCGATCGTTTCATGGACTCGTCGCGCGTCTATCAGGGCGTAACCGGCAATCTCGAAGCCGATTATATCGAGGCGTTGCAAAGGGTTGCCGTCAATGGCGTTATTCCCGATTGCACGCTGATCCTCGACATTCCCGCCGAGATCGGGCTTGAGCGCGCGCGCAAGCGCGCCTCTGCCGTCACAGCGCCGGATCGCTTCGAAAAGGAAGAGATGCAGACCCATGAGAAACGCCGGGAGGCCTTTCTCGATATCGCCGCGCGCGAACCGGATCGCTGCCACGTCGTCGACGCGCTCCGCTCGGAAGACGAGATTGCAGAGGACATCGCCGCGATCGTCGACAGGCGGCTCGGGCCCGCCGCCAATATCTCTTCTGCGAGATCGGAAGCGGCGCAATGAGCGAGGAACGGCCCGGCGTTCTCGACGGCGCGATCCCTCCACAGGACAATCCCAGGCTCTTCGGCCATGAGGAGGCGGAAGCCTTCCTGGCGCAATCCTATCGCTCCGGCAAGGGTCATCATGCCGTGCTGATCGAGGGACCCGAGGGGATAGGCAAGGCGACGCTCGCCTTTCGTTTCGCCAATCATGTCCTGTCCCATCCCGACCCGGCATCCGCGCCCGAGACGATCGGAGATCCCGATCCGTCCTCGGCCATCAGCCGTCAGATTTCCGGCGGGGCATCCCACAATCTGCTGCATCTCTCCCGTCCCATCGACGACAAGACCGGCAAGGTGAAATCCGCAATCACGGTGGATGAGGTGCGTCGCGCCGGAAAGTTCTTTTCGCAGACCTCCGGCACCGGCAACTGGCGGATCGTCATCATCGATCCAGCCGACGACCTCAACCGCAACGCCGCCAACGCCATCCTGAAAATTCTCGAGGAGCCGCCGAAGCGGGCGCTGTTCCTCGTCCTGTCGCATGCGCCGGGCAGGCTTCTGCCGACGATCCGTTCGCGTTGCCTGCCATTGAAACTCGCGCCGCTCGGAGACGAGGCCTTGCGCCTGGCGCTCGAAAATCTCGGCGTGCCGGCCGGGAAGGGGAGTGAATTGCTCCCGGCGGCCAAGGGCAGCGTCAGCGAGGCGCTCAAGCTGCTGAACTATGGCGGCGGAGACATCATCGATGCCTATCGGCAGGTTCTCTCGGCGGATGGACCGGCGGCCCGCAAGGCGATGCACCGCCTAGCCGATGCGCTTTCGGGCAAGGACAGCGACACGATCTTCGGCTTCTTCATATCCCATATCGGCGATGATATCGCAGACCGCGCAAGGGCCGCCGCACTTGGCGGATATATCGGCACGGCGGAGAGATTGGCCCGTCTCCACTCCGAGACCACCGAACGGCTCAATATCTCGCAGGCCTACAATCTCGATCGCAAGCAGACGCTCAT
>Ga0182007_10001014_pt1 | contig 15395 bp, 12 predicted proteins | sample Sormic07211113_1_FD_123023 | JGI IMG/M metagenome (GOLD analysis project Ga0182007, IMG submission 123023) | Rhizosphere microbial communities from Sorghum bicolor, Mead, Nebraska, USA - 072115-113_1 MetaG | ecosystem: Host-associated > Plants > Roots > Rhizosphere | place: USA: Nebraska... | reverse complement strand
TCCTGACCGCCGACGAAAAGGCGCAGGGCCGGCCGGTGGGCGTGGCGCTCGACAAGGGCGGGGCACTGCTGGTGGCCGACGATGTCGGCAACGCCGTGTGGCGGGTGTCGAGGGCGAAGTAGCTTTCTTCAGCGCTGCGGTCGGGCGATGCGGTAGAGCCTGTGCCGGCGCAGTGCGTGTCCTTCGGGCACCAGCGGATGGTCGAAGGCGCCGGCCGCGTCTTCCTTCATGCCGATGCGCTCCATCACCGCGCTCGAGCGCGTGTTGTTCCAGGCGGTGAAGGCGACGATCTCGTCCAGCCCGATCCGCTCGAAGCCGACCTGCAGCGCAGCGCGTGCGGCCTCGCTCGCGAAACCCTGGCCCCACCAGCCGCGCCCGAATCGCCAGCCGATCTCGACGCACGGCGAGAACGCAAGCGTGACCGCCGGTGAGTTCAGGCCGGTGAAGCCCATGAACCCGCCGGACGCCTTGTGCTCCACCGCCCACAAGCCCCAGCCGTTTTCCGCGAAGCGCGCGCGGATGCGATCGGCCAGCGCATCGCTGTCGGCGCGCGTGGGCAGCGGCAGCAGGAACTCCATCACCTGCGGGTCGCAAGCCAGCGCGAAGAAGGGCGCCAGATCGCTCTCGCGCCACTGGCGCAAGCGCAGGCGCGGAGTGTCGAATTCGATGGGGTCGGCGGTCATGCACCCATTGTGTCGCACGGTATATATGTCACGACGTGATATATTTCGGCCATTCCGGCATCTCCCATCGCCATGGCTTCCACCCCCCGCAAGCTCGCCAAGAAAGACTTCGAGGCGCTTTCCCAGTTCCGCTACCAGATGCGCCGCTTCGAGCGCTTCTCCGAGCGCGCCGCGCAGGCCGAGGGCCTCACGCCGCAGCAATACCTGGTGCTGCTGCACATCAAGGGCGTGCCCGGCCGCGACTGGGCCTCGGTGGGCGAGATCGCCGAACGCCTGCAGCTGCAGCCGCACGGCGCGGTTGCGCTCGTCACGCGCTGCGAAGCGCTCGGACTGGTGCAGCGCCGGCCCAGCGAAACGGACCGCCGGCAGGTCGAGGTGCACCTGCTCGCCGAGGGCGAGAAGCTGCTGCTGCGGCTGGCCGAGCTCCACCGCGCGGAACTGCGCTCGCTCAAGGGCGTGTTCGACGTGCCGCAAATCGATCTTCCGGAAATTCCATGAGCTCCAAAGCCAACTCCCATGCGCCGCGCGGCGACTTCGCGCTCAACACGCGCCTCATGCGCATCACCGTCATGGCGGCCGTCATCGGCGCCGTCAGCACCGTGGCCGCGCGCGTGCTGCTCGACCTGATCCGCTTCTTCACCAACCTGTTCTTCTTCCAGACTTTCTCGCTGGCCGACCGTTCGCCGGCCACGCACACGCTGGGCGCCTGGGTCATCGTGGTGCCGGTGATAGGCGGTCTGATCGTCGGCCTGGTCGCGCGCTACGGCTCCGACAAGATCCGCGGCCACGGCATTCCCGAGGCCATCGAGGCGATCCTGTTTGGCAAGAGCAAGATGTCGCCGAAGGTCGCGCTGCTCAAGCCGCTGTCCTCGGGCATCGTGATCGGCAGCGGCGGCCCGTTCGGCGCCGAGGGGCCGATCATCATGACCGGGGGCGCCATCGGCTCGCTGATCGCGCAGCACTTTCATCTCACGGCGGCCGAGCGCAAGGCGCTGCTGGTGGCGGGCGCCACGGCCGGCATGACGGCCGTGTTCGGCACGCCCGTGGCGGCGGTGCTGCTGGCCGTCGAACTGCTGCTGTTCGAACTGCGCCCGCGCAGCCTGCTGCCGGTGGCCGTGGCCTGCGCGGTGGCGGGCTTCGCGCGGCCGTTGCTGATGGACGCCGGCCCGCTGTTCCCGCTGCAGACGGCCGTGCCCGGCCCGCTCGCCATGCTGTCGTGCGTGATCGCCGGCGTGCTGTGCGGCGCGCTGTCGGCGTCGTTGTCGATCTCGCTCTACAAGGTGGAAGACTGGTTCGGCAAGCTGCCGCTGCACTGGATGTGGTGGCCCGCCATCGGCGGCCTCGCGGTCGGCATCGGCGGCTGGCTGCAGCCGCGCGCGCTGGGCGTGGGCTACGACGTGATCGGCGACCTGCTGCACAACCACCTCGCGCTCGGCGTGGTGATCGCGCTGCTGGCGGTGAAGGCCGTCATCTGGGTCATCTCGCTGGGCTCGGGCACCTCGGGTGGCGTGCTGGCGCCGCTGCTGATGATGGGCGCCGGCCTGGGCGTGGTGCTCTCGCACATCCTGCCGGGCAACGACCCGATGCTGTGGCCGCTGGTCTGCATGGCGGCCACGCTGGGCGGCGTGATGCGTGCGCCGCTCACCGCCACCATCTTCGCCTTCGGGCTCACGCACGACAGCAATGCGCTGCTGCCGCTGCTGACCACCTCTGCCGTGGCCTACGGCTTCACGGTGCTCACGATGCGCCGCTCGATCCTCACCGAGAAAATCGCGCGCCGCGGCTATCACATTTACCGCGAGTACAGCATCGATCCGCTGGAGCGGCATTCGGTCGAGGAGGTGATGACGCGCGAGGTGCGCAGCATCGACGCGGCCATGCCGGTGGCGCAGGCGCTGTTCAGCTACTTCGGCGAAGGGCAGGCGCACCGTGCGTTCCCCGTGCTGCGCAACGGCGCGGTGATCGGCGTGGCCGACCGCGCGATGCTGGCCGCGCGCGGTACGTGCGACCCGATCGCGACCGTGGGCGATGCCTGCGCCGACGCGCCGCTGTACTTCGCGCTGCCTGGCGAGAACTGCCGCGCCGTCGCGACCCGGCTCGCGCGCCACCGGCTCGAACGGCTGCCGGTGGTGAAGGACGCCCAATCGCTCGCGCTGGCCGGCATCGTGGCGCGCAGCGACCTCATCAAGCCTTCGCTCGCGCACTTCGACGAGGAAGAAAAGCGCGAGCGCATGCGCGGGCTGCCGTGGCAGTCCACGTAGCTCAGAACCCGGCCAGCACGACTTTCCCTTGCGCCTTGCCGCTCTCGATGAGCGCATGCGCCTTCTTCAGGTTCGCCGCATTGATGGTGCCGAAGCTCGCATTGGCGGTGGTGCGGACGCGGCCCGCGTCGACCAGCGCCGCAACCTCCGCCAGCAGCGCGCCTTGCTCGGCGACGTCCGGCGTCTCGAAGCGCGAGCGCGCGAACATCATTTCCCAGTGCAGCGAGATGCACTTGGTCTTCAGCGGCATCGCATCGAGCATCTTCATGTCGTCGATCACCGCGATCTGGCCCTGGGGCTTGAGGCTCTCGATGATCTGCGCGTAGTGCTGCTCGGTCTGCGTGAGGCTGGCGACCATGTCGACTTCGCCGATGCCGGCCGCCTTGAGCTCGGCCGCGAGCGGCTTCGAGTGGTCGATGACGGTGTGCGCGCCGAGCGCCAGGCACCATTCGCGCGTTTCGGCGCGCGAGGCGGTGGCGACGACGCGCAGCTTCGTGAGCTGGCGCGCGAGCTGGATCAGGATCGAGCCCACGCCGCCCGCGCCGCCGGTGATCAGCAGCGTCTGGCCTTCGCCGCCGCCCTTGGGCACCCGCAGGCGGTCGAACAGCAGTTCATACGCGGTGATGGTGGTCAGCGGCAGCGCGGCGGCCTGCGCGTCGTCGAGGGTCTTCGGCGCGATCGCCGCGATGCGCTCGTCCACCGCATGCAGTTCGGCGTTGGCACCCGGGCGGACGATCGAGCCCGCGTAGTACACGCGGTCGCCCACCTTGAAGTTCTTCACGCCGCTGCCGATGGCCTCGACCGTGCCCACGGCATCCCAGCCCAGCACCTTGGCCTGGCCGGCCTCGGGTGCGGCGTTCTTGCGGACCTTGGTGTCCACGGGGTTGACCGACACCGCCTTCACGCGCACCAGCAGGTCCCGCGGGCCGGCCACGGGGGCGGGCAACTCGATGTCCTGCAGCGATTCGGGGTTGTCGATGGGAAGGGGCTGGTAGTAGCCGACGGCTTTCATGGGGAGGAACCTTTCAGTGACGATGCCTGAACTGTAGGATTGCAAGGAAGGTTTGATAAGGCGGCTTGAATCAGCAACACTTTCAAATGAAGATTGAAAATCTCTCCGACCTGCAGGTACTGGTGCAGACAGCGCGCGGCGGCACGCTCACGGCGGCGGCGCATGCGCTGGGCATCACGCCCGCGGCCGCCAGCGCCACGCTCAAGCGGCTGGAGGCACAGCTCGGCGCGCGCCTGTTCGAGCGCTCCACGCGCGCCATGCGCCTCACGCCGCAGGGCCAGACGCTGCTCGACTACGCGGTGCGCGCCTTCGAGCTGCTGGACGAGGGCGAGTCGCTCGTCACGGCCGACCGCGGCGATCTGGTCGGCACCTTGCGGGTGGCTTCGCCCTCGGACCTCACGCGCAGCACGCTGCTGCCGTGGTTCGACGAATTCCTGGCGCTGCATCCCGGCGTGCAGCTCTCGCTGTCGGTCGGCGACCGTCCACTGGACGTGATGCGCGACGAGGTCGATGTGGCGTTGCGCTACGGTGCGCTGGCCGATTCGCGCCTGGTGGCGCGGCCCTTCGCGCTGACCAACCCGGTGCTCACGGCGTCACCGGGCTACCTGCGCCGCCATCCCGCGCCGAAGGTGCCGCAAGACCTGGTGCACCACAACTGCCTGATCTTCAACCGCTCGGGGCGCCGCCACCGCGTCTGGCGCTTCGCGCAGAACGGCCAGTGGACCGAAGTGCGCGTGAACGGCAACCGCAGCGTGGACGACGCCTCGCTCGCGCGCGAATGGACGGTGGCGGGCTACGGCGTGTCGCTCAAGTCCGCGCTCGACGTGCGCAACGACATCCGCGAAGGCCGCCTCGTGCGCCTGCTGCCCGACTGGGAGACGGAGCCCTACCCGCTGCATGCGCTGCTGCCGAGCGGGCGCTTCGTGCCCGCGCGCGTGCGGGCGTTCGTCGATTTCCTGGCGCTGAAGTTCGAGGCGTTGCAGGCTGTTGCCTGAGTAAAGAGGCTGCTCCGGATCGGCTCCCTCTCCCTCCTGGAGAGGGTTGGGGTGAGGGCGGCGGCGCTTGAAACCGCGCCTTCAGATCATCGGCGTCACCGCGCCGTCCATCGCCACGATGGCGCCCGTCACGTAGCTCGCCTTCGGTGACGCGAGGAAGACCACCGTGTTGGCGATTTCCTCGGGCGTCGCGATGCGCCCCAGCGGCAGGCGTGCCTTGGCGCGCGCCAGCGCCTCATCGGTGCCGATGCCCTGCAGCTTCGCGTCGGCCTTCATGCCTTCCTGCAGCCGTTCGGTCAGCGTGAGCCCCGGGTTCACCGCGTTCACGCGCACGCCCTTGGCGGCATAGGCCGCGGCCATGCCGGCACTCACCAGCATCAGCGCTGCATTGGCCGCGCCGCCGGCCATGTGCACCGGGCTCGCGACCTTGCCGCCCTGGCCGATCACGTTGACGATGGCGCCGCGGCCGCGCTGGCCCATGCGCTTCACTACCGGGTCGATCATGTGGATGTAGGTGAAGTATTTCGCGTCCATCGCGTCGTGCCACGACGCGGCCGTCAGTTCGTCGGGCGGGGTGCGGCGCGCGGCGCCGGCCGAGTTGACGAGCACGTCGACCGCACCGAACACCTGCTCGGCCGCGTCGAGCGCGGCCACGGCGCCGGCCGGGTCCTTGAGGTCGGCCGCATGCACCGAGATCCGGCCTTCGGCCTGCGCGAAGGCATCCACCAGCGTCCTGCGGCCCTGTTCCAGATTGACGAGATCGCGCGACACGAGGCTCACGCGTGCGCCTTCGCGCAGGAAACCCAGCGCGCACGCCAGGCCGATGCCCTTGCTGCCGCCGGTGACGAGAACGTGCTGGTCCTGGAGCTGGAGATCCATGAAAGAGTCCTTGATGGAGGGTGGAGTGTGGCGGCGATTGGAGCACCGCCGCGAAACCCCTGCACGGATGCGGCCGTATGCCGCCGTGCCCCGTCCGGCGTCAGTGCCCCGCGGCCGCGCGCTGCAGCGGCTCGGGCTCCAGCGCTCCCGGCGCGGTGTCCGTGGCGTCGCGCAGGTGGCCGTTGTTGTCGTGGTGCACCAGCAGCTGCCGCGCGCGCTGCCAGGCCGACAGCCGCGCCGGCGGCACCTCGATGTAGGAGGCCAGCGCGAACAGCGACGACTGTTCCTGGTCCGGCGGCGTCTCGCGCGTCTGCTGGCGGCGGCGCAGCGGCGCCATCACCAGCATCGAGACCAGGATCACGCCGATCGCGATGGCATAGAAACCGAGCAGCTGCATCACCTCGGGCTGCGAGCGCGCGCCGAGCACATAGGGCCATGCGTACCAGATCGCGCAGAGCCAGACGCCGAGGGTGACCGCCGGGCGCAGCACGCGCAGCCACAGATACATGGCCAGCGTGCGCAGTGGCGAGCGGCCCGAGCCGAAGGCGCGCAGCGGGATTCGTGCAGCATCGATGATCGGCTCGTCCACCGCGGGCTGTCCCCAGGAGCGCTGGCGGCTCGGCGGCGGCCTGTCGTCGTGCGTCTCGTGCAGGCGGCTTTGGGCATGGGTCTCAGGGCGCATCGGAAACTCCTCGGTCGGGGCTCGTCCACACCGCGCGCTTGCCGCGGCGGCGTATCAGAGCATTGGGAAGGGCGATGACGGTGGTCGCCATCGTGATGATCCAGAAGGCGATCGGGTACCAGATCGTTCCGGCGAAATAGCGCATCAGGTCGCGGTCGTAGCGGCGGTCGATCCACAGGCTCAGCAGCATCTGCAGGATGCAGGTCATGGCCAGCAGCGTGCCTTGCCAGTGCGGCAGCAGCGCCGAATGCCAGGACGAGTTCGCCGGCAGCAGCGGCCGCACGAGGCCGATCGCCAGCACCGCTGCCATGCAATAGGCCCACACCACGCTGGTCATGTATTCCAGGTAGATCGGCCACATCCGCCAGTGGCGCGGCCGCAGGATGCACGAGGTGTAGCGCAGCATGGTCTGGATGCCGCCGACGGCCCAGCGCAGGCGCTGTTTCCAGAGGCCGCGCAAGGTCTCGGGCATCAGGATCCAGCACAGCGCGCGCGGCTGGAAGCGCAGCTTCCAGCCGCCGAGCTGGAGCTTCCAGCTCATGTCGATGTCCTCGGTGAGTACGTCGGGGCTCCAGAAGCCGACCTCGATCACGGCGCGGCGCCGGAACATGGCGAGCACGCCCGAGACGGTGAAGAGCGTGCCCACCAGCTGCTGCGAGCGCTTGATGAGCCCGATGATCGAAGAGAACTCGCCCACCTGCATGCGTCCGAGCAGCGTGGTGCGCGTACGGATGCGCGGATTGCCGGTGACCGCGCCGATGCGTTCGGAGCGCAGCATCGGCCGCAGCATCCATGCGATGGCGTCGACGTCCACCAGCGCATCGCCGTCGATGCCCAGGATGTATTCGCCGCGCGCGAGCTGGCAGGCGGTGTTGAGCCCGACCGCCTTGCCCTGGTTGCTGGCGTTGTGGATCACGCGCAGGCGGCTGTATTCCTGCGTCATCTGGTCGAGCAGCTCGCCGGTGCCGTCGGTGCTGCCGTCGTTCACGGCGATGACCTCGTAGTGCGGGTAGCGCGTGCGCATCAGCTGCTCGATCACCTCGCGCAGGTGCGGCGCTTCGTTGAAGCAGGGCACCACCACTGTGACCAGCGGGTGCGAGGGCAGCGAGTCGAGCGGATTGGCGTCGGCGTCGCGCCTGCGCTCGAACACCCATGCATGCGAGAGGCCGCCCGCCATCCACACGTAGGCCATGAAGAAGGGGTAGTAGAAGACGAAGCCGAACAGCAGCGTGGGCAACGAGTGCGCGAGGATCTGGACGGTGCTCATGGCGCGGGCTGTGCAGGGGTCGTCGCGGCGGCCGGGGCACGCAGCGCGCGCGGCAGCAGCGTGCGCATCGAGATCGCGCGGCGCACGGTTTCCAGCGAGGGTTGGTCGTTCAGGAAGTCATCGGGGTAGTAGCCCAGGTGGCGCACGCCGGCGCGCTGCAGCAGCGTCCATTGGCGGGTGAGCTCGGCGTCGGGCACGGGCTTGCCGGTGTGCCAGTCGCGCGCCTGCAGTTCGAACACGGTGCCGTCGAGGCCGCGCGGCGTGCCGGCCGCGCGCTGCGCGAGCCGCGAGAGCCAGGCATCGCTGTCGGCGTCGGTTCGGGCCTCGCGCTCCATGCGCGGCATCGCCATGAGCCCGACGTAGTCGTAGGCCGCGAGCGAGGCCTCGTAGTTCTGCGCGAACCATTGCTCGGCCTGGGGGTCGAGAACCGGCCGTGCATAAAGGTTGCGCGCGGTTTCCAGCGCGGGCCGCCAGGCGCCCACGCGCGCGGCCAGTTCGTGCGTGAAGTCGATCAGGTAGCGCGTCTTGGCGGCGGTCCAGCGCGCCGTCAGTTCCGGCTTCGCGCGGATCGCGGCCACGTCGGCCGGCAGACCCCAGCGGGCGTAGGTGGCGAGGGCGGCGGGGCTCGCATCCTCGTCGTCGGACAGCGTCGCGTCGTCGTGGAACAGCAGGCCGCCGAAGAAGGCGTGGCGGCCGAGGTCTTCGTAGATGTCGCCGACCAGCGCGCGCACCGCGGGGTCGAAAGGCGTGAGCCGGTGGTAGCGGCCGGCCGGCATCGCGCCGCCCTGCGCCGTCACCGTGTGGGTGGCGAGCGGATTCGAGGCCGGCAGACGGAAGGCCGTCACTGGCATCCATGCATAGACCTTCACGCCGGCGCGGCTGCGCAGCTGCCAGGCCGCGCGGCTGAACAGGTCGGCGCGCATCGGCAGGTGCCGGTTGGGAAAGTACAGCGCGTCGGCCACGCCGTCGCCGTCGGGGTCGGCGTAGGCCTGCAGGAACACCGAGCGCGGGCGCACGGCGGCCACGCGGTCGATCAGCTTCGAGAGGTTGCGCTCCTGCTGGGCCGGGTCGAGGTCGTACACGTAGTCGAGGTCCACGTGCATCACGCGGTTGACAGGCCAGACCTCGCCGCCTGCGGGGCTGCGCAGCAGCCGGGCGTATTCGGGCGCCTCGTCGTCGTACTCCGCAAGCGCGCGGCGGACGCGCGCGAGCGGAACCGTCGGCGTGTTCGAGCCGTCGTCCAGCGTGAGGGTGATGGGCATGCCCGCGCGCTCGGAGGCTTTCAGCGCCGCCGCGTTGTAGGCGCCATAGGGCCACACCATCGAGCGCACCTTCGCGCCGGTGCGCTTTTCGATGAGTTCGCGGCTGCGGCGCAGGTCGGACTCGATGCGCTGCGTGTAGGCGGCATCGTCCTCGTAGCGTCCGGTCTTGGGGTCGTAGCGGTGCGTGGCAGCGGCCGGCAGCATGTTGCCCTGCGGGTTGGCGAGGATGCCGGTGTGCATGGCGTCGCTGTGGCTCGCGAATTCGACGAGGCCCGAGCGGGCCATCTCGGCGGCCTCGCTCCACAGCAGGAAGTTCTCGCGCGGCGCGGGCTTGTCGCCCCAGTGCACCGGCTGACCCTCGGGCACCTCGAGCCAGCTCGTCACCAGCGCGAACAGCGCCGGGTAGTTGTAGCGCTTGAGCAGCGGGAACACCTTGGTGTAGGCGCTGCGATAGCCGTCGTCGAAGGTCAGCAGCACGGGCTTGGGCGGCAGCGGCTTGCCGCCGGCGCGCGCATCGACGATCTGCTGCAGGCTCACCGGGTGATGGCCGTTGTACTGCAGCCAGGCCAAGGTCTCGGCGAAGGTGCGCTCGTCCACCGCGGTCGCCTCGGGCGAGGTTTCGAAGCTCGCGCGCACGTTGGCGCGCACGTCGTGGAAGGCGATCACGCGAAAGCTCACGCCGTCGTCGGGGTCGGCGCTCGGCAGGGGCTGCGCAAGGGCCGGCAGCGAAAGCGCCAGCAGCAGCCACGCAAGGGCCGCGCGCAGGAAGGTGAAAGGGTTGTTCGTCGTTCGCATCACTGCAGGGGCATCGAGAGGTTCAGGAAAACGCCGCGCTGTAGTTCGCGCACGCCGTCGTAGGGGTGGCTGGCAATGCGCAGGCCGTAGCGCAGCGCGAGCTTGGAACCGAGGTTCCAGCGGTGCTCGTAGCGCAGGCTCCACGTCGGGCCGCTGCCGAAGCCCGCCTGCCGATAGGTGCCCCCGCCGAGCTCGACGACGTGGAAGAACTGTCGGTCGTCGCGCTTCCAGCCAAGCCACTGCGCGCGTGCCGAGAGCTGCGCGCTGCCGTCGCTCGACGGGTTGAAGTAGGGCGCGGTGTCGATGTCGCGGCCGCGGCTCGCGTCGGCGCCGAGCGTCGTTTCGAGCTGGAACGCCGGCGTGCTCACCCAGCGTTCGCGCCAGCCGAGGCCGAGACCGCTGCGCAGGTTGCCGTCGCTGAAGTCGAGCTGCTGCCACTTCAGGTCGAAGCGGCGCGATTCGTTCACCACGTAGCCCACGCTCGCGCCGGCCTCGTGCGCGCCGATGCCGGCCGCGCGCGCTTTCCACGGCAGTTCCCTGCTGTCGCCGTCGTAGGTGGCCGACAGCCGCCAGGCGTCGCTTGCGCGGTAGTCGAGCCGGCCAGCCGCGCTGTTGCGGTAGGGGCCGCCGTTCGCATGCTGCAGCACGCCTTCGGCCAGCCAGCGGCCGCGCTGCCAGCCCAGGCCGAGGCCGCCGCGCGCCCAGTTCGCGCTGCCGAGGTCGGTGGTTCCGCGGCCCAGCGACTGGTCGTAGAACACGCGCCACTGGTCATCGATGAGGCCCGAGGCGAGCCGGCTGTCGATGCGCCATTCGCGGTTGGCGATGGCCGCGCCGCCGGAGGAGGCTCCGGCGTCCACGTCGAGCCGTGGGCCGACCTGGGTGAGCCGCCTGCGTTCCATGTCGCGCACCTGCTTCGAGTCGGGCAGGTCGGCGGCGAGCGATTCCGCGCGGCGGCGGGCTTCGCCGAATTCACCGGCATCGAGCAGCGCCTCGACGTGGCCGGTGCGCGCGCCGACGTCGTAGGGCGCGTCGGTCGCGAGCGCCTCGAAGCGTGCGAGCGCGGCTTCGGGGTGCTCGCGCAGCCGCTCGGTGAGGGCGGCGCCAGAGGCGTAGCCGGCGTTGAACGGCGCTTCGCGCGCCAGGGCCGCGAAGCTTTGCTGCGCGAGCGCCGGCCGGTCGGTGTAGAGCTGCATCAGCCCGCGCATGCCGCTCACCTCGGTGTACTCGCCGTTGGGGCGGCCGGCTTCCGGCGCGAGGTGCAGCAGGGCCGGCGTGGCGGCTTCGAGCCGCTGCAGCAGTGCCTCGGCATCGCTGAAGCGGCCGACGTCTTGATAGGCGTAGACCAGCCCCAGGTGGATGTCGTTGGGCATGGGCAGGTCGGCGCCGCCGCGGGCGATGGCCGTTTCGTAGATCGGCACGGCCTCGGCCGAGCGGCGCTCCTGTGCGAGCGCGCGCGCCGCGGCGCCGAGCCCGTAGGGCGGCAGTTCCGTGCCTGTGGCGCGCACTGTGTCGTAGAGCGCGACGGCGTCGGCCGGGCGGCCGCGTTCGACCAGCGCGAGCAGGCGATCGGACAGCAGCCGCGCGCGCACGGTGCGCCATGCGCCGGCGTCTTCGGGCGCGGCTTTCGAGGCCGCGGCGTCGGCCCGTGCCAAGGCGGCTTCCTGGTCGCCGAGCACGCGATCGAGTGCAGTGACGCGCTCCGCGCCAATGCGCTGGTCGCGCGCCTGGATCGCCCATCGCAGCCGCTGCGCCAGCGCCTCCTGCTGCAGGGTGGAAAGCGCCAGCGGCGAAAAGCTGCCCGGCGCGGCGCGCTCCGCCGCCTCGGCGTTGTCGAAGGCGCTCGATGCGGCGCCGCTGCTCGCGAGCAGGAAGTCGGCCTCGCGCCGGATGTCGCCGCGCCCGGGCCGCAGTGCGCCGGCCTCGGTATAGGCGGCGAGCGCCTGCAGCGGATCTTTTTCGGCGCGCGCCAGGGCGGCGCGCAGCTCCAGCAGCGCGACGCGGTCTTCGACCTGCGTGGGCGCCGGCTGCGACAGCGCGCGGTACAGCGCCTGCGCGCCCGCGACGTCGCCGCTGTCGAGGCGCCAGTAGGCCTCGTGGATGCGAGCCTCGCGCGCCCCGGGCTGATGCGCGCGCCAGAGGCCGATGGCCTCGCCCTGCAGGGCAAGGTCATGCGTGCGCCGCGCGGCCAGTGCGAGCGGGCCCAGGGCGTAGTCGCTCAGTCTCGACGGCTTGGCCTGGCGGCCCAGCGCGGCGGCTTCGGCAAAGCGGCCGTCGGCGGAGGCGATCGCGATCGCATCGGAGGCCACTCGCTGGCGGGCTGCGCCGTCGATCGGCGCGGCGAGCCAGTCCTTCAATTGCTGCAGCGCCTGGGCCGCGGTGATGCGGCCTTCGCGGCGCGCGACGATCAGCGCATCGTGCCGCTGGGCGTCGTAGGCTGATGCACTCCGGTCGACCGCGGGTGCCGCGGTGACCGACGGTCCTGCGAATGCCCCGGACGCGCCGAAGGCCAGCATGCAGACGAGGGACGGAAATTCTCGTGCCGCCTGCACGAGATGGCGAGGCAACGATCGGGCGGACGCCGATTTGCGTCCGTCCGTGACCGTGCCTCCAGTTATTTTCTGGATGAACACTCTGCTCCCTTGGAACCACAGCTTTCACGACTAGAGATGCCGCCGCGAAAGCCGAACCACCGATATGTGACAGGTCGGCGGTTCTAGAAAATCAAATCAAGAATCACTCTAGACAGAACTGTTAACTAACGCAAACCAAAGTGCCACGAACTGGTTGTATGTGTGAATAGCTTGGCGTTTTTGGCGTCCGCGTCGACCGCCTTGTCCGGACCGAAGCTTTCGAGGCCGGCTCGCCACCAGCCTAAGATTGCGTGATGAATGCTCCTTCGGCCCCTCCGTTGCCCCGTTTCTGGTCCCAGCTCACCACGCGCGATTTCGCGTCGCTCGATGCGGCGACCACCGTCGCGGTGCTGCCGCTGGGCGCGACCGAGCAGCACGGCCCGCACCTGCCGCTGGGCGTGGACACCGTGCTGGCCGACGGCATCGTCGCCGCCTCGCTGCCCCTGCTGCCGGCCGAACTGCCGGTGCTGTTCCTGCCGATCCAGCAGATCGGCCTGAGCCCTGAGCACGCGCGCTTCGCGGGCACGCTCACGCTGTCGGCCGAAACGCTGATCCGCATGTGGAAGGAAATCGGCGCCGGCGTTGCGCGCGCCGGGGTGAAGAAGCTGGTGCTGTTCAACGCCCACGGCGGCCACGTAGGCCCGATGGACATCGTGGCGCGCGAGCTGCGCGCCGAGCACGGCCTCATCGTCTACAGCGTGAGCTGGTTCAACCTGCCGCTGGGCGACGCGGGCGCGCAGTTCAGCGCGCAGGAACACCGCTTCGGCGTGCACGCGGGCGAGATCGAGACCTCGATGATGCTGGCGCTGTCGCCGCAGCTGGTTCGCATGGGCGAGGCACAGGATTTCGACTCCACCTCGCGCCAGCGCGCGGCCGACTACGCCATCCTGGGCAACGGCAAGAGCGCCAAGCTGGGCTGGGCCATCGAGGACTACAACCCGCACGGCGCCGCCGGCAACGCGGCCGCCGCCACGGCGGCGCATGGGCAGGCGGTGGTCGACGAGGCAGCCCGGCAGCTGGCGCTGCTGCTGGAAGAGGTGTCGAGGCTGCCGCTGGACACGGCCAATACGGGGCTGCTGCCGTAGCCTGCCTTTTCCGCCGTGAGTTATTCAGGCTGCGCCGCAGCCAGGGATGGCTCGCCCATTGCAAATTCTCCTCGGGGCGGGGGCGACCAGATGGCCAATTGCCGACACAAATATCGGCGACCGACGGCACGACGATCGATCGAATGAAGGATTGACGCCGGGCCTCAGCAAAGCGTTGTGAATTGCAGCTTGAACCGGCAATAGACCGCGCGAGATATCCCCTCCGAAGATGTTCACATTCGAAATTGCTTTTCACCTCTATCGGCGCAAGCATGGCATTGTCAAGGCACTGGCGGACTATGCCGATCTGCAAGATGCGCCCATGCGGCACGCGCTCAAGCCCACCTCGTCAGAGCCGGTGATCTTGTGGCCGCCCGAGCCCACGGTCTTCGACTTCAACGAACACTTCCTGGAGCTGAGCAATCTGCGCAGCGGCGAAGCGCCGCGTTGGATAGCCTTGGTGATGCGGGCGTTGTTCGCACCGTTTTGCTTGATCATGGGCGTGGGTGCGCTGTGGTTCTTGTGGAATATCGTGTTCGTCGGCGATTCGCGGATGCCCTTTCCGCCGACTTCCTTCGCGGAACTTGGACTGCTCCTTGGCGTGCTGGCGCTGGCAATATTCAGTGTGCCTATGACGGTCATGCTGTGGCGCGAGTTCGCAGGCCAGATATTCACCGCGCGCTGTGCGCGCTACCGCTTCAATCGGACTACTGGCAAGGTCTATGTGCTTCGGCCCGATCGATGGGGCGGCAATGCGATGCTCGACTGGTCGCGTGCACAAGCGCACGTTCATTGGGCGCCGCCTATCGAATCGGCGCAAAACCAACACCATGCTGCGTCGGTCGACGAAACGACTCAGGAACTCCACAAGCAGCTGAATGCATCGCGGCACTTTGGCTGGGAAGTGGATGGCAGCCTGGCCTACTTTGGACTGCTGGATCTGATCATGGGGCTTGGCGTACCACGCTATGACCTGTCCGATGAAGCGCGAAGGAAAAGACGCAGTGCAAGCAGCAATGGTTGCCTGCTGCTGTATTGGCCACCGCTGAATACCGCGGATCCGCAACGCCGTGGGGAGGACCTGATCTGGGTTGGGCCGAGCAATAGCGGCGAGCGCCTTTGGCGCTACCTGCAGACTTTCATGCAGCGGGGCATGGACGCCGTGCCCGCTCCCGAAGTCCCGAATGCATGGATATGCAAGGGCCGCGATCCGGATCGGGTACTCAACTGGCTGGCGGAGTGCCTGTGCTATTGGCCGGTTTTTCCCTCGGAGTGGAAAAGCGACTCGGGCCAGGCACGACGCGAAAGCGGCATCGGGCCCGAGCAACCGCTGAGGTGGAGGGCCAAGTTGCCCTAGCTTCCGATTTCGTCGATCAGCGAGCAAAGTCGATGCAGCTTTTCGATGATCGAAACTGTGGTCGCTATCCTCTTGCAGCGCGGGAAGCTGGCGTTCCAGGCATCCACGAAGTGGCCGATGCGTTGCACGGTTGCTTGAAACCGGCGAACGAGTCACGCCGGTGTTCTTGTCTCTGATCAGCGAGGCGCAGCGCTCGATCTGGTGGGACCGGGAGCGTGTCTGTGAGGCCGGTCTGCGGTCATGCCTATGTCCATCGATGGCTCTTCAGGCTCGTTTGCCGACGATGCAGCGGATGCCCGGCACAGTTCATTTCGTCGAACGATCAGCGCCGTTGCGAAGCACGAACTCATCGTGCAGGCGATGGGGACAACTCCCGTGGGCCCACCGCAATGGTTCCTCAGGGCCGATGCCGCTCTCGCGGCGGCGCTGGCCGCAGTCGCTGCCCCATTCTTCCGGGAAGGTGGGCCAGTAGCACAGCCGCTCGGCC
>Ga0182007_10001013_pt1 | contig 15397 bp, 13 predicted proteins | sample Sormic07211113_1_FD_123023 | JGI IMG/M metagenome (GOLD analysis project Ga0182007, IMG submission 123023) | Rhizosphere microbial communities from Sorghum bicolor, Mead, Nebraska, USA - 072115-113_1 MetaG | ecosystem: Host-associated > Plants > Roots > Rhizosphere | place: USA: Nebraska... | reverse complement strand
CGACCACCGTGCCCTCGTCGGCCACGCGTCCGTTCAGATTGGCGACGACCACATCGCAGCGCCTGAGCAACTGATACGTGTCGAGACTGAAAATCGCACGGTCGAGAATGCGCGCGGCTTCGTTGGCCGACGCGCCGAGTTTCTCCAGTTCCGGCTTCAGCCTCGCGAACTCCAGGCCGTCGCGATGCGGAAGGAAGGTCGCGTAACCCGCGGCTTCCAGCGTGCGGGCGATCGAATCCATTTCTGCGCGCTCGGCGGCATTGAAGAGCGGGCCGGCGCAATAGGCTCGTGGCATCTTCCACGTCTCCTTGAGGGATGATCGAGACCGGCGGCAGGCGGTCCCTTCGAAGACACCGATTATAGGATCGCACGCGGGCAGCCGACGCCACGTTGACTATGACCGATATCACCCGTTCGCACCGGCACATTGGAATACACTAGATTGCTTTCCAGCCTCTCCAGCGGCCAATTCAAACGACGCCAGAAATGAACATCGACCTCGCCCACTTCACGCCATTTCCTTCCCTCGTCGGCGGCTTGCTGATCGGTTTCTCGGCGGCGCTGCTCGTACTCGGCAACGGCCGCGTTGCGGGTATCAGCGGGATTCTGGGCGGTCTGCTCGACACGACGTCTCGTGATCGCTTGTGGCGCGCCGCATTCGTGCTCGGACTATTCGCCGCACCTTGGGCATTCAAGTTTTTCGCGTCGCTACCGGCGGTCACCATCGCGGCATCGCCGCCCGTGCTGATCGTGGCCGGCCTGCTCGTCGGCATCGGCACGCGCTATGCGTCCGGTTGCACCAGCGGTCATGGCGTATGCGGCCTCTCACGCGGATCGGTGCGATCGCTTGCCGCCACCGCGACGTTCATGGCCGCGGGCTTTCTCACCGTTTTCGTCACCCGTCATCTGCTGGGGCTTTGACATGCTGATTCTCAACGCGCTGCTCGCCGGGCTGATATTCGGCGTCGGTCTGATCGTTTCGGGCATGGCCAATCCTGCGAAGGTGCTGGGCTTTCTCGACCTCGCCGGCAACTGGGACCCGTCCTTGGCGTTCGTCATGGGCGGTGCGATCGCTATCGGTGTGGTGGGTTTCGCGATTGCGCGCCGGCTCAAGCGCAGTGTGTTGGGTGCGCCGATGTCGTTGCCGAAGGCAACGCGTATCGACCGCCGTCTGCTTGCGGGCAGCGCACTGTTCGGCGCGGGTTGGGGGCTGGCGGGTTTCTGCCCCGGTCCCGCGCTTGTGAGCGCGGGCAGTGGCGAGCCCAAGGCGGTGCTGTTCGTCGCCGCCATGCTGGTTGGGATGCAGATTTTTTCTCTGCTTGAGAGACGCTTCGCCGGAACAGAGAAACCGGCCTGAGTACCGTTCGAAGCGCCGCCGCCGTGGGATGGCCGCGACGCGTCAACTATCGGGAGATAGTTCATTGCAACCAACGCATCGTCCCGCTGAATTCTATTCAAACGAAAACGGTCCGCTGCGAATGCGGAATTCGGTAACGGCAGCGCGTTCGCCCCAACTTGCTGAACATTTGCAGCGAGCCCGAGGTTTGCCCTCGAGCCAACCGCGCCGCCTTCACGTGCTGCTTAATCGTAGTGGCGATGCTTGTGACGGCGCTTGCCCGAACGGCTGCCGCGCGAATAGTCGTCCGCGTATGAGTTCGAGCGCGAGATGTTGCCGCCGAGCGCCGCGCCCGCGCCGCCGCCCACGGCTGCGCCCACCAGGCCACCCGTGCGGCCGCCCATCGCATTGCCTGCCGCCGTGCCCGCGCCGCCGCCCAGCGCGCCGCCGATGATGGCGCCCGTGCGTTCGCGGCGATTCGAGGTGACCGCGCCACCGGCGCCGCCGCCCACCGCACCGCCGATCACAGCGCCCGTGCTGCCGCCCACCGCGCCGCCCAGTGCGGCGCCAGCGACACCGCCGACCGCGCCGCCAAGCGCATTGTTCAAATCGCCGGCCACGGCCGACATCGACGCCGCAGCGGTGAGCGCTGCAATCGCAACCATCTGGATGAGTTTGTTCGACATAGTTAGGTCTTTCGTTTTTTAGGATGGCGCCGAGTATAACCGGCCATTCGAAAGCCCTCTGTAACTTGCCGCGTCTGGGTCCGTAAGAGGTGTAACAAAAATGATCGGGCGACCAGGTCGGCTCGCGCCCTGCCTGGCGCCCGGTTCGGGGCATTGGCGGGCCGCCGCCTTGACCCAGCGGCAGCGACCCGCAGCGCTTCGACCAGACTTCAGCGCCGCCGCTTCTTCTTCAACTCGATCGTTTCGAACAGTTCATAGCTCTGCGTCGGCGTCTGATCCGCGCCGGGCGCGTGGTAGTAGTTCATCGTGATCGTCGTCTCACCGCCCGGCTGCCCCGGATCATGATCGAACACCGCAATGCCGTAGCCGGTTCCGGTATCGCGTTGCGCCGACCAGATCGCGTCTTCCACCGCGTCCGCACTGGCACGCACGAAGGTGCCCGCCGTCGTGCCGGGAGCCGGGCGGTTGGGCCGCGTGAAAATCCGCGCTTGCGGCATCCCCGTGCCCATATTCACGCCGTACACGTCGAGCGGCGCGCTGGTGCCGCCACCGCCGAGAATCAGGTGGATCGTGCCGTGGCCCGTATCGAATGTGGACGCCCCCGGCGACACCGCCGACATCACCGGCTTCGGCTGCAACGTATCGACAGGCCTTCCCGTGGCGATATCGGTGCCCTTGTTGTGATGGCAACCGCGCACGGGATAGCTGCGCTCGTAGTCGTGATCGTGGCCGCACAACACGAGATCGACGCCGTAGCGGTCGAACAGCGGCAGCCAGGCTTCGCGGATGCCCTTGTCCGAACCGTTGCCGGTTTTCGATGAACTCAGCGCGTCCTGGTGCATCTGCACGACGATCCAGTCCACCTCCTCGTCTTCGGCCGCGCGGCGCAGTGTCCTTTCGAGCCAGCGCGTTTGCTCGCCGTCGCTATAGCCGCGCACGTACAGCGACGTGCCCGGTTGAATCGGCGGATTGCCGGTGCTCGCAGCCGGCACCAGCGGACTCGGGCCGGCCACGAAAGCCGCCGCGTCCTGATAGACGACATCGTCGGCGTCGAGCGAAATGAACAGCACCGAGCTCACGCGGAAGCTGTACCAGCGCCCCTGAAAACGCGTGTGATTGTCGGGCAGCGTGTAGCGCGCGAGATACGACGCGAACCCTTGTTCGCCGTTGTGGAATTCGATTTCGTGATTGCCGGGGCACGGCATCCACGGGCGGTTCGACGCGGACGTCTGACAGTTGTTGCCGAAGTCGCGCCACACCTCCGGCTGATGCGCCGGGTTCAGATTGGCGTAGCACAGGTCGCCGTTGAGCAGGTGGAACAGCGGCTGAAAACGCTCGACGGCCTGCACCGCGAAACGGCTTTGCGGCGACGACAGCACCCAGCCGGTGTTGGGCGTCGCGAGATCGCCGTAGCTCGTCCAGCGGAACGGCGCGCGGCCGCGCGGCGCGGTGCGGAAACTCGCGGTGAAAGGTTGCGCCGCGTTGCCGGCATTCTCGGCCGTCACTTCGTACTCGTAGCTCGTATCGGGCTTCAGATCATGCAGACGCGCGTGATACGTGAACACGACCTCGCCGTTGAGGCCATCGGTATACGTGCTTTGAACGCCATGCACCGTGCGTTTCGCCTCGCCCACCGCGCCGATGCGCACGTGCGGATTCACCGCCTGCGCCGGCGACGCCCACGACACGGTGACCTCGCGCATCGGATCGTTGCCCCAGGTGAGATGGACCTGCTCGGGTGTGCCGTCGGGTGTGCCGCCTGCGGCCCGCGCCGTCGAGGAAAGCGTGCCCGCGGCGGTGGCGAGACTGGATGCGCCGGCCAGCTTCAAGAACCCGCGACGCGAAACGATGCTGGCGCCCTGATCGGCCGCCGAAGCCTTATCGGTTTTTCTGTTCGACATGTCTGGTGTTTTGTACGGTGGTGGAAGGAGGTCGACGCGTACGTCGGCTGCACCGTGCAAAATGGACCGCGAGTGCACCGCTCTACTCGTGCGCGACGGATGTGACCGTTGATCCTAGTCGCGAAGCCATGACAAGCGGATGAAACGGCCCAACCGCTCAAGCAAAGCGAGGCGAGGCGAGCGATGCGGACACCAGAGCGTTGCGGGCGACCTTTGCGCGGCGAGCGGAGACGCCGCGAACATGGGCCGCACAGCACAAAAAAGTTACGTGGATGCCTTCGGCGCCGGCAACGCCCGGCGCACGACGAAGGTCATCGCGGCGGCGAACAGCAGCGTCGCCGCCAGGAAGTACAGACCGGCGGCGAGATTGCCCGTCGCGTCCTTGATGAGGCCGATGCCATACGGCCCGACGTAGCCGCCCAGGTTCGCGAGCGAATTGATCGTCGCGATGCCGACCGCCGCGCTTGCGCCCGTCAGGAACTGGCCGGGCAGCGCCCACACCACCGCCTGAATCGAATACAGCGAGAACGCCGTCAAGCAGATGAACAGGAATTGCAGCGCGGCCACATGCGTCCATGCGCTCGCGGCCATCGTGATCGCGGCCAGCGTCGAGACCACGACGATGTGCCAGTAACGCTCGCCCTTGCGGTCCGAATGACGCGGCACCAGAAACAAACCGGCGACCGCGAACAGATACGGCACGGCGGACAGCAAACCCGTGGTCGAGTCGCTGACGCCGAACGCCTTGATGATCGTCGGCAGCCACAGCGAGAGCCCATAGATGCTCAGCGGAAACGGCAGGAACAGCAGCGCGAGCAGCAGCACGCGCTTGTCCTTCAGCGCGGCAAGCGGATTGCCATGCGGCTTCAACGCATACGACGCCGTGTCCACCGCGAGTTCGCGTTCGATCCAGGCGCGATCCGCCGGTTCGAGCCAGCGCGCATTGGCCGGCGACTCGGGCAACAGACGCAACGTCGGCACGCACAGCAGCACGGCGGGCAAGCCGCTCAACACGAACAGCGTCTGCCAGTTCGACATGCCGAGCGCGCCCTGCGTCGACAGAACCAGGCCCGCAATCGGCCCGACGATGATGCCGGCGATCGGCTGCGCGAGCACCAGCAAGCCGATGATGCGCGCGCGATGGCGCATCGGAAACCACTTCGTGAGGAAATAAAGAATGCCGGGGTACAGCCCCGCTTCGGCGGCGCCGAGCAGAAAACGCAGCGTGTAGAAACTCGCCGGGCCGCGCACGAACGCCATCGCCATGGTGATGACGCCCCACGTGACCAGGATGCGAGCGAACCACACGCGCGCGCCGTACCGTTCGAGCGCGAGATTGCTCGGCACTTCGCACAGGAAATAGCCGATGAAGAAGAGCCCCGCGCCCAGGCCATAAGCCGCGTCGCTCAGGCCGACCGCGGCGTTCATGTGCAGCTTCGCGAAGCCGACGACCGAGCGGTCGATATAGGCGACCACGTAGATCAACGCGAGGAACGGAATGAGCCGCCGCGTCAGCAGGCCGATGATGCGCTGTTCGTCGCGCGCCGCATCGCTCGACGGCGCGCCCGCGATGGGAGCGGGCGCCGCGTGCTGCGCATGGGCGGTTTGTGTTGTCATGAGCATGTCTCCTGTTGGGCGGATTGCGCCGTGCAAGGCGGCAGCGTCGAACACCGCCGCCCGTGGCGTCTGTTTTTTCAATGCGCTTGCGCGGCTTCCATGCGGCCCCACGCAGCCCCACGCGACCCTTACCCGTCGTCGCGTCTAGTCGCGAATCAGCAGCGCGCGCGTCGGGCTCGCCGCGCTCTTCTCAATGCGAATGGCGCGGCACGGCGGCGCCCCGGCAGCCGACCAGGAAGTCGAGGTCGCAGCCTTCGTCCGCCTGCAATACGTGGTCGATATAAAGACGCTGGTAGCCGCCTTCAGCGGGCGCCGGCGGCGGCGTGTGACGTTCGAGGCGGCGCGCGAGTTCCGCGTCGCTGATGTCGAGGTGCAACGAACCGGCGTCGCAATCGAGCTCGATCCAGTCGCCGTCCTGCACCGCGGCGAGCGGGCCGCCCGCCGCCGCTTCCGGCGTGACGTGCAGCACGACCGTGCCGTAGGCGGTGCCGCTCATGCGCGCGTCGGAGATGCGCACCATGTCCTTCACGCCCTGGCGCAGCAGCTTCGGCGGCAGGCCCATGTTGCCGACTTCCGCCATGCCCGGATAGCCTTTCGGCCCGCAGTTCTTCATCACGAGAACGGAGTCCGCGTCGACGTCGAGCGTCTCGTCCACGATGCGCGCCTTGTAGTGATCGAAGTCCTCGAACACCACGGCGCGCCCGCGATGCTTCAACAGCGCGGGCGTAGCGGCCGAGGGCTTGAGCACCGCGCCGCGCGGCGCGAGATTGCCGCGCAGCACGCGAATGCCGCCGTCCGCGAGCAGCGGATTGTCGAGCGTGCAAATGACCTCGCTATCCGTGATCGGCGCGTCTTTCACGTTGTCCCACAGCGCCTTGCCGTTCACCGTCAACGCGCCCGGATGCGGCAGCAGGTCCGCTTCGCCGAGGCGACGCAGCACGGCCGGCAAGCCGCCCGCGTAATAGAACTCTTCCATCAGGAAGCGGCCCGAGGGCATCAGGTCGACGATGGTCGGCGTATTGCGGCCCACGCGCACCCAGTCGTCCAGATCGAGTTGCACGCCGATGCGGCCGGCAATCGCCTTCAGATGGATCACGGCATTGGTCGATCCGCCAATCGCGGCGTTCACGCGAATCGCGTTCATGAACGCTTCACGCGTCAAGATTTTCGACAGCGTCAAACCTTCCTGCGCCATCTCGACAATGCGAATCCCCGACATATGCGCGAGCACGTAGCGGCGCGAATCGACGGCGGGAATCGCGGCGTTGTGCGGCAGCGAGGTGCCGAGCGCCTCGGCCATGCAGGCCATGGTCGAGGCCGTGCCCATCGTGTTGCAGGTGCCCGCGGAGCGCGACATGCCCGCTTCCGCCGAGAGGAACTGGTGCAGATTGATCTCGCCCGCCTTCAGCGATTCGTGCAGTTGCCAGACGGCCGTGCCCGAGCCGATGTTCTTGCCGTCGAGCTTGCCGTTCAGCATCGGCCCGCCCGTCACGACGATGGCCGGCACGTCGCAGCTTGCCGCGCCCATCAGCAGGGCGGGCGTGGTCTTGTCGCAGCCGGTGAGCAGCACCACCGCGTCAATGGGGTTGCCGCGAATCGCTTCCTCCACGTCCATGGCCGCGAGATTGCGCGTGAGCATCGCGGTGGGCCGCAGGTTCGATTCGCCGTTCGAGAACACCGGGAATTCGACGGGAAAACCGCCCGCTTCATAAATGCCGCGCTTCACGTGCTCGGCGAGCTTGCGAAAGTGCGCATTGCACGGCGTGAGTTCGGACCAGGTATTGCAGATGCCGATCACCGGACGGCCATCGAACGCGTGATCGGGAATGCCCTGATTCTTCATCCAGCTTCGGTACATGAAGCCGTTCTTGTCGGCCGTGCCGAACCATTGCGCGGAGCGCAGTTTGTGTTTCTTATCCGTGTTATCCGACATGCTCGCTTCCTGAATGCTGGTGCCTGCTCGACTGCCGCCCCGCGTTCGTGGGTGGGGCGCTTCTGGAATGACGAGTGTACGGATCGGCCTGATATCCTTCTAATGAAACTTTGAGCCGAACCGATATCGTTTTATGGATTGATGTAAACCCTATGCTCGAATCGAATCCCTGGTATGTGCGAACCCGCCTGAAGACGCGGCAACTCCTGCTGCTCGTCGCGCTCGACGAGGAAGGCAACATTCACCGCGCGGCGGCCACGCTCAATATGACGCAGCCGGCCGCGTCGAAGCTGCTGCGCGAACTTGAGGAGATGGTCGACGCGCCGCTCTTCGAGCGCATGCCGCGCGGCATGCGGCCCACGCTTTACGGCGACGTGATGATCCGCCACGCACGCGCGGTGGTCGGCAGTCTCGATCAGGCGCGCGAGGAAGTGCTCGCGTTGAAGTCGGGCCAACTCGGGCGCGTCGCGGTCGGCACGATTACGTCGCCGGCCGTCAGCCTGCTGCCGGCGGCGATCGCGCAAATCAAGCTGGAGCATCCGGGCCTGAGCGTGAGCGTCGAGATGGAGAACAGCAACGTGCTGCTCGAAAGCCTCGCGCAAGACAAGCTCGATCTGGTGATCGGCCGGCTTTCCGCCGAGCACGACAAGCTGCACTTGCGCTACGAACCGCTCGCCGACGAACAGGTTTGCGCGGTGGTGCGGCCGGGGCATCCTTTGCTCGGCGCGGCGTCGCTGGCCTTGTCCGACGTGGCCGGCGCGTCGTGGGTCGTGCCGCCCGCGCAGAGCGTGCTGCGGCATCGCTTCGAGTTGATGTTTCAGCGGGAAAGCCTGGCGCCCCCATCCGATGTGGTCGAGAGCGCGGCGCTGCTGGTCGTCACGAGTCTGCTGGAACAAAGCGACATGGTCGCGGTGCTGGCCGCCGAAGTCGCTCACTACTATGCCGGGCACGGCATGCTGTCGATCCTGCCGCTGCGCATGCCGCTGCGAATGGACGACTTCGGCATCATCACGCGCACCGGCAAGCTGTTGTCGCCGGCGGCGGCGCAGGTCGTGCGCGGATTGAAGCGAGCGGCGGGCGAGTTGTACAAGGGCGCTGAAAGGTCGATGTAAGCGGACCCTGGCGCGGACCTCAACGTTGGGGCGGCTGCGGATTATTCGCCGGATTGGAATCGAACCTCGAGACGCTTCGAATCGCGCCCTCGCCCGTCAACGCGAGCAATTCGGCTTCGATGACGTCCGCGACTTCCTTGTCGTAAACTTCCTCGCCATTCACGTAGACGGTAAAGGACTGCAAGTACTTCGCCTTTTTCTCCGGATTCTCGATGGTCGCCCGCGTCCATTGATGCAGCGGAAAGTTTTCGGTGCCCAGTCTTTCGGCTTCGCTCACGTAGTCGGCGAACGCGTCGAACTGGCATTTCAACGTCGCGTCATACCTGCGTAGAATCCCGCGAAGCGCCGCATGCGGCGGGTTCGCAGGCTCGCGGCGCACGGCGTCCGCCAGTTCGGGCGAGACGGTGATCCTCAACTGGAATTGCCATGTGGGCTCCATGCCTACCTCCGTGTCGGAATCGAGCGACCTGCAGTCGGCACGCTCATGGACTGTAAAATAAAGAGTAACCGACATCGCGGCCCGGCAGAAGACCGTCGATCACTACAACGTCAACCGCGCACATCGCACCACGCACCACACACTTCATGGACAACCCCACTCGTTCCGAACGCTCCCGCCGAGCGGCGCTTCAGGCGGCGCTCACCATCATCGCTCGCGACGGTCCGGGTCAGCTCACGTTCGACGCGATGTCGCGCGAGAGCGGCATTAGCAAGGGCGGGTTGATGCATCAGTTCCGCACCAAGACGGACGTGCTGAAGGCGCTGCTCGAGCACGACATCGCGCATTTCGAAAACTTCTCGCAGCGCTACCTCGCGCAAGCCGGCGACACGACGCCCGAGGCCAATCTCGCCGCCGAGATCGCGACCATGCGCGAAGCCGCCGAGAATCCCCAGGCCGGCGGCTTTGCCGTTCTCGCCGCGCTGGTCGAGGACCCCACGCTGTTGTCCGTCACGAAGGAAATGAGCGCACAGAAGGTCAAGCGGATCAAGGCCGAGGCGGCCGATCCCGATCTGGCGCTGCTGCGCTGGTCGGCGGCCCGCGGTCTCGTGTTTACGACGCTGTTGGGGCTTAGCCCGCTTTCGGAGAAAGAGCGCGGCCGTCTGTTCGATCGCCTGCTCGACGATAGCCAATGGCCCGCGGCTGCCGAAACCAAAACGAAGCCGCGTGCCGCACGCGCGCCGCGTGCCGTGAAGAAAAGCAGCCTGTAGGTTCGCCGCCGCTCAAGCCTTATTGGCGGAATGGGCGGCGATTTTTTCCTCGATCTGCGCAATCTCGCTGCTGCGTACCGGCTTGCCGAGAAGAAAACCCTGAGCGTGCGTGCATCCGCACGCGCGCACGAAATCCAGTTGCTCCTGTGTCTCGATGCCTTCGGCCGTGGTGGGCATGCCGATTTCTCGCGCGAGGGCCACGATCCCGCGCACCACTGCGGCGGATTCGCGTCGATGCGCGGACTCCTTGACGAACGAGCTGTCGATCTTCAGCTTGTCGAACGAGAAACGCACCAGCGTCGACATGGTCGAAAAACCGGTGCCGAAATCGTCGAGCGCGAGTCCGATGCCCAACGCGCGCAGCCTCGCGACGTTGCGGCGTGTGACGGTATCGTCGCTCAACAGCACGGTTTCCGTGACCTCGATATTCAGGCGCGTGGGCGAGAGCCTCGTCTTGCGAAGAATCGCAGCCACGCTCGACGCGAACGTTTCCTCGCGCAATTGCACCGGCGATACGTTGACGGCGACCGGCACGCGGTCGCGCCATGTCGCCGCTTCCTTGCATGACTGCAACAGCGCCCATTCGCCCAATGCGAGGATGAGCCCGGTACGTTCGGCGGTGGGAATGAACGCCGACGGTGCGAGTTCGCCGCGAGTCGGGTGCGTCCACCGCATCAGCGCCTCGCGGCCGGAAATCGCACCGTTGCCGAGATCGACGATCGGCTGATACTCCATGCGCAAACCGGTCAACGACCTCAGCGCGCCCTCCAGATCGCTTCGCAAAAGGCTCAGGCTTTCGTCGGATACGTGCTTCTCGGCGTCGAAGAGCGTGAACGCGCTCTTGCCGCTACGCTTGACCGCGTACAACGCGCGATCGGCGCAAATCAGCAGTTGCGGGCCTGTTCGTGCATGTTCGGGATAGCGCGAGACGCCCACGCTCGCGCCGATATGCACCAGCGCGTCGCTCAACGTGAATGGGCGCGCCAGTTCTTTCACGACGCGATCGCCCAGCAGACGTATGTCGCGGGCCTCGCCAGTCGTGCCGCAAATCGCCACGAATTCATCGCCCGCCAGGCGTCCGACCACATCGCCTTCCGGCAGGACGTCGCGCAATCGAATCGCGACTTCCTGAAGAATCCGATCGCCCGCGGCGTGGCCGAGACTGTCATTGATGGCCTTGAAACCGTCGAGATCGATCAGCAGAACGGCAAACGATTGATTCTGGCGCAACGGGTCCGCTTCCGTGCGCTCCAGCAGCAGTTCGTTGATGCGCGCGCGATTGGGCAGGCCGGTCAGGCTGTCCTGGCGGGCAAGGCGATGACTGTTTTCGCGCGCGAGGAGCAACGCGACCGTGTCGCGATTGCTGCGCAGTGCGACCGCAAAAAAACCGGCGGCGCAAAAGGGCGCCTGAAATAACAGCACCAGTTTGCCGGAGCCGGGAGAAAGCGCTGCACCTAAACCTAATAGCCCGAGAATGAAGCTGATCTGCAGCAACACGAGCCGCGGTATGCCCGCATTGCGTCCAGCTAGCCCGCCGATCACGCCCACCGCGCAAACGTTGCCGAGTAGAAAGAGCGTCTGGTCTCCGCTGGTATTGCACAAAAAAGCGCCGTAGCCGAATAGCGCGCTCCACAGCAGGCTCGCGAACAGAAACGCGGACGTGGGCGTGGGCCGTCCTTCGGCGCTGCGCCGGCAGCATAGCCAGATCAACAGCAGACGCGCTGTCAGCAACGCGACAACGGCGCTGCCCCACGCCGCATAAAGCGCAGTGGGATAAAGGTAGTAAGCCGTGACGCAGACGCTGATTTCGCAAATCGACGCGAAGACGATGGACGCGGTTCGCGTGAATAGATTGGCCAGCAATATTTGCCGGTTGTCCGCGCTCAGATGCTGGGCGGAAGAAACGACCCACTTGAAAAATGGAGACCTTGGTTCGCTGAAAGCCATGACCTGCGCATCTTTGACGGTTAGTGAGTCGAAATGGTGCGCAGCAATTATTACGTAAACATTAGACCTGAGGTGGGTTTCGCTCCGCGAAGATGCTAAGGGACTTCACGCACCAGGATGAATGCGGAATCGCAGGGCAGTGGTTCGACCGCCCTGCAAAAATGGCTTCAGCCTGGAAAGGCTCCGCATCTTGCGCCGCCGTCTATGGAACCGCGCATGTCGACTTGCACTCGGTGCATACGGCCATCGCATGCGTTTTCGTAGTCGATATGTACCGCTCGCGCGGCCGGAGATGAGGTGGTCGGCCGACCAGGCATGTCGTCGTCGACGCCCGCCGGCCGCGAGTCACTGACCGTGACGGCAATGACGCGCGACTCGGTGACTACTGCCTGTGAATAGCTCAGCGTCGGAGCCGCCAATACAACGAAGATGCTAGAAAGCACCGCGGTTTTGAACATGATTCGCCTCGCAGGAGACTTTGAAAAATTAGGTCTTCGACCCGTGAGCGCCCCCTGCCATTGACCCGTTCCGATGTGCCGGCTTCGACTTGAATTTTGGTTATTGCAATGCAGCATTAACGCTGCGCCTGTCAGAAAGACGTGTCAAGCGCGGTCACGGGGGCGGCTAATGAATAGCGGTCCGCGCTCGACCATCCGATAATCAAACGATCGAACAAGGACGCAAATAAAGTGAGGGGCCGTTGACTCGTTGCTCATCGGAATGCGTCGTGCGTCGAAGGCGGAGACGGCGCCGCTGCTTTACTACAGCCGATCATGGCGTGATCGATATGTCGCGCTCGAAAGTAATAATCGACCGTGTCGTGCCGGGCCAGTTCGGCATTTGCCGCCACGGCGTCAGCACTTCCAGGCGGTCGCCGGCGAGATGGAATTCACGACACTGCGTCGTGCCGACCCACTCGGGGTTCCAGGCCGCCTCGACGTTGGTGCACCACTGATTGTTCTCGGTACGCTCGACGCCGGTGTAGGCCACGAGGCTGTTAAGGAGGGCCGCCTTCTCCGCGTCGCTCTTGCCTGCCTTGCGACCGTCGCCGGTCAATACGAACGCGACACGATGGTCGGCCGCGAAAATCACTCGGCCGCTCGGATGCTCGCCCATCGCCGGGATCTTGCCGCCGGTGTCCTTCGATTCAACCTCGTAGGAAATCAGATGCCACGAGCCCGACAGTGTGGAGGGTTCTGCCCGCGCCGCGCCGGACGCGCCTGCGATGGAGATAAGGACGGCGACAGCCGCCATCGACCATGATTTCATCATTTACCTTTTATGAACGCTTGCTGTGGTTTATAGCGCCACGTCAGTTGCGGCCTTGGCGGCGTGCGGTGCCGCGGGATCGGGCTTTAAGGCGGGTGTTGAATCGGGCTTTGAATCCGGCTTTGAAGCGGGCTTTGAAGCGGGCTTTGAAGCGGGCTTCGCCGCGAGGTCAATCGCAGGCGGTGGCGCGAGTTGCAACACGGCGCTGGTGTACGTCCATTCCTCATGGACCTTCGCCGGACTGTCATTGAGTTTCGTGCCGTAGCTCGGGACGATCTGACGAATCCTGGCCTGCCATGACGGCGTGGCGACCTTGTCCTTGAACACCTGCTCCAGCACGCCGAGCATGATCGGCGCCGCAGTCGATGCGCCAGGCGACGCACCGAGCAGGCCGGCAATGCTGCCGTCTTTCGAACTGACGATCTCCGTACCGAGTTTCAGCACACCGCCTTTCGCGCTATCGCGCTTGATGATCTGCACGCGCTGTCCTGCTTGCCATAGGCGCCAGTCTTCCTTCTTCGCCAGAGGAAAGTACGCCTTCAACGCATTGAAGCGGTCTTCGTCCGAGAGCATGAGCTGGCCCGCCAGGTATTCGACGAGTGGAAATTCATCGATGCCTACGTGCGCCATCGGCATGACGTTGTTCGTGTTAGTGCTTTTCAGAAGATCGAGGTATGAGCCATTCTTCAGGAACTTCGTCGAGAAGGTCGCGAAGGGGCCGAACAGAATGATTTTCTTGCCGTCGATGATTCGTGTGTCGAGATGAGGAACCGACATCGGCGGCGAACCCACGGACGCCTTGCCGTAGGCCTTCGCCAGGTGCCGATTCACGACCTCGGGATTTTCCGTCACGAGGAACGAGCCGCCGACGGGGAACCCGGCATAGTCCCTAGCCTCGGGAATGCCGGATGCCTGTAGCAGTTTCAGCGCACCGCCGCCTGCGCCGATGAACACAAATTTCGCGTCGACGTCGTGTTGCGGGCCATCGGAATGGGTTGTCACATACGACACCCGCCAACTGCCGTCACCGTTGCGCGTAATGCTTCGAACCTCGCTGGACAGCGACAGACTGAAATTAGGCTGGCTTTGCAGGTAGCCGACGAACTGACGCGTGATTTCGCCGAAGTTCACGTCTGTACCCACCGGGGACCAGGTCGCCGCGACCTTCTGCTTCGGATCGCGGCCTTCCATCATCAGCGGCACCCACTGCTTGATCTGCTCGACGTCTTCGGAATACTTCATCCCGCGAAATAGCGGACTTGCCTGCAGCGCGTCGTAGCGCTTCCTGAGGTAACGCACATTGTCGTCGCCCCACACAAAGCTCATATGCGGCGTCGAATTGATGAATGAATGGGGGTTTCCAAGTACGCCGTTTCTGACTTGCCATGACCAGAACTGCCGCGATACCTGAAACGCCTCGTTGATTTCGACGGCTTTCGAAATGTCGATCTCGCCGTCCGGTTTCTCCGGCGTGTAGTTGAGCTCGGCGAGCGCCGAATGCCCAGTGCCCGCATTGTTCCAGCCGTTCGAGCTTTCCTGCGCCACGCCGTCGAGACGCTCGACCATCATCATCGACCATTCGGGTTCGAGTTCATGAAGCCAGATGCCGAGCGTCGAACTCATGATGCCGCCGCCGACCAGCAGCACGTCGACCTTTTTGATCTCGGCGGCATGCGCGGACAGTGCCGCCACGGAAATAACGAGCCCCGATAAAAGTACGCGTATCGACGGCAAGTTACTGTGGAATCGGCTACCCATGACGCACTCTCTCTTAATGATGAGTTGCGCATCGTAGCGGCACGGATGAGATGCTCGGCCCCGACGGGACGAAACGAGTGAGCCGGTGGCGAAACAGAAAACGGTCTCGCAGATTCCGGCCGGCCGCTGGAACGAACCGCTGACTTTTATGGCCCGTTTCTTCGTTTGCGAGGACACCGGTTCTGTTTAACGTGACGCTCGACGATGAAGCGCACCGTAAACTCTTCGGCGACGCCCACTTTCAACCTTCCTCTCCCGGGCCAAAGAAGTTCGTTTACAGCCGAATCATCGCCAATTCGTTTCATCCATTCCGATTGCGAGGTCCTTATCTTGAACTTGAAGAAGCTGCTTGTTGTGCTGTCGCTCATCGCTCCCACTCTCTCTGCGCATGCCGGGCAGACCGTCCAGCTATCCAGCCTGGACGATGTGGAAAACGCCCTGAACCGGGGCGCTGACGTATCGGTAACGGTCGACCTGACGAAGTGCGCCCCTACAGGCACCACGACTTCTCCCGGCACCACGCGCGGCGGCCTGAAGATCAATGCCTTCCGGATCACCCCGGACGGCACCCTCAGCTTTGCCGACGAGCACGCCACGGTCGATTCCAGCGGTCAGCCGATCTGGCAATT
>Ga0182007_10001012_pt1 | contig 15400 bp, 10 predicted proteins | sample Sormic07211113_1_FD_123023 | JGI IMG/M metagenome (GOLD analysis project Ga0182007, IMG submission 123023) | Rhizosphere microbial communities from Sorghum bicolor, Mead, Nebraska, USA - 072115-113_1 MetaG | ecosystem: Host-associated > Plants > Roots > Rhizosphere | place: USA: Nebraska... | reverse complement strand
GCATAACAAAGGAGTAAAAAATGGGCCAACCTCCCTCGCCGGGGATATCTATCGCCATGCGACACCCTGCGAATGAGTCCGATTCGTGGCCAACGGCAGTGCCGGTGTGGGTCGGCTGGTACAACACCTCCAAGGGGGCAAGTGTGGTATGGCAGTTGGTGACGTCATGGGATGATTATGAGAAGCAGTTGATCCAGCATGAGAGAGAATGCTGCGGGGTGGCGGAAGCTATTGAGCAGTATTTTCTCAATGGCGGAACCCGGGGCTACATGATGCTGCTGCCCAAGTGTTCGGAAGATGGGGAGCGCGCAGACTGGTTGGCAATGCAGTTAGGCAAGGAAAGCACGTGGAATAATGCGTTACATGAAGATTATGTGAGTCTGATTACTTTGCCGTTGTTATATGAATGCTTAGAAAATGCGCAGCAAGAAGTGACCCCAAGGTTGATGGGTGTTGCTCCTACGCGAATTGCAAAGGACGTGGCGGACGATTACGTGCGCATATGGAAGGCAGTGCTGAACGCCACGGCGGCACGACCGGACTGGTTTTTTGTTCTGGATATGCCAGTTGATCTGGCGGCTGCAAACACCTGTATTGAACAATTGTGTCACAGCAATGGGCTGGGTGCGCGAGGGCAGCATGCTGCCTTGTATGGCCCTCATCTGGTACTGGAGGACAGTCGTATTGCGGCGCCGAGTGGTGCCGTATGTGGATTGATGGCGCGCGTGGATGCAGCAGAAGGTATCTGGAAAGCCCCAGCCAATGAAGTCGTAGTGGGCGCATTGCGCCCGTTGTACCGAGAAAATTTGCTACGGAACTGGCGCAAGACTGCTGGCGTGGAGGCCAATTTGATTTGTAATTTCGCTGGTCGTGGGGTGCGAATATGGGGATGTCGGACGTTGTCGATGGACCATCACTCGCCGTACCGATACGTGCAGGTTCGGCGGGCAACGACGTGGATTGAATACCATTTGCGCGCAATATGTCGATTCGCGGTGTTTGAACCGAATCAGCTACTGACTTGGTTGCGGGTGCGTACAGCCTGTGAGGCTTGGCTACGACGGTTGTGGGAAGCTGGTGGCCTGATGGGAGGCGATGAGGCGCATGCATTTTTGGTGCAGGTTGGCTTGAACGAAACGATGACTGCGGCGGATGTTATTGCCGGGTACATACGTATCAAAGTCGGAATCGCGCTATTACATCCGGCAGAATTCGTCGATGTACACATGACGCTTATCCAGGGTGAGTCCGTAGCAAATGCCATTGGTGCGGGTGGCTCAGAATTTAAAATGGAGGCAAGTTGATGGCCCACGATCAGCTCCTTCTGTCACATCGATTTCGCGTGTATTTTGGGATGCAGCTGCCCGGACTTGCTATCAAGCCTGGTACAGCACCTCTGTCGATACTTGGACCGTTGACGCGTCTCCCGATTTATGGCTCGTTGGATATGCGATTTCAGCGGGTCAGCGGAATGTCAAGGGAGCTGAGTGTCACCGAGTTACGGCCAGGGGGGGAGAATGTCGGAACGATCCATTTACCAGATAGGGTTTCACACCATCCCATCGTGCTAGAGCGCGGCATCATGACGAAGGTACACGATTCGATAATGACGCTCATGTTCGAAAGCGGCCTCGGCTATTTTTTAAATGGGTATGCCGACATGATTATAGTACTGATGGATAGTCGTGATAGGCCATCCTGCATGTGGTATGTCAGAGATGCGATGCCAACCCGATGGCAATTAGGCGATCTGGATGCCGCAAGCAACACGGTGCTCATCGAAACCATGGAATTCTCGTATCAATCGATTAAACGTATCCCGGTAAAACTATGACTATCGAAATTCGAGAATTGGTGATCGAAGCACGCATTGTGGCCAATGATGCGAACCATGGACGGAATCTCCAACACGGGCGGAGCGCTTCGTCGGGGCTTAATCCGGACGACGAAGCGCGCCTAATCAAAAATGTAGTTGAACGTGTGCTAGATGCTCTGGACGATCGGTGGGAGAGGCTAAAATGAATGCAATAACTGGGCTAGGCGTACTGGGGAAAGCGTTAGGATTCAAGCTGCAAAAGCTCACAATCGAACAAATAACAAAAACAACAAAAGAAGCTCCGAAAAGCGTTACGGTGATGTACAACCCGGAGGCGCTGTCTTTCCATATCGAAGCGAAATACGAACCTTTGACGGGCGTGGAGAGCACTTCCGAGTTTCAGGTATTTGATCATCTCAAATATGGAGACTTGACACTTGACCTGATTCTGGATGCGAGCCGACCAGGGGCACGCGAGTCAGTGACGAGTCAACTGACACAGTTGCGCAACGTGTGTATGCCGGTTTCGGATGACAATAAAAAATACGTGGCGCCCAAGTTAAAGATTAGCTGGGGCAGGATGGACTGGTTTGGAGCTCACTTTTGCACCGCAGTCGCGACGGAGATGTCCGTGCACTATACGTTATTCGACCGCAGTGGACGTCCAATGCGAGCAACGGTGGCATTGGCATTGAAAGTCAAGCCGGGGAAAACGAGTGGTAACAATAAGAGTACCTCCGTTTCAGGAAAAGCCAAACCGAAAATTAACAATTTGCGTGACAAGCTGGGAATTTGACGTCGCCAGTCCCCGGGATGGTATGTTGATAGTGAGGAGCAGAATGTCTTTTTTTGATCGCGTCAAACACGCATTTCCCGCCGATTCGTATTTCGAGCCATCCGATGACAATGCTGATATTTCCGAACACTGGAGTGAGTGTGGGGTGCGCGTGAAGGTAAGCGGAATTGTCTTGTCGGATGCATTCAAAGATGTATGCGTGATCAAGAGCATCACGACGCGCTTTTGCGTAAACGAAATTCCGAGTGCAACGATTACGTTGAGTGTCTTGGCAGAGAGGGGGGGTAAATCAGATATGCCTTCGGTATCCGATGTGGTCGCCAAGTGTGCGGTGGCAGTGCCAGTCTCTGTTCAGGTGCGCAAGCGGCATGATGGCGCTTGGATCGATGTATTTAATGGTCTGATCGAGCTGGTAACATGTGACTTGCATGCCCACAAGAGCACAATTGAGATCAAGGCCAAGCATGGATTGGTACGGTTGCAATCGGAATTTTCAGGCCAAGCATTTCAAAATAAGTCTGACGGGGACATTCTGAAGGAATTGTTGGGGCTAGAGCGGGTGCAAGCCGACAAGAGTAATAGTTTGATGACTAAACGTGATCAGACGATTTATTGGCCATTTGGTGCATCTGCATGGGAGTTTGCGAAGGCCTTACTCGGACGCAATGGTGTATGTTTTTGGCCGAGCGTGAAGGCCGGGTGCATCGCCGCACCTGGGTGGTCGACGGAGGTAGTGGTGGTTAGTGGCACCAGTGCCGCAGGCACGAGCATCGTGTCTTTGAAGTGGTGGCACTCCTCTCGGCAGAAGCCTAAGTCTATTGAAGTCGAGCAATGGGATGTTCAGAAACAAAAAAGCATTCGCAAACAAGGAGAACATTATTTGCATGCGAGTGGGTGCTTTAATATGAGCAAGATTTCGTCGCTAGCGAAGGATGCTTCGCATGTAATGAAGAGTGGCTGGCTAGCGCCGAATCGCGGAGCCACGTTGAAGGGAATAGCGAATGGATTCGCGTTGTCATCCGCATTGCAAGCCGCGCGCGGCACCACGACAGTTCGGGGCTGCATAATCGCTGCTGTGGGATCAGTATTAAAGGTCGAGCATGTCGACACAGCATTGTGCGGTGAGGGAGTGGTGACGGCAATCGAATATGAGTTTGGTGAGCACACTCGATTGACTACGCTCACCGTCGGCTTGGCGCCTTCGTCGGCTGAAATTGTTTCCGTGCCAGGGCCAGATGGAATGATCGTTGGGCGAGTCCTGGCATACGATAAGACGCATGCGAGAAAAGGCTGGAACGAAATATGGGTTGATGTCCCCGGGATTAGGGGGGGCGTTCGTGCACGTTATTGTGGTCCTTACGCATCGAAAAATGCCGCTGTATGGTTTTACCCGCAGGTTGGGGACGAAGTGGTGCTCAATATGATGGCGGGTGACCCATGTAGTTTGGCAATGGTTGGTGCCATGAACAATCCCGTCAACACGCTCCCAGCAGGTTGGGGGCCAGATGACGAGGATAAAAGAGGTTTTCAAACAACGTCGTTGAAGGTCCTGTTCGATCAAAAGAGGCAACGAATGGAATTCGGTGTTGGAAAAGGCACGCAGCACATGGTCTTGGACGCAAAGCATGGTATCTCGTTCAACACCAAAATCGGTGATTTTGCAGTCACTGCCGGTGGCGGCAGTATCTTGCTTGACGCTAAAAAAAAGGATATTCACCTGAACGCAAAAAGTGGCATAACGCTCTTCGCTGATCGAGGGGTGAAGTTGGAAAGTAAAAAACTTGATGTGGAGATCAAAGCAAAAACCGCGATGAAGTTGAACACTGTGGATCTCACGCTGACGGCGGGACAAAGCAAAGTCAGGTTCACACAGGCATCGATATCTATTAATACGATGTCATGCTTCGTGCGTGGTCAGAGGAAAGTGTTTGTTAGTGGTGGATCGACGACAACGCTCTCACTTATGAGTTCCTCGGCAATACTGAAGGGCCTGAGTGTCAAAGTCGAGGGACAGACGACGGATATGATTGCCCCGATAATCAATCTAAAGCCATAGAGGGGTTACCTTGACATCTTATCCCAAGAAGAGATGTCAACAGCGGCGTCCCACGTCTACGACGGAGGATAAACACTATATTTTGATTGCGATCATGGGCACAATCACAGCACTTTCATTATCTTATTCCAAGACCTGTGGCACCTTACCGCCTCGAGTCGGACAGAGTGTCGTAACGCTACCATGTTGGCCTTGGCGGACTCATCAATATATGTGGTGTCTATAGTAATCATCTACTCAAACTTTGCGATAAGACGCACCTAGAGTTTCGGAAGACAAATCATTTCTTCGCCATTGAGCGGTGTGACTGGATTTTTCGTCGAAGTCGATGGCAATGCCAAGCAGCCTGACGAACGTATCGACATCGATCATTTAGTAAGGAGTGCGATATAGTTTCTAAGTACCAAAGTAAGGAAATCTTTGATTCATCATCCTCTCAATCCTCACTCTTCAGGGCGAGGCCTCTCTGGATAAATCTAATGACTAATACAAGTCGACAAATACGTGGTGGATGGCGATTCCCGGTGACATTTCAAGATTCGGAGGTTGTCGCGGAAGGCCAATTGACACAAAGCAGCATTGCCGTTGTGGCGGGGAATGAGGGCATTCGTCAGAGTATCTGTGTATTGCTACAAACACAGCCAGGGGAACGCATTATGCGGCCGACCTATGGTTGCGATCTGCAGTCGGTGATGTTTGCCAATATGGATGATGGTTTGATGGCTGATGTCATGGCGCGTATCCACGAGAGTATTACGACGTTCGAGCCGCGCGCGCAGGATCTTACTGTGGTTGTGGATAAGGATCCTGAACGGGCTGGTCATCTACATGTGATGATCACTTATCGTCACATCGACACTGGAGTAACTCAGCGAGTGAATGGCAAACTCGGTATCGTAGAAGGTTTGAGAGGAGAATTCCAATGAGCGACCGATTGGTAGTACAAGGGGATATGGTAAAAATCAATCCCACGTTTGGACCGATGGTGGTGAATGCGCCACCGATGCCAATGTCCTCGACGGTGTTACCGAAAATTGCTGGTAGGGCAATATGCGTCCTGGGAGATGAAAAATTGGTACCGATCATGGCAACCTATATCAAGGGACCGTTTACGGTGCCAGGCATGGGAACTGCCAAAATAATCGGCTTGGCGCCCAACCAACCCCAACCTGGGTTGCAAGTTGGCGGTAAGCCTGCGCTATGCAAAGGGGCGCAATTCCAGGTTCTGTTTACGCCGACGGTTCCGGCCATCAATCCTGCAGGACCAGCACCGGTGCCGGATGTGATTGCACCCGCGATGGGGACGGGCGTATTTATGACAACCGAAATTATCGTAACAGCAGGTTGAGGTCTTCGGCATCTGCGTGACAATCACATCAAACTGACGGGCAAGAAACCATGATGGAAAAGAACGACGCAAACGAACCTTTTGTCTTGGATGAACGGACGCTTGCACAACGACTGGACATATTGCGTGCCTATGGTCAATCCGTTCCGATCGAATCAGCGAAAACCTGGGCGCAGGTACTGTTTGGACAAAAAGCGGGGGCGACGGGAGAGGCTGCGGCGCTTGAGTGGAATCGGGTCCGTCAGCGATGTATTGATTGGTATGACGACCCTACCCGAGCGGACGGAACATTGCCGCCAGAGCAGGCTTTTCTTTTAGCCCTACTGGGGATCCTTGAAGCTCCGCGTGCGGTGTTTAATCAGTTTCCTGAGCGTTATCGGGATCTGTATTATCGTGATTTATTGGGATTGAAGCCGTCTTCTGCTAAAGCTGATCACCTCGTGGTGCAGTGGGATTTAACCGACTCAGTCAAGGAGCTAGAGATTACTGCTGACCAATACTTGGACGCTGGACAAGATAGTCAGGGACGCTCGCTCGTCTACAAAGTGGATCGCCCAATTGTGGTCAATCATGCTCGCTGGACCGATTTACGGTGGTGTGCGGTGGATCGAACGCGTCTTGGCATACGACGCGCATATATCGCATTCGATGAAACTGCTGGAGTTGAATGGCCAACAGGAGGAGTGAGCCTGGATGAGGCAATAGCCAGGGAATCGACAGTAATTGAGCACGACGTGCGTAGTACACGCGTGATCGGGTCGCCACTTCTCGCGATCGCGGGCGGGCAGCGAGAATGGACACTAACTTTCGAGGGCGCTGTCAGCGAGCTGGAAGCGGCTGTGAGCATAGACAACGTTTGGCATCCGCTGTGTTCCACATCTGGTGAAGAGATGACATCGTGGACAGTAAGCCTGATGAATGGTATGGGCGAGCCGACTCCTGTGTTTGACTTAGACGGGTTGAATGCTAGTACGCCATTATTGCGGTTGCGCTGCACGGATGGGAGTAATATTGCTCCAGTATGCCAAATCGAGCTGACCGTCACGGATGCCACGGATGTCCACTGCGTAACGGACGATGGTGATGAAATTCAAGCGGGAGTGCCATTTGGGGCATCGGCATCCGCCGGCCGCAGTGTTAATTTCATGGCCTCGGATTGGGTCCGACTCGGTCCAAAATTAAAGTCAATCACAATTACACCCGTTTGGCTAGGTCTACCGACCAAATCGTTTAAGGCATGGTACACAGACTATAAAAGGGATGAAGTATTTGAAGGAAGCAGTCGTGAATTTATAGGGGTAGATCTGGTTGAATCTGATTGCGATTTTCGTGCCAATATTGATTTGATAGGGAACGTAGAAAAATCGGGGGCGTCACAATGCTCATTGTCGTTATTCGATCAAGGCGAGCAGGGGGGGCCAACCGGTGTTTCATTAAAATTACCGCTAGACAAGTACAGAATTCCCGCCACGATGGCGGCTCCCGATAGCACCGTCGTTGCGGATTGGCCATGGCACGTTCGTTTGACACTATCGCAGTCATTTCATGACGAACTACATCGACGTCATTTGGCGTTGTCACCTGGTTACACCACAACATCGGAATTGGTGGAGTCGAGCGCAATAACTATTGTCGATGGAAAAGAACAGACAATTACGCAGATGTCGTATATGCCTACGACTGAAATTTTCCCTCCATCGATCTGGAATGAACCATATATGCCCCAATGGCAATCAGTTCAGGTGAATTACACCGCCAGCGATGTAATTGCTACTCAACTGGTTAGTACGCCATTTGGCTGGTCCCAAGACGATGCGGCATATTGTGGTTCGACCACCGATGTGTATCTCGGTATCGATGCAATCGAGCCGAATCAATTGTTGACTGTGTATTGGCTGCTGAAAAGTCCGGGCACAATCAAGAACCTAACTTGGGAGTACTTGGCACGTGGAGAGCACTGGGTTGGACTTGGCGCTGCGTTGTCAGATGAGACGAGCAACTGGGCCAAAAGCGGTTTATGGTCGGTAATTTGGCCGAGCGATGCCATTCGCAACGCGGCGGGTATGCCCGCGGGGCGGTACTGGCTTCGCGCGCGGATCCCGTTATCGAATGAGTCCGGCGCTCAAGCTGCTATGCACGAGTTGCCACGACTGATCGGGTTAGCCAGCAACGCCAGTGTTGCAACATTGATCGACCCGCAGAGCGTTGCTCCGACACATTTGATGCAACCGCTACCTGCGGGGGCGATAACACATGCGATCAATCCCCCTGATGGCGTGTTGCAGGCCACCCAACCATGGCCATCGGTGGGAGGGCGCGCAGCACAGACTCCCCAGGCATTCAACGACCACGTGGCGCGACGACTGCGACACCGCGGACGAGCTCTTGATACATGGGATCTCGTAACGCTATTGTGCGATCATGACTCGGGAATTCGTGAGGTTGTTGTCTGCGAACAAGCGCGACGTGAGGGCAACGGGAACGAACAGGCGCGAGATGGCACTCTGCCTCAAATACTGGTGGTGATGCCCAAGACATCGGCCAACGACGGTGAAGATCCTAAATGCCCAAAGTATAGCAAGGCACATTTGATGGAATTGGAGAATTGGTTGCGAGGGCGGATTTCGCCATGGTTGTCTATTGCATGTCAGAATCCGTGTTATCGACGCATGCCGATCAGTTGGAAGATCACGTATCGCGAGGGCATCAGTCCGTCCTACGGCGATCAACGCGTGCGTAATGCGTTGGAATACGCATTTAAGCCATGGTTGAATGTCGAAACCACGTCGGCGGCGGTCATCGGCAAGTCATTGACCCGTCGTCGTGTGCGCGAATGCATCTTGCAGGTCACCGAAGTTGAGCGACTGGAGAAACTGTGGATCGAAGGTGATGATGGGACTTCGGAGTCCCCGGGCGGTTATGTTGCACGAGATGAAATCGCCGTGATCGATTGCGTACCGTTAGCGTATCACTACGTGGAGATTGTGACAAATGACGATACGGTAGGGTCGGTTGGCGCCGACGTGATTCGATTATCGCCTGGGTCGAGTGTGCAAGTAATAGTATTTGTCGATAAAAATGCAAACGCTCCATCGCTTTATGATGTTGACACCGGGAAAGTGATTCCTCTGGCTAAGGCTGCGTCTTCATTCGAAGACCAATCAGATATGTCGTTGGATTCCGAACCTACTGCAATCGGCATTTACTGTAAAAAAATCGAAGAATTACCAGTGCCATCTTTCACGCAATTCGAGATCACAGTGCCGCAGGGGCGGTATGGCATCTACCGCATCGGTGTCGCGTGGGGCATCGGCTCGAATACTTTGCTATCCGGGACCATCGGGCAGTGGATTACTATCGAGGTTTTCACACCTTTGACCGAAGGGGCACGGGCCGTCAGTCAGCCGACCTCTATTTCAGTCATTCATTAATCAAGAGGCCATAACCATGAATGACGTTCCGCAAAACAACATAGACGAGTCGGTCGATTTCGAGACGCTATGGAGTACCGTTCAAGGGGCACTACAGTTGTTTGCCGGCGCACGATGGACCGAGCGCGGTGAGCATGACCCAGGCATTACATTGCTGCAAGCACTGACGTTCAATGTGGCCGATCTGTCTTTCAGGCAGAGCTTTCCGTTGACCGATCTTCTGACCCCACAAGCAACCTCAGAGGAAAAGGATGTATTCGATGTACAGCGCCATCCCCAACGCGATGGTATCTTTGCGCCAGAGTTTGGTCCGGAGCGGGCGCTCACATGTGGGCCTGTCACCTATGAGGATTATCGACGAGCTATCTTAGATCTGGTGGTCGAGATTTCGGGACATTCGCGGTACTGTTTCCGAGACGTGCAGATTACTCGGGAAGATGATCCCGCCTTATTGCCTTCCGACACCCGCTATCGCTATCGTTATGGTGTTCCGCCATCACAGCAGGGGAAGGATACGGAAAAACTGAAGAGCGCATTTACCTTTGTTGAGCAAGGATTGAGGCAAGCGCCTTCAGGTGTTCAGGTGGTATCCGGCGGCTATCGGATTTGGCTCGCATTGGCGTCAGGAGTGGACGAGCGCACGGCAAACAAGGTATTGCTGGAATTCCTGCGTGCCAACCGGAATCTCTGTGAGACATTTAATACAATTGAGTATTTGAAAGATACACCAGTTCAATTCTATTTGACGATAGATCTGGATGACGATGTCGTGGATTTTTCTGCCTTATTGGCGAAAGTTTACGTTGCATGCATGACCGTGCTGCTGCCACCGGTAAAACGGCGCAACGCTGCACAACGGCTCGGTGAGGAAGCGGCCGAAGACGTGTATCTGGGGCCGCAATTGCAACACGGCTGGATTGATGCGCTACCACCGCTCGTACAGGATTGGAAGAAGAGAAAGCAGTCGCTGGAACCGCTGCGAAGTGCAATCGAAGCCGTTGCGGGCGTAAATCAGCTTGCTCAGATTATCACTAATCCGGAAGTGCCTGAACGCGAGTTTTCAATTGCAATCCAAACGCGCCCAGTCCCTTGGGCATCGCTTGGCGACTATAGCAAGATAGCCAGAGCACTTTGTAACGATGTGATACTACGCAAACGCGGCCGCCCAGTTATCATGGAAAATCGGTCGGATGAGGTGGAGACAGCGCTGAAAGCCCTGTTCGATCCGTTTCAGGCGCAAAATCCCGAAGAGGGTCGGCGTCTCGCTTATGGCCAGCATCGAGAGCCTGGGGCCTACGGCGGTACATCGACGCTGCTTCCTGCCCTCTATCGCGTGCAAGTTGAGTCGTCGCAATTGACTCCCGAGACGCGCCAGCTGTTGCGATTTCTCCTGCCATTTGATCAATGTCTGGCCGATGAGATGGATCAATTGCGGAAGTTGCCGTGGTTGTTGTCATTTGATCGACGCGATCCGCAAGCGCGAGTACGTGGCGCACGTTGGCCGATATTTGACAAAGACGAGCGACTTGAAACGCAGATTGAAAGCCTACTAAGCTCGCACGACGTTGATAAGCTCCAGAAATTCGTCGCCAATTACGCAAAGGATGCAGATAAGGAGCTGGAGACTCTCGACTACTTACTGCATTTCTTTGGCGAGGCGCGGACTAAGCGAACGTTGTTTCTGGCCGAGAATGCATCCGAAACCAGCAAAGAGGCGCAAGATTTTCGCGTGGTGCAGCAGGGATATCTACGCCTGATCACGACATTGGCCTACAAACGGGCATCGATCCAGATCGATCACGTTTCGGCTCTGCAGCATCGCCTGGCAGCCCGTCTTGGGGTCGGCGCAACACTCTTCGAGAAGGGCGTCAATTTTGATGAATTACCGTTCTATTTAATTGAGCATCGCCAACTGCTGCCTGTCGCGCCAACGGATACTCTGCTAGCGCAGGATTGGCAAAGCGTCCTGGCCGCTTACATGACCGGGCCACGGGAGGATAAAAAAACGGGCCACCTGCTATTGAAACTCGAGCTCGGCACAGAGTTGCAAAGCGGTCAATTGATCGAATTGCGTAAGGGTAATGCGAAACCGATCGTAGCGAATGTCATTCACGATGTATACGATGCCGATGTAGCTCATTTTCAGCAGCTCGACGGGCTCCAGGAATCGGACAGGGGAAATATTCTCAGTAATTTCGGGACGGATATGTCATTGTTGCCAACAAACAGGATGCGTATCATCTCGATCGACTTGGCTCAGCATGATCGCTTGCAATGGAATGCTGCGAGTCTAGTGAGTGATTTGAATAAAAGCCCAGGCGAGTGGAAGTGGAAGGCGAGCAAGGTATGGCTCAAGCGTGTCGTTTATTTGCTTGAGTTCGAGGACGGTCAGCCGCCGAAAGACGCGACGACTCCCGCTCGTTTACGGGTTAGCCCGTCGTTTCCGCCGGAATGGAAGGCCGCCCCTCCTACGACGATTATGCTGAAAGACCGGCGCACCTGGCAAATTACGGCGCGCGAAACAGAAGAGAGTCTAAAACAGCCTATCCAATTAACTGTTATGCAGTGCGACCCTTTGCAGGGCACCTTAGTGGTCCATTTAGCAGCCCCCCAATTAAAGTGGCCTTGCTTAGCGGATCAACTGGACTACGGATGGGTAGTCGACTATCAGAAAGATGTGTTCTCGTTCACCGTGAGCGTGGTGATGCAACGGCAATGGCTGGCAGGTAGCAAAAGCGATCCTCAGACAACTGATCAATGGGTGCGCGATATCGTGCGCGAAACAGTGCCCGCACATATTGCGGCACACGTACACTGGCTTGGGCAGGCGGATTTCAAGAATTTTGCGAGCACCTACGCCAGTTGGCAAAGATCAGGAATGCCTGCCGGTGATCTGTCATATAAATTGCTGCGTTATCTGTCAATTGGTGAGTTACCTGCAGACCACCGAACGGGGATCGGCTTTGTGCGGATTGCGTCGCCACAGCAGGTGGAGACTTTTGCTGCGACACTCAACAAATTTTACGGAAATGACAAGATAACTCAAGCCGATAAAGCACAGGTGATCTACGTGAAAGAGAAGTTGAGCGAGCCGAGTGAGCCACCAAAATATTAGCGCAGAGCCTGTGGGGTAGAGCAAAAAGTATAGAAATAGTGAGCTTATCAGTAGCGTAATATGACTCGTAGTATGAAGGAGTACAACATGTTTAACGCGGGTGGAGTCACGTCAAAATGGTAGCGACAATAACCTGTTTGCGTGTGGCGCTGCAGACCGAGCGATCGCTGGCCGCACCATTGCAACAGCGCTGCAGTACGTGGTTTAACAGTATATTTCGCATGCAACTGGAAGAATGCCTCTCGCAACTGGAGCGTCTGCGTGGCGGTCCGCCGTTGACGTTCGACACACTGCGACTGAACGTGGGTGAGATTCGATTGGAGAGGTTTGAGCAAGATTTGAGCGCGCGCGTGTTGAAAGCGCTCATGCACGAGTTGACACTGCACAATGTTCTGATGAGGAGCGATGACGTGTCGGCTGGTGACACACTTTTTGTGAGTAAAACGCAAGCGCATGCCCACAGTCCGGTAACCGAGAGCCTAGGCGAGGAGAGACATGATGCGCTCACTTTTCTGCTTGGCTTTCTCGATACGGGACGATTGCAGGCACCGCAATGTTGGCTGCCCCCAAGTAGCCCGAACGTCTGGCTGGACGCGAAACTAGATGCTTGGGAGGCATGCGAGCCGGTATGGGGGGCACGCATCGAACTGGCTTGGCGCTGTGTGGAGGAAGTGGGGCGGCATCGCCTGATCGCAACATTCGGGCAGGCGGCCTTGGCGCGATTGAGTCGCTGGCTGATAGCGAGCGTTCCCGACGCCAAGATGCTCGTGTTGTCGGACACGCAGGCAAGTAAATTGTTGCCGCTGATAGGCGCGTTGGTACTGCAGCGAGACACGACCACCGGCGAAGCCTTGCAGCGTCGGGGACGTCATGCGGGCTGGCGATTTGCATCTGCACGTGCGCCGCGCAAAGTTGCCCAACTTCGCTTGAGGCGAGTGAGTGGGGACGCATTGCCAGATGCGCTCGCGCCTGAGGAGGGCGATCTGCGCGACTATCGGATTAGGACGCGAGATCGCAGAGAAATTGCCGGGAAATGGGCGCTGACCGGGCCCGAGTTTGAGATGAGCGGCCCTTGGCCGTCTCTATGTCGAATATTGTTGGCGCGGCCGTTGACGCAGGCGGCCCAGTTCGCGTTGCGAATGATGCTTGTGCAATGGGCACCACTGGCGCATCCCGGAAATGCAGATGCGCGGAACTGGCAATTGGTTTTGCGTTCGGCTGTCGACGTGAATGCATCTAACTTGCCGAGTAAGGTGATCGGCAATAGGGTGTCGACCGCAGCTACCCGGGCAAGCCGGGCTTCAACCGAGGAAAGTAAAAATGCTGTATATGCAATTGAAACTCCCAAAGCCGGGGCAAGGAGTGAGGCTCTCGGGCGGACAGGTGCCACACCGCACCGCGCATCGTCACCATTGTCCGCTTCGATAGCCGAGCTGAGGGACCCTGACGATCTCAAATGTTTGTCAATGATCTCCGCGGGAGTGGTGCTCCTGTGGCCGTTGCTGCCGGCATTGTTCGAGGCGCACTCGTTGACCGAGGGTTTTGAATTTGTTGACGAACGAGCGCAATTACGGGCTGTGATGTTATTGGATGCTTTGGTGTGGGGAGATGGCACGCTTGCGGAGTGGCGTTTGAATGGGGCTCGTTATTGGTGCGGGCTATCCGCCGCGCAGGCAACTTTCAATCCGACTGTCTGGGAGGTGGTCGATGCAGACATCCAGGCGTTACTGGATACATGGCTGGTAGGCGTATTGACACAAGTGCCGGCATTGGAAGGCTTTGATGCAGCAGGAATTCGTGCGCTATTTCTGCAGAGATCAGGGATCTTGGAGCTGACTGATAGGCTGCCGCGTTTAACTCTCGATGCACAAGTGCAAGATATTCTGCTGCACGACTTGCCATGGTCGTTGTCGCTTGTAACGTTGCCATGGATACCTAATGTTATATCCGTCAATTGGTTGAATACATGAACGCATCCTTAATGCAGGTGAAGAACGCTGGAAGTGATGGGACAGAATCTGCTCCAGATGTGGCGGATTCGCCGATCAATTTGCTGGCCCCGTGGTTGGAAGTTGTCGATGTTATCGTGCAGCGCCACCTGCTGGCCCAGCAATCGCGCGGGGACGATCGTTTCGACATAGGACCAATCATGATGTCGGACGACGAATTGGAGCGAGGCGTCGTTAGGACGCCAACTGGCTGCCCACAATGGCTCAATACTCGTCAGCGGGCATCGTGCATCGTGGAGCCCTTACCGCCGTTGACCGGTTTGCTTGCAGATGTGGCGAAACGCTTCTGTTTGACGGATTTCGACATCCTGGCATTGGTACTAGGGATGATGCCTATCATGGAGCCACGTTATGGGGCACTGTTAGCATATGTGCAAGGTGATGATCAAGCGCTGTGGCCGCATGTTGATCTGATTTTGTCGTTGTTCGGAACCTCACGTGATTATGGGCAGCAACGCGTCCGCCTCACCGCAGCTGATCAACCGTTGCTATACGGTGGCTTGATGCATTTGTCCGAACGCTCGGGGCGAGTGTCCGAGCGCAGCGATGCATTGTATTTGCGTACTTCGGATACTGTAGCTGGGTATCTCACCACTGGGACGCTGTCGTTGCCAAAGGAACTTGTGGATGTTGGCAACTGGTTATCCATAGATGTGTCGAATTTGCTGGGTCTGTCTGATGGATGGCAGGCCATTGGCGAGCGATTATTTAATTTTTGCTATCCGCAGACCAAACTAGCCACGCCCGTGGTCCTGCTCGAAGGGGGCGAGGGGCGGGAGACGCTACTGGCCCATGTTGCATTACGGGCGAACCGTCGGGCATTCTTGCT
>Ga0182007_10001011_pt1 | contig 15417 bp, 11 predicted proteins | sample Sormic07211113_1_FD_123023 | JGI IMG/M metagenome (GOLD analysis project Ga0182007, IMG submission 123023) | Rhizosphere microbial communities from Sorghum bicolor, Mead, Nebraska, USA - 072115-113_1 MetaG | ecosystem: Host-associated > Plants > Roots > Rhizosphere | place: USA: Nebraska... | reverse complement strand
CCCTTTCACGGCGTGGCGACGCGCTACCTGCCGAATTACCTGGGCTGGCGCTGGATACTCGACGCCAGGCGCATCCGTTCGCCGGAAACATTATTGAAGGCAACACTGGGAGCATTCCCACATTTGACGGTGACATAGCCTAAAAAAACGGCCGCACAAGGCGGCCGTCCAGTCAGCGCCTGCTGGCGCCGTCAATTCGTCCATCCGTCAGAACACTTCCCACTCGTCGTCGCGCGGCGCGCTCTGGCGCTGGGACGGCACGGCGTGCAAGGCCGGGCGGCCCGCAGCGGGACGCGATACAGGGCGCGATGCCGGCCCCGGTGCCGGACGCTTCAAAGCGGCACGCGGCGCGGCCGCCTTAGTGCTCGTGCTCGCGCTTGCGCGCGCGGCTGGCGCCTGTGCGCCATCGAGCTTGAAGACGCTGACCACCTGGGCCAGCTGGCCCGATTGCTCCTGCAAGGATTCGGCCGCGGCGGCCGCCTCTTCCACCAGGGCCGCGTTCTGCTGCGTCACCTGGTCCATCTGGCCGATGGCCTGGTTGATCTGGTCGATGCCCGAGCTTTGCTCCTGCGTGGCCAGGCTGATTTCCGCCATGATGTCCGTCACGCGCTGCACGCTGGCGACGATTTCCGCCATCGTGCTGCCCGCCTCGGCCACCAGCTTGCTGCCCGTGTCGACGGCCACCACGGAGTCGCCGATCAGGGTCTTGATTTCTTTCGCTGCGCCAGCGGATCTTTGGGCAAGATTACGCACCTCAGTCGCCACCACGGCAAAGCCGCGTCCCTGCTCGCCCGCGCGCGCCGCTTCCACGGCCGCATTCAGGGCCAGGATATTCGTCTGGAAGGCGATGCCGTCGATGACGGAAATGATGTCGACGATCTTGCGCGACGAGTCGTTGATGGCGTCCATGGTCTCGACCACCTTGCCCACCACGGCGCCGCCCTTCACGGCCACGCCCGAGGCGGAGAGCGCCAGCTGATTCGCTTGCTGGGCGTTGTCGGCGTTCTGCCGCACGGTCGACGTCAGTTCTTCCATCGACGACGCCGTCTCCTCCAGCGAACTGGCCTGCTCTTCCGTGCGCGAGGACAGGTCCAGGTTGCCGCTGGCAATTTCCGACGAGGCCGTGGCGATCGTCTCCGTGCCGCTGCGCACCTGGCCGACGATGTTGACCAGGCTGGAAATCATGTCTTTCAGCGCCTGCAGCAGCTGCCCCGTTTCTTCCGTCGTGTGCACCTCGATATTGCTGGTCAAGTCGCCCGAGGCCACCGTTTGCGCCACTTTCACGGCCGAATTGATCGGCTGCGTGATGGCCCGCGTGATGTAGGCGGCGCAGCCGATGCCCAGCGCGGAGGCCAGCAAGCCGAGGATGACCATCAGGCTTTCCGAGCGGATCACGGCCGCGCTGCCTTCCTTGACGCTGGCGTCGGCTACGCCGTTATTGAGCTTGATGATTTCGTTGAGCGTGGCTTCGGCCTTGCCGAACAGGCTGCGCGAATCCTGGTACTGCTTGTAGAACGCCACGAACAGCTCTTTCTGCCGCGGTTCGTCGCGGTTGTCGGCCAGCTGGCGCAGGATGGCGCGCACCTTGTCGTCATCGCCCTTCCAGGCGGCCCATTCGTCCAGGAAGCGCTTCCACAGCACGGCTTCCTCGGGGGTTTGCGGCAGCGGCTCGTACAGCTTGCGGCCCGCCTCGATATTGCTCCAGGCCTTGGTGCGCAGCTGCAGCGCTTCGGCGAACTTGTCCTGTGCCTGGTAATTGTTTTCATAGATGGCGGCCGTCAGGGTGGCGGCGGCGACGGCCGTCTGGCCCTCGTTTATCATCATCAGGCCCTGGATCGACGGCAGGCGCACCACGCCGATTTCATTGACGGCGTTGCCCACGGTGGCGATGCCCGTGTAGCCGCTGATTCCCACCACCAGCAAGGCGACCATCATCACGGCGACGAGCGTCGCCAGCTTCCATTTGATCAGTAAATTCTTAAACATGGCGAGGTCCTTTATAAATGCACGACGACTGCTGGCGAAGTTGGGGCTGGCATGTTCGAGTAAAACAGCTGACACTTGTATAAAGGCGGCGGGGATGGGGCGTACGCTTCGTTACAATTGGCGAGATTTCATAAGTGAAAGCATAGTGGAAAACGGGCGCGCTGGCTGCTACATACTTGATACAAAACAAGATTTCTTTCTTTACTGTGGCGTGTATTGCACACGGGATAGAAAAAACGGCCTGGCGCCCCGCTTTGGTGCAAAAAACCCCAATACGCCACTATTGGCTACGCAGTTGATAGTCGTATAAGATGAGCAACAAGCAAACAACAGGCAGACCATGGCTTATCCTATCGAACACAAACTGGTGATCGGGGTCGCTTCCAGCGCCCTGTTCGACCTGGCCGAATCGCACCAGGTCTACCTCGACAGCGGCCCCGAGGAATACCGCAAGTACCAGGAAGCCCATATCGACACGGTTCTGCCGCGCGGCGTGGCCTTCCCCTTCATTCGCCGCTTCCTGAACATCAACAAGCACTATCCGCGCCAGTCGCCCGTGGAAGTGGTGCTGTTTTCGCGCAATTCGCCGGAAACGGGCTTGCGCGTCATGCATTCCATCGCCCACTACGGCCTCGATATCTCGCGCGCCGCCTTCATGACGGGCAAGTCGCCCTACCCTTACCTGCCCGCCTTCAACGCCTCGCTCTTTCTCAGCGCGAATGAAGACGACGTGCGCAGCGCGCTGGCCTGCAACTATCCGGCCGGCCTGGTGCTGCCATCGCGCACGGAGGACGACGAAAACGACGAGGAACTGCGCGTGGCCTTCGATTTCGACGGCGTGATCGCCGACGACGAGGCGGAAACCGTGTTCAAGCGTAACAATGACGTCGATGAATTCCACGCCCATGAAACCCTGAACGTGGGCACGCCGCACCGCCCCGGCCCGCTGGCCGACCTGTTCCAGAAGCTGGCCACCATGCAGCGCCTGGAAGAAAAGGCACAGCGGCGCGACCCCGGCTACAAGAAGATCCTGCGCATCGCCATCATCACGGCGCGCAACGCCCCGTCGCACGAACGGGTCGTGACGACCCTGAAAAGCTGGGGCGTGGCGGCCGACGAGACGTTTTTCCTCGGCGGCATGGACAAGTCGCGCGTGCTGTCCGTGTTCAAGCCGCATATCTTCTTCGACGACCAGTTGAGCCACCTGAAATCGGCGGGCGGCACGATACCCATGGTGCATGTACCATTCGGGATTGCAAATATCCGTGCGGGCGATGGTCTATAATCTCGCCTGTCGGCGCCGTCACTGGCGGCGCTGCGCGCATCACAGCTGTCCCATTCAACTGCCTCTGCCACTAGTGTCATCGCCTGCATGTCCTTAGACTTAACAAAAGCCCTCCCCAAGCCCGGCAACCGCTATGCGCTGCCCGCCCTGTATGGTTCATCCGACGCCTATGCCCTGGCGCTGGCCGCTTTGGCCTTGAAAGCGCGGGGCCAGATGCTGGCCGTGGTGGTGGCGCAGGCCAGCGACGGCCAGCGCCTGCTCGATGAAATCCCGTGGTTTGGCGGCAAGGAACTGCGCTGCCATCTGCTGCCGGACTGGGAAACCCTGCCCTACGACGCCTTTTCGCCGCACCAGGATCTGGTCTCCGAGCGCCTGGCCACCCTGCACGAAATCCAGACGCGCCAGTGCGACGTGCTGATCGTGCCGGCCACCACGGCGCTGGTGCGCCTGGCCCCGCCATCGTTCCTGGCCGCCTACACCTTCTTCTTCAAGAAGGGTGAAAAGCTCGACGAGGCACGCCTGAAATCGCAGCTGACCCTGGCCGGCTACAGCCATGTGTCGCAAGTGATGTCGCCGGGCGAATACTCGGTGCGCGGCGGCCTGCTCGATCTGTTCCCCATGGGCTCAGCCCTGCCCTACCGGCTCGACCTGTTCGGCGACACCATCGAGACCATCCGCACCTTCGACGCCGACACCCAGCGCTCGCTGTACCCCGTGCACGAAGTGCGGCTGCTGCCGGGCCGCGAATTTCCCATGGACGAAGCGGCGCGCACCACCTTCCGCAACCGCTGGCGCGAACAGTTCGAAGGCGACCCCTCGCGCTCGGTGGTCTACAAGGACATCAGCAGCGGCATCGCCTCGGCCGGTATCGAATACTATCTGCCCCTGTTCTTCGAACAGACGGCCACCCTGTTCGACTACCTGCCGCCCGACGCCTCGCTGGCCCTGGTGGGCGAGATCGACGCCGCCATCGGCCGCTTCTGGACCGACACGCAGTCGCGCTACCGCTTCCTGAAGGCGGACCGCGAGCGGCCTATCCTGCCGCCCGAATCGCTGTTCCTGTCCGACGAGCAGTTCTTCGGCCTGGCCAAGCCCTATCCGCGCCTGGCGATCGCCAAATCGAACGATGCGCTGGCGTCCGAACTGTCGGCGCCGATTCCTAACATCGCCGTCAACCGCCGCGCCGACGACCCGCTGGCCAACCTGCGCAGCTATCTGCTGCAAGCGGGCCGCCGCGTGATGATCTGCGCCGAATCGAACGGCCGCCGCGAAACCCTGCAGCAGTACTTCGCCGAATACGACCTGCACCTGACGCCGGTGGAAGGCAGCGACGGCTTTTTGCAGTCCGACGCCAAGCTGATGCTGGGCGTGGCGCCGCTGCACGCGGGCTTCGAGCTGTTTACGCCGGAAGGAAATTTATCCTTCATCACCGAGACGGAGCTGTATGCCGGCTCCGGCCGCCGCGTCGGCACAAAAAAACAGGAAGGCGTGACGCAGGTCGAGTCGATGGTGCGCGACCTGTCCGAACTGAAGATCGGCGACCCCGTCGTGCACATCAACCACGGCATCGGGCGCTACATGGGCCTGACCAGCATGGACCTGGGCGAAGGCGAGACGGAATTTTTGCACCTCGAGTACGCGAAGGACACCAAGCTGTACGTGCCCGTGTCGCAGCTGCACGTGATCTCGCGCTATTCGGGTGCCTCGCCGGAAGACGCGCCGCTGCACTCGCTCGGCTCGGGCCAGTGGGAAAAGGCGAAGAAGCGCGCGGCCGAACAAGTGCGCGACACGGCCGCCGAACTGCTCAACCTGTACGCGCGCCGCGCGCTGCGCCAGGGCCACTCGTTCGAATTCTCGTCGCACGACTACCAGCGCTTCGCCGACAGCTTCGGCTTCGACGAGACGCCGGATCAGGCCGAGGCCATCCACAACGTCATCAAGGACATGACGTCCGGTAAACCGATGGACCGCCTCGTCTGCGGCGACGTCGGCTTCGGCAAGACGGAAGTGGCGCTGCGCGCCGCCTTCATCGCCGTCATGGGCGGCAAGCAGGTGGCCATCCTCGCGCCCACCACCCTGCTGGCCGAGCAGCATGCGCAAACCTTCGCCGACCGCTTCGCCGACTGGCCCGTGCGCATCGCGGAACTGTCGCGCTTCCGCACAGGCAAGGAGATCACGCAAGCGTTCAAGGGCATGGCCGACGGCACCATCGACATCGTCATCGGCACACATAAACTGCTGTCGGACGACGTGAAATTCACGCGCCTGGGCCTCGTCATCATCGACGAGGAACACCGGTTCGGCGTGCGCCAGAAGGAAGCTTTGAAAGCCTTGCGCGCGGAAGTGGACGTGCTGACCCTGACGGCCACGCCGATCCCGCGCACCCTGGGCATGGCGCTGGAAGGCTTGCGCGACTTTTCCATCATCGCCACGGCGCCGCAAAAGCGCCTGGCCATCAAGACTTTTGTCCGCAGCGAGGGCGAAGCCATCATCCGCGAAGCGTGCTTGCGCGAACTCAAACGCGGTGGCCAGATCTACTTCCTGCACAACGAGGTGGAAACCATCCAGAACCGCCTGGCCATGCTGACGGAACTGCTGCCCGAGGCGCGCATCGCCGTGGCGCACGGCCAGATGCACGAGCGCGACCTGGAAAAGGTCATGCGCGACTTCGTCGCCCAGCGTTTCAATATCTTGCTGTGCACGACGATCATCGAGACGGGTATCGACGTGCCGACGGCGAACACCATCATCATGCACCGCGCCGACAAGTTCGGCCTGGCGCAGCTGCACCAGCTGCGCGGCCGCGTGGGCCGCTCGCATCACCAGGCTTACGCCTACCTGCTGGTGCACGACGTGCAGGGCCTGACCAAACTGGCGCAGCGCCGCCTGGACGCCATCCAGCAGATGGAAGAGCTGGGCAGCGGCTTCTACCTGGCCATGCACGACCTGGAAATCCGCGGCGCCGGCGAGGTGCTGGGCGAGAGCCAGTCGGGCGAGATGACGGAAATCGGTTTCCAACTGTATTCGGACATGCTCAACGAAGCCGTGCGCTCGCTGAAGGCCGGCAAGGAGCCGGACCTGGCCGCGCCGCTGGCCTCGACCACCGAGATCAACCTGCACGTGCCGGCCCTGCTGCCGGCGGACTTCTGCGGCGACGTGCACGAGCGCCTGTCGATCTACAAGCGCCTGGCCAACTGCGCCACGCAAGAGAAGATCGACGATATCCAGGAAGAGCTGATCGACCGCTTCGGCAAGTTGCCCGACGCCGTCAGGGCGCTGGTCGAGACGCACCGATTGCGCATCGCGGCGAAAACCGTGGGCATCGTCAAGATCGACGTGCATGGCGAGGCGGCCACCCTGCAATTCATGGCCAAGCCACCCATCGACCCGATGCGCATCATCGACCTGATCCAGAAGAACCGCCACATCAAGCTGCATGGCCAGGACAAACTGAAAATCACGGCCGCCATGCCGGACCTGGCCGCGCGCGTGACGCAGATCAAGACCACCATCAAGCAATTGACGGTGTAGACCATTTCGACCATTTATGCAGGCCTGACCCATGACCAATACCAAGACCATCACCATGAATCTGATCCTGCAGGGCCTCGACGGCGATAGCGCCCGCCTCGAGCGCATCGCGGCCCTGGCCGCGCCCACGTCCGTCACGCGCCTCGGTCCGAATGCCGTGCGCTGCGAGCAGATCGCCTATTCGCCAGCCCTGCGCCCCACCATCGAAGTGGCGGCCCAGGCGGCGCAGCTGGACGCCACCTACATGATGGGCCAGCGCGAACTCAGTGAGTTCAAGCTGGTGGCGATGGACATGGATTCGACCCTGATCACCATCGAGTGCATCGATGAAATCGCCGACATGCAGGGCCTCAAACCGCAAGTGGCGGCCATCACGGAAGCGGCCATGCGCGGCGAACTCGATTTCGCCGCCAGCCTGAAGCAGCGCGTGGCCCTGCTCGAAGGCCTCGATGCCTCGGCCCTGCAGCGCGTCTACGACGAGCGCCTGAAGCTGTCGCTCGGCGCCGAGAAGATGCTGGCGGCCGTGCAGGCGGCCGGCCTGAAGACCCTGCTGGTGTCGGGCGGCTTTACCTTCTTCACCGAACGCCTGAAAGAGCGCCTGGGCCTCGACTACACGCACGCGAACGAACTGGAAATCGTCGACGGCAAGCTGACGGGCAAAGTCATAGGCGGTATCGTCGACGCCGAGGAAAAGCAGCGCACGGTGGAACGCGTGTGCGCCGAGATGGGGATTGCGCCATCGCAGGCCATCGTCATGGGCGACGGCGCCAACGATTTGAAGATGATGGGCATCGCCGGCCTGTCCGTGGCCTTCCGCGCCAAGCCCGTGGTGCGCTCGCAGGCCGACGTGGCGCTGAACTTTGTGGGACTCGATGGCTTGCTCAACGTCTTGAGCTGAGTCGGTGCCAAGTTCGCGGCGCCAGGCGGTGCGCGCACGGTTGCATAAGTTTGCTATATTGCAAACTTATGTTCACCCCGCCCGCCCACCGTGAAAGAACACCGCATGCCGCCACCGCTGCCAGAAGAAATACAACGCCACCTGGATGTGTTCGTCGCCGCCGCGCAAACGGCCTTTGGCGCCGACCTGGCCGCCGCCGTGCTGTTTGGCTCGGCCGCCGACGGCCAGCTGCGCGCCACCTCCGACGTCAACCTGCTGTTGCTGCTCAAGCGCTTTACGCCGCAGGCGGCCGATGCGCTGCGCGCTCCCTTGCGCCTGGCGCACGCCGCCATCGATTTGCAGGTGATGTTCCTGCTCGAGAGCGAATTGACGCAGGCCGCCGACGCCTTCGCCGTCAAGTTCGCCGACATCATCGCGCGCCATCGCGTCTTGCTGGGCAATGATCCTTTCGCCAGCCTGCACACCAGCCGCGACGCCGTGCTGCGCCGGCTGCGGCAAGTGCTGCTGAACCAGCAGGTGCGCATGCGCGAACGCTATATGCTATTGAGCCTGAATGAAGAACAGCTGGCCGGCGCCATCGCCGACGCGGCTGGTCCCTTGCGCTCGGCCGCCGCCTCGCTGGCGCAGCTGGAGGGAAAGTCTGCGCTGTCCGGCAAGCAGGCGCTCGAAGCGTTTGTCGACCAGTTGGGTGAACCATCGCTGCACGCAGCCCTGCAAGCCATGTCGGCGGCGCGCGAAACGGCGCGCCTGGCGCCGGGGCAAGCCCTGCCCGCCTTCACCAGCCTGATGACGATTACCGAACGCCTGCGCGAGCACGCGGAGCAGATGCGGTGAACGGTCTCAATCCCTTTGACTGGAGCGGGCCGTGGTTCCTGCTGGCCTACCTGATCTTCGGCCTGCTCGTGTACTACGGCGTGCGCGAGCTGCTGATCCGCCAGGAAGTGCGCAATCCGCATGCCCAGCTGTCGCTCGCCGACGATCCCTACCGCATCGCCTTCTTGCGCGGCGGCGCCCTCGAAGCCGTGAAGATCGCCGCCATCGTGCTGGTCGACCGCAGCTTGCTGCGCGCCGATGGCCCGCTGCTGGAAACCGCCAGCGCCGACAGCCTGCGCTTCGCCAGCCACGACATCGAACGCGACGTGCTGCGGCTGTACCTGGGCCGCCAGGGCCATAGCAGGGAACTGGCCGTGCAGGCCGGGATGCTGCCCTCGTGCCGCGCTTACCAGGAGACCTTGATGCAGCAGGAATTGCTGGTCGGCCCGCCGCTGCTGCGCCGGCGCGAACGCATCACCTGGGCCGCGCACTGGCTGCTGGTGACGGTGGCCGCTATCAAGGCCGTCATCGCCATCAGCCGCCAGCACTACAACCTGCTGTTCCTGGCAGTCCTGCTGGCGATTTTCCTGCTCATGCTGCGCGGCCTGCGCACCCGGGCGACCAGCTGGAGCGCGCAGCGGCTGCTGACCGACTTGCGCATGCTGTTTGGCCGCCTGAACATGCGCTCGGCGCGCCTGCAGGCGGGCAGCAGCAGCGCGGACATGGCGCTGCTGGCCGCCATCTTCGGCATCGGCGCCCTGCCCTTGTCCGTGTACGCATATGTCGCCGAGCTGTACCCTGCGCCCCGGCACAGTTCGGGCGGCGACTCGTCGTCCGGCGGCACGGGCGACTCGGGCGGCTCTTCATCGGGCGGCGACGGCGGCGGTGATGGCGGCAGCAGCGGCTGCGGCGGGTGCGGCGGTGGCGGCGGCTGTGGCAGTTAGCCAGGGAAGCGCGCGCGACCGCGTCGGCCTGGGCTGGCGCGGCGAACTGGCTGCCGGCATCCTGTCCAACCTGGCGCGGATCGACGTGCTGGAAGTGATCGCCGACGATTATTACCATGCCTCGCGCGCCGGCATCGCCGCCCTGCGCCGCCTGGCACGCCAGGTACCCGTCAGCCTGCACGGCGTCGGCATGGGGCTGGCATCGACGATACCCGCCGACCCGCGCCGCCTGCAGGCGATGGCGCGCCTGATGAAGGCCGTGCAGGCGGAATCGTGGTCCGAGCACCTGAGTTTTGTGCGCGCCGGCGGCATCGAAATCGGCCACCTGGCGGCGCCGCCGCGCACGCCGCACAGCGCCGCCGGCGCCATCGCCAATATCGCGCTGGCCACTCGCATCGTCGGCAGCGCGCCGCTGATGGAAAACATCGCCACCCTGGTGCAGCCGCCGGCCAGCACGCTGGACGAAGCCGAGTGGCTGGCGCGGATTATCCATGGCGCGCAAGTGCCGCTGCTGCTGGACCTGCACAACCTGTATGCGAATGCCGTCAATGCTGGCGAGCAGCCGGAGGCACTGCTGCAGCGCCTGCCCCTGGACAGGGTCGGCGCCGTGCACCTGAGCGGCGGCCACTGGATCGCTGCGCCGGGCGGCGGCCAGCGTCTGCTCGATGACCATCTGCACGACGTGCCGCCCGCCGTCTTCGACCTGTTGACCCAGCTGGCGCGCCGTGCGCCGCAACCGTTGACGGTGATCGTCGAACGCGACGGCAATTACCCGTCGTTCGACCACGTGCTGGACCAGCTGGAACTGGCGCGCGCGGCCTTGCGCGCGGGGCGCAGCGCATGAGCTCTCCCGCACTGGAAACCTATCTGGCCAGGCTGTACACGGACGACGCCGTGCGTGAAGCCTTCCTGCTCGCGCCCCATGCGCAAGCCTTGCTGCATGGCTTGTCGCCGCAGGAAGCGGACGCGATGGCGGCGATGGACCGCGTCGGCCTGCAGATGACGGCGGCCAGCTATCGCGCCAAGCGGGCCGGGCGCGCCGGACACGGCGCACGGACTACGCCGGCACCACGCTGGTGGCGCCGGCTGCTGGCTGCCTGGACCTGACCGCCTACATCTGCCACAGCCGCAGCGGCAGCAAACCCCACCAGGCCAGCACCAGCAGCAGTTGCAGGGCCGCCAGCAAGGCGACCCAATCCCATTTCGCCCACGAGCCCGCCTCGGCCGCCGTGCCGCGGCTGCGCCAGCAGCGGGCCAGGCCGAATGCCGTGGCCAGCGGCAGCGCGGCCGTCGCCACTGTCAGCAGCACGCTGGCCACGGTGACGTCGCCCAGGCGCAGATAGGACTGGAAATAAAAGAACGGCAGCGGCAGGAGCAGCGCCAGCAGCGACAACAGGGGCGCGAATAGATGGTCGCCCCGCCCCAGCCTGCGCAGCGCTGCGCGCCAGATGCCCACCACCAGCACGTACAGCAAGCCGGCGGCACCCAGGGCCAGGCTGCCCCACAGCACCAGCATGCGCAGCATCGACGCGCGCTCATAACTGCGTAAGCCATCGCTGAGCACATGCTTGCCATCTTCCTGCATCAGCACATGCGACGCGGTGCTGCGGTCGCTGGCGCGGAACAGCAAGCCGCCCACCGGTTCCAGTTCCTTCGGTTCGCCCTGGAACGGGATCAGGAACAGCGATTCGCCATCCCATTTGACGCGCGTAAAGCCGAAGACGGCATCGACCCAGGCCATGCTGGCCATGGCGCTGGGCGACGGCACGTAGACGCCCTGCCAGTTTTCCACCGTGGGCGCGGGCGTGCCCTGCGGGGCTGGTGCGCGCAGCGGCAGTTCCAGGTCGCGCAGCAGCAGGCGGTTGAAGCGTTCATAGTCGGCCCGCTCCGCATCCGTATTGAAGGCCACGAAGAAGGCGCTGTCCTGCTCCGGATAGATGCACAGCATGGCGCGGAAACCCACGGCCGTACCAGGGTGGCAGGCGCCCACGACATTGTGGCGGTCGCGCACGGCCAGCGCCAGGCCGTGGCCCGTCGCCAGACCCGCCTGCGCCGCATCGGTGCCGGCCGGTTCGGACAAGGCGCCCATCAGGGCCAGGTCGATGAACTGCGTACCCTGCAGCTTGCCGTCGCCCATCAGGAACTGCGCCAGCTTGCCCATGTCGGCCGCCGTGGTGGTAAATTGCGCGGCCGGACGCAGATACTGGGGCACGGCCGGCTGTGCCACGCCATGCTCGAAATACCCCATGGCCAGGCGCGGATCAGCCTGCGCGCCTGTCTGGCTGACAAAAGCAAACGTGCTGTCCGCCATGCCCAGCGACTGCAGCAGCTGCGCATCGAGGTAGCGTTCATACGGCTGGCCCGTGACTTTTTCGATCACCATGCCCAGCAAGCCATAGCCCATGTTCGAGTAGGCGTAGCGGCTGCCGGGCCGCGTGCGCACGCGCAGCAGATTGCCGCCGCCGTCAAAAGCGGCGGCCAACGGCGTGTCCGGCGCCGGTTGCAGGCTGAAGGCCTGCCAGAAGCGCACATTATCGAGGCCGGACGTATGCGCCAGCAGGTGGCGGATGCGCACGGGATCGCTGGCCAGCCACGGGTTTCGCAGCGCCAGTTCGGGCAGCACTTGCTGCAGGGGCGTGTCGAGCGTGAGCTTGTCTTCGCTGATCAGGCGCAAGACGCCCAGCGCCAGCGCCACCTTGCCCACGGAGCCCACCTGCATGCGCGTATCGGCTTGCATGGGTACTTGCCTGGCGGCGTCGCGCAAGCCGGATGCGCCGACTTTGACTGTGCCATCGGGCAAGATTTCGCTCCAGACAGCGCCCGCCAGGCCCTCTTCCTTCAAGCCGGCGGCAAACTCCGCCTCAAGGGTGGGGACGGCGGCGTGCGCCGCCGTGGCGCAGCACAGCAGCAAGACCGGCACGGCGCGCCGCAGCCATGAGCTGGCGCGCGCGGCCAGGTTGGGATATTGATTTCGTTTCAACAATGTATTCTGCCTTTTTCCATGGACTGCGCTGCCTCGCCGCTTTGCTTGTTACAATTAAAAATTGAGCAACGACGGGAGCCTTCATGTCACAAGATATTATTTTGGATACCCAACTCCAGCAGACCAAGAACCTGGCCTGGTGGTTGTACCTGATACATGGCGCCAGCTTTGTGTTTTCGCTGGGCGCGTTTTCCTTCATTCCGCTCATCATCAATTATGTAAAGCGGGATGAGGCGGCCGGGACCTTCGTGTACAGCCATCACAGCTGGATGATCCGTTCCTTCTGGTGGTATGTAGCCTGGATCGTCGTCGGCGCCATCCTGTGGATCACGCTGATCGGCATTCCGCTGGCCTTCGTCGTATGGGGCGTGGCCTGGCTGTGGAAGGCTTACCGCCTGCTGCGCGGCTTCCTCGACCTGAACAACAACAAGCCCGTGCCCATGTAAAGGTGCTTCGCGGCAAGCTAACGGCTTGCCGCTTCCTGCATCGCCGCGAACGCCCGTTCGATATCGGCGATCAGGTCCTGCGGATCTTCCAGCCCCACGTTCAGCCGCACCAGCTGGCCCGGCAACTGCCAGCCCTTGCGCATGGCGGCGATGCGGTACGGCATCACCAGGCTGTTCGCGCCGCCCCAGCTATAGCCAATCTTGAACAACTGCAATGCATCGACGAAACGATCCGTTTGCGCCTCCGTGTAGCGCGCGTCGAACAGCACGGAAAACAGGCCGCCCGCGCCCGTGAAATCGCGCTGCCAGATGGCGTGGCCCGGGCAATCGGCGAAAGCCGGATGCAGCACCGTGGCGATCTCCGGGCGCCCCTTGAGGCAGGCGGCCACCGTGCGCGCGCCCCTGTCGTGGGCGTCGAAGCGCAGCTTCATGGTCGGCAAGCCGCGCAGCACCAGATAAGCGTCGTCCGCCCCCACGCCCATGCCCAGACGCATGTGCGCCTGCGCCAGGCGGTCGTGCAGCGCCCGCTCGCGCGTGATCAGGGCGCCCATCAGCACATCCGAGCCACCCGACTGGTATTTCGTCAGCGCCTGCATGATGATGTCCACGCCCAGGTCGAAGCCGCGCAGGGCCAGGCCCGCCGACCAGGTGTTGTCCAGGGCGACGAGCACGCCGCGCGCGTGGGCGGCCGCGCAAATGGCAGGCAAGTCCGGCACTTCCATCGTCACGGAACCCGGTGCTTCCGTCCAGATGAGCTTGGTATTCTGCTGGATCAATGCCGCGATGCCGGCGCCGATGAGCGGGTCGTAATAGCGGGCCGTGATGCCGAAATCCTGCGCCAGCCAGCGTCCCAGTTCGCGGTTCGGGTTGTAGATATTTTCCGGCAATAGCACGTCGTCGCCCGTCTTCAGTAGCGCGAAGTCCGCCATGGCGATGGCCGCCAGGCCCGACGGCGCCAGCAGGCAGTGCGTGCCCCCTTCGATCTCAGCCAGCCGCGCTTCCAGGGTGAACGTGGTGGGCGTGCCGTGCAAGCCGTAGGTGTAGGCGTTCTTCTCTTTCCAGTCGCCCGAGCGCATGGCCGCCACATCCTTGAACAGCACGGTCGAGGCATGGTGGATGGCGTTGGGAAACGCAGCAAAGCCTTGCGGCGCCTGGTAATCGCTGTGGATCAGCGCGGTTTGCGGAGATTTGGGTATGGTCATGGCATCGTCGGCAAATAAAAAAGGCGGATCAGCCTGTGCTGGTCCGCCTTGATTGTAAGGGCTTTACGCCCTGTACGCCGTACGTATGACAGAGTGTTACACCTGCATAAAAAACGTTCAGGCCAAGGCGCGCTGCCGCAGACAGTACCTTGCTGTACGGCAAGGCAGCGCAACGCCGGCATGGACGTTTTTTACTCGGCAGCACCCCACAAGTCATGTGCATCGGCCGACGTGATGGTCACGTCGACGAACTGGCCCACGGCCAGCTTGCGGTGCGGCTCGAACGGCGGCTTCACATACACGACGCCGTCGATTTCCGGCGCGTCGGCGGACGAACGGCCCACGCCGCCGGAACGGGTGACTTCATCGATCAGCACGCGCACGGTCTTGCCGACCTTGGCCTGCAGGCGTTTCTTGGAAATTTCTTCCTGCAGCAGCATCACGCGGCCGCGGCGCTCTTCGCGCAGCTCTTCCGGCACGGGATTGGCGATGGCGTTGGCCGTCGCGCCTTCGACGGGCGAATACGCGAAGCAGCCGAGGCGGTCGATCTGCGCTTCCTTGAGGAAGTCGAGCAAATATTCGAATTCCGCTTCCGTTTCACCAGGGAAACCGGCGATGAAGGTCGAACGGATCGTCAGGTCCGGGTTGATGGCGCGCCAGGCCTGGATGCGGTCGAGGTTTTTCTCGCCGCTGGCCGGGCGCTTCATGCGTTTCAACACGTCAGGATGCGCATGCTGCATCGGAATATCGAGGTAAGGCAGGATGTGGCCGCCGCTCATCATCGGGATGATCTGGTCCACGTGCGGGTACGGGTACACATAGTGCAGGCGCACCCAGGCGCCGTAGGACTTGGCCAGTTCGCCCAGCGCTTCCGTCAGCTGCGTCATGTGGGTTTTCACGGGACGGCCATTCCAGAAGCCGGAGCGGAATTTCACGTCCACGCCGTAGGCCGAGGTGTCTTGCGAAATCACCAGCAATTCCTTGACGCCGGCCTTGAACAGGTTTTCCGCTTCGATCATCAGTTCGCCGATCGGGCGCGAAACGAGGTCGCCGCGCATCGACGGGATGATGCAGAAGCTGCAACGGTGGTTGCAGCCTTCGGAAATTTTCAAATACGCATAGTGCTTCGGCGTCAGCTTGACGCCTTGCGGCGGCACCAGGTCGAGGAATGGCGCATGCGGTTTCGGCAAATGGAAATGGACGGAATCCATCACTTCGGCCAGCGCGTGCGGGCCCGTGACGGACAGCACTTTCGGGTGCACCTTCATGATGATGTCGTCGCCGGCAGCATCTTTCTTGGCGCCCAGGCAACCGGTGACGATGACCTTG
>Ga0182007_10001010_pt1 | contig 15426 bp, 17 predicted proteins | sample Sormic07211113_1_FD_123023 | JGI IMG/M metagenome (GOLD analysis project Ga0182007, IMG submission 123023) | Rhizosphere microbial communities from Sorghum bicolor, Mead, Nebraska, USA - 072115-113_1 MetaG | ecosystem: Host-associated > Plants > Roots > Rhizosphere | place: USA: Nebraska... | reverse complement strand
CTTAGATAATCCTTCAAACGACTGGGCATCCTGTTCCTCACACTAGCGCGTTACGTTTTGCCATATCGATGAGTTCAACCAGAGATTTGGCTTTGAGTTTCTGCATAAGTCGTTTTTTATAGGGTTTTCATATGTATACAATATGCTGTCAAGCATCACTCAGGAGGGGGCGCTATGCCTACAGCATTCAGCTACGCACGTTTTTCCAGTGTCACTCAGAAGCGAGGATCGAGCCTTGAGCGTCAGCAGGGGATGGTTGCTAGATGGCTTATCCGTCACCCTGAATATTCGCTGAGTGAATTGACGTTCCAAGACTTGGGCAAGAGTGGCTGGAAGGGGGAGCACATCAAGGAGGGCGGTGCCTTCGCTAATTTATTAGCCGCTGTGGAAGCTAGCGTGATTGAGGCAGGCGATGCGGTCTTGGTTGAGTCAGTAGATAGGGCAGGACGCCTCGATACGCTGGACATGCTCGCTATCCTCAGCCCAATCCTACGCAAAGGCGTAGATATCATCACCCTCGACGACAACGTGGTTTACACACGTGAAAGCTTGAACGGCGGGCACATCTATATCTTGCTCGGCAAAATCCAAGCTGCTCGCCAGTACAGCGATAACCTGAGTCGTCGCCTCATTGGTTCCTACGACTCTCGCCGCAGGCTTGCCAGTGAGGGCAAGACACCCAAGCGCAATACGCCTGTATGGCTCACATCGAAAGGGGGGGTGATTCCAGAGGTTGCGGCTCAAGTGAAGCTGGCGTTTGAACTGTACGCATCCGGTTTGGGGAAGGCTGTAATCGCAAAGCGTATGCGGGATAGTGGTGTAGAGGCGCTTGCCAAGTGCTCTGGCCCCGGCGTTGAAGGCTGGCTGAGGAATGAAGCTGCGATTGGTCGCTGGAATGGTTCTCAGGTGTACGAGCCAATTATTGACCTATCGCTTTATCACCTTGCCCAGATTGAAGGTGAGAAACGCAAGACTGCACCAAGGGCCAAAACTGCTACGCATTTCTACGTTGGATTGATCAAGTGCGGATGCTGTGGCCACAACTTCATCATGCGCACCATCAAAGGCGTGCAGGTTTCCATGAGGTGCAGGAAGCGGCAGGAGCTGAATGGCTGCGACAACAAGAAAGTGATTCCCAAAGAAATCATTGACACCGTGTACCGGCACACCTCTGTTGAGGCTGCACTGAAAGCTGTGGAGCGTAATCGTACTGGTGTTAACGAAAAGGCGATCATTGCTGCCGAGGTCAAGTTGTTGGAAATCTCCAAGCAAATGCAGGACTACGCTTCAGCCATTAGCACTGTAGGCGCCATTCCCGAGGTGTTGGATCAGCTTAGGCAAGCACAGAAGGCACGCGAAGCTACAGAACGCGAACTAGCCGTGATCAAAGCGACTGTGGTGCCCGAGGCAGGCCGTTACTGGGAAAGGCAGGGGAAGGTTTGGATATTAGAGAAAGATGATCCACAAAGGCTCTCAGCGATGCTCCGTGGCGTTGGCTACTGCATCACAATCCATCCTGATGGCCGTCTTGTGTCGGACTCTGGTGCAACATATCGGTACGCTGGTGTTGATCTAAAGGAAAACCGATACAAGCTAATGCAGGGTGACAAGCTCATGTTGATTTTAAAAGGGCCGGAAGAGGATTGCCCGTACTGGGAGCCGTTTGAGAGTGTGGCGGGGGAGTCGGCCTGGGATGAAGCGGATTATGAAAACCTTCGTCTGCAATATGAGTGATGTAGCGTAGCTTGGAGTTGGGCTTCTTAAAGTAAAAGGGTATGGGCTGTGGCGAACTCTTCAGCCCATCAGAGAACTTCACGCGCTTTCAACTCAAGCTTTCGATGGGGCAGCGGCAAAACTATCTAAATGGTTATATTAAGGAAACCGTCCAAATACTAGCGAACAACCTCGCCATAACACGCACCAGATTGGCCACAACTTTGGCGCTATCAGCTAGTTAATACCGTGTTTACTGGCTTGTAAGGATGTCTGGACTAAGTAAGCGCCTTCCTTTCCTGCTGGAAATGGTTTTTGCAAACGAAAGCCGATAAATTTTAGGTTGACGAGCTATCCGTATGCCGGTATGATGTTTGCCTTCTTGAGCAAGTAACTCAGGATCAGCCGGTGGGGGACATCCCACACGTCTCGCCTCGACGGGCAGATGATCAAGATCGCGATTGTCTAAGTGAAACACCAGCACTCACCGCCCCTCCGTAGCAGCATGGAGACTGGCGCTGAGTTTTTTGCGTGCTCGCGATTTACCACGTGACGGTCAATGCATCATGACAAACGCAATTGAAGTAACACCAACACTGAGGTCGACAACATCGAATAGCTGAGTTTCCACTCCTCCGTAGCGAGAAGAATGACGAGCCCCGATGCCGACCAATGTGTCGGTTTTTTTCGCCCATTTTTTTTCAACTGAACGGAGGTAACACCATGCAGCAACACAGCACCATCGATACCATCAGAATTATCCACGTACTGCCCTTTGTGGCCGGACATCATCTTGACTACGGTCTCGGGGAAGAGCTTCCACTCTTCGCGCCATCGATAGCCGACACTCTGGTGCATGGCGTTGGCTACAATTCGGCAGACAGGCGCAGGATGATCGGTTTGCCAGTCCACGAGGCAACAGGACGCCCGCACAGCAAATGGAAAGACATGCTCGCTCGGTGCTACAAGGCTGGGGCTTCCGCTTATGCGGGATGCACAGTGTGCAAGAAGTGGCATGACTTCCAAGAGTTCGCTGACTGGTTCGTCTCCCAGCCTTATTCGAACGCGCCTGACGTGGAGCTGGATAAGGATATTCTCGACCCACTCAACAGAATCTATTCGCCGGAGTTCTGTTCACTGGTTCCAAGGTTGATTAATCAGATGTTTCGAAACACCCGCAGCCAACGCGGTCGGCTGCCCATCTGTGTCAAGGAGGGGCCAAGGCGGAAGGGTTTTACTGCACGCATTTCAAAATATGGCAAACAAGTCCATCTCGGGACGTTTGGCGATATCTTCTCTGCGTTTGAAGCTTACCAGACAGCATATTCGGCTTACTGCTCTGAGGTCGCGGATGAGTACGAAGGGAAAGTTGATCCGCGTGTGATTGAGAGGCTTCGAACTTGCTCTCGCAACATTCGGGACTGAGTTACGCCCAGCCGAAACACCACCGCAGGCACTTGCCTGCGGCTAACAACACCTAACGAGGCATACGCCTATGACATGAACTTTAAAACAGGAGAACCACATTGACTAACATGCACCCTGCTACCCCCTCGAAAGACCTGATCACTGCTGAAGGCCTTGTTGTAGATAGGCTAACGGGCGAGATTCATGGATATGACGATAAACCATCAGTCCTTTCTTGCCGTATCGATTTTCAGTCAAGTCTCCGTGATTGCCGAAGCGTGGATGACTTTGAACGCTACTTGAAGTTTGTTGATCGACGAAAACTGCCCGAGCACACTCTGCACCCGTTACGTAACGAAGTGGACTTTGCTCGTGGCGAGTGGTGTCGTACTGGAATCGATTGTCGTATCACGCTACCCCAGCAGCGGTTGCTGGAAAAACTGCATCGGTTGGTTGTGTACCGCAACGTCATCTTCATGACGCAAGCTGAGTTGGCAAAGGCACTAGGTTCAGCGGAATCAAACCTGATGAAGAAGCTGAGAGTGCTCGAGGGTGCAAACATGTTGCGTGTCACCACTTCGCGAAATAGCGACATTCGCACTGGTGAGATCAAGCTCGCCATCAACCCTCGGCTCGTTTTCCGGGGTTCTGACACAACACGGGAATGGTACGTTAACGATTGGTATCGTCCTGTGAGTGGCTTATCTTCGGGAGTGGAATACGCGATGGAGATGGATCGATGCATCAATATTGCTGCGTAATGCTTACGTATCTTTCCTGAAAAAATTACGAAAGAAATCGTCTGGAAGCCACGTAAATCAAGGCCCCTGAAAAAGTCCTATTATATAAAAGCATTCACCCTCTTCGGCTGCGACCGTTGAAGGAACACTGTTTAAAAGTAAGCACTTGTCGGGTCAGCAAAAGTTAACACTGGAGAACGTATCGTCCCAATTCTGGATCAGCACACTAACAACCAAATGAAATCGATACAAATCCATCCTCTTTGCTTCTGATCTGCCACACCGAAGGTAACGTGCGATAACTTTCAGCGAACGCTGACGGAAATACTACCGAATACGTCCCGATTCGTTTTTGCACCAAAAAACAGATCACAAGCGAAGAGCTGGATTTGTGTAATGTTGTTTTTTGCTGGAGTACATCCGGCAGATTGTCGGCGGTTACGCCATGGCTGAATACCATTGAAGCTCTCGTTTTCGGTGCGTACCCCCCACTTCAGCGGAGCAGGAGAGTATCCCAGCGACCTCCGCTTTCGGTGCGAGACAACTAGCGCAGGTAGAAGTACAGAAAGACTACGACCAGAATCACGAATATCACCCGACCTTGAAGCACATCGGAGTTCAGTTCGTCGTTCCTGATCTGTTTGTAAGTCTCGTTGTCACTCAGGCCTTGTGTCTTGTAGAGCATGATCTGATTGATCTGCTTGTCGAGCTTCTTGTTGTGGGCATCATTGCTACGCATGGTCAGACCCCACACGATCAACCAAATCCCTCCAGTCAGCACTGTCATGATCACGTGCAGGATGTGATTCGTTTTCTTTTTCTGGGTAGTCAGTACAAACAGTTTTTCGTTCATTGCTTCATCCTTGCGACATGGCTGATGGTTTGGGCGGCGTCTCTTGGGCGTTGAATTTATCCCAAATTCAGATATCTGAAAACCAGATATAGGTTGATAGGCTGCCCACTCGTAGCCAATCAGCCATGTCCAAGACGATCTATAGACCCGAACACGCCGCGCTTCTGTCTTTGCTGAAGAAGTACAGGAAAGCGGCTGGTCTGACTCAAGTGCAGTGCTCAAAGGCTCTGGAGCGGCCACAGTCATTTATGAGTGACGTTGAAAGCGGAACACGTCGCTTGGATATCGTTCAGCTTCGCGACTTGTGCAAAGTCCTGGGAATTGGTCTGCAAGACCTGATCGCAGAGTTTGAAAGATCATTGGCTGATGGCAGCTCGAGTTAAACTAGGATTTCTGTTTCAACTCATCAAGGATGACGACCCATGACCGACAACACCACCATTGCCGATGCTCTGGAGCTGATAGCACTCAATCAGATAGCGCTACGTGCCGGAGTGGAAGAGCTTGCCAAGTGGGTGCTTGGGCGGGGTAGCAAGGACATACACACCAACGTCCTGACAGCCTTACAAGTCCTCGACTTAAACGCCGAAGGCATCAACAGTGCCATCAAGATTCTTCGTCAAGAAGGCTGATAACATATCGTTGTCGACCGTCAGCAATATGTTAAAATTCCCCATCACCAACAATGACAGGGGCGAACAATGAAACAGGTAGTGGCCTATGCACGGGTTAGCACAGACGATCAATCACTTTCCGTAGCTGGTCAGTTCGCCGCTATCAAGATCGCAGCAGAGGCCAATGGATGGGAGATTGTCGCTGAGTACACTGACCACGGTGTCTCAGGCAGCATTGACCCACTGGAGCGTCCACAATGCAGACTCGCCCTAGCTATGGCGAAAGGCTTGAATTGCCCAATCGTCGTTCACCGTCTAGACCGTCTTGGCCGTGACCATGCGCACTTCGTCACCTTGCAGAAGAAATTCAAGTTCATAGAAGCCGAAGACGTGCATGGCAGTGGTCTGGTGCGAAATATCAAATCTCTGCTGGCTGAAGAAGAACTGATCAAGATTCGCCAACGTACCAAGGATGGCCTAGCAGAGCTGAAGAAGGATGCTGCTAATGGTGATGTTGAAGCTCAAGCCAAGATTGCCCGTCGTGATGCAGGCCGAGAGGCAGCATGGGCAGCAGGTAACGGCGCTGCTGTAGCTGCAAAAGCGATCAACGCTCACAACCGTGCAAAGGCTTTAGAAGCCGAACTGAAAGCCTGCCTCTACGACGGTAAGCCTTCCTACGCTGCTATCGCCAAGTGCTTGAATGACAAGGGCATCACTACAGAGCGAGGGAGTGCATTCCAACCGATGACAGTGAAGCGCCTGATGGAACGACTGAGCCTGTCTCTTGTATGAGTCTGTAGGAGCTTCCAAGGCGTATCTTTATTTTGAGATTTGTCAGGTTTCTATTCCGACGCTGTGCATCTTGCTAAGTGCATGGGCCACGCCGACCGTTTCCAGAATGACCTACCCCTCTCTTCCCGAAAAGTGCCCATAAAATTTTGGGCGGCTGGGTACCCCCCTGCAGGAACGCTCTGCCTTATTTTCAGCCAGCAATCATTAAAGCGTTATCGAAGTGCTATCCAAAAAATTATGCGATTTGGAAATTCAGAGGGGAATGGCAACTACAATCCCAGCGCTCACCCAGCGTGGACAGTGTCCGTCTTCGCTGGATGTCAGTACGTCGCACCGAGTGAGCCTCAGCTTATTTTTCTCTGACTGGTACACAGACCGACCTCGTCCTTAACAATCTCCAAAACGGCGGGGCCAGGTGCAGGCAAATATCGGCCATTATCTACGTGCATGCTATAAGCAGGACACACAAGGATCGGGAGCACACAGCATGGGCGAATATTCAAAGATGCTGTCTGAACGCAGCAAGCACACCAAGATCGTCAGCGGCCATTGCGTGATATGCGGTAAACATGGGCGTCTTTCCAAAGACCATGTTCCGCCGCAGGGGAGCATCACCGTAACCAAGGTGGAACAGGTGCATCTGACGGAGGTGTATGGTCTAAACGCCAATCCGGTTCAAGGCATTCCGTCGATGAATGGAAGCAAGTTCAGGACGATCTGCCGCGAATGCAACATGACGGCTTTAGGTGAAAACGATGGTGAGATCGCCGAAGTGTGCAAAGCGCTGACCCGGAAAATCAATCACTTCTTCACGGCTGCCAATAGCCCCGTTTCGAACGTCCACACGCCAGTTAACGCAGTGAAATACTGCCGTGCAATGATCGGCCATATTCTCGCGGCTACCTCGGTGACTGAGTGTCGAGAACTCCCCCGTGAAACTCCATATTTCACGCCCTTGCAACGGTTTGTGCTCGGTGATGACCATGCGTTAGACGATACCCATGACATTTACTACTGGTTCTTCCCCCATAGGTACCACCAAAGCATCAAGCTTTTCAACATGCAAAATCAGGGCAATCAGTGCTGTATGAGCGTCCTTTCGTTCTTCCCGCTGGCCTTCCTTCTAACCGAGAAAGGTAAAGGCATTTTTCCAGCGGGATCGGTGAAGCTTGAACTATCGGATAAGTCTTTATTCGTAAGTCTGTCTGCTTTGAACGTCGATTTCTCCAGCTTTCCAGCAGTCGGCTTGAGCGGCGATCAAATGATTGCACTGGTGGATAGCATTTCTATAGTGAGCTACCCGATAACCTGAAATTGCCTCAGGGTTTGAGCACCTTGCTATCATGCTCGCTCAGACAGACGAGGTGCGGTATGGGTGATACGGATTCTCCAGATTTCAACAAAGCTCGGGGCTTCCTAATCGGGTATTCCATGGTGGTGATGCTGCTGTGGTTTTTCGGTGCCGACCTAACCAAGTTTAAGCTGATGGGCAATGAAATAGCCCTCCATCAGAACATCCAGCACGTATGGGTTGTCATCGCAATGATTAACATATACCTGTGGTTCAGATTTCTTCAGCGACTGCCTGAGAGGGGATTAGGTTTTGACGAGAAAATGCATGAGGTACTAGATGAGTGCCTGATTGCATCGTGCCGTCTTTTTCACAAGCGTAGGGCGTTTAAACGTGCCGCCAATGAAGTCGCGGAAGGTAGTGATGGCAAACTGCTTCGACTAAAGATGTCTGGTCACTTGCCCTACCGAGATAATCTTGAACAGGAGCAGGGGCGTGGCGAATTTTCCCCCACTGGTCCATGGGATTATTCATACCCCAATCGGGCGAAAGTCCATTTCAGCTTTACCAGAACCATTGATGGCCCAGAACGGTTTTCTATCTCCGTCGGGGGTAATGGATATGAAGCGATCCCGAGTAAGACGCTTTACAGAGCTACTATTGCATACGCTTTTGTCAAAGGGGCAGTAGGCAAGTCTTGGTTCACTGACAACATTTGGCCGCTTATGTTTGGCTGTTTTAGCATCGGGGCAGCAATATTTAAGTGGCTGCAAATCAATTATTTGCAATGGAGCTGAGTCAATCGCGCCCCCCCCCCCCAGGTGGAGTCCTGTTTCATCAACTAAATGGTCTTCCTCTGTTCCTCAAGTGTTGTTTTCCTAGGTAATACATCCACTGTTCGTTTTCAGACGGTAACATCCGCGAAATCGGGCGGGAACAGGTGAAGAAATGCAAGCGGTCGACGCAAAGAAAGGCTCAAGGTTCAAGCTTGTCAAAACGATAGGATCATGGGCGCTTGTACCCGGCTTGGGAGTTCCCATTACAAAGCTGGTGGAGAGCCATTACAACGTTTCGTATGTCAGTTCCGCGACATCAGCGCTGTGGAATTGGATACTGATCTTTGGCAGATGGTTGGCACGGGATGTCACTCTGCCGTTCTGGATAGTCTTGCTCCTCTTCGGATTGACTACTGTGCTACTGGTACCCCTACTGGTCCTCGTATACGGTCGGTATTTCAAGTCTGACGCCCCGGACTCTACGCCTTTGAATAGCGATCAAGTGCGCGTGTTTTATGCGATAGGGAAATCAATCCAGAGAGGAGCCAATATTACGTTTAGTGAGATCGTGCCGCTGGCGGGTTTGTCCAGAATTGCAACCCAGAACGCGCTAGAGGTTCTCTCCGACCAGCAACTCATTACCGGCGTTTGTGATCTGCTGGATTACAACTTCATCAGCCTTACGCGAGAAGGGCGGGAATTCTTCTTGGATTTGGAGAGTAATGCGGTCAAGGCTAGAATCTAAGTTCTCCTACCCACAATGCAGAACTTGACGACATGGTGGCGGGCTGGACATGCACTAATGGCTGCCTAGTATTTTTGCGGCTCCTGGCCGTTTTCCTGGCAGTCTTGCATGCTACTAGATTTCATTGTCACTCAGATACGGAAACCTGAAAACATACATTTTAGATATCAGCAGCAAGGCAGTGTGAAGGGCTTTGTCTTCCGTGCGGATTTTGTTTTGGTCCTCCTCCGAAAATGTGGCTCTAGTCATCTCGTATTCAAATAGCGAAAACTCATAGATTTTTTCATCTGCATGCAGCCTGGCAATGATTTCATCCGGTGTTAAATTCAGTATTTCATGAGCGGCACCTCCAAGAAAGCACCCAAGAAGCTCCTCATTAAACCAAAATTTAGAGCCTGCTAAAAAAGACACGCCCTCTCTTAATCTAAGAGTTCTAATTGGGTCTGATCGAAAGTCTGGATCGCTGGTTTGCTGGAGGATGTTTTTTATTTTAAGCGAAGCGGACCTTTCATCGGAATTCAATAGTGGCGACTCCAACACTAAAGATGAAAACCTTGTCATGGGTGCAGCGGGAGCCATACTTAAAACTGGGATATGGATTTGTAGCCAGCAATTTACTATCGATCTCTTGCTACTAAAAAAATTTACCTCCCCAACAGTGCCTGCTGCCTTTTGCAAGCCGTCCCTAATTACATCTCTCGAGTGATCTGGAGTGTAACCTATAGTTATTCCGTTTTTCTTAAATACAACCTTCGTCACATCCATTGCGATAATTCCAAACGTCTTTTTTCCAGAATGTTTTTTTGGCATTCTTTCTATAATTTGTTTCTTCGCCTTTGAGAGACTAGACTTTATGCCTCCGTGACTACCTACTCTCTTGCATTCAACATAAAATACTTGATCTTCACTCTCGGCGATTATGTCTGTCTTCGTAGAAAGATCAACTGTGTAGCCTGCCTGGCAAAAGTAGCTCGCTACTCTTAGCTCATACTGAGTATCTCTATGCTCTGTATTTTTATCTAGGGCAGCAAAATCGCTACCACTCACAACCAGCTTCAGCTTGTCGTCAATCCCCTGCGGAATGTGAGCTTTAAGTCCTTTTAGTATCCACATTAACTCGTGAACCTCCCTTAGTACATACATGTGCCAATCAATAGGAGATTGAAATCTTTCATCCTTAGAGTTCTTGAAGATGGCCTCGCCACTCACGAGATCTGATGATATGCACCCACTCAAATAACTTATGTAGCGAGCGATCCTCGTGTTGTGAGCAGAGACCCCTCTTGCCTCAATAAAATCCCTAACCTCAATCAAATCTGAAAGATGATGACTTAAGTCCAATTCAGGCAGGGATTTTTTAGGTAACTCATATGTATTCTTGGTTGCAATGTCTGCAGTATGTTCCGACATGACCCCGCCCCCCCCCTTCCCAATATCTGTTTGATTTCGAATAATTATCTTTTGAAGTGTGTAATCGATAGTTTTATCGAACTGCCACTTCTTAGAGATTCTCGCACGACTACTATTAACAGCTTCATGGTGATTCCCGTTTTAGGTGAGTTTCTCGGGGGGTGGAGCAGATCGGGGCTTTGCGAGGCGATTCTCATGCCGCGTCAATTGGCCAATATCGGCCTAATGTACAGATATCCAGCCGTGGCTTTGGTATGAGTCCCACACCTTGGTTGCGAGATAGCAGAGAAGACCAGCGGCCAGAAGGTAGTTACGCACCTTGTACCAGTGGTGCGACTCACGACTGCCCCTGAGTCTTTGTAGGCAATATGCCCTTAGCTGTGGATCCTTTTCTTCCAGTGCAGCCGCGTTCATCCGTAGAGCTGCAATGGTCGCCTCAATCCGCTTGAATCCACAGATAGCACTTGCTGCAAACACCAGCAGACTACCGAGCAGGAACGTCTCTTTATTCCCGCCGATTTGGGCGTAGGGGTTGGAGCAAGGTAGGCACAGATGGCTAACGTGACACCCAAAATGAAGTAATCCAGCTTGTTCGCTGCTTCATTGTGCATTGTCGTCAGTAGCTGAACGGGGTTTTGTTGTCCTGGCATCTTCAGTCCTCGTAGTCGCGCTTCGTCAGAGGTTGCTCACTCTCCGGCCCGTTGCCATCTCGTCAAGCAGGCGCCCACAAGCAGTTTCTCGCGTCATCTGGAGACGAGTTCCTCGAGATTAATAGGTCGATGGGCCATCAGTAGGTGAGCCACCAAATCAGCGAAAGCTTGGTGGCTTGTCGCTAACCCTTAACGAGGCGGACTACGGTGGTGGTGACAGACGTCCTCCCACTCGCCGAAACGAAACCGGCGATACTGACGGACAGGGACGGTTTTCTGACCTACGGTGTTGCGTTCGAAGCAATCCATAATGGACGTTCCTCTGCGAGTTAATGAATCCCACAGTCCAAGATCAGGAACGACCACCGATCAATCACTAATTGACGCAGTGGCATCAATTAGATTAAATGGCGTCCTTCTCTTGAACCGTGCAAACGCATGCCAAAGAGGGTGCGAGTGGTCACGTATCGTTTTTGCGGACAGAAACGCGATCACTCGTAGACATCTTCAACAGAACCGCCCCGTTGGGCGGTTTTGTGCGTCTGCTCGCATAGTAATCGAATAATCGATTGCGCTGCAAGCCCCTCCAGTGCTTTCTACGCATCTTTCGTAATTAGTCGCCCATCGACCCCTAATAACTATGTCAAAGCGCGTCTGAGAGCCTCTTAGGGGCCTAAATGGGCCATTAATTACGATCTCCGTTGCATTCTTGAGGCGAGGTGGCCCACTCCGATAAAAGAGCTTCCTTCATTAGAAAGGGGGTGCAAGAGGTGTAAACCCCAACATGTAGGGTTTCGTAGGAAGGCGACCACAAGATAATGCGTTTTGGCGGGGTGTTGCAAAGTGCTATCTGTGGATAACCCTGTGTGTAAAGAATTTGAGAAAGCTGGGAATCCTTAAGCTAAGCAGTCAATTCGCTGGCGCAAACCGTTTGTCACTCCGTCCGTCAATCGCTTAGCTTTTTTGCGTATCCGAACCCTATCGCAATATTCTTCTTTATATAGAAAGCGCTCAGTGTTCGTTTCGCTGGGCGAAAATGCTCACTTCTTTTCATACGCTCCGTAGGCATATCCGATTAAGGATTAGGAGTTTCTCTTTAGTAAAGGTAATGGTGATGCCCGCCTTGAGCGGGCATTTTGTTGTCTGTCAGTTCTTGAAACCCGGTAAACCATTCGCACGGCAATAGTCGCCCACTGTGCTTGTCACGCCATCCGCTGAATCATCCTCGCCAGCCTCTGGATAGAACAGTAGGTCGCTTCCTGCTGGATGGGGAACAATCTTGTTGAAGTGATCGACAAGTTCACCCCGTTCGTCCTCGGTCTTTGCGCCTTCAATCGCCTGAATCAGAGCCTTGAATTCCTGCTCGGTGTAGTCAGCCAGATGGCTCTTCAATTCCATTACTCAACTCCCCTGTGAATGTCGATATGGCGTCGTGGGGTGACGACATTGATGTTATCGGTATCGTATACCGCACCACCATCCTTGATTAATTCGATGTGGTGCAGCTCAAATGCAATCCGCTTTCCCGCATGTCCGGTCCTCGGTGTAACCGGTGCCAAGCCGTTCAGCATGCCTTTCAGATTGCGTTCATTGAATTGCTGACTTAGCTCCGGGTCTTTGGCTACAAGCTCCCAGAAGGCTTGTCGGAAAGAGTCGAAGTCCGTGAATTCCCGTCCCCGCAATTGGTCTGCGATCTGTGAGGGAACAGGTACGCCTAGCCCTACACCAGCGCCTGCAAGCCAGACTCCTACCACGTCCTGCCCTTGGCCTGTAACAATCCCAGGTTTTCGACGGACGTTCATCACGATGTAAAGCGGTTGTATTCCCGAGTCAGCAGGGAATACCAGAATGAAGTCTTTGTACTCGGGCGGGTAGATCGGGTTGACGATGATGCTATCTGCTTTCTCAGACGGCGGATAAATCCAGATTTGCGGGGCTTGAGGTGCACCCTCTAACGGCGGAATCCCTGTCGTGCTGGACGGGTCAACGGCTGGTGTCCATATCAGGGTTACACCATCCCCGAAGTCCGCCACCTGCTGAGAGACTTGCTCAACGAATTGCACAACGGGAATCATTTCCCACTCGCCGCGCTTTTGGGTGTTGTACCCGTATCCCTTTAAGGTGCCATCGGCCTGCTGCTCAATGTGCAGACGGACACGTGTTCGGGCTTGCTTGAGTGACCGGAGTTGTTCTTCCGTATATAGACTGCTATCACCCAAACTCGATGGCCATAGCAGTGCAACAAAACCTGCCAAAGCACCGGCAGCTACGCCGGTAGTCAATACCCCGCCAGCAGCACCAGCACTTGTACCTGTTGCAGCACTCCCACCGGCAACAGCAGCTCCAGCAGTGCACAAACCACCGCAAGACATGCCCGTCGTGGCAGCGGCCCCGCCTAGGAGAAGTGTTCCAAGTGTTGCTGGTATTGCACCGCTCACTTTCTTGAGTGGGATGTTTCCATCTGCGTCCGTTTCACGACCACCAAGAATGGCGAACTCTCCAAAGTTTGCCACCTTCTCGACAGGGATAAACCCGGCTGGTTTCTTGTGGTCAATCACCCCGTCAGGTAAGTCACAACTCTTGGCAAACACACAGCCAATGGCGTTGGGCTTGTCTTCTGGCTTGGGTGCAAGGTCTTTGTATTCCGCCCAACGCTGGGCATGGATATCAACAGGCTCTAGGCCGCTGTTGGGGCTCGTCGCATTAGGCAAAGCTGGTTTTGGTATGTAGCCAGACATGCAGCTTCCTTTCGTCCTTGGGGAATTCCAGCCTGTAGCTGGGCAGCATCGACGTTACCTGGTAGCTCAAGTGCTGGCTGTAGGACAAATCCCAAAAGCCATACTGAAAATTCCCTGATCCATGTCATTTGCTGGTGGTGGAGGATAATCGGTTAGGGATGAGGCTTGAATAGTGGCGACTGGCTATGAGCTGCCTGCCAATCCGAGTGTATTGTCTGCTAACCTCTGTTGATCAGGTTTTTTATAATTAGAAAATACAGACGTAAGAATGAGCGGAGCTATTAAGTGGATTGGTGCAGGTGTTCTGGTTTTAGTTGTCGGTGCGATTGTAGTCTGCCAATTAGAACAATCTAGTATTGCAATGTCTACCACGGGTTACACTCGTGATGGTGCTGTAATGCAAGTACTACATGAAAAGCATATATTTGTAACTGCTCTCGCAAAGTTGAATATAATATTCAAAAGCTTGAAGGGTGTTTGTTCGCCGCTGCTATAGCGGCGCAGGGATTTCAGTATCTTGCCACTCCGTGGTATTTGACCAAGAGGGTGGAGTGTGTATCTGTTAGCTCTAGATAGTCTCTGTCGCTTCTTTGTACGACAGATGTAAAAGCCCGCCATGAGCGGGCTTTGTCGTCTCTGGTGTTCTATCTTGCTAAACTACTCCCTGTCACGAGGCTTGGTGCCGTCTTTTCCAGTGTACGGATTCACATTCCCCTTCGTACTGTAGTTATTATTCCTAGTGGCATCTGGATTTGTAGAGTGGGAAGGTTTGACATACGTGCCATTACTACGCGTATATCCACTGACATTATGATCAGAACGACTCCCTGAAGAATAACTAGATTTGTACGAAGAATGCCCGCCGTAACTGCTACCACGAGCATAAGCATTCCCTGAAAGTGCTACTGCCGCCGCCACAGCCGCCAAAAGCAATACCTTTCTCATGCAACCTCCTTTTTCAGATCGACGATAGCTCAACGATACTGCCATCACGTCACTCATTCGTCTTCATGGCGAACCTCCTTGTGAGAGTCCCATCCTACTGCTTACCTTAGCCTATTTGTGTCACGTGCTCGCCCATCTCGCAATCCTTCCAACTCTGGTAGGATCGCTTAGGCTGATATCGTAGAGCTACCACAAGGAGAGGTGAGTATGGCATTTTACCACGTGGTTTTCAGTGTCTGTATGACGGTTCAAGGCATGCCCGAACATTGCGAGCCAGAGAGACTGATAGACACAAAGTTCAGTGACTTGGTCGGTTGCTACTCTGCTGCCAAAACCGTTGAGAAAATGACAACTGAGTCATTCAGGAAGGAGGCCAAAGCTAATAATTTGGTGCTCTTAAATGTCGACGTTAAGACGCAGTGTATAACCACCAGTGAAGGTGAAGTGTTTCTTCAGAAATGGGGGGCATCCGCTCTGATAATCACCGGGAAGAAATACGATTAAGCACGAATTGCGACTTGGTTCGCTACCCACCTAACCAGTCGTCACCCTAGATGATTCTCCAGCACCGCCCTTGAGCAGTGCCGCTCCAAACGCCCGCCAGTGTGCGGTAATTTTGTGTACATACGAAATTTTTGCTTATAGGTGCTGACAGTCTTGTTGCTGAGGAACATGCCCTTGGCAATTTCCTTGTTGGTGCGACCTTGGGCAAAAAGTTGTAATACCATCAACTCTCGATCATTTACGGATTT
>Ga0182007_10001009_pt1 | contig 15430 bp, 11 predicted proteins | sample Sormic07211113_1_FD_123023 | JGI IMG/M metagenome (GOLD analysis project Ga0182007, IMG submission 123023) | Rhizosphere microbial communities from Sorghum bicolor, Mead, Nebraska, USA - 072115-113_1 MetaG | ecosystem: Host-associated > Plants > Roots > Rhizosphere | place: USA: Nebraska... | reverse complement strand
GGGCTGGACTTCGAGACGGTCGCCGCGGCGGCGTACAGCGTGAGTCTGTTCACCGACTGGCGGGAGCCGGGGTTCAGGCAGGTGTGGCTGAAGCGGCGCGGTGACCAGCCCTTGGCCGAGTTCGCGTGGGCGGCGCCCGCCACCGAGAAGCTGCACCCCGTGCCGGGGATGCCGGCGGTCAACTGCACGGAGCAGTTCGGGGTGCCCGGGCCCTGGCACGAGCGGCTGCCGCACTTCCGGGCCGAGTTCGTGCCCAGCAGCGGGGCGGAGCTGCAGTCGGAGTACCTGCTGCCGCGGCCGTACGCCCTGGACGCGCTGCGGGCGCTGGACGCGGTCCGGGCGACGATCGCGCCCGTGCTGCAGATCTGCGAGTTGAGAACGGTCGCGGCGGACGCGCAGTGGCTGAGCCCGGCGTACGGGCGGGACACCGTCGCGCTGCATTTCACCTGGGTGGAGGACACCGAGGCGGTGCTGCCGGTGGTGGGCCGGGTGGAGGAGGCGCTGGACGGCTTCGAGGCGCGGCCGCACTGGGGGAAGGTGTTCACCGTGCCGGCGGCGGTGCTGCGGGAGCGGTATCCGCGGCTGGACGACTTCCGGGCCCTGACGCGGGAGCTGGATCCGGCGGGGAAGTTCACCAACGCCTTCGTGCGGGACGTGCTGGAGGGCTGACAGCCCTGAGGCGCGACCGGGCGAGAGACTTCCTAAAACCCCTTTCCTAACCCCTTGTCGAAAGTCATCGGCAGGCCATAGCCTTGCGCCGCGCCGGTGCCGACCGCCCCGGCCTGCCCGAGGCCAGAAGGGACAGGGGACGACCGGTGAAGCGCACCTCACGTGACATCCGCACCGCGAACCGCTACGAGGTGCTGCGCCAGATCATCGCCCGGTCTCCCACCTCCCGGCAGGAACTCGCGGCCGCCACCGGACTCAGTCTCGCCACGGTCGCCACGCTCGTCGGCGAGCTGCTCGACCTGCGGATGATCACGGAAGTCGGTTTCGAGGACTCGGCCGGCGGGCGCCCCCGGGGGCTGGTGGCCGTCAACGCGTCGGGGGCCGCGTTGATCGGCGTCGACATCGCGGAGACGTACGTCCATGTCGAGCTGTTCGACCTGGCGCTGAACGTGCTGGCCCGTGCCGACGAGGACATGCGCCCCGGTGAGAGCCTGCCGGAGCAGGTCGTCAGCCATGTCGCCGCCGCCGTCGGCTCGGTCGTCGCGCAGGCCGGCATCGAGGGCGCGCGGGTGCTGGGCGTCGGGGTGAGCGTGCCGGGGCAGGTGGACCGGGACACCGGTGTCTCGGAGTACGCGCCCAACTGGGACTGGCACGACGTGCCCTTGCTGGCCCTGCTGTCCGAGGTCATCGCCTACCCCCTCTATCTGGACAATCCGCTGCGCGCCGGCGCCGTCGCCGAGATGTGGTTCGGCGCCGCGCGCGGGCGCGGGGACACGGTGGTGGTCAACCTCGGCACCGGTGTCGGCGCGGGGCTCGCGCTGCACGGCGGGCTGTACCGGGGCGTGAGCAACAGCGCCGGGGAGTGGGGTCACACCACGCTCGTCCTGGACGGACGGCTGTGCCGCTGCGGCAACCACGGCTGTGTGGAGGCGTACGTCGGAGCGCCCGGGATCATGCTGAACCTGCGGGAGCTCAGCCCGCGAAGTCCGATGCTGCATCCCGAGGACCAGACCGCCACCATCGACGCCCTGGCCCGCGGTGTGGAGGCGAACGACCCCGTGGCCCTCAAGGTCGTACGGGAGACGGCCCGTTACATCGGCGCGGGCATCGCCAACCTGGTCAACGTCCTCAACCCCGAAGTCGTCGTGCTCAGCAGCTGGGTCGCCCGCAGGCTGGGCGAACCGCTGCTGCACGAAGTGCGCGAGGCCGTCGGACGGCACGCGCTCAGGCGGCCGTTCGCCGCCACCGAGATCGTCCTCTCCCCGATCCCCACCGACCCGGCCTGTCTGGGCGCGGCGACGTTCGCGCTTGAGGGAGCGCTGCAGTCGGTCGGGCAGCGGGGAGCGTCGGCGAAACGCACCACCCCCGCACGGAGCCGTACCGCACCACCTTCATGACGACGGAAGGGATGCACGTGTCTCACCCCCACCGCAGCACTCACCCCCACCGCAGTAGATCGGTCCTTCTGACGGCCGCGGCAGCGCTCGCCGTCTCGGGACCCCTGATATCCGTACCGCCCGCCTCGGCCGCCACCCCCACGGCGGCCGAGGTCTCGGACCTCGGCGACCGAGGACTGGGCGAAGGTGGCCAAGCCGTCGGTGAGCGCGGGGACGGCCACGACGACCCTCGCCGCCCGCTCCGTCACGACGTACGTCTTCGACCAGAAGGGCCACGGGAGTTCGGCGGTCACCGGCGCCTGGCAGGGCAAGCAGTCCGGCAAGTGTCTGACCGCGGACGCCTCCGGGGCCGCGATCAGCAGCTGCACCGGCGGCGGCGAGCAGTCGTGGTCGTACGACGGCCAGGGCGGCCTGAAGGGCGTGAACGGGTATCTGACGGCCGGGAGTTCGGGCCTGACCACGACCGCGGACTTCACCGGTGACACCGCACAGCGCTGGCTGATCAACGCCAACGGGCAGATCCTCAGCGAGGCGTCCGGCAAGTGCCTGGACGTCAGCGGACAGGCGACCGCCGACGGCAGCCAGGTGATCCTGTACAGCTGCAACGGCGGGAGCAACGAGGTCTGGACCAGGCAGTGACGCCGGTCAGGCCATGAGAGCCCGCCGAAATTCCGCGGGAAACCCGTAGTCCGAGGGCCGCCGACACCCTGCCCCGGCGGCCCTCAATCCCGCTACGAGACCGGTCTGTTCGGCATCCCGAACCGGATACAACGCTTCGAGCAGACTTCGTCCAACCCCTTGCCGAAGGCTTAGTCGAAGGTTAACGTCCCGCACCGCAGAGCAATTCACGCCACGTGGCGCACAGCCGTAAACGCGCTGAAGCCGTGGAGCCGCAGCCGCAATCGAGACAAGGACGTCAGCATGTCGGCAATGAGCAACAGCAACTTCTCCCGCCGGTCACTCCTCCGGGCCACCGCGGGCATGGCCGCCGCGGGCACCCTGGCAGCGTGCGGCAGCAACAACGGGCGGGGCGGGAGCGGCGGGGGTTCGGGCACCCAGCTCACCCAGTACTTCCACGCCTACGGCGAGGCCGGTACGGAGCAGGCCCTCAAGCGGTACGCGGCGGCCTACAAGAAGGCCAACGTCAACACCAACTGGATCACGGGCAACAACTTCGAGTCCGCGCTCTTCGCGGCGCTGCTCACCTCGAAGGCGCCCGACGTCTTCGAGTTCCACCCGCAGCTGCAGCTCGTCAAGAGCGGCCAGGTGGCGGACCTGACCGACCTCATCGACCCGGTCAAGAGCGACTTCAACCCGAACGACATCAAGTCCCACACGGTCGACGGGAAGATCTACGGGATACGGATGATCGACGACCCGCAGTTCTTCTACTACCGCAAGTCGATGCTGGAGAAGGCGAAGGTCGGCGTCCCGACCACGCTCGACGAACTGATCGAGGCCGCCGCGAAGCTCACCACCAACAAGGTCAAGGGCATCTTCCTCGGCAACGACTTCAGCGCGATCCAGAACAACATCATCTGGTCCGCCGGCGCCGACACCATCAGCGAGAAGAACGAGATCGCCTACCACACGGACGGCGTCGTCGAGGGCCTCAAGAAGCTGCGCACGCTGTTCGCCAGCGGCAACGTGCTCCTCGACGCCCCGACCGACTTCTGGGACCCGTCCGCGCTCAACCAGGGTCTGTGCGCCATCCAGTGGGGCGGCATGTGGTCCATGCCGGCCATGCAGCAGGCGCTCGGCGACGACCTCGGCATCTTCCCGTTCCCGAAGATCGGCAGCGCCGGCAAGCAGTCCGTCTACAACGGCGGCTGGTCGATCTTCGTCAACGCCAAGGGCAAGAACGTCGACGCGGCCAAGGAGTACGTGAAGTGGCTGTGGCTCGACCAGACGCAGTACCAGGAGGACTGGGCCACCTCGTACGGCTTCCACATCCCGCCGCGCACCTCGATCGCCAACAAGGCCACCAAGCTCAAGTCGGGTCTGCCGGCCGAGGGCGTGAAGCTCTTCACCGACTACGGCCACTTCGACAACATCGCCTACGACCAGACCATGCAGAACGCGTTCTCCGAGGTGATCGCGTCCTCCGTCCGTAAGAACGGGGACCCGGAGAAGGCGCTCGACACCTGCGACAAGAAGGTCGGCGTCGAGCTCAAGAAGCTGTTCGGATAGGCCGCCGGGAAGACCACGACATGTCGACCACCACCACACGCGGGGTCGCCCAGCCCGCCCCGGCCAAGGCCTCCCAGGCCCGGCCGCGGCGGGGCCTGCGGGGCAACGCCACCTTCAACTTCTGGCTCTTCACCGGGCCCTTCCTGATCGGCCTGGCGATCTTCGTCTTCGTGCCGATCGTCTGGAGCATCTGGCTCAGCTTCTTCGACGCCCGCTACACCGTCACGCCGAGCCATTTCATCGGTTTCGACAACTACAAGCAGATCCTGACCAACAGCGAGTTCCCCGACTCACTGGTGACGTTCACCGTGTTCGCCGCGTTCATCGTGCCGACCACCTGGGCACTGTCGCTGGGCCTCGCGCTGCTGGTCAACCGGCTCAGGTTCATGCGGGCGTTCTTCCGCTCGGTGTTCTTCCTGCCGACCGCCGTCTCCTATGTGGCCGCCGCGCTGATCTGGAAGATGTCCATCTTCAGCGGCGTCCGCTTCGGCCTCGCGAACACGGTCATCGGCTGGTTCGGCGCCGACACCGTCGCCTGGGTGTCCAACCCCACGCCGCCCTGGTACTGGCTGGTCATCGTGACGCTGCGCCTGTGGATCCAGTCCGGTTTCTACATGATCCTCTTCCTGGCGGCGCTGCAGAACATCCCGACCGAGCTGTACGAGGCAGCCGCCATCGACGGTGCGAAGAAGGGCTGGCAGACCTTCCGGTACATCACGCTGCCCCAGCTGCGCGCCACCTCGACCGCGGTGGTCCTGCTGCTGCTCATCGCCGCCTACCAGGCGTTCGACGAGTTCTTCAACCTCATCGGGCAGAAGGCGACCTGGGCCCAGACCCCGCTCATGGTGCTCTACAAGTCGGCCCTCGGCACCAGTCAGGACTACGGCGCCGGCAGCGCGGGCGCGGTCGTCCTGTCTGTGCTCATCTGCCTGGTCACCCTGGTCCAGGGCAAGTTCATGGGCTTCGGAAGGGGGGATGAGTCCAAGTGACCACCACCGCACCGCAGATCGGCAAGCAGCGCAAGAAGGGCCGGGGCGTCCTCGGCAACACGGGGCTGTACATCGCCGTCGGCGTCGCCGCACTGCTCTTCCTGATCCCGTTCTACCTGATCGTCCGCAACGCCCTCTCCACGGACCTGGAGATCACGGGCGAGAACTGGAAGGTGCTGCCCTCCTTCCAGTGGGGCAACATCTCCGAGCTGTTCGACGACCCCACGGTCGACTTCGGCCGCTCCATGATCAACTCGCTGCTGGTCGCCGTCCTGACCACCTTCGGCACCCTCCTGGTCTGCTCGCTGGCCGGCTACGGCCTGGCCCGCATCCCCTACAAGCACGCCAACAAGGTCTTCTACGCCGTCCTGGCGACCCTGATGGTCCCCACGGCCGTCACCTTCGTGCCCAGCTTCGTGCTGGTCTCCTCCCTCGGATGGGTGGACACCTACCGCGGTCTGATCATCCCGGGCCTGTTCAGCGGTTTCACGTGTTTCCTCTTCAGGCAGTACTTCCTGGGATTCCCCAAGGAACTGGAGGAGGCGGCACGCGTGGACGGACTCGGCTACTGGGGCGCGTACTGGCGGATCGTCGTACCCAACTCGCTGAACTTCTTCGCGGCGATCGCCACGATCACCTTCATCAGCGCCTGGAACTCCTTCCTGTGGCCGCTGGTCATCGGCCAGGACCCGAGCTCCTGGACCGTCCAGATCGCGCTGTCGACCTTCATGACCAACCAGACCGTCAACTTCCATCTGATCTTCATGGCCACCGCCATCTCCATCCTGCCCCTGATATTCGTCTTCCTCTTCCTGCAGCGCTGGCTGGTGCAGGGAATCGCGCAGACCGGTATCAAGGGCTGACACCCGTACCTTTCGAGACCTGGAGACCGATGACTTCCCGCACAACCACGGCTGTCGATTACGTCGAGGACGTATCCCCGGGCAGCGGCGCCCTTCCGCCCCGCGCCTGGTACGCGTCCTCGGACGCGAAGTCGCTTTCCCTGAACGGAAGTTGGCGACTGCGTGTGTCGCCGACCGCGGACGCCGAGGACGACTCGTTCGCCGAGGAGGGGTACGACGCCGGGGGCTGGCCCGAGGTCACGGTCCCCGGCCACTGGGTCCTTCAGGGCGACGGCGCCTTCGGCCTGCCCATCTACACCAACCATCTCTACCCGTTCCCGGTGGACCCGCCGCACGTACCGACGGAGAACCCGACCGGCGACCACCTGCGCGTCTTCGACCTGCCCGAGGACTGGCCGGACCTCGCCGAGGGGGGCGCGGTCATCCGTTTCGACGGCGTGGAGTCCTGCGCCCGGGTCTGGCTCAACGGCACGGACATCGGCGAGTTCAAGGGCTCCCGGCTGCCCCATGAGTTCGCGGTCGGCCATCTGCTCAAGCCGAGCGGAAACGTGCTCGCCGTGCGGGTGCACCAGTGGTCCGCCGGGTCGTACCTGGAGGACCAGGACCAGTGGTGGCTGCCCGGCATCTTCCGTGATGTGACGCTGCTGCACCGCCCGGCGGGCAGCGTCCTGGACTTCTTCGTGCACGCTTCCTACGACCACCGCACGGGCGAGGGCACCCTGCGCGTCGACTCCGACGTCGACGGTCGGGTGTCGGTGCCCGCCCTGGACATCGATGTCGCCACGGGGGAAACGGTCACGGTACCGGTCCAGCCGTGGTCGGCCGAGGTGCCGAAGCTGTACGACGGCGAGCTGGTCACCGAGGGTGGGCGGGTGCCGCTGCGCATCGGTTTCCGTACGGTGGAGCTGGCCGACGGCCTGATCAAGGTGAACGGCAGGGCGGTGCTCTTCAAGGGCGTCAACCGCCATGAGTGGCACCCGGAGAAGGGCCGCGCGCTGGACCTCGCGACCATGCGCGAGGACGTGCTGCTGATGAAGCGGCACAACCTCAACGCGGTGCGCACCTCGCACTACCCGCCGCACCCCGCCTTCCTGGACCTGTGCGACGAGTACGGCCTGTGGGTCATCGACGAGTGCGACCTGGAGACCCACGGCTTCACCGAGCAGGCCTGGCGCGACAACCCCGTCGACGACGACCGCTGGACCCCGGCCCTCCTCGACCGCGCCGCGCGCATGGTCGAGCGCGACAAGAACCACCCGTCGGTGGTCATCTGGTCGCTGGGCAACGAGGCCGGCACCGGCCGCGGACTGACCGCGATGGCCGAGTGGATCCACGGCCGCGACGCCTCGCGCCTCGTCCACTACGAGGGCGACTGGAACAGCCGTGACACGGACATGTACTCGCGGATGTACGCCTCCCACGGCGAGGTCGAGCAGATCGGCAAGGAGCTGGACGGCGGCACCCACAAGCGCCGTGAACTGCCCTTCATCCTCTGCGAGTACGGGCACGCCATGGGCAACGGCCCGGGCGGCATCGCCGACTACCAGGAGCTGTTCGAGAAGTACGAGCGGCTGCAGGGCGGCTTCATCTGGGAGTGGATCGACCACGGCGTCACCCACCCCGAACTGGGCTACGCCTACGGCGGCGACTTCGGCGAGGAGCTGCACGACGCCAACTTCGTCTGCGACGGCCTGATCTTCCCCCACCGGCAACCCTCGCCGGGCCTGCTGGAGTTCAAGAAGGTCATCGAGCCCGTCTCCGTCGAGGGCGCCGACGGCACGGTTCGCGTCACGAACAAGCAGGACTTCGCCGACCTGTCCGCGTTCGCCTTCGAGTGGTCCTACCAAGTGGACGGCGAGAGCGTCGAGTCGGGCTCGCTGTCCGTGCCCGCGCTCGCGCCGGGCGAGTCCGCGGACGTCAAGCTGCCCGAACCGCCCGCCGCGCACGCCGGCGGCGAGACGCAGTGGACGGTACGGGCCCTGCTGGCCGCCGACACCCTCTGGGGGCCGAAGGGCCACGAGGTGGCGTGGGGCCAAGTCCAGGTCATCGCACGGACCTTGCCCTCCGTCGCCGCGACCGACGGGCCGGTGGCCGCCGACGGTGCGATCACGCTCGGCCCCGCCTCCTTCGACGCCCGCACCGGCGCGCTGAGGACCATCGGTGGCGTGGAGGTGCGCGGGCTGCGCCTGGACGTGTGGCGGGCGACCACCGACAACGACGAGGGCGCCGAGTGGCTGACCGGCATCCGCTCCGCCGAGCTGTGGCGCAAGTACGGTCTGCACCGCATGCGGCACCGCCTGGCCTCGGTCGACCTCGACGACGACGCGCTGACGGTGCGCACCCGAGTCGCCCCGGCCGCCTGGGAGTTCGGGCTCGCCACGGTGTACCGCTGGACCTCGGACGGCGGCCGGCTCAAGCTGACCGTCTCCGTGGCACCGGAGGGTGAGTGGCCGGTGCCGCTGCCCCGCCTGGGCGTACGGTTCGGGCTCGCCCAGGCCGACACCGTGAAGTGGTACGGCGGCGGCCCCGGCGAGGGCTACCCGGACACCAAGGCCGCCTCCCGGGTGGGGCGTTGGGAGTCCACGGTCGACGATCTGCAGACCCCGTACCTGCGTCCGCAGGAGAACGGCGCCCGCGCCGACGTCCGCCTGGCGGAGCTCGGCGGGCTGCGCGTCGAGGGCGACCCGGAGTTCTTCCTCACCGCCCGCCGCTGGACCACCGAGCAGCTGGACGCGGCCACCCACCTCACCGACCTCACCCCCGGCGAGACGGTGTGGGTCAACCTCGACCACGCCATCCACGGCATCGGCACCGGGTCCTGCGGCCCGGGCGTGCTCCCTCAGTACCAACTGCACGCCACACCGGCGGAGTTCTCCTTCGTCTTCTCGGAGATCAGTTGACGGACACGGACATGAAGTCCCCCGCGGCCGGTCGGCTCTTCAGTCGGCCGGCCGCGGTCGCGTCCTGCTTCGGCTTCGTCCTCATCGGCATGCTGCAGGCCCTGTACGGCCCCGCCGTGCCGGGCCTGCGTGCGCAGTTCGGCCTGTCGCCGTCCGGTGCCGGGCTCGGTCTGAGCCTGCACTTCTCGGGCGGCGTCGCCGGTGTCCTCGCCTTCAACGCGATCCACTCACGGATCAGCAACAGGGCACTCTTGGCGGCGAGTTACGGCCTGATGGCACTCGGCGGCGCGGGCTTCGCGCTCGCCCCGGACTGGCCCCTCGCGCTCGCCGCCGCCTTCCTGGGCGGCCTCGGTTTCGGCGGCCTCGACTACGGCCTCAACCAGCTGTTCGCGGTCGGCTTCGGCGACCGCTCCACCGCCATGCTCAACGTCCTCAACGCCCACTTCGGCATCGGGGCGGTGCTCGGCCCGGCGGTGGTGGCATGGCTGGGTCCGGACGCGTACGCGTACGCCTTCGGGGCGTGTGCGGTGCTGGCCGCGGTGCTGGTCCCGCTGGGCTCAAGTGGCGTACGTACAGGCGCTGTTGAACGGTCCGACCAGCGGACCGCATCGCTGGGCGGCCTTCCTCGCGTCCTGGTCGGCTTCCTCGCGCTCTACATCCTCAACGTCGGCGTGGAGGCCGGTGTGGGCGGCTGGGAACCCACGCACCTGGAGACCGTCGGCTACAGCGCGACCGTGGCCGCCTCGGCGACCTCGGTGTACTGGCTGATGATGACGGCGGGCCGTTTCCTCGTCGCACCGGCCACCCTGAGGTACTCCCCCGAGCGCATCCTCACGATCTGCGCGGCCGGCATGACCGTGTGCCTGCTGCCGGCACGTGTAAAAGGAGTGGCGCCGGTGGCCTACGCCGGTGTTGGGTTGTTCATCGCGCCGGTCTTTCCGACCGGACTGCCCTGGCTGAACAGGGCGCTCCCCCAGGCGAGACGTGCCGGTGCCTGGGTCATCGCCGCGTCGATGATCGGTGGAGTGGCGGCTCCCCCGCTGCTGGGGGTGGGCATCGAGGCCTCGGGCATCCACGCGGTCCCCTGGCTGCTGACCGCTCTCTCCGCCGCCTCGCTCGCGGCGACGGTCTGGTTGATCCGACTCACCCGGAGGTTCGTCGATTGATCGGCAGCATCGAGGTGCGCGGCCTGTCCCGCACCTTCACCACCACGGTTCGCCGCCCCGGCTTCACGGGCGCGGTCAGATCCCTGATCAATCCGGAGCGGGTCGTCAAGCACGCCGTTTCCGACATCGGTTTCGACGTGGCCCCGGGTGAACTCCTCGCCCTGCTCGGGCCGAACGGCGCCGGCAAGTCCACCACCATCAAGATGCTCACCGGCATCCTCACGCCCACCTCCGGCGAGGCCCGGGTGGCGGGTGTGGTGCCGTACGAGGACCGGGAGCGCAACGCCCGTAACATCGGCGCGGTGTTCGGGCAGCGCACCCAGCTGTGGTGGGACCTGCCGGTCAAGGAGTCGTTCGCGATCCTGCGGGACATCTACGAGGTGCCGAAGGCCGAACACGCCGCCCGGCTGCGGGAGTTCGACGAGATCCTCGAACTGTCCGCGTTCTGGGACACCCGGGTCCGCCATCTCTCCCTCGGCCAGCGCGTGCGCTGCGACCTGGCGGCCGCGCTGCTGCACGACCCGATGGTCGTCTTCCTCGACGAGCCGACCATCGGCATGGACGTGGTGGTCAAGGAACAGGTGCGGGAGTTCCTCCGGCACCAGGTCGAACAGCGCGGCCGTACGGTCCTGTTGACCACGCACGACATGACGGAGGTGGAGCGGCTCGCCGAGCGGGTCGTGCTCATCAACCACGGGCGGCTGGTGCTCGACGGCACGCTCGACGAGATCCGCCGCAAGTACGGCTCGACCTGGCAGGTGCGGGCCACCCTCGCCGACGCGCACACCGACGTCGTACCGCCGCCGGGCATCGCGGTGCTGCGACAGGACGGCCCGCAGGTGGTGTTCGGGCCGGACGGCGCCGACGCGCCCACGGTCCACCAGGCGCTCAAGGCGGTCATCGAACGGTACGAGGTGACGGGCGTCGCCATCGACGAGGCGGACCTGGAGGACGTGATGCGGGCCGCGTACGTCCACGCGGGGCCGGCCGGGGAAGAGGCCTGAGGTGGCCGTCCTGCACGCGTGGCGCGCCGCCCGTGTCACCCCGCTCGGTGAGCTCCACGCCCCGCCGCGGATGACGGCCGTCCTGATCCGGCTGGTCGTCCAGGTGGTGCTGGTCGCGTCGCTGTGGAGCGGTCTGTACGCGCATTCCGGCCCCACCGCCGGACTGAGCCGCGAGCAGGCGGTCACCTACGCGGTGCTGGCCGTACTGGCTTCCCGGCTGCGGGAGTTGGACCAGTACGCGGGCCGGGACAGCGTGCTGCAGCACATGCACTTCGGCACCATCGTCTACTGGTACCTGCGTCCCCTGCCGCCCGCCCGCTACCACGCGCTGCGCGCGCTCGGCGAGCAGGTCTACGGGGCCGCCTGGGCGCTGTCGGGATACGCGGTGTGTCTGGCCGTGGGGGTGGTGGAGCCGCCCGGGTCGGCGGCCGTGGCCGGGGTGTTCGTGCTCAGCCTGCTGCTCGGTCAGCTGATCCTCTACTTCATCATGCTGCTCATCGACCAGTGGTGTTTCTGGATGCTGCGCAACACCTCCGCCGTGCTGATCCTGATCTTCGTGCAGAATCTGCTGTCCGGTGTCTACGCGCCGCTGTGGTTCTTCCCCGACTGGTTCCGCGCGATGAGCGCCTTCCTGCCCTTCCAGGCGACGCTCAGTGTGCCGCTGTCGCTGTACATCGGCCGGATCCGACCGGCCGACGCGGGCGAGCAGCTGGCGATCCAGGCGGGCTGGGTCGTGGTGCTCTTCCTCTTCACCCGGTTCCTGTGGCGGCGGGCCGCCCACCGTGTCGTCTCCCAGGGAGGCTGAGGCCTGTGAACGCCGTCCGTATCGCCTGGCGCATCACGCGTCTCAACATCCGTGCCCAGATGGAGTACCGGGTCGAGTTCCTGCTGAACATCGCGATCGGCGCGATCTGGCAGGTGTCGGTGATCGTGTTCGCCACCGTGCTGCTGGCCCGGTTCACCGGGATGGGCGGCTGGGACAGCTCCGACGTGCTGCTGATCCCGGCGACGCGCATGCTGGCGCACGGGCTGTTCGTGCTGTTCCTGGGCCGGCTGCACGGGGTGGGCCGGTTCATCCAGGAAGGCGTGATCGACATCTATCTGGTGCGACCCCTGCCGGTCCACCGCCAGGTGCAGCTGCAGTACTTCCCCACCAACGCGATCGGCGACCTGACCGTCGCCGTCGGACTCATGGCCGGTGCCCTGACCCACAGTCGGCTCGACTGGACGTCGGGGCGGATCACGTATCTCATCGCCTGTCTGATCGGCGGGATGCTCCTGGAGGCGGCCCTGTTCACGGTGGTGGCCTGCGCCTCCCTACGGTTCCCGGCCGCCGACTACTGGGGCCGCTGGCTGGAGGAGCTGCTCGGCACCTTCGGCAGCTATCCGCTGAACGTGCTGCCCAGGGCGGTGAGCGGGCTGCTCACCTTCGGTCTGCCGCTCGCCTTCGTCGCGTACTTCCCGGCCGCGGTACTGACGGGCCACGGGCACGACACCGGCGTACCGTACTGGCTGGCCGCGGCGTCACCGCTGCTCGGGGTGGTCGCGTACCTGGCCGCGCGGCTCCTGTGGCGCTGGAGTCTGAACCACTACACGGGTGTGAACGGCTGACGGCCGGGGCGGCGCCGGTCCTGGTGGGATCGGCGCCGCCCCGGGCGGCCCGGAGGCAGCGGTGGCCCTAGGGGCAGCTGATCCGGGTGTCCCCGGTGTCGGTCGTGCAGGTGTCGGTGCCGGGGCCGCCGTTGGCGGTGTCGTTGCCGGAGACGTTGTCGACGGTGTTCAGCCGGTCGTTCCCGTAGTTGCCGATGAGGGTGTCGTTCCCGGGACCGCCGTCGAGGGTGTCGTCGTTGGCGCCGCCGTCGACGCGGTCGTTCCCGTAGTTGCCGTAGACGGTGTCGTTGCCGGAGTTCGCGCCGATGGTGTCGTCACCGCCGAGGCCGCAGATCACGTCGACACCGGTGCCCCCGGCGATGGTGTCGTTGCCGCTGGTGCCGATCCGGGTGCAGCCGCGGGCGTTGTTGACGGTGGTCGTCGCCGTGGCGGTGTTGTTCGCGGTGTTCGGGTCGGTCTGGGTGCCGGTGACCGAGGCCCGCTCGGAGAGGGTTCCGGTGGCCCTGGGCTCGGCGACGACGGTCACCGTCGCGTGCGCGCCGGGGCCGAGGGTGCCGAGGGCGCAGGTCACGGCGGTCGTGCAGGTGCCCTGCGAGGCCGTGGCCGAGACGACGGACCCGGCCGGGCCGGTGAAGGTGTCGGTGAGGGAGACGCCGGTGGCCGTGGTGGTGGTGCTGTTGTTGGTGACCGTGAGGGTGTACGTGGCCCGGTCGCCGATGCTGACGGTGCCCGTCCCGGTCTTGGTGACCGACAGGTCGACGCCGGCCGGCGGAGGCGGCGGAGTGCCGGTGCCGCCCAGGTAGCGGGCGAGGGCGCGGTCGCCTTCGCTGTCGTCGCCGAAGGCGAGGATCTTGGCGTCCGACTGCAGGGCGAGGCTGTTCACGATGTCGCCGGTCCCGAAGTCGGTCGTGGTCCGGCCGTTCGTTCCGAAACCGGTGTCCAGGGTGCCGTCCGCGTTGAAACGGGCGAGCGCGAAGTCGCCGCCGGCGGTGCCGCCCGCGACGATCCGGTCGTCCGGCTGGAGCATGAGGTCCTGTACCGCGGAGCCGGTGCCGAAGCTCGTGGTGACCACCCCGCCCGTGCCGAAACCGCTGTCGAGAGAGCCGTCGACGTTGTAACGGACCAGCGTGAAGTTGCTCCCGGTCGATCCGGAGACGACGATCTTCCCGCTGGACTGCACCACCGTGGTCTCGCCGAAGTTGTATCCGCCCAGGTCCGTGGTGACCCGGCCGTCCCCGCTGAAGGTGGTGTCGATGCTGCCGTCGGCGTTGTAGCGGGCCGCGGCGAAGTCGAAGGAGGTCGCGCCCGCGTAGCCGGCCATCACGATCCTCCCGTCGGGCTGGAGCGCCATGTCGTTCCCGGTGGCGCCGCCCACGTCCTGGAACGAGGTGGTCACCTGGCCGTCACCGCCGCCGAAGGAACCGTCCGGGGTGCCGTCGGACAGATAGCGGACGAGCGCGAACTCACCGCCGGCCGTGCCGCCGCCCAGGATCTTCCCGTCCGGCTGCACCGTGACGGCCGCCGCGTCCTCGGCACCGCCGGCCAGCCCGGGGACGGCCCAGCCGGTGCCGGCACCGCCGAAACCGGTGTCGAGCGTGCCGTCCGTGTTGTAGCGGGCCACCGTGAACCAGCAGCAGCCCGCGTTCTCGTCCGCCGTCTTCTGGGTGCGTCCGACCACGACGATCTTCCCGTCGGGCTGGATCGCGACCCCCTCGGCCACGTCGTCGCCGCCCTCGAAGTCGGTCAGCACCTCTCCGCCGCTGCCGAAGGAGGTGTCGACGCTGCCGTCGGGGTTGTGCCGCATCACGGAGAACTCGTCGTCCAGGTTCACGGGGTCCTGTCGGGTGCCGACCGTGACGATCCTGCCGTCGGCCTGGACCGCGAGGTCCTGACCGTCGGCGGGCGTGTCACGGGTGACACGGACCTTTCCGCCGGTACCGAACGAGGGGTCGAGTTCACCGGGCACGGCGAGGGCGCTGCCGGGCAGCGCGACGACGAGCACGAGCGCCGCGGCGGCGGCTCGCAGGAGTCCCCGTGGGGATACAAGGTTGGGCATGCGCCCAGCTTCCGTACGCCCGTACGACACCGGTCGGCGGCTGGCCATGGAATGGGCCCACTGGACCGCACCTTTCCACCCGCCGGGGTGACCGCACCGACAATCGGCATACGTGCGCCGTCCGGTGCCCTCCTGACTCGAACTGCCGCGCCCGGCAGTCGAGTTGGCGTATCCAGTACGGCGAATCGCACACATTTCCCGCCGAGCACTCCTGGCCCTACCATCAGCCAGCAGTACCTGGCCGACCCGAGCCGGTCGAACGGCGACGTCCATCCCCTGTGGACGTACGCCCATGTGCCGCACGGCTACGACGGTGACGCGACCGAGGCCGTCGTGGGGCAGATCGAGCACTTCGCGCCGGGTTTCCGGGAGCAGGTCCTCGACAAGGCGATCCGCTCGCCCGCGGGTTACGCGGAGTACAACCCGAACTTCGTCGGCGGGGACATCGTCACCGGCGCGAATCACCGTGCTCCAGCTCATGGGCCGCCCACGGCTCGCCCTCGACCCGTACAGCACCGGCGTACCGGGGGTGTTCCTGTGTTCGGCGGCGACGCCCCCGGGGGCCGGGGCACACGGGATGTGCGG
>Ga0182007_10001006_pt1 | contig 15460 bp, 11 predicted proteins | sample Sormic07211113_1_FD_123023 | JGI IMG/M metagenome (GOLD analysis project Ga0182007, IMG submission 123023) | Rhizosphere microbial communities from Sorghum bicolor, Mead, Nebraska, USA - 072115-113_1 MetaG | ecosystem: Host-associated > Plants > Roots > Rhizosphere | place: USA: Nebraska... | reverse complement strand
TCGACAACCGACAATTTAAAAGTCAGCGTGTAATCGCGCTGACTGCGTTTTGCGCCCGTATCCATTGCACCCTCCTGATCAGAAGCCAGAAGGTGTAAACCTTATTCAGGACGAGACACCAGAAACAACAAAGCCCCTGCATTTCTGCAGGGGCTTTGTTTTGTATGGTGCGGCACCAGGAGTCGAATATGCAGCTATCTTATTGATAGTGATGTGATTTATTTATGCTAAATAAGCAGTCTACCTCTAAAGCTACCTTTATCATCTGGAAAAGGATTAGTTGGAAAGTATCGAGACATTTGTACGTCTATCTCCAGATCGAGTGAGCGTCGGAGGTGATTGCAGTCACCAAGATGTGCCAGGTGAATCCAGTAAAAACTAGGAGCCTTTAACCAATCCGTAAGGAGCTCTCAAGCAATTTCGTATCTGTCCACAGCTTTACAAGCTATCGATCTTCATGAAATTGGCTTAATGACGCCTTGCCTTGAATCTTATTTTGAAAATGTTCAGACATTATTTCTGAAAAAATATTGATTACCCGATCTATGTCGTAGTCTGCGGAATGCTCCAGCAAAACAGCGTCGTGCATTGGCAGTTTTAGTTTTACTTCAGATATTGAACTCAAGCATAGTAATGCTTTCTTGAATATTAACGAGGCAGTCCCTTGCACAACTTGGCTGATAGCAGATCTTTTTTCCTTGCTTGTTAGTTCTACTTTTCGATCACGGTGCATATAATTACCAAGCGCAGTGCCAATTCTTCCCGTACGGTGAAACTCTTCTTGAACTAAGACTTTCCAAGCTTCGAATGTTTTGAATTGTTCAAAGAATTTTTTAGCGTTTTGGCGATCTGCACCAAAACCCTGCGCTGCAGCAAGGATGTGCTGCCGCTTCATTCCATAGGCATAAGAAAGAAATAGCCTCTTGGCTTGTTTTCTCTTGCTCTTGTCGTCAAATATTTCTTCTGCAGCAATTTCATAGACATCGCTACTGTTATATAACTCTAAGAGTTTCTCATCGCCGGAGAGTGCGGCCATTACGCCTGCTTCAAATTGGTCGTAGTCTATGTAGGACAACCGCTTGTTGGTATCTGGAATTAAAATGTCTCGATGGTGTTTTGCCAAATTTTGTAACGACGGATCTTTGAAGTAGATTCTTGAGGTGATAGATCCAAAGCTATCGACTATCGGATAAATTCGACTTTGGCTCAAGGGAATGGCTGCTAATACTCTACGTGAATTTTGAATCTTTCTTAAGCGAATTAAGTCCTCTGCAAAATTTGATTGCATAGGGACAAAATTTAAAATGTAATCCACGTCTATACCGGTAAAGTCAAAGCCTTTGGGCTCTAGGTATTCGATAACGGCTTGGTCGGAGGGAACCTCTAGAGGCATATCGTAGTCGGAAGAAAAACTCTTCAATGCCATATAGAATTCGAATTCTATTTTGTTCTTATGATATCTAAGTTTTTCTTCAGAAATAGAGATACCTTCTGATGTTGATCTTATTAGATAGTCGTTTACGGGACGTTCGATTACGATGAATCTCTCCCATTCACCGGCAGTAATTGCATCGCTTTTTACAACTTCTGAGCATTTTAATAGGGCTTCGCCAATTGACGACAGAATTGCTTCATCTAAAGGTATCTTACGGTTAAAAATCTCTTTATATCTTGCAATAATTTCTTCGGAAACAAATGAGGATAGGAGTTGGGATATGTCTTTCTTGTCTCTTGATTCTCTTTCTTTTTTCTTTCCTGAAGTGAGGATTCGAAGTTCTTCAATGTCTGTGATGTTGGATGGTAGTTTGTTTGTCGCCCGATAGAGAGATGGGGCAATTAACCATAAGTCATGGCAGACAAGCTCATGCTTTTGATCTACTAAATCAGATATGGTGACTTCACCTAAAGTGCCATCTGACCATAAGAAGATTCTGTCTTGCCCTTGGTCTGTATAGTCAGCTATAAAAAGTAAGGCTTTTTTTGATTCAGTCATATGGTGTGATCTCATCATAAAGATCAAGCATGGCTATTTTGTCTCGTTCGACCAAAGGCATACCATTAGTAAAATAAGGCTTGGCTCTGCTACCGGTCCATTTAAGTTTAGGGCCTAGCTTGGAAATTAAAGGTTTCAATTGATTTTGATCAAAGTCGCTACAGGCTAATAGAAAATTTCGCTGATGGTAATATGGCCAGGCAGACTCAAATTTGGAAATGTTATCAATTAAAATTTGTGCTTCATCAACGCACTTTAGATAAATAAATATGGCCGCTATCTCTGGTTGAAGTATGTCAGACTCTATTCTTGCAGTTGCTAGCGTTATTAAATTAGTGCTTTTATATTTGCGATTTGCTAGAAGTAACCATAGATGAAAGTTTTGCCAAGAGTGAACCGAACGCTCATGATCACTGAGATGGTTGTAAATATCATTGAGCTCTTGCTCGTTGAGGTCTAGAATCCCAAGAAGTCTGCAGTACTGATCGGTCGAAGCCGCATGGTCCTCAAGTGAGCTAATTAAGAGTGCTTTTAGGTCTGTTGCTATGGTTGCATGAATATCAAAAATGCCTGCATCGGTCAGCTTAATCAGTCGGTTTACCGCGAATCGAAACTGCCTGGACTGTGTTTGTTTTTCTTCGATGCACTCTTTCAAAATTTGAAATATATACTTTGCTGAACGCGCAATAACCCTTCTGCTTCTTGATCTCCACATGTTGTCGATTGTGAGGCTTCGATCGTCAGATGTTGGAAAAAACTCATAAACTTCATTAGCAGTCGAGTCTTGGGTTAAAATTTTTGTTTTTCCAGAATTTATATTCATCCCGACCTTTCTGAGCTGATTTATAAGCTCAGTCAACGCTTTCTTTGCGACTCTCGTGTTGGGACAAATTACTCTGATGTCGTCCACGTATCGATAATAATCGTACCCTAATCGCACCATTTCATGGTCAATATCATTCAAGACAACGTTTGCGATGAATGACGATGCGTCGCGGTTTTGAGGCAGGCCGTGACGTTCACTGTATCCCCACCGCGACAAAAGGTTGCAGAGGGTTTGCACTGCATTCCTAATTAATACTTTGTTTGGACCCGAAGTATTTATATGTTCAATTGATCGCTCAAAAGCTGTGCGGATTGTTTCAATTGTAATATTTTCATAGCAATTGATTAGATCGGTTGCTAGTAGTGATTGATTGTTGCTAAGTGCCGTTCTAGTTACCCCTTCGAAAGTTTGCCATAAATCAATACGGCTTTTGAATATGTATTTCTCTGATTTTCTATCTTTATTGAATCTGTGGCTTAGTACTCGATGAGACAAGAGTGGATCATAAAATTGTATTAGGAAGGTACAGATTGCTTGATATATAAATCTGTCATAAAAGTCAGTTTCTAGCGAGTATCTAATCCCTAGCCCTTTTTTAGGTATATTGTAAACATTCCTGAAAGAGCCGATATATTGTCCATTTCCTTCATTTAATAATTCATATAGGACTTCATGAAGGGATTGTTTGTTTGAGAGGAGATCTTTGTGTTGAAGTGTGTCAGTAAACCAGTCATCCCTCATATCTTGGTTTAAATGTTGCAGGACACTGTCGACGTCGATCGGAAATGCTAAAACGTCTTTTCCATCTTGAAATAAATCTGCTAAAACGCCACCTTTTTTTAGTAGCGGTGAAAGAATGGACCGGAGTTCTTGGAGCTTCTTTTGTTCGCTGGAGTTCAGTTTGTCTGTATTGAAGGATTCAATCAATAACTTCAGATTTTTAAGGCCATCATCCTGCTCTGCCAGATGCGGAGTTCCTGCCGCCTCGGACACGAATTGTTCACTCATGTCTCATTCCTCGATCTATCCGGGATTCGATAGTTTTTTTCTATTTATTGTTTTTCTCAAATACCCCTTCAATAGGTACTCGACTCGCAAAGCTGCTGCTGAAAGCTAGGTTATCAAAATGCTATCAGACGTACTATAGCCGTATAGTCTAAGACAGGCGCAGAAATATTTTTTTGACGAAACAGCACGCAGCTATCTATATGGTCGCTTGCCGCCCAATACCTGCATGTCCGAGCCAAGATACTCTGCAAAAGCGCCGGACTGATTTTTTAGGCGGATGTATGAGTCCCATTAATATTTCATACATCCGCATCCAATCTCATTGGAATAACTTTATGATTTGACTAATAAGCTTTATGGTTTCGATAGCTAGTATCATAAGCAATTTTATACTTTCCATTATTTGGTCTCCTTAGCTGGCTTATCTATGAGATCACCGTCTGCGCCAATCTCAATCGCACGTTGCAAGAGCAACTGATAATAGGATGCAGGTATCTGAGGCTTAAGTTTTTTCAATACTAAATATGGGTTATATATAAGGACAAAATTGTAGGGGCCATAAGCACCTTCTTTCGTATCGATAAATCCCAATTCTTGAAGGACCTTCATATGCTGCCGCCAAGTCGTCACATTCCGTTCCCCGGAATATCCTGACTCAATGGCATAAACAGATTCATTCTCAATAGTTAGCATGTTTTCATCCCACACCCTACACCATAGAGCAAAATACGTTTTTCCAGCTGCGGCAGACTTTCCGGTATGTTTTTTTGCGAGGTCGTCAATCATGTTGGTTATGAGTGAAAGCGTCCTAGGGATCGATGAGTATCCATCATTGACTGTTCGATCCCATAGAAGACTGGTATCTAGCTCTGGCCATAACTCTCCACGCATTTTCATCGCATTAAGATGGGCTTTACTTTTTCTCTTTTTTTTCTGAGTGGTATTCAAAGCAAGTAGAGCAGCAAAATTTTGGTTTAGTACACCGGCGGGGGTCTGATTTACGACAGTTGTGGGCTGGGCAGCGGCAGGTGGCGTTGGGGGTGATGGGACAGGGGTATCAGTCATGATGCAATCTCCGAGTTAGTAATCTCAGCTGAAAGCCCGGCGGTTCGGGAATCAATCGCTGGAACCAAGGTTCGACTAAAAAACGTTATTTATCAAATACTTAGAACGTGCAATCTGAACCCGATACTGCAGGTATATTCCAATCTGAGTATTGAGTAAGAATATAGAGATAGCCACTCAGATTTGAGTTGAAAATTATGCGACATCCAACTTGTTAAAAAACATGTAGTTATAGGCGTTGCAGTGCACGCTGTGCTGTGCGTGCTCACCGTGCTGTGTGTGCTCCCGGTGATCGCGGGTTGTAGGGGTTTTGTAGGCACCCGGTTCAGTGCTCTGGAAAAAAATAACGGACGCTTCGGTGCGGGGATGCTCTATTTAGAGGGCAAGAAGCGGGGGAGGGGGCGTAAAAATCGATGTAGTGGCGTCACTAGTAGCGGCGGTGTTGCGAAAAACTGGCGAAGAAGCCAATTCCTATCGCCCGTCTCTGGTCGGTTGCTGATCCTCGACTATCAATTGAACTGCCATGCCTTTCCTAAGCGAATAGTGAGCAAATTTATGGTCAACAGATAGTAGTAGCGCGTCGACTCAGCGCGCGGATTCACGTGCGTATCAAGAAACCAGGCCAGATGCTTTTGCTGCCAGGTCCATGGATTATTGTCCATTAACGCAAACAACCGGCAGAACAAACGGAGGAGGAATGGCTTGCTGATTACTTTCCAGAACAGCCCTCCGCGTCAGGCTACCTGTCGCCCTTGCTGACGGACTCATACTCAAGAGGGCGAAGGTGTGTAGCAATGTCCAAGCGTTATGACGACGAATTCAAAGATTGGGCCATTCTTCAAATGATGCCGCCCCTCAATGCTCAGTGGCAGACCTTGCCGTTGCGCACAATCTCACGCCACAGTCACGGCGTTACTGGAGAGGGAAGCGGCATCAGTTCCCGGGCGGGTTCGACTCCGGTTTCCTCCGCCATTTCTGACGCAAGGCTAGGCCGGTCGTACAACCGCGGCCAGTCAGCCTAACAATTGCATTTGCGAATGAAGCGGCATAATTCATCAACGCGCTCAGCGAGGTCCAAAATGCTGTAATCCGGCTCGTACAGGCTCGTGATCTTCGCCGCAACCTTGACTTTATTGGCCACCATTTTCTTGGGGGCCGTGACCTTCTTGACCTTATTGGATTCCTTTTTTCCGGGCGTCTTGGTCGTTTTGTATTCCAACGGGTTGGCCCAGATGGACTGGGAAACGATGGTGCTGACATTGCGGTGATAGCCCTTGATCGCCGCTTCTATATGAGTCGACGCAACGTAGTTTTCGATCTCCCTGCCCTTGGTGACCCATGCAATCCCACCAGTGCGCTCGATTTCGTTGATGACACGCACTTTGGTAGAGCGCAGCTTCCCTTGTGCACTTGATTTGTCGCTATCGATCAGAATCGCAGAGTTTCTGTTCAGGGACTGGAGGTCAATAAAGTCTTCAGAGCCATCCTCACTTTCGTCCACAATTGCGAGATGACTCAGCAACCTTCCACCGTAAAACATGATCGAGTAGTGCAGACCCTCGACTAAATTCGAATCACGGCCCTTGATCCAGTGATTCAGATAGATCCGGTCGGAAGGGCCTTCAACCCACAGGATGCAATTGGCTTGCAGAATATCGGAGGCGAGATATCCCAAGCGATCAAGGATATCGCGCAGGTCTGGCTGGCTCTTGATATGCGTACCGCGCATTTCGAACAACGTCAGCCTGTCCTTGGCCGCGACGTTGATGACCGTCGCAGAGTGGGTACTGATCAGAAGCTGCTGTTTGCGCTCGTCGGCAATTGCAATAAGCGAGTCGATGACAAACCTGAGCATCTTGGGATGCAGATGTGTTTCCGGCTCTTCCAGTAGGCAAATGGAATGTTCCGGGCAATTACGTAGCCAGGCAGCCATCAACGCATACGCCTTCCAGCCTGAGGGGAGCCAGCTAACAGGTAATTGATTAGGCATCAGTGGATCGTCCTTGACCCATACCGACAATCGCCCGTCCTCGCCCAACTGGAAGGTGCTGTCATCAATCAATGTGTTGCCAAAATTCCCTTTGCGCTCAGTGGCGAGACTACAAAGGTACGGCTTGCTCCTGTTCAACTCTGCGACCGCGGCCTCTGTGAACGCCTCTTCAAGGGTCATCCCGCTGCGATAATGAACGTTTTCACACTCGTAAAATCGCGGCACTGGCGAAAACAATGCATGTTTGTGTAAGTCGCTGGAGCGTGTCCGTGGCGGCTCATTGACGGATAACAACAACTGGGTACAGGAAACGTTTTCGATACCGTCAAGGTCGGAGTCAAACGTGGTTCCGGAGAAGAAATAAGACCAAATCTCGCCGTTATCAAACTCGATGCTGGAGCCGGGCATAATCTGCCGGGGAGGATTCTCGCGAGGCAGGGAAGAGAGTATCTCCGGGTGTTTCAATGCCCTGATCATATCAATGACGGTCGATTTCCCAGAGCCATTCTCACCGATGAAAATGTTGATCTCACCCAGCGTAATCGGCTCGCGATGCTGAAGTTCGGCTAGGTGATCCCATAGATCATCGGATTTCACCGCATGTTCTGGCGTGTTTAGCGTGCGAATGGCTGACAACCTGATATTTCTGATCTTCATGGTGTACACGGACCTCCTGGATTATCTTTTTTTTGCGGAGGCGCAGATTAAAAGAAGTGATGGCACTTGGCTATCTGTCAAAATAGCTAGAGCTCAATGTTTGATCGTGCTGGGAAACGGCAAGCCCCCTCTTCGTTCTTGTCGATCGTGTCCTGGGCGCCGCGAATGTTTTCGGCGATATCTGTCGCGCCGCGTGCCTCGACCAAGTTTGAAAGCTCCATGATGGCAGCTTCTAGGGCGAGTTGGTTTTCGTTGATTTTGAAGAGTCAGGAGGGGGGCAGGTCTGAGTTCAGCATTGTGTTTCCTCCGTGGAAAGGAAAACGTAGCAGTACGGTGTATCGCCCGGATCGGTGAATTGCCCTTGCTATTTCCTTCGCGCACGCGCGCGCGTACTGCTCCGAAAAGTCCGGGCATTTAGGTCTTACTGTCTAAATGGCTCGATGGTGGAAACCGTCGGTAACGCATGGTGCAAGCCCTTTTGAAGGCTCAGAGAATCGCTTCTCGCCACGGCCCGAAATTTCCTCACAGGGCTCGTCAGATCGCTAAGTGCGAAAGGCTGGTCGAATAGAACGCTATGAAGCCGGCTGCAATCGCAGTTTCGCGTAAAAGTACGCGCGGCGGGGCGTAGCTGCGCGACGATGAAAGCGCAAAACGATGGATGGACATCGCTGAAGATTTATCGAAAACGTAACCCCGGCGTAACCCCGGATCAAAAACGAAAAAGGCCCGCATCGCTGCGAGCCTTGTTCTATATGGTGCCGGCACCAGACGAACGGTATGTTTCGGCGGGGCTAGGTTTTTCGGGCATCTGGAGTTCGTTGGAAAATTTGGCGTACCCCAACAAGTAACTATAAATAAATCAGCTAGTTATGGCGTTCGGTGGAATCGAACTCGGGATTTTTAGATGTCAGCACGTTGTCGGTCTGCAAGTAGTTCAGAGCCGCATACGTAATGGTAAACCTCCTGAATTCGAACGTTGTCGATCATCCCCTCCGTAGAGAATAGGCAGAAATCCGCCGAAAGCTGCCCGTGGTGACAGGTAGCCGACGACCGCATGCAATCCCAGTCGAACGTAGGGGGCAATGTTATGGTCTGAGAAAAGCTGAAAGCGCGTCCCGTTTCGAGAGAGACCCCTTCTCAAAATCAGTACCACGTTATCTAAATTATTAACATCCATAGCTAAAAACGCCTGGAATACATGCAATATTATCAATATCATCAAGTTTTTTGCAGGTTCGTGCCGTTCGACTAACCTCTAATTGATCATAGATAAGGGAATATTAATGGGGCTGTTTTCTTCAAAGTTAACCTCTAAGGATATTCCGCATAGTATTTGGAAATCTGAGACCCTATATATCCCAGTAGCGCTTTCAGACGCACATAGAGAGTTTTTGAAAAGAAGAGGTTGGCTTGCCGAGTATAACCCTTCAGTCGCGGGGGGGAAGGGCGGTGAAACAGAATTCGAGGCGCGGGAACATGTCCTACATCGCTTCTTGAACTCTGCGGCAAGAATGCAGTATGTTTGCGCAGATCCTAGTGATGAGCAACCTGAAGTTAGAGATATGGTAGTCGATCAACTTGGTGATGGCCATATATACTTGCTTGATTTGGCAGCCGGTAATGGAGCAGGTGTGTTGGCCATGCTATCACTTCTATGCGAGCTTCGCGCGCTTAATAAAGTTCCAAAGTTACCGTTAAATGTTACGATTTTTGCCATTGATTTTTCTCCTGATGCGCTAAATTATTACGCAGAATTGCTTGGGGATATCAGGCCATGGCTCGATCAAAGTGGCATTTCTGTAAGTTTGACACTGAAGTTTTGCGATCTCACTGTGAGTGGCGATTTTAGTGAGGTATTTGAAGATTTCTTGGACTGTTCAAAAAAAGACAAAGTAAAACGATTTCTTTGCGTTATTTCTGCAGTAAGTGGTGCAAAGAAAGAGGGCGTAGAGTCAATGCATGACTCCTTCAAAATTGCAGCCGCGGGTCTCAGTCATAGAGCGCGAAGCAGTTCTTGGTTGTGGGTCGAACCACATGTAGGTAAATCTTGGCCTTTGAAATTTGCAGAATCTATACGTTTAACCTTAAGGAAAATTGTCTACAAGTTTCGTCCAAAAGGTGAGTCATACGAAATTGAAACTGCCGCCCCGCTTGAGTCCGAGTCTAAAACGAGAAGCTTTGAATGGAGTGATCCGCATAATGGGAGAACGACCAAAAGCCGCGTGTTTGTGATGACATTTAAGAGTATTTGCTAAATGTTCAATATCGATCAAACCTTGTTGGTTAGGGCCCTTAATTCAACAAGAACAACTTACCCGGCTTCATACGTAGGCTTGCGGTTAATAGGAATTCAGCTTCCCAAAGGAAGTGACCAATATTTGCAAAATATTTTGATTCGAAGGCTTAACTCTGGAGATCTCTGGAGATACAAAGAATTTAAGCTTTATAAGGGTACAACTAGCGATGTGGAGGGGGATGTACATGAGTATAGAAACTGTTTAGCGCCAAGCCCTCTCACAGCCATAGCTGAATCGCTTGTGCTAGCCACACTTGCAGCTAACCCTAAATTCAAGACTAATGAAAGAGTTTTCAGTTATTTGTGGCCCAGTTCAAAAAAATCTGGAGCAAGCTATGAATTTTTCGCAGATGGGTATAAGCGTAGAAATAAAGGTATCGCCGAAAAGCTCAAGGATCCCAATAATATTGCAGTGGTTACAGATATAAAGAGCTTTTATCCCTCAGCAGATAAAGAGCAAGTAATTAAAGCTCTGTCTGAGTTGTTGCTAAATGATAGTCAAGAGCTTGGAACTCAGACTGAAGTGATACTAGAGTTTTACAAGCAGCTTATTTCCCGCAGTGAAAATGGCATACCAGTAGGGTGTGCATCAGGCCATGCACTAGGGCATATCGTTCTAAGGCATTTAGATTCAGAATTGACGAGAAAATATGGAGATTGTTATTTTCGTTATGTGGATGATATTGTGGTTGTATGCAGGAGGAAAGATGAGTTATATGTAAGGCAGCATATCATGCATTGCGTTGAAAGTAATGGGTTTCTATTGAATCAGGATAAGACGCTAATTTTTGATTTCGAAAATTGGCAGCGTTATATTATGCAGAGTGATACGTTGGGCGGAGATGATTTTAGAAGCTATGCAAACGACATGGCTGTTTATCTTGCACTTCACCCCAAACGATCCGGTGCGCTCAAGGACATGTTGTTTGATAGTGGCCTACGTATTCCAATTGATAAGCTGAAAGCTCTATCGACTTACTCGCGGTTTAAATATTTTTTAGCTGGGTCGAAATATAATAAACCAGTAATTGTCAGGAACTTTTTTTCAAGTAACGAGGATTTTTTGCGGCGCGGGGTCGCCATAAAAAATTCCCACGAAAAGTCCCTTGATAGCCTGGCTGAAGAGTCTATAGAAACCGCTCCGGCTTTTCGGCGGCTACAGGTGCAGCGCATCCGGAGGGTTCTAAATGCAACGTTCTATTTACGCGATTTCAACGATTGGTCAGGAGATGAGGTTTTCAATCAGTTCCCAGAGTTAGTTGAACAAAGGGCGCTTGCGAAAGCTTTATCTTCAGGGAATGCAGATTCGGTGTTACCTTTTTTTGGCCGGGGGCCTGCTGCTTTTGCAGAACTGTGGAATCAATATGGTGGCCGTGAGGCAAAATTAGAAAAATCAATTAATCAGTTTAATTATGCTGAGATCGACTCTATTGCGAGCCTTAAGCTCCATGGTGTGCTGTCGAGTGAAGAGCTAGAAAAAGTTTGTAAAATTAATGATTCGCGATTGCTTCGTATAGTAAGTCATTTTAATTCAAGTGCTAGGACTTCTCCTGATCTGTCATTCGAAGACGAGTTTGAGTCTCTTTGCTTAGGGTCATCTTCTGCTGCTATTTCGGAATTGGCAAATACTCGTCACTCGCTTGAAGAGGGGGCGACCCTTGATGCCCTTTCTTTGATGAGTACAGAGTATAGAAGTTAACTTTAACCATCATGCTCGGTGTTTGAACTAAAAAGTTACCCGGTCTGTCCCATATAAACTAAATCTATTTCTTAGTTGGACGGGAGGCCCAGCTTGGTGAAGAATGCACTATTGCGCTCCCTGGCGGATCTGACTAACTGATTAAATGAAATAACTTCTATGTAGGATTTATAGTTGTCATTGTATCCAAAGTAGCCCATGCCATCTGCAGTGATAGTTAGGTTTGCTTGCTTGCACCTCTTTGTCATGCTTTCGGTCAAGTCGCACAAGATATAACAGTAACCTGGGATTGACTGTGATCCGGGAATCAGCAAGCCGGACTTTGTTTTTGCTTGCCCCTCTCGAACTCGCTCCAAGTAGCTGAGCGACTGTTGTATGGGGTCCTTATCTTCTCCCTCCTTCATGTCGTTACGCATGGGGCGCTTAATTTCAATCACAGTAATGGATGCGAGCGGAAAAGATGGACTGTTATTTACAAGCAGAGGATTGTCAAAAAGTCTAAGGCTGAGGATGTCCGGTTCTTTGGTGGAGTTGCTATCTGTGATGGGCATGGCATTCAGGGTTTTGTCGGATGCTAAGTAGTTGTGGAAAGCTAAACGCTCATCAATTAACCAAAGATTACAGTTGTCTAAAAAGACTTCTGTAGAATCTTTGCGCATTGGCATGATTAGTTCGTGGATGATGTCTTCCCTTGCGTATTTTTCATCGTTTAAAAGTCCAATAGACTTTTGGAGTAAATCAATAATTACTTTTCGATGGGATACGTAATTGGCAAGGTCCGATTTTTTGAGGTCTCCAGCCTTTTGTAAATATGCCTGGAGACGTATTTCATATTCTTCAAGATGCTCGTCTCTAGACGGCTGCATTATGTCATGGCCTTCATGGAGTAGCTGGCGTTCGACCTCGTACCACTGGGCATGCAGGTGTAATTCTAAGTCTTTGTCCGATTTTTCCGGATCAACAATCAACTCTTCTTCATCAATATACGAAATGATGGGGCGGTAGCGCGGAGCTTTTTTAGAAATAAAGTCATCTACACGCATCTTGCCAGCAGTAATATTTACGGATAATACTTCATTCAAGTATTCTTTGGCTCGTTCAAGTACTGATTCGCGAATCATTTTCAGACTAATTTCAGTACCAGCAAAAATGCCATCAAATTCCTCTGCGATGTCAAAGGCGGTACGCTCACTTCTCACATGCTGATCGAGATAGCCGGAGGAAACATAGCAGGTGTATGTAAAGTCACCGGAGTCGTCAGCGATTTTTCCGTAAAGACCTGGTATCTTGCCTTGGATGTTTTCTTCTTTAACCAAGCGATTTGCAGCACATAGGGCAATCTGGTGTTTCTTATTGACTGATGCGCGAAATTTAATATGGGTCAACTCAAAGGGCTGCCCCATTATTGTTATTGTCTCCGGGTATGCACTTGAATGCATGTGGTCATCATAAAGTTTGTATAGATTTAATGTCTCTGACCCATCCATCAGAGTGATTTCTGGTGCCCCCTCTGAACGCACGAAATACCATAAGCAATGCTCTAACAACTGGTTGGCAATAGCGTCAGCCTTCGTGGGGACCGCTTTTCGGTATGATTCTTCGAAGTACCTTAAGTTAATGGTTGTGCCCGTCTCTTTACTTTCGGATGTCACCACGCTGTCGGCGTGTACCCCTAACTTTTCGTCAAATTGGAAAGAGCGTTTCTGGTAAGAATCGACTTCACTCAAAAATGTACTGGTGACTTCAACCTGCTTAAAGGCCTTTAACCACATTAAACGCCCAACACCCCGGCAACCTTTTTCAATTTTGTGATCGGAGTCAAGAGTTTTGAATGATGAAAAGTTAGTGTCATTAAAACCGCAGCCATTGTCGGAGATACTGAATCCTGTGATCGGGCTTGTCGTTTTGGTTCCAATTTCGAGAAGTTCTTGGGAGGATCGGAGAATGTGGAGGGTGATTCTACCGCCAGATTCTAAATTACCTTTCTCTTCAATGGAGTGAATTGAGTTAACCACTGCTTCGAATACTGGCATCAACCCATGGCTTTTGGGCAATGAAGTATTGCGTAAACGTCCCTTTAAGTTTGTTTGTAGGCTCACTGTTCACTCCATTGATAGTCATGACCGGGGCGAAAATACGGTATCTACTAGCTCGTCTAGTTCTTCGCGCTGTTGGAGTCTAGATTAGACTTATACTCCCAAAGCAGGCAATAACAATGCAAGAGCTTTAGCGTGAGGCGGGGGAAGGCGGGTGAGGTCGAAATTCACTCGACCTTAGCGGCTGACGCTAGTGCTTTAATTTGAGTAGCCTAGCGACAGCCCGTCACCGGTTGCTGACCTTGGCCTAACGGTCGAACTGCCAGGATTTTCCTAAGCGCTCAACGAGCAAGTGCACGGTCAGCAGATAGTAATACCGCGTCGATTCAGCGTTCTGGTTCAAGTGGTGATTTAGAAACCACGTGAGATGCTTTTGCTGCCAAGTCCATGGATTATTGCGTTGCCAGCGCTCAGCGATTGCTGTTTGGATAGCTTTCGCCTGATGAATGTGGCGTTGGCGGGTTGTGTACGAACCGGTCAGGATGCCCGCTAGGAACAGTTCCATATCGAATGGCTTGCTCATGCTCGACCACCAATGTAAGCCGACACCACGTCGATACGGCCGTGTCCGAGTTCATAGCTGACTTGGTCTCGTGCCTTCCGATCGAGACGTTGGTCGAGTTGATAGCAATGGCCACCGTTGATGGGAGCAAGATGCTGGGTGATTTGCTCATAGCGTTCGCATGCAAAGGCCGCCCGTAGTTCATGAAAGCCTTTGAGCTTGTGCGTATGGAGAATCTCCCGTGCGGGGCGGACGATTCGCTGTTGGAAATCGAGATAGCTTTCGTCCGGCGCAAGCAGGTTGCGGCTGCCGTCGGGTGAGACCTGTTCGGCATACGTGACCGCTTCGTGAATATGCTCGTCCACCTCAATCCAACGAGGAGCTGACGCACCCGAACGGCTACCTTTAGTGCCATCCTGGATGTTGATCTTCCCGTATTGTTCGGACTCGCGCTTCAGGCGCGGAAGGTCGGCCAAAATCGCCTCGCGTAAGCGCATGCCAGTGGCTCGCGCTAACTGAGCGATGGCCGCGGCGCGCGGCTGCTGGTGTTCGCAAAGCACCTCTACGATCCGCTTCACCTGTTCGCGGTCTTGGCCTTGCGGCACTGAATGACGAACACTGGTGCGCCGCATTCCCAGCGCCTTACTCGGGCTCGACACTTCCACATATTGATCACCGCGAAGCGCAGCCATGGTCCGATTCACACTGGACATCCGGTTTTGCGCAGTTGCGATGGCCAGCTCACCTCGTTCAACTTGTTGGCGCAGATGTCCGGCGTAGTCCAGCAAGGTCTGCCGATCAATCTGCCGCGCGTCGTTAAACCCGGGTCCATCCTCCGACCGACACCACCGCACAAACGCCTGCCAGCGATCACTGTGTGCCTTGACGGTCCCGTAATACCCGCCGCCAAACAGATCCCGCAATGCCTGCGAGCCGGCATAACTCAGTTGTCGCCCATAGCCAAAATTGCGTCCATCCCGTCTACCGAGCAATGCCATGATCCAACTCCTCTCGAAGCCAAAATCCTTGAAGCTTTCCCCACGTCATCCCGCCAAGGATGTTGAGTGTTATCAGGGATCAAGGCCCCTGCGACCTGTGAGGGTTGTCCACTAACGCGGGACTGACGGCTCCTTACGACCGGGAGCTTGGGCATCTCATGATCTGGCCTCCTGAGCACTTCCGAAGAAGTGGGCGGGTGGAGGCTGCTCTGTCTGACGAGACCAATGCCGCGAGATCCTGAGTCAGGTGAAGGCAGTGATGCGATGACTAGGGCATGCCTGACTGTCAGTCAGGTGCAGTCCATTCCGTGGGCTGCGGCACCATCATCT
>Ga0182007_10001005_pt1 | contig 15463 bp, 5 predicted proteins | sample Sormic07211113_1_FD_123023 | JGI IMG/M metagenome (GOLD analysis project Ga0182007, IMG submission 123023) | Rhizosphere microbial communities from Sorghum bicolor, Mead, Nebraska, USA - 072115-113_1 MetaG | ecosystem: Host-associated > Plants > Roots > Rhizosphere | place: USA: Nebraska... | reverse complement strand
TCAGACAATTCCTCTCCATCCGACTGGCGGAACTTTGCCGGACAAAGAAAATTTGCCCGACCCGATGGTATACGCCTCGTGAAAACAGTAAGCTTCCCGCAAAGATGAGAGAGATTTCGGGAGGCGGCCGGGCGCAATCAGGCGTTTGGCGGCATGTAGAATGCGAAGTAACCCTTGCGCGCAGGTGCGTCGCGCTTCCCAGGCTCGAAATGAGCGTGACTTTGTCATCGCGGAATGGCGACGAGTAGGTTTTGCGGTGTCTCCGTTTCAGGCGGTAGCTCGCTTATGGTCAGCCAATCGGCCTTAATCGCTTCCGGAGCGGATGCGTCCCGAAAGGAATTTGCGAATCTTTTGAGGGGGTTCAGTTTAAGTTCATCTTCTGCGGGATATTGAGGGTTCAATATGCCGAACCATGCTGAATTTCCGCAATTGGATGAATCAGCCCAAGGAGAATGCCTCATGACCTTGATCGATTGTCGTTGACGTGTGCGGATCGCGGCCGGAACCATTTAGCCGCATATCCAGTTTCACGGACACTTCCTTTGGGATGATGGAAATCGCCATTATTCTCAAAAACCGCCCGTGAAAATCTTCGCCTCTATATGTTTGTTCTAAGCTGTCACCTCGAATTCATCCCCTTCGCCCGCCGGGAAGCGAAGCAAAAGGGTCCAGATGCGTGAATTCTTGTGTCAGGCAGGGCAAAAACGATAAAGGCGGCAATGCCACTCACTCTGTTTGGACCCAGAACCCGAATCCATGACATCTCAAAATCTCTCCACCGTTACGCCGCGCGATTCTGAAGCCAAGCAGATCGATCACAACGATGCGATCCGCGCGACCTATTTCTCCAACGAGCAGATACGGGAATGCGGCGCGACCTTCGCCCGCAATGGCGCCAACACCAAGCTGCCGGGCTTTGCACCGTTCGACTTCTTTGCGCGACACAAGGAGAACGAAAAAGAGATTCTGCGCGTCTATCGCTCTGCCAATGCCGATGTCGACGCCGGTGAATCGATCACGCCGGCCGCCGAATGGCTGCTCGACAACCACTACATCATCGAAGAAGCCATTCAGGAAGTCCGCCGCGATTTCCCGAAGAAATTCTACGATCAGCTGCAGACGATCACCCTCGGCGGCATGGTCATGCCGCGCACGATGGCGCTGGCCTGGCTCTATGTCGCCCATACGCACAGCACGGTTTCCGGTCCGGGCCTGCTGGCGCTGGTCGAAGGCTTCCAGTCGGTGGAGATGCTGAAGATCGGCGAGCTCTGGGCCGTTCCGTCGCTGGTGCGATATATTCTCGTCGACAATCTGCGCCGCATTTCGAGCCGCGTCGAGCAGAGCCGTCTTACGCGCAAAAAGGCCAATGCCGCCGTCGACGAGCTGATCCGCCTCAACGACGAGGCCAAGGTCGCCGAATTCCTGAAGACACTCGAGCCCTATACGTCGGACAATACCTTCGCCACGCAGTTCCTCTATCGCCTGCGCGACGGCTCGCACACTTCAGGCCTTGCCGTCACCTGGATGGAAAAGCGGCTGACCGAAGCCGGCACCGACGCCGAAAGCGTCATGATGGCCGAGCACAATCGGCTGTCATCAGGCAACGTGACGATGGGCAACATCATCAAGAGCCTGCGTCTGATCGACGACACAGACTGGTCGGTCTGGGTGGAAGACGTCAGTGCGGTCGACAAGCTGCTGTGGGACGAGACCGACTATGCCAAGCTCGATCCGGGCTCGCGCAACAGCTATCGCCGCCGCATTGAAAAGCTTGCGCGCCGTTCCGAAAAGACCGAAATGGAGATCGCCCAGGTCGCCATGGCGATGACCGCGGCGGCGACGGCGTCCGGCGAACATGAGCCCCATGAGCCGAATATCGGCGATTTCATCATAGGCCAGCAAACGGAGAAGCTGGAGAAGGCGATCGGCTATCGTCCGCCGATATCGACGAGCTTCGTGCGCCAGTGGCGCAAGCTCAACTGGCTGGCGATCGCGGCGCCGGTGCTGTTTCTCACCGCCGTGGTGCTAGGCGTCGTCGGCTATTACATGATCCAGGCCGGCATGGGCTGGGCTGAAACCGTCATCCTGCTGCTGATGTTCTCGCTGCCGGCCTCCGAGGGTGCGACCGGTCTCTTCAATTTCGTCGTCACCATGTATCTGACGCCGGCGCGCCTCGTCGGCTACGAATACAAGGAAGGCATTCCGGAAGAAGCCCGTACGCTTGTGGTCGTGCCGACCCTGATCGGCAATCGCGACAGCGTCGACGAGCTCGTCCGCAATCTCGAGGTTCACTACCTCGCCAATCCGCGCGGCGAAGTTTATTACGCGCTGCTCAGCGACTGGCCTGATAGCCAGGAGGAAGAGAGCGAGCGCGATCTGGAAATCCTGGACTACGCCCGCCGCGAAGTGGCCAATCTCGCAGCCCGCTACGACGAGGACGGCAAGCAGCGCTTTTACCTGCTGCATCGCCGCCGTCTCTATAATCCGGCTGAAGGCGCCTGGATGGGCTGGGAGCGCAAGCGCGGCAAGCTGCATGAGCTGAACATGCTCCTGCGCGGCGACCGCGACACCACCTTCCTGCCCGGTGCCAACACGGTGCCGAAGGATGTGCAATATGTCATGACGCTCGATTCCGATACGCGCCTGGTGCGCGATACGGTCACCAAGCTCGTCGGCAAGCTGCATCATCCGACCAACCGGCCCGTATTCGATCCCGACAGCAAGCGCGTCGTTCGCGGTTATGGCGTGCTGCAGCCGCGCGTCACCCCGTCATTGACGACGGGCAAGGATGCGTCGGTGTTCCAGCGCGTTTTCTCGGTCAATCGCGGCCTCGACCCTTACGTCTTCGCCGTTTCCGACGTCTATCAGGATCTGGTCGAGGAAGGCACTTTCACCGGCAAGGGCCTCTATCATGTCGACGCCTTCGAGGCCTCGCTGAAGGGCAAGATCGAGGAGAACGCTGTTCTCAGCCACGACCTGCTCGAAGGCTCGATGGCGCGTTGCGCGCTGGTCACCGACTGCGAGCTCGTCGAGGACTTTCCGATCCGCTATGAAGTCGAAGTCTCGCGCCAGCATCGCTGGGCCCGCGGCGACTGGCAGCTCCTTCCCTATCTCTTCAATCCGAAGCGCGGCGTGACCGGCCTCGGCCGCTGGAAGATGGTGGACAATCTGCGTCGTTCGCTGACGCCGATCGCCTGGTTCTTCGCCTCCGTTCTCGGCTGGTATTTCATGGGACCGCTTGCCGCGCTTCTGTGGCAGATCCTGCTGATCTTCTGCCTGTTCGTGGCGCCGACGCTGTCGCTCATCAACGGCATCATCCCCCGCACCAGCGATATCATCGCGCGCGCCCATCTCTATACGGTCTGGACCGATATTCGCGCCGCCAATGCGCAAGTGGCGCTGCGCATCGTCTTCATCGCCGACGGCGCCTGCATCATGGCCGATGCCATCGGCCGCTCGCTCTACCGCGCCTTCGTCAGCCGCAAGCTGATGCTGCAATGGCGCACGGCCGCCAGCGCCCAGGCCGCCGCGCAGACGACGATCCTCGGCCATTATCGCGTCATGTGGCATGCGCCGGTGCTGGCGCTGCTGGCCCTCGCCTTCGCCTCGCTTTCCGGCGACAACGCCTTCTTCGTCGGCATTCCCTTTGCGCTGCTCTGGATGCTGTCGCCGGCGATCGCCTGGTATGTCAGCCAGTCGGCGGAAACCGAAGACAGGCTTGACGTGCCGGAAAGCGTCTCGGCCGAGCTGCGCAAGATCGCTCGCCGCACCTGGCGTTATTTCGATACGTTCGTGGTCGAGCAGCAGAACCATCTGCCGCCTGACAACGTGCAGCAGACCCCGAATGCGGTTGTGGCATCGCGCACCTCGCCGACCAATATCGGCGTCTATTTCCTGTCGATCATCTCCGCGCGTCATTTCGGCTGGATTTCCTTCGAGGAAACCATCGATCGCATGGAAAAGACCATGGCGACCGTCGAGAAGCTCGAAAAGTTCCGCGGGCACCTGTGCAACTGGTATCACACCGATACGCTGAAGCCGATGGGCGCGCGTTATGTCTCGGCTGTCGACAGCGGCAATTTCGCCGGTCATCTGATCGCGGTGTCCTCGGCCTGCCGCATCTGGGCGGAAGCGCCCTCGGCGCATATGCAGGGCAACCTCGACGGCATCGGCGACGTCGCCGGTATTCTCGCCGAGACGCTTGCCGAGCTCCCGGACGACCGCAAGACCGTGCGGCCGCTGCGCCGCCGCCTGGAAGAGCGCATCGCCGGCTTCCAGAACGCGCTCGTCGCCGTCAAGCGCGAGCATGAGTTCGCCTCCATCCGCGTCATCAACCTCTCGGTTCTGGCGCAGGATATCCAGAAGCTGGCGGGCAACCTCGATCATGAGGTCAAGTCTCCGCAGAGCGGTGAAGTGCTCACCTGGTCGCAAACGCTGGTGAAGGTCTGCGAAGGCCATATCGCCGACAGCATTTTCGATCTCGCCAACGTCGATTCGCTGCGCCAGCGCCTGACGAAGCTGCGCGACCGCATGCGCGAGATCGCCTTCGGCATGGAGTTCGGCTTCCTCTATCGCCCGGAGCGGCGCCTGCTCTCCATCGGTTTCCGCGTCGAGACGAACGAACTCGATGCTGCCTGCTACGATCTGCTGGCTTCCGAAGCCCGCCTCACCAGCCTTTTCGCCATCGCCAAGGGCGATCTGCCGACCGAGCATTGGTATCGTCTCGGCCGCCAGGTCGTGCCTGTGGGGTCGCGCGGCGCGCTGGTATCCTGGTCGGGTTCGATGTTCGAATATCTGATGCCGCCGCTCGTCATGCAGGAGCGTCAGGGCGGTATCCTGAACCAGACGAACAATCTGATCGTCCAGGAACAGATGAACTATGCCAAGCGCCTCGGCACCGGCATCCCCTGGGGCATTTCGGAAGCGGCCTTCAATGCCCGCGACCATTATATGCACTACCAGTACACCAATTTCGGCGTGCCTTCGCTCGGCCTGAAGCGCGGCCTCGGCCAGAATGCCGTCATCGCGCCATATGCCTCGATCCTCGCCAGCCAGTATCGCCCGGCCGCCGCACTGGAGAATCTGCAGAAGTTGCGCAAGGTCGGCGCGCTCGGCATCTACGGCTTCCACGACGCCGTGGACTACACGCCGACCCGTGTTCCTGAAGGCAAGAAATGCGCTGTTGTCTACAACTACTATGCGCACCATCACGGCATGTCGATCGCCGCCATTGCCAACGTCGCCTTCAATGGCCGTCTGCGTGAACTCTTCCATGCCGATCCGGTGATCGAAGCTGCCGAACTGCTGCTGCAGGAAAAGGCTCCGCGCGATATTCCGGTCATGGCCGCCAAGCACGAGAGCGACCAGCCGGCCAACATCCAGGAAGATCTGCTGCGTCCGGAAATCCGCAAGATCGCCGATCCGGCCACGCAGGATCGCGAGCTCGCCTTCCTGTCCAATGGTCACTACTCGGTCATGCTGACGGCGACCGGCGCCGGTTATTCACGCTGGAACAGCCTGTCGGTCTCGCGCTGGCGCCCGGATCCGACGGAAGACCGTTGGGGCACCTTCATCTTCCTGCGCGATACCGCTTCCGGCCAATGGTGGTCGGCAACCGCAGAGCCGCGCAGTGTCGAAGGCGAAAAGGTCAAGGTCACTTTCAGCGACGAAAAGGCTGAGTACAGCAAGACCGTGGGCGACCTCACCAGCGAGGTCGAGTGCATCGTTGCGACCGAACACGATGCCGAAGGCCGCCGCGTGACGCTGCTCAACATGGGCGCGGAGGATCGCTTCATCGAAGTCACATCCTATCTCGAGCCGGCCATCGCCAGCGACGATGTCGATTCGGGTCATCCGGTCTTCGCGCGCATGTTCGTGCGCACCGAGATCGGCGGCAAGGGCGACATGATCCGGGCGGAGCGCAACAAGCGCGACTATAACGAGCCGGATATGTCGGTCGCCCATCTGGTCGTCGACAATGCCGGCTCCGAACGCCCGACGGAATTCGAGACGGACCGCCGCAAGTTCCTCGGCCGCGGCCGCACGCTTGCCGAAGCTGCGGCTTTCGATCCGGGCGCAACGCTCTCCGGCACGGACGGCTTCACCATGGACGCCTGCCTGTCGCTGCGTCGCGTCGTGCGCGTTCCGGCCGGCAAGAAGGTCAGCGTGATCTTCTGGACGATTGCAGCACCCAGCCGCGAGGACGTCGACAAGGCGGTCGACCGCTATCGCAATCCCGATACTTTCGGGGTCGAGCTCACGCAGGCCTGGACGCGCACGCAAATGCAGATGCGCCATGTCGGCGTCACCTCGCAGCAGGCGGCAGCCTTCCAGAAGCTTGCCCGCTACCTCGTCTATCCGGACATGCACCTGCGCGCCGACGGCGCCACCGTGCTGGCCGGCCTGCATTCGCAATCGGCGCTCTGGCCGGTGACCATATCGGGTGATTTCCCGATCTTCACCCTGCGCATCAACGACGATATCGATCTCGAAATCGCGAGAGAAGCGCTGAGTGCGGCGGACTATCTGCGCTCGCGCGGCATCAACGCCGATCTTGTCATCGTCAACGAACGCACCTCGGATCATGTCCAGGAGATGCAGAGCGAGTTGGATAAGCTCGTCGAGCACGTCCGTCACAATCAGGGCGACGGGCTGCGGCCGAATATCTTCTCGGTTCGCAAGGATCTGATCGAGAACGAGACCTACCAGCAGATCCTCGCGGCCTCGCGCGTGATCTTCCACGCACGAAACGGCAAGCTCGTCGACCAGATTGCCCGTGCGGCGACGCTGTTTGCCTCCTCGCAGTCAGACGGACCGGTGCCGATCAATCGACTTGCAGTGCCGATGGCGCCGCAGAAGTCGGTCTTTGTTGCCGATGCGCTCGAAGCGCAGGACGATCTCGATTTCTGGAACGGCTATGGTGGTTTCGCCAAGGATGGCCGCGAATATGTCGTCCGGCTCGCCGGCGGACAATCGACGCCGCATCCGTGGATCAACGTCATCACCAACGAGCGTTTCGGCTTCCACGTGCCCGCCGAAGGCGGCGGCTTCACCTGGAGTCACAATTCGCGCGACTACCAGCTGACGCCCTGGACCAACGACATGGTCCTCAACCGCCCGGGCGAGGCGCTCTACGTGGCCGATCTCGATGGCAACAGGGTCATGACACCCTATGCGGGCCTGTCCCGTAACCCGAAGGTCCGGTACGAGACCCGTCACGGCCTTGGCTATTCCGTCTTCTCGAGCGAAGAGGATGGCGTGGCGCTGGAGCTGACCCAGACGGTCGATCGCGAGCGTCCGGTCAAGCTCTTCCGCCTGCGCCTCAGCAACAAGGGCACGGGCAGCCGGCGGCTGCGGGTCTATAATTATGCGGAATGGGTGCTCGGCATCAATCCGCACAAGACCAAGCCCTTCATCCTCTCGTCGCTAGACGAGGGGACGGGCGCGCTGTTTGCCAACAACCCCTACAGCATCGATTATTCCAAGCGGATCGCCTTCATGGCGGCAAGCGAGGCGCATTCGAGCTTCTCGGCAAGCCGCCGCGAATTCATCGGCCGCCATGGCACGGTGCAGTTGCCGGAGGCCGTCGTCTCCGGTGCGGCACTCTCCAATTCGACCGATCTGGACGGCGATCCCTGCGCAGCTCTTGCCTTCGATCTGACGATCGGGGCCGGCGAGCAGAAGGAGATCTGCTTCTATATGGGCGACACCGCTTCGCTCGAAGAGGCGCGTGCATTGGTGGCGGATATCCGCAAGGCCGACTTCGATGCGGTGCTTTCGGCGAACCGCGGTTTCTGGGATGATTTCACCGGCCGCGTGAAGATTTCGACGCCGGACAAGGCGATGAACAACATGATCAATGCCTGGCTGCCCTATCAAAGCCTCGGCTGCCGTATCATGTCGCGCACGGCCTTCTATCAGGCGTCGGGTGCCTTCGGCTTCCGCGATCAGCTGCAGGATACGCTGGCCTTCCTGATGCATGCGCCGGAACTTGCCCGCAAGCAGATCCTGAATGCGGCACAGCGCCAGTTCCGCGAGGGCGACGTGCAGCATTGGTGGCTGCCCGGCAGCGGCGCCGGCGTGCGCACGCATATCTCCGATGACGTCGTCTGGCTGGCCTATGCCATCAACCAGTACTGCACTGTCACTAACGACAGGTCGATCCTGGACGAGGAGCTTCCCTTCGTCGAGGGTGCTGCCCTGATGCCCGGCACACACGACGTCTTCTATCAGCCGACCGTCTCTGAGGACAAAGCCAGCGTCTACGAACATGCGGCCTTGGCGCTCGATCTCGCGATCAAGCGCAAGGGCGGCAACGGCCTGCCGCTGATCCTCGGCGGCGATTGGAACGACGGCATGAACCGCGTCGGCATCCAGGGTCGCGGCGAAAGCATCTGGCTCGGCTGGTTCCTGGCCGGTACCCTCACCGCCTTCCTGCCCTATGCGGAAGCTCGCGGCGACAAGGAGCGCGTCAAGCGCTGGTCGGATCATCTGCCGGAACTGCGCAAGGCGCTGGAAACGGCGGGCTGGGACGGCGGTCATTATCGCCGCGGCTATTTCGACGATGGCAGCCCGCTCGGCTCCAGCGAGAATTTCGAGTGCCAGATCGATTCGATCGCGCAGTCCTGGAACATTCTCTCCGGCGAAGGCGATAAGGCACGCGGCGAGAAGGCGATGAATGCCGTTCTCGACAAACTGGTGGACGACGACAACCGGATCATCCGGCTGTTCACGCCACCCTTCGCCAAGTCGGCGCGCGATCCGGGCTACATCAAGTCCTATCCGCCGGGCGTCCGTGAAAATGGCGGTCAGTATACGCATGCGGCCACCTGGGTCGTGATGGCACTGGCGGAAATGGACCGCGGCGATGACGCCTGGCATTGCTTCGACATGCTCAATCCGGTCAACCATGCACGCGATCGTGATCAGGCCGATACCTATCGTGTAGAGCCCTATGTCGTTGCCGCTGATATTTACGGTGAAGGTGAATTGACCGGCCGTGGCGGTTGGACCTGGTACACAGGATCGGCCGGCTGGCTGTATCGCGTAGCAATCGAAGGCATTCTTGGCATTCGTGTCAAAAACGGCAGACTGTATGTTAGGCCGGCGCTGCCTTCGACATGGGACGGCTTTGGGGCGGACCTCGAACTGCCGAGCGGAAAATACCGTATTTCCGTCTCAAAAGCGCCCGATGCTGAGGGATACTCGGTCACCATAAATGATAGGGCAATCGCCCATCCCGAAGAGGGCTACCCGATCGGACAGTAGTGCTTTCCGCACTGTTTTGCTTCGACGATCGGGGCCAAAGGGGGAACTCTTTGGCCCCGATCGCATTTGATTGTCGGAACAGGAGAGTTTGATGAACTCGAGGGTGAATATCGACGCGGCTGCGGCAAAACGAATGAGTTTGCCAAAGCCTGCGGCGATGCGGGACACTCGGTTGGATGTCCTCAGGGCCTTGGCCCTGATCATGATCTTCATCAATCACGTGCCGGGGCAGTTCTTCGAGCAACTGACCACGAAAAACTTCGGCTTTTCCGATGGAGCGGAAGCTTTCGTTCTGATCTCCGGAATCTCCGTCGGCCTCGCCTATGGAACGAAGTTTCTTCCCGGCAATCGGCTGGCAATGATGTGGAAGGCGGTCAAGCGCGCCTTCACCCTTTATACCGCGCATATGATCACCACTTTCGTGACGCTGGTACTGTTCATCTGCGGCGCGTGGATCTTCCATCAGAAGGGCCTGTTGTGCGAGGTGAATATCCTCGCGCTGCTGATGGATCCGGGTCGTGGCATTCCGGCGCTGCTGACGCTCGGGCATCAGATCGGCTACAACAATATCCTGCCCATGTATGGCGCCCTGTTTCTGATGCTGCCGCTGATGATGCTGCTGGAGGCCAGAAATCCCCTGCTCCTGCTTCTCGTGTCCGCCAGCGTCTGGCTTGTTTCGGGCATCTATTACATCGCGCCGCACACGACACTGCTTGACGGATTCTGGTTCCTCAATCCGCTGTCCTGGCAGTTCCTGTTCGTCATCGGTTTCGTTGCCACCATGCATGTGAAGCGTGGCGGGCGGATCCTCGTTCATCCCGTGCTGATCGGGCTCGCTTCCGCCTATGTGCTCCTGTCCTTCATCTGGGTGACCGACAAGCTCTGGGTGATCGGCGATTATCTTGCGACATTCGGCCTGCCGACAGTCGTCACCGGCTTCGACAAGACGTTCCTGTCGCTGCCGCGATTGCTGCATGTGCTGGCGCTGGCCTATCTGATCATCAGCATACCGTCCTTATCAGCGCTGCTGCGGCGCTCGGCGAACCATCCGTTGACGATCCTCGGGCGGCATTCGCTCAGCATCTTCGTTGCGGGCACGATCCTTGCCATGGCCGGCCAGGTCCTTCTCTATGTGACCAACAAGAGCCCTACCGTCGGCGCGATCTATGTCGTCATCGGTATCGCCGCACAGTTCGCCTATGCCTATCATCTCGAGCACAAGCGGCTTCAGGTGGCTGGCCAACGTCCTGTGAAAGCGCCGGCCGCAGCGATTGCAATGCCCCTGCATTTCGGAAAACGCCGCTGAACGTTTTGTAGAGGCGCGCTTTATGCGCGGCTCAATTGTCTGATTTTTCTTCATAACTTTGTTTGTGATACTTTCGCGAAAGAAGTGTGACCGACTCGCAGTACAATTATTACATGGGCTATGCCGGCAACGTCATCAACGACGACGTCATCTATGACGGCCCGAAGGAACTCAATCAGCTCACCTACAAGTACGATGCCGGCAACGGCTTCACGGTCATTATCTCGCTGGAAGATTCCAACTCCTCGGGCGACACCTCGTCCTATGGCGGCGCATGGCAGACCGGCAAGGGCAACCACTATGCTCCGGACGTCGTCCTCGGCGCTGGCTACACAACGGGTGCGTGGTCGCCGAGAGTCATCGGCGGCTATGATTCCGTCGTTGAGGAAGGTGTCGTCAAGGCCCGTATCGACGCCGGCTTCGGTGCCTTCAAGGCCTTCCTCATGGGTGGCTGGAATACGGACGGCGACAAGCTGAACAAGTATGCAGGCTCCTACCTCAACAGCAACCGTTCCGCCTGCCCGACCAACGGCGCGGATTGCGGCTGGGGCGATTGGCCTTCTGGACCGGCGCCAGAGCTATCAGCTGACCCCGAAGCTGCAGGCCAATGCCCAGGTGGCCTACACCGCTCGAAGATCTTCGCCGCTACCGCAAACGTCGCCTGGCGTCCGGTCAAGGATCTGCTGATCGAGCCGGAAGTCTCCTATACCGATTGGGATGCCGCCGACCGCGACCAGTGGGCCGGCGTACTCCGCTTTGAGCGCAAGTTCTGATCCGATCTCGGTTGGGCGCCCATGTTAACTCCTGGTAGCGCCCAACCGAATTGACCTCCGATCAGAAACGCAGAAAGGCTCGGTTTTCCCGCCGGGCCTTTCTTTGTTTCTGGTTGGCTGTGGCTTCTGGATGTAGGTGTCCCCGCAGGCGGGGAGAGGGGATCTGTTCGTGTTTGCGGCACCTGTGGACGGGGGAAAAGGTGCTGACTTTGTTGCGGTAAGCTCCCTCTCCCCGTTTCAACGGGGAGAAGAGGGTTGGGGTGAGAGGCCGGGCGCAGATTGCGGTGGCATCGCGCTTGCCTGACAAACGTCGTCCGGCCGGAAGTTCGGCAGCAAAAAGCCGGGAGAGCAGTGCTCTCCCGGCTTCGATCTTGGGCCCCTTGCGAATATCAGGCGGCTTCGTGTTCCGTCGTGTGCGCCTTGCGGACTTCCTCGTCCGTCAGGATGCCGCTGGCGCGCAGCAGGGCGGCAAAGCGACCGTTACTCTGGCTGAGCTCGCTGAAGCTGCCGTTCTCGATGACGCGGCCGTTGTCGAGGAAGAGGACGATATCGGCCTCGCGTACCGTCGACAGACGGTGGGCGATGATGAAGGTCGTGCGGTTCTGGCGCAGGTTGTCGATCGCCGCCTTGACCCTGTTCTCCGTTTCGACGTCGAGCGCGCTCGTGGCTTCGTCGAGCACGAGGATCGGTGCGTCTTTCAGGATGGCGCGAGCGATCGCGATACGCTGGCGCTCGCCACCGGAAAGCTTGTTGCCACGCTCGCCGACACGGGTTTCGTAGCCGCTTTCGCGGGTTTCGATGAAGTCGTTGGCGGCAGCCGCCTGGGCAGCGCGGATCATCTCTTCCTGGGTCGCGCCTTCACGGCCGAGGCGGATGTTGTCGCTGATCGAGCGGTTCAGCAGCCCGGCGTCCTGGAAGACGGTGGCGATGTAGCGGCGCAGCGACCGGCGCGTCACCTTGGTGATGTCCTGGCCATCGACCAGGATCTGGCCGCCCTGCGGGTCGAAGACGCGCTGCAGCAGGTTGACGAGCGTCGTCTTGCCGGCGCCGGTCGGACCGACGATGGCAACGGTCTGGCCGGCCTTCACCTTGAAGGAGATGTCGTGCAGGCCCTGGGAGGTGCTTGCAAAGCCGAAGGAAACGTTGCGGAACTCGACTTCGCCCTTCACGTCCTTGATTTCGGCCAGGCCAGCCGGCTCTTCGCGTTCGCGAACCGAATCTTCCAGCGTATAGAAGTCAATCAGCTTGGCGCGTGCCTCGAAAATCTGGTTGGCGAAGTTGCGCAGCTGTTCCAGACGGCCGATCAGCACGTTGGCGAAGGCGATGAAGGTGATCAGCGCGCCAAGGCTCAGGCTGCCGTCCTGGACGAGCACGGTGCCGATCATCAAGATCGCCATCATGGCAACGGTCGAGGCCGTGCGGTTCAGCGCGCCGGCAAGCGCCCACCAGTCGAGAACCGGATACTGGGCGGCAAGCAGACGTTCGGTGAACGACTTCAGCGCCTTGGTTTCGGCTTCGATGCGGTTGTAGCTATGCAGCACCGAAACGTTGCTGATCGAGTCGCTGACATGCGAGAAGACCGTGTTATAGTGGCTTTCGACCGAAGTCTGGCCGTCCTTCGTGCGGTTCATGACCATCTGGCCGATGACCCAGTAGAAGATACCGAGCAGGATGAGCACTGCCGAGAGGCGCAGGTCCATAGCCATGGCAGTCGGGACCATGACGACGAGCGCTACGGCCGTCGTCAGGTGGTTGCGCATGAATTCGAGCCACAGACCGAACAGCGCTTCGCAGGCGCGCAGCAGCGTGTTCAGCGCACTCGCCGTGCCGCGCTGGCTGTGCCAGGAGAGCGGCATGGAAATGATGCGGCTGAAGGCCTCGGTCAACAAGGACGCGCGGCGTCCATGCGCGAGACGATCCGCCTCGCGGGACACGACGATGAAGGCGACAGCGCTGAAGACGGCAAAGCCGGCCCACAGCATCATGGTCGGCGTCACTGCCTGTTTCTTGGCAATGGCGTCGAAGATGCGGCCGAACAGAACCGGTTCGTAAATGGTCGTCATCGCCAACGCGATGTTTGCGATCACGACCATCCAGACGCGGTAGCGATACGCGCCAAGATACTTCAGGGCTCTTGCATAGACTTTGAACAGCGACACGTTGGGCACCCTCTGTGCATAAGCAGAACTAGGAATGTTGCGATGCTACATATCGCTACCTGAACCGGCGATTAACGGAATCCAACGCTGTTTTTTCACGGGAATTTTCACGTGCCGCGCGCACTCGCGCGAAGGTGACGCTATCGGTCGCCGCAGAAATGTGACAATTTGAGAATGGTTTCGCCACCACGCCGTTGCGTCGTGCAAATACATCCATTCCAGGTTGAAAGATAAAAATTTCGCCAAAGGCGTTCAATTTTATGCCGAGCTGAGTATGTTGCCGGCGATCGAGCGGGTTGCGGACTTAAGCGGATATCGACCGCAATGTCCGGCCGCCAACAATTCGGGCTGTAAAGCCAAGGGGTGCATGTGACTATCCATTCGTTATTGCAATTGCTTGTGGTCATCGAAGAATGCAAGCTTACCAAGAATGTCGTGGTCGAACTCGAGCTGGTGCTCCGCTCCTACAAGTTCGACTTCTATGGCCTGTTGAGGCAGCCGCGGCCGAATGTCGATATTGCCAACTTCATACTTGCGGGTCGTTGGCCCGATAATTGGCCGCGGACCTACGCCAGCAAGAGATATCTGCTCGTCGACCCGGTGGCGCGCCATCTCGGCCGGGCGCAGCGGCCCTTCCGTTGGCGCGATGCCATGATTGCGCTGAAGGGAGACCCTCTGCGGCGGCGGATGGAGCAGATGATGGCGGATGCCCGCGCCAACGGGCTCGTCGACGGCTATATCTTCCCCATTCACGGACGCAACGGCCTGCTTGGAAGCATGACGATCGGCGGCGATGCCGTGGACCTGTCGCCGACGGAGCTTTCCCTTTTCGATGCCGTGGCAAGAAAGGCGTTCTGGAGGCTTCTGGAGCTGCGCGACGAGGCCCAATCGCTGGAAGAAGCCGCCAAGGGCGACATCAATCTGACCAAGCGCGAAATGGAAGTTCTGAATCACCTCGCCGAAGGCATGACGTCGATCGAGATCAGCAAGCTTCTGAAAATCTCGAACCATACCGTCGACTGGTACACGAACAGCATCCAGGACAAGCTGAAGGCCCGGAACCGGCAGCATATCGTCGCGATTGCTTTCAGAAACGGACTTATTCCGTAATTGAACTTCTCGTGACAAGAAGTTAAGAATTCTCTTCGCGGGTGCAGCATTGCCCGTTTCGATGCCGTGAGGAGACTGCATTGCCCATTTCCAAAATCCTGGTTGCCAACCGTTCCGAGATCGCCATCCGCGTCTTTCGCGCCGCCAACGAGCTCGGCATAAAAACAGTCGCCATCTGGGCCGAGGAAGACAAGCTGGCATTGCACCGCTTCAAGGCGGACGAGAGCTATCAGGTTGGCCGCGGCCCGCATCTGGCCCGCGACCTCGGCCCGATCGAAAGCTATCTGTCGATCGACGAGATCATCCGCGTCGCCAAGCTTTCCGGCGCCGACGCCATTCACCCCGGCTACGGCCTGCTGTCGGAAAGCCCGGAATTTGTCGACGCCTGCGATGCCGCCGGCATCATCTTCATCGGTCCGAGGGCCGATACGATGCGCCAGCTTGGCAACAAGGTGGCGGCCCGCAACCTCGCCATCTCGGTCGGCGTGCCGGTCGTGCCCGCCACCGAGCCGCTGCCTGATGATATGGCCGAAGTCGCGAAGATGGCCGAGGAGATCGGCTATCCGGTGATGCTCAAGGCCTCCTGGGGCGGCGGCGGTCGCGGCATGCGCGCCATCCGCGATCCCAAGGATCTCGCCAAGGAGGTAACGGAAGCCAAGCGCGAGGCCATGGCCGCTTTCGGCAAGGACGAGGTCTATCTCGAAAAGCTGGTCGAGCGTGCCCGCCACGTCGAAAGCCAGGTGCTTGGCGACACGCACGGCAATGTCGTTAACCTGTTCGAGCGCGCCTGTTCGGTCCAGCGCCGCAACCACCAGGTCGTCGAGCGCGCGCCGGCGCCTTCCCTCACC
>Ga0182007_10001001_pt1 | contig 15503 bp, 14 predicted proteins | sample Sormic07211113_1_FD_123023 | JGI IMG/M metagenome (GOLD analysis project Ga0182007, IMG submission 123023) | Rhizosphere microbial communities from Sorghum bicolor, Mead, Nebraska, USA - 072115-113_1 MetaG | ecosystem: Host-associated > Plants > Roots > Rhizosphere | place: USA: Nebraska... | reverse complement strand
TTCCTGAAAGAAGCGCAACAGACCGCTGACGGTCACCATCGTGAGCAGGATGCCGACCCCGGTCCAGTTGCGATCGTCCGGCGCAGCAAGGTACACGTCCGTGAAGAAGGTAATGACCGACAGGCCGAGCAGCACCAGCACGAACGGATTTTTGAAGGCCCGCAGCAGTTGTACCAGTGCGTGCGGGGCTCTGTCATGGGCGACTTCATTGGGGCCCGCCCGATGCAGACGCTCCAGTGCGTCTGCCGTGAGAAGACCGTCGAGCGAGCCGTTCGTCTGCTTGAGCGTGGCGTCGACGGATTCGTTGGCTTCGCTTACTACATGCGCGAAGGATCTCTGGCCGCGGCCAGCGGAGCCAGACACAAAGCCTTTCTGCTTTTTCCTGGATGTATGCGGTTTTTTTGTGGATTCGTGTTGCATCGGCTGTTCCTGCTGCTATGCACGCGGCGAACGGCCCGCGGCTTTTGAATATTGGAGATGTGTCGTTCCAAGAGGCCCAAGGCGCCCAGCGACAGCGCGCGTTGCCTCGATACGGCGGACGCGCGCTGTCGTCGCCATGATCAGGAGAGACCGTGCTTTTGGCCGAGCAGGGCCCTGACTGCCGCCCACCACCGGTGTGACGGTTTGGTGGGCGTTGGCGATACGAGCGCCGGCGCTGCTTCGTGATAGTGGTGCGACTCGCGGACCTGTGGCAGTTGCGATACGAGCAGGGCGAAATACATGCGATTTCTCCGTTCGGGTCGAAGCCCGACTGATTGTTGAGGTCGCCGGGACGCCTGCACGGCAACGCTCAAACAGTCAGGCAAGTGACGGCGAACGCGTGTGGGCATCCATCAGGCAATGAAAAAACGTAGGCGGCGTAAAGGCCACATGTCACTGTCGGGCATGACGTCTCCTTTCCGATGCGTTGTGCACGGGCGTGTCAGTTCATGCGCCCGCAGGGATAAACCAGTGGGCGCACGCGAGCATGGTCCCGAGTCGGGCTCAGGAAACCGGCCGTACGGACGGACGCAATCTGGCGTGCCGAAGCGGCGCTGAAATGGAGTGAACGGGAGCGGTACTGAAAACTACTGCGACGCGCACCATCTGCCTGCGGGCAGAACGGTGGCTGAATGAGGCTAGCGGAGGTTCTGCCGGTCAGGCAATCAAACTGTTCGAGAATTGACTACTGCAACTGTCCAAGGCACTAGCCCCTGTTTGTGAAGACGGACGGATTGTAAGCAGACGCTCAGGACAGCGTCAACCTTAAATTTTGCTGTACGGAGCAAATGCGCGCGTTGAAGATTCGACGCGTCTTGAGATGGACTGGATGTCGGAGTCGTTTTTTGTCAGGGCGGTCGAGAAGATGGAATACCTCTCACACTCCGCAGGGAATGAAGTGCGAGAACAACGCGAGGTAGATATCGCTGCCGCCAAGACGACGCCCGCAGGGTTCGAGCAGCTCGACCGGTCGCCGGGCATTCTCGGACGTCGACGACCCGGCATTGACCGCGTTCGTGAGGGATTCGCTGGAATGTCCCGCGGCAGAAAAGGCGTCATCCTTACGCACTATTCAGCCGCGCCTATATCCGCCGGCGTGCGGCTCCAATGCCGCCGCCGGCGCCGGACTTGCCGGCACCGCCTGCTGCGGAGCGTTGCGTTTGACGGGTTCGGAATCCGCACCGTCCAGCACCAGTTCGTTGCCGTTCACCTCGATCTTCACCGGATCGGTCTTCTTCCACTGCTTCTTCGGAATCGAGAGCTTCCACACCGCGTCCTGGCCCGGCTCGCGGAAGAACGCCACGACGCCCACGAACTGCGCCGCCTCATTCATCGGCTCCGCGATACTTGCGCTCGCATCCGGACGCAGCACGACGTCCCGGGTGGCGAGCAGATCCGCCTTGAGCCGGTTCAGGTCGTCCGACTGCAGTTGCGAATAGCTCAGTTTTTCAAAGGTCTTTGCATCCCTGAGCTGGTAGAACCTCACGACCGTGGAAAGCGACCGCCCCTGCGCGTCCGTATTGAGCGACGCACGCCCCTTGAGGTCCACGTTCATCGTCCTGACCTGTGTGGTGAAAGCCCACTTCGCGGCATCCACCGTTCCGTCGCCGACCGCCTGGGCAACGCCGCATCCGGCCGTGGCCACGGCCGACAGTATCGCGATCGCCAGGCCTGTGCGGTGTGCCGCGCGTTTCATGCTTGCGTCCATTACGGGGATGCCCCTCTTCCTGTGATTGTCCTTCATGCGTTTGTCTCCCCCGCCCCATTCCAGCGGCCAAGCTGCACGCGCGTGATACGCGCCGGACCGCCAGCCCCGGACCTGGCAGGTGCTTCCAGTTGCGCGGTAAATCCCAGGTTCGCCTGACGCGGCTCAAGCACGGGTTGCGGCATGAGCCCGGCACGCACATGCATCTCCAGATCCGCTTCGCTTTCGTAACCCAGGTAGAACCGCAGCAGCGACATGACCTCGCGGTGGGCTGGTTGTCCCGGCACGAGCGCCAGTACCGTTTCACGCGACGACGGCGTGATGATGACCCGCACCGTGTTCGCCCGGTCGTAGAATCCGCGGCCGAGCAGACACTGCTCACCGAGCGCGGCAGGCTCGACGTCGTCGACTTCCCGCCACACCGGGTGGAATTCCTCAACCGCGATCGAGGCGTCCGGCACGGCATGCCGCAGCACCCCTGCCAGCCCTTCAGCCGTGCGTGTTTTCTGCATGGTGAGCGCGAGCATCGATAGCAGCCGGCGCTTGTCGGCCACCTCGAGCAGTCGCTGACGCGCGGTGGAAGGCTGCGGCTTTTCATCCGCCGCGGGTAGCCTGGGCACGGACGCGATGAGGCGCGGGGATGTACTGAATCCGAAGCCGGCGAAGCTGAGCAGATAGCGTGACACCGGGTCCGTGCCATCACGCCTGAAGCCGACCGGGTAGCGGTATTTGCGCGCGACACGGTAGTACTGTGTGATGACGCGGTGGTGGAACAGGTCGAGAAATGCCGACAGGCGCTCTGCCCCGTCGCGGTTCTGGGCTATCACATCGACGAAATACGCGGGCATGCGCGCGTCGACGCCATAAAGTCCGAGAAACGTCGTCACCACCGATGGTCGCGCTGACAGATCGTCGGTGTCGTACCGCACCGCATCGATTTCACGCCCGGGAAAGCCGAGCTGCGCGCGCGAACGGAACCGGATGGGATCCGCGGCAGGCGAATCCGTCGTCCCGAGCGGCGGCGCATCGGGCGCGGCCAGCTCGAGCAGTTCGCAGAAGCGGATGAAGTTCATCCGCGGCGCGTCGCCGAGGATCGCTGGCAGCAGCGACGGCGCGGCGGCCGGCAGGGTGCGCGAGTTCAAAATGGCGCCCCTTCGCCCTTCGTTTCGGGCCACTCGATGCGCTGCCCGGTGGGCTGGGTCACGATCACGAGCTTCGTGTAGAGATTCATCGTCGCGTACAGCCCGAGGAACCGGTTGAGCATGCTGCCGAAAAGCTCGAGATCCCCGCTGCCTGCAAAGCGGCCCGCATCGAGCGTGACGGTGATCTCCACGCCACGCAGCAGCCCGCCCTTGACGAGTTTGCTGAGCGGCCGGTGCCGCACGTCGGTGATGGCATTGATGCGCCGGCTGTTCAGTTCGCCGTCGGTCCAGTCGTAGAGCGCGAGCGAGCCACGCAGGATCTCCGCATCGAGCAGCGACAGGTAGTTCGGCGCGAGATGCGAGAGCACGCGCCACTGGAACCGGTCGCCGGTGGGCGGATAGACCGGCAGGGTCGGCGCCGTCAGGTTCCGCACCGCGCCAATGCCCGTAAAGCCGCCGCGCATGCGCGTGATACCCGCCTCGCGCAGCGCCTTGCGCGGCAGCATCCCGTTGGTGCCCGTCACCGACAGTGACAGTGTCTCGGTGGGCAGCGTCGTTGCCTGATTCCAGGCGTGTCCGCCAAGCACGATCCAGGTGTCGAACCGCCCGGATGGGCCGCGCCGCATGCGGGTGTGGTAGTACCGTTCCGGCATGTCGTGACGCAGCATGCCGCCGCGATGACGGAACGCAGCGAAGGGCACATATTCGTAGCGTCGGCCGCGCTCGAAATACTCCACCGCATCGACGGAATAGATGTCGACAAGCGAGCCGTGTTCCGCACGCGCGCGGACCCGGTATTCTGTTTCGTGCTGCGTGAGCGTCACCGGATCGGCGCCCACCGGGAAAAGATTGATGACGGGCGTGCAGTACAGGCGGATGTTTTCCGCGGTGAAGCGCATGTCATCCGGATACGGGCGCTCAAGCACGACCTCGACATCGAGCGAGGTCGCGGACGCGGGAATCGCCTGGATGTCGAGTCCGAGCAGGTCGACAAACATGAACTTCTCGGGGAACGTAAAGTACTCGAGCAGCAACTGGTACCTCTATAAGGCAGTCACGAGCGGCCAGACCCTCAAGTCCGCTGAAATCAGGTGGTACAAGATCGACGACGCGGGCAAGGAGAAGGAGTACTTCAACACGAAGCTCGATAACGTGAAGGTGGTCGCCGTGCGTCCGAAGATGCTCGACATCAAGGATCCGGACTACGAGAAGCACAACCACCTGGAGGAGGTCGAGCTGCGCTACGAGACGATCACCTGGTCGTACAAGGACGGCAACATCATTCACAAGGACACCTGGAACGAGCGTTCCTGATTGACTGCTGGTCTGAAGGCCGGTCCGCCTCACCGGTAGTCTCCGGGATACCGGCCTTCCTTTGCCAGTCCGCCTGTGCGGGCTGGCCTTTTTCCTGCGTGGGGCGAGCGCTCCCAGCGCCGGCACGCCCCCATTCCATGTGCGACAAGCCCGACCATGACCGTGCATAACGACCGAAATGCATCCTTCCGCGACGCCAGCCAGCTCCTGCAGCGGCTCAATCCACACTGCGCGAAAACGCTCGAGGCTGCGGCAAGCCTGTGCCAGACACGGCTTGCGGACGAGATTTCAGTCGAGCACTGGCTGCTCAAGCTGATCGAGGCCAGGGACGGCGATATCCCGGCCATCATGAACCACTATGAGCTGGATATCGATGCCGTCTGGGATACGCTGCTCAGGGCCATCGATCACACGCCCCGTAACCTGCGCGGCCGCCCCAGTCTGTCCGCGCAGCTGGCCGTCGTCCTCCAGGACGCCTGGTTGCATGCGTTGACGCACGCCGATGGCGGCGACCCGGCCATCCGTTCCGGCCATGTCCTGCAGGCCATCGTGGAAGCGCCACATGTCCTTCGCACGGCCAATGCCTGGCAACTGCTGTCGGTGAGCAGTGCACAGATTGAACGGCTGCTGCCGCGCCTTGGGCCGCGCACCTGCGAGAACCCGCTGGAAGAGCCGGAAGCCCCCGAAGAACCGGCCGGCGCCCCGCCGGTAACCGGCGCCGTTGAACACGCGCAGCAGGGACCCGCCGCACGGGCAGCCACGCGCACCGTGGAAGGCGACGCACTCGCCCGCTTTGCCATCGACATCACGGCGAAAGCGCGCGACGGCAGGATCGACCCCGTATTCGGGCGCGAGCGCGAAATCCAGCAGATGGTCGACGTACTCGCGCGCCGGCGCAAGAACAACCCGATCCTCGTCGGCGAGCCGGGTGTCGGCAAGACCGCGCTCGTCGAGGGCCTCGCGCTGCGCGTCGCCGCTGGCACCGTGCCGAACGTGATCCGTGACGTGCGCATTCTCACGCTCGATCTCGGCCTGCTGCAGGCCGGTGCGGGCGTGAAGGGCGAATTCGAGCAGCGCCTCAGGAATGTGATCGATGAAGTGCAGGCATCCACCGTGCCGATCCTGCTTTTCATCGACGAAGCGCACACGCTGATCGGCGCGGGCAATGCCGCCGGCGGCGCTGATGCGGCCAACCTCCTCAAACCCGCACTCGCGCGCGGCGAGCTGCGCACGATCGCCGCGACCACCTGGTCCGAATACAAGGAATACTTCGAGCGCGATGCCGCGCTCGAGCGCCGCTTCCAGATGATCAAGATCGAGGAGCCTGATGACGCCGCTGCCTGCCTGATGCTGCGGGGTCTGAAGGAGCGCTACGCGAAGTATCATCGCGTCCACATCCGTGACGAGGCGCTGGTCGCCGCCGTCAGGCTCTCGCGTCGCTACATCCCCGCGCGACAGTTGCCTGACAAGGCGGTCGACCTGATCGACACAGCCGCAGCCCGTGTGCGCATGGGTCGCGAGTCGCCGCCGGCGGAACTGCAACGCGCCAGCGCAGCAGTCGCCGCACTGGAACTGGAGTGCGCCACGCTTGACGACGATGCGCGCGCAGGCGTCGAAAGCGCGGAAGACCGCCGCGCCGCACTCGATGTCGCGCTGACCGATGCGAAGGCAGAGTTGGAAAGCCTGGAGCAGCGTTACGGGCAGGAACTGGGCCTCGTCGAGGCGCTGCTCGAACGGCGTGATGCCGCGGCAGCGAGCGACACCGCGTCACAGGCGCAGGCGCGCGAGGCGCTCGCGCGTGCGCAGGGCAAAACGCCGCTGATCTTCGCGGATGTCGACGCCCGGGCGATCGCCCGCGTGGTGGCCGAATGGACCGGCGTGCCTGTCGGCAACCTCCTCGAAGACGAACTGCAGGGTCTGCTCACGCTTGAAGACCAGCTCGCGAAGCGCGTTGTTGCACAGGACGACGCGCTGGCCGCGCTCGCGGAAAGCCTGCGTACCGCGAAGGCGGGCCTGAAGAACGAGCACGCGCCACTCGGCGTGTTCCTGCTCGCTGGGCCGTCCGGCGTCGGCAAGACCGAGACGGCACTCGCGCTCGCGGACCTGCTCTTCGGTGGCCAGGCCGCGCTCACGACGATCAACATGTCGGAGTATCAGGAATCGCACACGGTTTCGCAGCTCAAGGGCTCGCCACCGGGCTATGTCGGTTACGGCCGGGGCGGGATCCTGACCGAGGCGGTGCGCCAGCGTCCCTACAGCGTCGTGCTGCTCGATGAGGTCGAGAAGGCGCACCGGGACGTGCTGGACATGTTCTACCAGGTGTTCGATCGCGGCACGATGCGCGATGGCGAAGGACGTGAAATCGACTTCAGCAACTGCGTGATCCTGATGACGTCCAATCTCGGCAGCGCCCGGATTGACGAAGTCACGACAGACAGTCCGGATGCCGCGCAGGCGGCGCTGCTCGACGCCATCCACCCGGACCTCGTCGCGCATTTCCAGCCCGCCCTGCTCGCGCGGTTCCAGACCCTGGTGTACCGGCCGCTCGAGGTAGCGGCGCTTGCCGCCATCGTGCGTCTGAAGCTTGCGAAGGTCGCCGAACGCCTGCGTCGGCAGCACGCGGTCGAGCTGCTGTGCGACGAATCACTCGTCGGGGCCATGGCCGGGCTGTGTCTTGCCCGCGAATCCGGCGCGCGCAATGTGGATGCGTTCCTGAACCAGCGCATCCTGCCGGCGGTTTCCCGCGAACTGCTCACGCGCATGGCAGGCGGAACCCCGCCCGCGAGGATCGTTCTGTCCAGTTCGGCCGAAGGCAACCTGACGATCGACTTCGTCGATCATGGGCTGCCCGCTGCGGCAAGCTCCGCGGCGCCGGTCGCCTGAGGAAGACGGGACATGGGGCTGCGGACGTTATCCGCTGAATTCCCGGCTGTTCCAATCTCCGAACACGAAGAAATAAAGATTCGCCTTGGCGAGCAAATCGAGGCGAACTTGTCCTACTTCCACTGCCGCGGCCCTCTGCCACGAGCAGTCCACTCCGACGAGGTTCGCGGTCTCCCGCGCGACTGCTTGCCCGTCACCAACGCTTAATAGCCGGTTGCAAGAAACCTCTCGAATGGTTTGACTTGCCACGCGTTGGAACCCAACTCCGCAGCGAACGCTTGTAGCGCAGCCGAACACCATCGAGACAATATTCTCCTGGTCTTTACCGCAATAAACCTCCCCACTCTCCCATCATCCAACGCCAACGCCCAACCTGCTCGCGCCACCTGTTCCGCCAAACCCATCAACCAGCATCAACCAGCATCAACCAGCATCAACCCTTCTTATCCTGCCAGAACGGCGAAACCTTATTACGACCGGTCGCCTTGGCGTTATACAGCGCCTCGTCAGCGGCCTTGATCACCGCGGTTACGTCGCTATCCTGTTCCGGCGCCCAACTCGCCGCACCGATGCTGGCCGTCACGCGTCCGTACTCGCTGCCGGCGTGCTCGATGGCGAGTTCGCTGATCGCCGCGCGGATCTGCTCCGCGATCAGCGCCGCGCCCGCGGGCGGCGTATCGGGCAGCACCACGACGAATTCCTCCCCGCCATAGCGGGCCGCACTGTCCGCGGGTCGTCGGATATTGTTGCCGATGCACCGCGCGACGGCGGCCAGCGCGTCGTCGCCCGCCTGGTGCCCGTAGGTGTCGTTGTAAGCCTTGAAGCGGTCGATGTCGACGAACAGCAGCGAAAACATGCTGTGTGTACGGCGCGCCCGCCGCCACTCCTGATCGAGAATCTCGCCCAGCGTGCGGCGGTTGTTCAGTCCGGTGAGGCCGTCGGTTCTCGCGAGCAGTTCGAGTTCCGATTCAGCGCGCATCCGCCGGCGCAGTTGCGCGCCAAGCAGAAACGCGAGCGCGACGAACGCCAGCGCGAAGGCGATCATCAGCGAGCCGATGGTGGTTGCGCGCCGCCGCCAGCCCGCATAAATGTCCTGCTCGGCCTCGGCCACCATGATGATCAGCGGCAGATCGGGGAAATTCCTGAAGTAGTACAGGCGGCGCACGCCGTCGATCGACGCGGTTTCGGAAAAACTGCCTTCCGCGGCGGTGCGGAAGCGCCGGAAGGTGGCCGCCTTGCCGATGTCGCGCCCGATCGTGCGCACGTCGTACGGCTGTCGCATGATCATGATGCCGTTGCGACCGATCAGGGACACGGCGCCATGCGGCCCGAGCGACAGCCCGGCAAACAGCGTATGGAAATACTCGAGGTTCATCGCGATCAGCACGATTCCCGCGAACGAGCCGTCGGGATGTGAAAGCCGCCGGCTCAGCGCAATGCTCGGCGAGCCGTTGCGCAGCCGCGAGCTAAACGGATCGCTGATATAGAGACCCGCGTTCGGGCTGTCACGCTGGACGATGAAATACTTCCGGTCCGAGAAATTACCCTGGCGCGGCACATCGCCGGCGGAGTCGACGACGATGTTGCCGGACGCGTCCAGCACCAGCATCGAGCCCAGGTATTTCGCGGTCGCGGCGCGGTCGAACAACACTTGTCTGCGCAGGCGCGGCGGCAGTGCCAGCACCGCCGGGTCGCGCATGCCGTCGACGACCGCCTGCAGCGACAACGCGCACAGTTCGAAATTCCGCTCGATATCGCGCTGGGCGATGAGCGCGAGGTTTCGCGACGTGTCACGGGCGCGGTCCATCGCATCGAGGCGCGCGTCGTACAGCACCGTCGCGCACAGCGAGATCATGACCAGCGTAATGAAGATGCCGCCCGCGATAATCGCATGCGGCGCCAGATGGCCGCGCCAGAGTCGGTTGCCCAGGCCCACACTTCCCCCGTTGTTGCTTGTTACGGTCCGCACCATGCCTTGAGATAGTCAGGAAATCCGGTTATGCGGATATCAGCTTGCTGGAGATCCGGGCATCATAAAACGCCGGAGATTCTACCGGTTCAGCCATGCATTGTGGCCAATTCCGCCATTTGTTTTTCCAGCATTCAATCGCCTTGCAGCGAATGGCGGGCTTAAGGGTATTCCGTACCGCCTTGAAAGAAATGTTATGCGTTTTCCCTATTGGTTTTTACATGAATTGTCTTACCATAAGAAAAACAACAAGCCGGTGCGGAGTCGTCGTGGCTGGATCCGCCATTGACAATGCAGCGAGGCATGCGGTCTTTTATAGCGGTTACCGAGGGATGCAACCTGCAAGGACCTTCAACCCATGACAAACCAGGAGGCTAAATCTATGTCGCAGGGTTTCCCCCGATCCGACAACCGCCCTTTTCTCTTTTAACACCACAGCCATATCGCTATTTACCGAAAGTAATCGGTAATTTCGATGCGGAAATGATATTCGGTGCCGGGTTGGTTATTCATTCATTGGGTCCACCCTTCGCCACTTTGTTACGGGAGCCAAAAATGCAAACCTTTCTGAAAGCATTCGTTCGCGACGAGCGTGGTGTCAGCGCCATGGAATACGCGGTTCTGGCCGGCATCGTCGTGATCGCATTGGGTGCGATGGCCGTGGGCTTCAACACCAACATCGGCGCGATGTTCACCAACCTCTTCACGCAAGTCACGACCTCGCAGAACAAAGCGTGATGTTGCGCGGCCGGGAGGTTCGATACGGCCGTTTATCGAACCTCCTTTATCGAACGTTCCACGGAGCGCGCTGATTGTGTCGCTACTCTCTGCCATCATCCGCGTCACCGTACTTTGCGCGCTGCTGCGGCTCGCCGTTTTCGACGTGCGTTGGCGGCGCCTGCCAACCAGGGCGACCCTCCTAATCGCCGCGCTGTTTTTCATCGACGCTCTCGTCATCCGCCTGCCCATTCACGACGTGCTTGCGCATCTGCTGCTGGCGCTTGCCGTTCTGGTGATCTGCGCGGCCTTGTTCGCCGCAAAAATGCTGGGCGGAGGCGATGCAAAACTGGCCTGCGCCGTTTTCCTGTGGACGGGCCCCAGTCTCGCCTTGCCTGCCCTCGCCATCGTCTCGGTGATCGGACTGGGCGTTTCCCTCGTCAGTCTCGCCACACGTCGCATGGCTGCCGAACAGCGCTTTCCCCCGCTGCGTGCCCTCGCGATGTTTTCTGGCACGCGCGGCGTGCCCTACGGTGTCGCGCTGGCGCTCGGCGGCGGGTCGGTCATCGCGTTGCCTTTGCTTGCGATGCGGTAGGACAGCGCCCTCATGTCCAACGTCATCAAAATCGGTTTGCTGGTCCTCGGCGCCATTCTGATCGCCCTGATCGTTCGGGCCGTGGTCGCCGGCTTGTCGCGTCCCTCCGCGCCCGAGGCCAGCACCGAAAAAGTTCGTATCAGCGCGGCGGACCTTCCGCAGGGTCTGCTTCTGCGCGACGAGGACATGATCTGGAAGCCGATACCCGTCGCCGATGTTCCGCCGAATGCGATCGTCCAGGGCGCATCCGGCGCGGTCGAACTGAAGGGCGCGCTTTTGCGTCACCCGATAGCGAGCGGCGCGCTGATCGTCGCCGACGACGTCATCCTGCCGGGCGCCCCCGGCTTTCTCGCCGCCACGCTCAAACCGGAAATGCGCGCGGTGTCGGTCGCCGTCGACGATGTCTCCGGTAACGCCGGACTGATCCAGCCAGGCGATTACGTCGACCTGCTGCTCACGCAGCAGATGGACCGTCGAACCGACTCGCCCGAACTCGCGGTATCGAGCGAAACCGTCGTCGAGCGCGTTCGGGTGCTCGCGGTCGGTTCGGAGATACAGCGTCCGAAGAACGGCGAGGCCGCCGACGCCACCAATCGCGCCCGCACTGTCACGCTGGAAGTCACGCCGCGCATGGGCGAAGTCGTTGCCGTCGCCGCGCGCCTCGGCAGTCTGTCGCTTGCCTTGCGCAGCTTCGCAACCGTGACCCGCAATCCCGCCGCGTCGGCGTCGGCCGACTCGCCACCGCCGCCCGTCTGGGCCGGCGACATTTCACGCGCCGTGCGCGATCTGCCGCGAGCGCACGCCCCGCAAGGCACCAGCACCAGTGCGAGCACCAGTTCCGGACCGGCTGCGCCGCCCACCGTGACGATATACCGAGGTTCCGAGAGGAGCGACGCGCTATCGAGCGTCGCCCAGTCAAGCGGTAGCGCAGGAAACAACGTACCGCCAGTGCCGTCTCTGCGCGCGCCGCTTTGACGCGCGCGGAGGGCCTAAACAGCGTCCAGTCGCGGGGATGGAACGCCATGAAGAAGCAGTTCAGTCCGGGTCGCATCGGTTCGAAGCTCACGGCTTGCGCGGTGATTAGCTGGGCCACGGCGCTCGCGGTCCACGCGCAGGCGGCGCCGGCTCGCGCGGCGCTGCCCGGGCCTGACGCGCCGCTCGCGAGCGCGCCTGGCCGTTCACCTGGAACGTTGGCGATCGATGCCGGCAAGGGCACCCTCGTGCGTCTGAACGAGAACGCGAGTTCGGTGTTCGTCGCCGATCCCACGATCGCGGACGTTCATGCGCCGTCGCCGAAAGCGGTCTTCGTGCTGGGCAAGAAGGCCGGCACGACGACGCTGTATGTGCTCGGCGCGGACAACCGGACCTTGCTTCAACAGACGGTGGTCGTCAGCCGCGACACGGATGCGCTCCGACGCGCCGTCGCGGCGCGCTTTCCGGCCATGCGCCTGCAACTGACAGCCGGTCCCGGCTCGCTGCTGGTGTCAGGCCAGGCGGCATCGGCTTCCGACGCGGACGCCGTGGTGCAGACCCTTACGCCCTATCTGGCCGACAAGGAAGTGCTCGTCAACCGCATCACGATCGACCGGCCGCTCCAGGTGCAGTTGCGGGTTCGCATCACGGAAGTGGATCGGAACGTCACGCAGCAGTTGGGGATCAATTGGGCGGCACTCGGCTCGGTGGTGGGAAATTTCACGGGCGGTATCTTCGGCGGCCGCCAGATTTTTAACCTGGCCCAGCCGATCGTCGGCCCGTCCGGTACGTCTTATCCGATCAATCTGCCTTCGAACAACGCCTACTCGATCTTTGGCCAGTTCAGGACTGGCAACGCCAACATCCAGGTACTCGTCGACGCACTGAATCAGGAAGGCTTGCTGACGGTTCTTGCCGAGCCCAATCTCGTGGCGATGTCGGGACAGACCGCCAGTTTCCTCGCCGGCGGCGAGTTTCCCATTCCGGTGGCGCAGATCAACGGCGCGGTCACCGTGGACTACAAGCAGTTCGGCGTCAAACTCGATTTCACGCCGACCGTCATGAACGAACGCCGCATCAGCCTGAAAGTGCGCCCCGAAGTCAGCCAGATCGACGCGACCGCGAGCGTCACCACCAATGGCATTACGGTGCCGGGGTTGAGCGTGCGCCGCGCCGACACCACCGTCGAACTCGCGAGCGGCCAAAGCTTCGCGATCGGCGGCCTGTTGCAGACCAACACCACCGACATCATTTCGCAGGTGCCGGGCCTCGGATCGATCCCGATTCTGGGCAAGCTGTTCTCGTCGACCAACTACCAGAACAACAAGACCGAGCTCGTCATCATCGTGACGCCCTATCTGGTCGAGCCGACCGATCCCGCCAAGCTTCGCACGCCGCTCGACGCGCTGATGTCGCCGAGCAGCGACATCGAGTACAGCTTCAGGCGCGAGTCCGGCGACGCGTCCACCCCATCCGGACAACCGCGCCTCGTCGGCGCGGCCGGGTATGTCTACTGAGCGGAGCCGCCATGATTTCCGCACGCCTTCTCCGCCTTCTTCGCCTCCCCCGCCTTATCGCGCTCACGCTTGCCTGCATCACGGCGGCCGGCGCCGGTGGCTGCGTCAAGCCGCCGAGAACGATGCCCGACGCGTCGATCATCCCGTTCGACGGCCATCTCGCCTTGCCGCCCGATTGCGCCAGCCTGGCTCGCCCATCGGTGCTGACCGACGCCGGCTGGCGGCGTCCCGACATGGCATGGGGCTGCGCGACCTACACGAATCTCGCGGCGCAGCTCGCCCATCCTCGGGACATCGTCAAACCGGAATCGCTCGGACCCGCCGATGCCGCCGTCGCGGCGAGCGCGGTGCATCGCTATCAGACTGAACGCGTGACACCGCTCGACAAGACGACGACGCGCGATCCGCGTTGACGCGCGAGTCATTCACCGAAGGCGACCATGAGCACAGACTTCAGTTTTCGGAAAAGCGCGACGGCGGCTCGGCTCGTCGACTTCATCGCGTTCGTCGCGGATCACGCCACGGAACAGGTGCTGAAAGACTATGTGCTCGAGCAGGCGATGCCGCATGCGCACGTGGCGATCGGCGACATTCACGACGCGATTGCCTATCTCTCGAAGATCGAACGCTCGCCCCTCTTTCTGCTGATCGACCTGCATGGCTCCGCGATGCCGCTCTCGGATCTGGCACGGCTCGCCGAAGTGTGCGAACCGTCGGTGCAAGTCGTCGCGCTCGGTGAGCGCAACGACGTCGGGCTCTTTCGCAGTTTGCTCAAGCTCGGCGTGCGTGACTATCTCGTCAAGCCGCTGACCGTCGAACTGCTCAACCGGACCGTCAGCGCAACCGAGGGCAAGATCAATCCCGTCGTGCAGACTCGCGCCGGCAAGACGATCGCGTTCGTCGGCTCGCGGGGCGGCGTCGGCGTCACGACCATCGCCCTGAATCTCGCCCGCCATCTGGCCGAGGACACGCATCGCCGGGTCGCTTATGTCGACCTCAACGTGTATGGCGGCGCGGCCAACAGCATGCTGGGCTTGCAGAGCAACAACGGCCTGACCGACGTGCTGCAGAACGTGCACCGGCTCGATCCGCAGTATGTGGAGCGCACGCTCGTCGCGAAGGGAAGCCGCCTGTTCGTTCTCTCCTCCGAACTCGACTACGGCGCGCCGAAGCCGTTCCAGGCCGGAGCGCTCAAGCGCGTGCTCGAAGTGCTACGCGACAGTTTCCACTACGTCATGCTCGACGCGGGCAACCGGGCCGATCCGCTGGCGGGCGAAGCGTTCGACCACGCATCGCGCGCCTATCTGGTGGCGGACCGCTCGGTGCATTCCGCGCGCGAGACGCTGCGCCTGTTGCGCTACATCGAGGACCGCGACAACAATCCCGCGGCTTCGCTGCTGCTCAATAACCCCAACGCCGCGACCGCGGGCAAGGTGCAGCCCGTCGATTTCGCGGCGGCGGTGGGTCGCCCCGCGTTGCATGAAGTCCCGTTCGAAACCAGGGCGATCTCGCTGGCCGAGAACCTCGGCGAGGCGCCCGACGAAAAAACGGCCAACGGTTTCAATCAGGCGATCACGCGTATCGGCAGCGACCTCACCGGCCAGCACGTCGCCGTCGAGCGCACGTTCCTCCAGAAGCTCGGAATAAGGAAACGCTGATGTTCGGGCAAAAGCAGCCTCCTTCCCCAGACGTGGCCGCGCCGCGCGACAATCCGGCCGCGCCGGCCGCCGCGTCGCCTCCCGTCGCGGCCAGCGGTACGGTCACCGCTTTGCCGGGACGCGCCGCGTTACCGCAGGGCAACGAAGCCTTGGTCCGCTCGGAACTGTTCAAGACCATCCGCAGCGGCGTGTTCAATTCGATGAACGCGTCGGCCGCGGTCGGCAAGACTCGCGAGCAGATGAAGCCCGGCGTCGAACAGCTCGTGCTGGAGATCGCGGCGCACGAGCGGCTGAACGTTACGATTTCGGAGCAGATCCAGATCGTCAGCGAACTGCTGAACGACATGTTCGGCGTGGGTCCGATCGAGCCGCTGCTCGCGGACGACAGCGTCACCGACGTGCTCGTGAACGGTCCCGATCAGATCTACGTCGAGCGTCATGGCCGGCTCGAACTGACGCCGTACAAGTTTCGCGACAATGCGCACGTCGTCAGCGTCGCGCAGCGCATCGCGGCCGGCGTGGGCCGGCGGGTCGACGAAAGCAGTCCGATG
>Ga0182007_10001000_pt1 | contig 15508 bp, 14 predicted proteins | sample Sormic07211113_1_FD_123023 | JGI IMG/M metagenome (GOLD analysis project Ga0182007, IMG submission 123023) | Rhizosphere microbial communities from Sorghum bicolor, Mead, Nebraska, USA - 072115-113_1 MetaG | ecosystem: Host-associated > Plants > Roots > Rhizosphere | place: USA: Nebraska... | reverse complement strand
CAGGCGCGCCTGCACTCGATGATCGCCAACCGTCCGGACTGGTGCATCTCCCGTCAGCGCAACTGGGGCGTGCCGATCCCGTTCTTCCTGAACAAGGAAAGCGGCGAACTGCACCCACGCACCGTCGAACTGATGGAAATCGTCGCCCAGCGCGTCGAAGTCGAAGGCATCGAAGCCTGGTTCAAGATGGACGCCGCTGAGTTGCTCGGTGACGAAGCGCCGCTGTACGACAAGATCAGCGACACCCTGGACGTCTGGTTCGACTCGGGCACCACGCACTGGCACGTCCTGCGCGGTTCGCACCCGATGGGCCACGAGACCGGCCCTCGCGCCGACCTGTACCTGGAAGGCTCGGACCAGCACCGCGGCTGGTTCCACTCGTCATTGCTGACCGGTTGCGCCATCGACGACCACGCACCGTACCGCGAGCTGCTGACCCACGGTTTCACCGTCGACGAATCCGGTCGCAAAATGTCCAAGTCCCTGGGCAACGTGATCGCGCCGCAGAAGGTCAACGACACCCTGGGCGCCGACATCATGCGTCTGTGGGTAGCGTCTACCGACTACTCGGGTGAGATGGCGGTTTCCGAGCAGATCCTGCAACGCAGTGCGGACGCCTACCGGCGCATCCGTAACACCGCGCGTTTCCTGCTTTCCAACCTGACCGGTTTCAACCCGGCCACCGACCTCCTGCCGGCCGAAGAAATGCTCGCCCTGGACCGTTGGGCCGTGGATCGCACGCTGTTGCTGCAACGCGAGCTGCAGGAACACTACGGCGAATACCGTTTCTGGAACGTTTACTCCAAGATCCACAACTTCTGCGTGCAGGAGTTGGGCGGTTTCTACCTGGACATCATCAAGGACCGCCAGTACACCACTGGCGCCGACAGCAAGGCCCGTCGTTCGTGCCAGACTGCGCTGTTCCACATCTCCGAAGCGCTGGTGCGCTGGATCGCGCCGATCCTGGCGTTCACCGCCGACGAGCTGTGGCAATACCTGCCGGGCGAGCGTAACGAGTCTGTGATGCTCAACACCTGGTACGAAGGCCTGAGCGAACTGCCGGAAGGCTTCGAGCTGGATCGCGCTTACTGGGACCGGATCATGGCGGTCAAGGTTGCGGTCAACAAGGAAATGGAAATCCAGCGTGCAGCCAAGGCCGTCGGTGGCAACCTGCAAGCCGAAGTGACGCTGTTCGCCGAAGACGCGCTGAGCGCCGACCTGGCCAAGCTGAGCAACGAACTGCGTTTCGTGCTGATCACTTCGACCGCCAGTGTTGCGCCATTGGTGCAGGCACCGGCCGATGCCGTGGTCACCGAAGTCAGCGGCCTGAAGCTCAAGATCGTCAAGTCGGCTCACGTCAAGTGCGCCCGCTGCTGGCACTGCCGTGAAGACGTCGGTGTGAACCCGGAACATCCGGAAATCTGCGGTCGTTGTGTCGACAACATCAGCGGCGCGGGCGAGGTTCGTCACTATGCCTAATGCGGCTGGCCGTTTCGGACGGCTGAGCTGGCTCTGGTTGAGTTTGCTGGTCCTGGTCATTGACCAGGCCAGCAAGTTCTACTTCGAAGGCAAGCTCGAGATGTACCAGCAAATCGTGGTGATCCCCGATTTGTTCAGCTGGACCCTGGCCTACAACACCGGTGCGGCGTTCAGCTTCCTGGCTGACAGCTCCGGCTGGCAGCGCTGGTTGTTTGCCTTGATCGCGGTGGTGGTCAGTGCGGTGCTGGTGATTTGGCTCAAGCGCCTGGGGCGCAACGACACCTGGCTGGCGATTGCGCTTGCCTTGGTGCTGGGTGGCGCGCTGGGCAATCTGTACGACCGCATTGCCTTGGGCCATGTGATCGATTTCATTCTGGTGCACTGGCAGAACCGCTGGTATTTCCCGGCGTTCAACTTTGCTGACAGCGCCATTTCTGTCGGTGCCGTAATGCTCGCGCTGGATATGTTCAAAAGTAAGAAGACCGGAGAGACCGTTCATGACTGAACAGGTATTGGCTGAACAACGTATCGGCCAGAACACGGAAGTCACCTTGCACTTTGCATTGCGCCTGGAGAACGGCGACACCGTCGACAGCACTTTCGACAAAGCCCCGGCGACCTTCAAGGTCGGTGACGGCAACCTGTTGCCAGGCTTCGAGGCCGCGCTTTTCGGCTTCAAGGCCGGCGACAAGCGCAGCCTGTCCATCGAGCCGGAAAGCGCCTTTGGCCAGCCTAACCCGCAAAACGTGCAGATCATCCCGCGCTCGCAGTTCCAGGACATGGAACTGTCGCCAGGATTGCTGGTGATCTTCAATGATGCGGCCAATACCGAGCTGCCAGGCGTGGTGAAGGAATTCGATGACGCGCAAGTGACCATCGACTTCAACCACCCGCTCGCCGGTAAGACCTTGACCTTTGACGTCGAGATCATCAACGTCAAAGCGTTGTAACTGACCGAATACGGTCACCTGTAGGAGCAGAGCTTGCTCGCGAAGGCGTCATCACATTCAGCATCAATGTTGACTGACACACCGCTTTCGCGAGCAAGCTCTGCTCCTACAATGATCTAACTTCTTGCGCGCAAGACACGAGGCACAGCATGCAAATCAAACTCGCCAACCCCCGTGGCTTCTGCGCCGGCGTGGACCGGGCGATCGAAATCGTCAACCGCGCCCTGGAAGTCTTCGGGCCGCCAATCTACGTGCGCCACGAAGTGGTCCACAACAAATTCGTGGTCGAAGACCTGCGTGCCCGTGGGGCGATCTTCGTCGAGGAACTGGATCAGGTACCGGATGACGTGATCGTGATCTTCAGCGCCCACGGCGTTTCCCAGGCCGTGCGTACCGAAGCCACAGGTCGTGGCCTGAAGGTGTTCGACGCGACCTGCCCGCTGGTGACCAAGGTGCACATCGAAGTCGCGCGTTACAGCCGCGACGGCCGTGAATGCATCCTTATCGGTCATGCCGGCCATCCGGAAGTCGAAGGCACCATGGGCCAGTACGATGGCAGCAATGGTGGCGCGATCTATCTGGTCGAAGACGAGAAAGATGTCGCCGAATTGCAGGTGAACAACCCTGAAAAGCTGGCTTTCGTTACCCAGACCACCCTGTCCATGGACGACACCAGTCGCGTGATCGACGCCCTGCGTGCGCGTTTTCCGGCGATCGGCGGTCCGCGCAAGGACGATATCTGTTATGCCACGCAAAACCGTCAGGACGCCGTCAAGCAACTGGCGGACGAATGCGACGTGGTGCTGGTGGTTGGCAGCCCGAACAGCTCCAACTCCAATCGTCTGCGTGAACTGGCCGAACGCATGGCCACCCCGGCCTATCTGATCGACGGTGCCGAAGACTTGCAAAAGAGCTGGTTCGACGGTGTCGAGCGTATTGGCATCACGGCCGGTGCCTCCGCTCCGGAAGTGCTGGTACGTGGCGTGATCCAGCAATTGCAGGCCTGGGGTGCCACGGGTGCCGATGAACTGGCCGGTCGCGAGGAGAACATCACCTTCTCCATGCCTAAAGAGCTGCGCGTGCGTTCGCTGCTGTAATACTTTTCGCCTTTCGACACAGCGCCTGCTCAGCCTTACGGTTGGCCAGGCGCACTCGACCGCTCGCCGCCAGCACCACCTGGAGCTGGCTGACCGGCTCGCGAGCCGAGCAAATATGTAGCGTCCCTGCCTGAAATGCCCGCCCGGGCATCAGCGGTTGGCCCAGACTGCTGAACCGCACGAAACGCCTGACCCACCAATTGCCGACAATCGGCGTCCGCGCATCACCTGCGCGCTCGACCAGTAGCGGATTGCTGCTGTCCTCTGGCCCTTTGCCGCTGATGTCCAGAATGATCCGCCAGCCCTGGCTCCAATCGCCGTTGATGCCATGAATGACCACGTTCTGGTTGCGGGTTATGGCCAGGGTTCTGGCCTGGCGAATCCCACTGATCAGCGACTCGGCCGCCTGCTCCCGATGATTCGATTCCGTCAGTGCAGCGAACGCCGGACTGACCAAGTGCAGAACAATCCCGACAATCGTCAGTCCCATGAGCAGTCCGATCAGGCTGAAACCTTGCTGATGCATGTCATCTCCCTCCATGGAGTGCTGCGGCCCGCGCGATCCTTGCGCGAGTAATGGCAAAACAACCGTACATCTGTCGGTCGAATGTTCTAGCGTGTAGAAGCAGGTATAGCCGACGGCAACGGAGGGCACTGATGGATCATCGTACAAAAGGTTTCACGCTGATCGAGCTGCTGGTCACGCTCGCGGTGTTTCTGATCCTGATTACACTGGCCGTTCCGGCGTTCACCCGCTCGGTGCAAAGCAACAAGGCCGACACCGAGGTCGGCGACTTGCAACGGGCACTCAATTACGCACGGCTTGAAGCGATTGATCGGGGCCTCACCACTCGGGTTCGCCCGACGGCCGGCGGCAGTGTCTGGACCGGCGAGCTGAGCGTTTATGACGGTACTGGCAATCCGGCCAATGTATTGCGGGTTGTTCCAGCGATGAGCAGCGGAGCGACTCTGACGCTAACCTCAGGAGTGACCGCGATTGATTTCAACAATCTCGGCGGCTTGGCAGCGCCGTCCACGGCGGTGGTGATCAGTTATGTGCTGGGGGCGCAAAGCAGGACGCTGAATGTGTGTTTGAACGGACGAATTCTATTGGGTGGAAGTTGCGGATGAGGGGTTGGAGCAAGCGTGCACAGGAGGGCATGACGCTGATCGAGGTATTGGTCGCGTTGTTGGTGCTGGCTGTGGGTCTGTTGGGCGCGGCGGCGATTCAGCTCAATGCGCTGAAGTACACCGACAGCTCACGGATGACCAGCCAGGCGAGTTTTATCGCCTACGACATGATGGACCGCATTCGCGCCAATTCCGGCGCCGATTACACCGTCACGCCGCCGACCTCGGGCAACTTGAGCGTGGCCCGGGATCAGGACCTCTACGACTTCACCACCAATATCGTCAATTTCGGCGGCGCCACGGCCACCGGCAGCATCGTCCGCAACCAGCGGGTATACACCATCACCATTACCTGGGACGACTCCCGGGCCGCCAATATCGCCGATTCGCGCCGCAGTTTCGTCCTCACCAGCCGCGCCACCGTTGATCCGGCGACGACACCATGAACAGAACCAGCAGAGGTTTCGGCCTGATCGAATTGCTGATCGCCCTGGCATTGAGCCTGATCGTGATCCTGGGCGTGGCGCAGATTTTCATCGCGGCCAAAAACACCTACGTCAGCCAGAGCACTGCCGCCGGCATGCAGGAAGATGCACGGTTCGTCCTGAGCAAGATGATTCAGGAAATTCGCATGGTCGGCATGTTCGGTTGTCTGGGTACGATTACCGACGCCAGCTCGGCGGGGGATTTCAATGCAAGCCTGCTCACGCCGATCAGTTGGGACAATGCCAACCTCAAATTGACGCTGGTCACCGCAGATGTCGGCGGCAGTGGCGGAGTGCCGACCTGGACGGTGGTTTCCGACTGTCGAAATACCGCGACGGCCTACACCGGTTTACGCACGCCGGCATCGGGGCAGTTGGCGTTTCCGATCAGGCGGCTGATCTACAGCTTCAGCAACAACCAACTGCTGATGGGCACCGGCACCGGCACGCCGACTCAGGCGGTGCTCATCAATAACGTCAGTGCTTTTGGCGTGAGCTTCGGGCTCGCCAGCTCAGCTACGGATACAGCCGCCTCCAGCTATAGCAGCAATCCGTCCGATCCGGCGCGAATCCGCAGTGTGCGGCTGACGCTGACCCTCACCGACCCGAACAACCGGGTCCGCAATCAAACCTTCAACGTAGTTGCCGCCTTGCGCAACCGGTTGCAATGAGGGGAGGGCCGATGAGTCGTGCACCCATGACATCTCACGCCCAGCGCGGCATGGCGCTGTTGGTCAGCCTGGTGTTTCTCCTGGTGCTGACATTGATCGGTCTCTCGTCGATGCAGAGCGCCACGTTGCAGGAGAAAATGACCAGCAGCGTGATCCTGCGCAACCAGTCGTTCCAGGGCGCGGAAGCGGCGTTGCGGGTCGGTGAAAGCGCGGTGCAACTGAACTCCTACTCGTTGCCGGTCTGCAGTGGCACCAGCCAGTGCGCACCGCCGGCCGAGGCGTCGGTCATTACCGCCGCCGGGTTCAACTCCACCTCGGGGGTGAACTGGATCGCCTCCGGTAGCGGCTTTTATGGAGTGCAGAACATCGGCACTACCCTGACTGCCGTGAATGTGCCGAGCAACACATCGGCAACCCTTTATCGGGTGACCGCCGTGGGTATCGCGGGCAGCTCGCGCAGTGTGGTGGAGAGTATTTATGCGAAGTACTGAGACCCGCACAGGCTGGCGCCGTTGGTTACAGCAGCTGCTCTGCGGCGCGGCCTTGAGCCTTTACCTGGCCGCGCCGACCTACGCTTTCACGCCCTCGGACTCTCCGCTGTTGAGCGCCGCCGCCGTGCCTCCCAATGTGATGCTGCTGCTCGATGACTCGGGGAGTATGAACAACATTATCTGGGCGGCCGGCTTCGACCCGACGGTCGTACGCACCCCAGTGACGATTTGCCTCTCCAATGGTTCGTGCAACAAAGGCCGCGACCTGGACATGACCGATAACAATATCGCCTTGTCGAGTTTGAATCATGGAACATGCTCGAAGGCCGGATGGTACGGTTTTTATAAAAACAGCCTTCTCGGTCTGGATTCGCTTTGCCTGAAGCTTCCCGATCCGGTGGGAAGCGAGGACACGCGGTATACGGCGAATTATTTGTCCTACCTGATCAGCCTGGCCAACAATACTGACCGGGACTTCACCGACGGCTCGATCCCCAACGATTACCGGATGAACGTGGCGCGCAACGTTTCCAAGACGTTGGTGGCCAACAACCGTTCGCTACGCATCGGCCTGTCGACATTCAACCTGGCGGTCGGCAACCATAAGAATGACGGTGGTTACATCGCCCGCTCGATCAGCGATTTGTCGGCGGTCAGCGGCACTGTGACTCAGGCTCAAGCCGATACCAATTACACCTCACTGATCGCCGGGATCGACGAGCTGAGTGCGCAAGCCAATACGCCGCTGGCGGAAGCCTATTACGAGATCACTCGTTATTTCCGTGGCATGGCGCCGTACAACAACTCGACGCCCGACACCTATACCAGTCCGATTCAGTACCGTTGCCAGAAGAATTACGGGGTGGTGATCACCGATGGTCTGCCGACCTACGATCGAACCTTTCCGACCGACGATCCGCTGGGTGGCAGCCGGTTACCGAACTGGGACGGGATCAGCAGTAACGATGGTACCGACCCCTCAGGCGATGATGAGGGCGACACCCTGTACCTGGATGACATTGCCAAGTTCGCCTTCGACATCGACATGCGCTCCACGGGAACCGATGCCACGGGCAAAAGCTGGAACGCCCCGGATTTTCCCAGGCAGTACATGAACACCTATACCGTGGGGTTCACCGCGGCAAACCAGATGTTGGCGGATGCCGCGACCTATGGGCAGGGCAAGTACTATCAGGTAAACGACAGCGCGGGACTTGGCAACGCACTGTCTGCAGCCCTGAGCGACATCACTTCCAAGGCCGGCTCAGGTGGCAGTGGCGTAGCCAGCGGCACGACCCTGACCAGCGACTCGAGATATTTCCAGACCAGTTACGATCCCAAGGACTGGCGGGGTACGATCAAGTCCTTCGGCTTCACGTCGGCGGGCGCGGTTAACACCGCCGCCGTGCTGTGGACGACCGACACCACCATCGTGCCCGGCGCCACCGCGCCGACCTACCAGTCCTGGAACACGCAAACCAACGCGGCGGTCACCCTGGCTTACAGCAATTTCTCTACGGCGCAGCAGACCACCCTCAACCAGGGGCTGCCTACTGGCATCAACGGCAACGATCTGGTGGAGTGGAGCAAGGGCATCAACAAAACCGGGCTGAAAGTTCGCAGTGTATTGCTCGGCGACATCATCAATTCGCCACTCGTGCTGGCCTCACCCACGGACAAAACCGCGTCCGATCTGGTGGCAGACACCAGCTACAGCACTTACCTGACCACCAAAGCCGCCAACATGAATGCCAGCCTGGTGGTGAATGCCAACGACGGTTTTGTAAACATCATCAACTCGGCCAATGGTGTCAGGCGTTATGCCTACATGCCCTCCAGCGTGCTGCCATCGCTGAACGACATCGCTGATCCCACTTACATCAACGGTGTGAGCCACAAGTTTCTGGTCGATGGCCAGGTCGGCGTGTTCGATGCTCAGCTCAACAGCGCCTGGAAAACCCTGGCGATTGGCGGAACGGGGGCGGGCGGCAAAACCTTCTATGCGCTGCAATTGTTCGACGCATCGGCTGGTAATGAAACTAAAGCACTGTGGGAAGTCAGTGCGCCGGCCACGGCCAATACAGCGAACGTTTTCAATGATCTGGGTTATGCCTATGCGCGCCCCGAAGTGGCACGCTTGGCCGATGGTCGCTGGGCCGCGTTTATCTCCAACGGCTATGGCAGCAACTCCGGGGTTGCAGCGTTGTATGTGGTGGATATTCGCGACGGCTCGCTGATCAAGAAAATCGTGGTCGACAGTACCGAAACCACCAACGGCCTGTCGTCGGTGAAGCTCAGGGTCAACTCGCAGAATGTGGTGCAGGCTGCCTACGGGGGCGATCTGAAAGGGCGGTTGTGGAAGTTCGATTTGAGTGGCACCACCCCTGACACCTGGGGCGTGGCGTTTTCCGGCAAGCCGTTGTTCACCACTGCAGGTGGCGCGACCCAGCCGATTACCGCGCAACCGTTGCTGGCGGATCACGTGTTGGGCGGCAAGGAGGTGTTTTTCGGCACCGGCAAATTCAATGAGGTTGCCGACAAGACCAATAAGGATCTACAGGCGTTCTACGCGGTATGGGATGCCGAGGGGGGCGCAGGACAAATCACTGTTTCCAGTTTGCAGGCGCAGGCGGTGACCGGCGTGTTTTCGGGCAGTACCGGGCAATTCATCACCACCAGCCAGAACGAGGTGACCTACCCGGCCAAGAAAGGCTGGTACTTGCCCCTGGTATACAACAACGTGCTGACGGGGGAGCGGGTGATCTATCAGGCCAGTCTGGTATCGGGGCGAATTGTTTTTACCACGCTCAGTGTGGATACCGTGGACCCCTGTGCCAGCTTCGGTAGCGGCAAACTGGTCGAACTCGATGCGTTCAGCGGTAAGATGCTCAATTACGCGGTACTCGACACCAATGCCGACGGGGTGGTCGATGGCAACGACACGATTTCCAGTGGGGTGATCTTCACCGGTGGTATCCCGACCCTGAACGCGGTCGTCAATGACGCAACCCGCAAGATTGTGAACGACTCCGGTGGTGGCGTGACCACTCTGGTGGAAAAATCCGGTGGCGGCAGCGGCCGTCGCATCATGTGGCGACAAATACAGTAAGTGAGAGTGAGGCATGCGCAGATCCAACCGAGGTTTTACCCTGATCGAAATCATGATCGTGATTGCGATCATCGGGATCGTCATCACCATTGGCTATCCGAGCCTCACCGAGTACATAAAAAAGGGCCGCCGTACTGAAGTCGCCGGGTTGCTTTCCGAGCAGGCGCAGATCCTCGAGCGTTTCTATTCGAAGAATAATGTCTACACCAATGCCACTGGCCTCAGCGCTGGCAATGATTTCTACACCATCACCCCGACCCTGACCGATCAGACCTTCCTGCTGACGGCAACACGCAAGGCCGGTTCGACCATGGCCAGCGACAAGTGCGGTGATTTCACTCTCACCAATACCGGCGTCAGGAGTATGGTCAATGCCGCGTCCGGCTTGGCCACCAACGATTGCTGGGGTCGCTGAGTTCCTTTTTCGGGCGCCTTTTGCGCCCTCTGTCTATAGAACGGTTGGATCAGAACATGAGCAGTCAACAGCAAGTGGTGATTGTCGGTGGCGGGGTGATTGGCCTGCTGACGGCGTTCAATCTCGCGTCCGAAGTGCAGAGCGTGGTGCTGCTGGACCGCTCGAACGTCGGTCAGGAGTCTTCCTGGGCCGGTGGCGGGATCGTTTCGCCGCTCTACCCATGGCGCTACAGCCCGGCGGTCACTGCACTGGCTCATTGGTCCCAGGATTTTTATCCACAACTGGCCCAGCGTTTGTTCGCTGCCACCGGTGTCGATCCTGAAGTGCACACCACCGGGTTGTATTGGCTGGACCTGGATGACGAGGCCGAAGCACTCGCCTGGGCCAAACGGGAGAACCGTCCGCTGCGGGCTGTGGATATCTCTGCGGCCCACGATGCAGTGCCGGTATTGGGCGCCGGTTTTTCGCGGGCGATCTACATGGCCGATGTGGCCAATGTGCGTAATCCACGGCTGGTGAAGTCCCTCAAGGCCGCCTTGCTGGCGTTGCCGAACGTGACGATCCATGAACAATGCGAGGTCAGCGAATTTATCCGGGAAGGTTCTGTGGTGGTCGGGGTACAGACCTCGATGGGGGCCATTCGGGGTGATGAGGTGGTTTTGACAGCGGGGGCCTGGAGCGGTGACTTGCTGAAAAAGCTGGGCCTGGAACTGCCGGTCGAACCGGTCAAGGGACAGATGATTCTCTACAAGTGCGCAGCGGACTTCCTGCCGAGCATGGTCCTGGCCAAGGGGCGTTATGCCATTCCCCGGCGCGACGGGCACATCCTGATCGGCAGTACGCTGGAGCATGAGGGCTTCGACAAGACGCCAACCGACACGGCGCTGGAAAGCCTGAAGGCATCGGCGGTGGAATTGATTCCGGCATTGGCGGATGCCGAGGTGGTGGGGCATTGGGCGGGGTTGCGGCCCGGGTCGCCTGAAGGAATCCCCTATATCGGTCGGGTGCCGGGATATGACGGGCTCTGGCTCAACTGCGGGCATTACCGTAACGGGCTGGTGCTGGCGCCGGCGTCATGTCAGTTGTTTGCCGATGTGATGCTGGGGCGGGCGCCGATTATCGACCCTGCGCCGTATGCGCCAGCCGGACGAATCTGACAGAAGAGCTGTTAACGGTTCAATCCAGCCCCAATTTCTTCAGCCTGTAACGCATCGACCGAAATGACAGATTCAATCGCTGGGCCGCCGCCGTGCGGTTCCAGCGGGTTTCTTCCAGGGCCTGGAGGATGAGTTTGCGTTCGACGTTTTCCAGATAGGCTTCCAGATTATCGATCTGTGTCAGGTCTGGCACGCCGCCGTCCGGGTTGCAGTTGCCTTCCGCCAGACGCAGGTCGCTGGCTTCGATCTGTTTGTTCTCGCACAAGGTGTGAGCCCGTTCGAGCATGTTCTCCAATTCCCGCACGTTTCCAGGAAAGCGATAGTTTTTCAGCGCTTCGAGGGCTTGTGGGTGGAGTTTTGCGGGGGGCTGGCCAGTGCTGGCCGCCAGTCGCTTGAGCATATTGTTGGTCAGAAGCTCAATGTCGTCGCGGCGTTCGCGCAAGGACGGTACTCGCAGCTCGATCACGTTCAGGCGGTAGTACAAGTCCTGGCGAAAGCGTTCGGCGGCGACTTCGGCATCGAGGTCTTTGTGAGTGGCGCAGAGGATGCGCACATCGACCACGGTTTCCTGCTGGCCACCGATGCTGCGAACGGCTTTCTCCTGTATGGCCCGCAGCAGTTTGACCTGCATTGCCAGCGGCAGGTCAGCCACTTCGTCGAGGAACAACGTACCGCCATGGGCTGCCTGGAACAGCCCAGGCTTGTCTTCGATGGCGCCGCTGAAACTGCCTTTGCGATGGCCGAAAAACTCGCTTTCCATCAATTCCGACGGGATTGCCCCACAGTTCACCGGGACGAACGGTCGGCTGGCGCGCGGGCCTTGGTCGTGGATAAGTCGAGCGACCAGTTCCTTGCCGCTGCCGGACTCGCCACTGATGTAGACCGGGGCTTGGCTGCGGGCCAGTTTGTCGATTTGTTTGCGCAGGTTGCGCATTGGCAGCGAGTCTCCCAGCAGCCGACGGTCGATGCCGCTGCTGGTGCCGCCTGGCGCTGGCAAGCTCAGGGCGCTGATGACCAGTTCGCGCAGACGGGTGAGGTCGACCGGTTTGGTCAGGAAGTCGAAGGCGCCGGCCTTGAGGGCGTTTATTGCTGTTTCCAGGCTGCCGTAGGCGGTGATCATCGCCACCGGCACTTGTGCATAGCGCTGCTGGATGTGCTGCACCAGCGCCAGACCGGTGCCGTCAGGCAGGCGCATCTCGGTCAGGCACAGGTCGAACGTATCCCGAGCCAGTAGCGCCTGCGCTTCTGCGAGGTTGCGTGCGCTGAAGGTGTCGAGTTTCATCCGTCCCAGGGTGATTTCCAGGAGTTCGCGGATATCCGGCTCGTCGTCGACGATGAGGATTTTTTGCCGTGGGCTCGTGTTCAACTTTGTTTCCGTCCGTGAGCAAAGGTGATGCGAAAGCAGCCGCCGCCTTGGCGTGATTTGAAGTCTAGGCGGGCTTGATTGCTTTCGCACAGCTCACGGGACAGATAAAGCCCCAGGCCAGTACCCTGGCTGCTGGTGGTGAAGAACGGTTCGAACAAGTGAGTACGTTGGTCCGGTGCAACGCCAGGGCCATCGTCCAGGACTTCCAGGGTCGGCAACTGGCTGTCCGGGTCGATAAACAACTCAAGCCAGGCCTGCGCCCGATCATGCTTGAGGGCGCTATGGCGCCAGGCATTGCGCAACAGGTTATCGAGAATCTGGGTCAGCTGATCCGGATCCATCAGGGTTTTGAAGTCTCCCAAGCCGATGCGCAGGTGAATCTGCTGATGTTCTTTCGAGCCTTCGCGGGTTTCGGCGACGAAATGCTCCAGCCACGGCTTCAAATCGAGCCGTTGCGGCACGGTTTGCTGGCGACGGGACAATTGCAGGACGTTTTCGATTACCCGATTCATGCGCTGAGATTGGTCTTGAATAATCTGGGTCAGACGCCGGTCCGCACCGTTCAGTTCCTCGGATTCCTGCAGTAACTGCGCGGCATGACTAATGGCGCCCAGTGGATTGCGGATCTCATGGGCAATCCCGGCGGTCAGGCGACCGAGGGCGGCGAGTTTCAGTTGTTGGGCCTGTTGGGCGATTTGGGCGAGGTCTTCGAGAAAAACCAGCGTCTGGTGGTGCGGGCTTTGGTCCAGGGCAATGAAGCTTGGTTGCAGCTCGAGGCCGTTGCTGGCGATCTGCAGGCTTTGCGGGCGCAACGTTGGATTGTTGAGCCACAGTTGGAGTCGCTCGACCAACGGTATCGAGTAATCGTCGATCAACTGGCCGTCCAGTTTTTCCTGCCCCAGCAAGGTCAAGGCGCTGTGATTGGCCAGTTGCACCCGCCGTTGGTTGTCGAGCACCAGAATGCCCGTGCGCATGCGTTGCAGGATCAGTGCGTTGAGGGCTTCGAGACCGAGCACTTCACTGGCCCGCTGTTCGGCCAGGGTTTCGCTGACCTCCAATCGTCGGGTCAATCCCTGCACCAGCAGCGCCGCGGCAAAACACAGGGCGCCGAGGGTGCCGATTTGCAGGTAATCACTGGGGCTGGCGGGGTGGTTGAAGCTCAGGATGAAGCTCAAACCCACGATGCCAAGGGCACCGACCGCTGCGATCAGCAGACCGACACGCCCGCGCAGCAAGGTATTGCTGATGGCTACTGAGACGATCAGCAAATTGCCGATGGCACTGGCCATGCCGCCCGCGGCATAGAACAGGCCGCACAGCAGCAGGACATCGACCAGCGCCAGGCCGAACAGCTGCGCGGGGCGTCGGGTGTTCCCCAAAAAGACCACCAGCAGGATATTCAGCACCAGGTACAACCAGCTGCCGTTGCGCAGCAGGTCGTCATTGGCGAACTTCAGCAACTGGTTGTCCATGTTGCTGGAGATCAACAGCACCAGGGTGATGCCGACGCTTAAGCGGTAGAGGTGATAGAGGCGCAGCAGTCGCTGGGCCTGTTTGTTGCCTGGGCTGGGCGTCTCAGCGATCACTTGAGCCCGGGCCTTGCTCAAGGTGAGCCTGGCTGCAATACCACTGTTGTTCGAGTTTCAACGCGCGGTCGCGGGGCAGGTGTACGCCGCAATGAGCACAGCGAACCATGGGCGGAGCATCTTGCTCGCGCGGCATATTGGCGACCGACGTCGGGCCCTTGAACTTGCGCCAGAACCATATGGCAGCGGCAATCAGGGCGATCCAGAACAATAGACGAAGCATGGTGAGCTGCTTTTTGATTAATGAGTTGGCAGTTTAGCCAAGGACGGGTCAAGCGCACAGCGCAATACGTTCACCCAAAAATTCGGCAATAAAAAAGGCGCCTCGAAAGGCGCCTTCCCGGTACAACATCTCTATGTCAGTCGAACAGGCCGAAGGTCATGTGGCTGAACCAGGAACGGTCGGTGTTGCTGGACTCGGGTTCCGGTTCTTCGATCACATCGCCGTTTTCATCTTTAGGCTTGAGCTCGTTCGGAATCGCGTCCTTGGCATCCTGGAACTGCTTCTGCACATCCTGGTTGGCGCGGGTTTCGCCCGGCGGCAGTGGCGGACGGGATTCGATCAGGCCCAGGGTGGCCTTGCTCAGCCACGAACGGTTGTCGGCTTCGGCTACCGATGGCACGAACTGACCGTTCACCAGGCTCGGGTGGTTCGGGTAGTTGAGTTTCAGGGTTTCGAGACTGGTCGCAGCCAGTTCGTCCAGGTGCAGGCGCTGGTAGGCTTCGGTCATCACCGCCAGGCCGTCACCGACCGATGGGGTTTCCTGGAAGTTTTCCACTACATAACGGCCACGGTTGGCGGCGGCAACGTAGGCCTGACGGGTCAGGTAGTAGTCGGCAACGTGGATTTCATAGGCCGCCAGCAGGTTGCGCAGGTAAATCATGCGCTGCTTGGCGTCCGGCGCGTAGCGGCTGTTCGGGTAGCGGCTGGTCAGCTGGGCGAACTCGTTGTAGGAGTCGCGGGCAGCGCCCGGGTCACGCTTGGTCATGTCCAGTGGCAGGAAGCGCGCCAGCATGCCGACGTCCTGGTCAAAAGAGGTCAGACCCTTGAGGTAGTAGGCGTAATCGACGTTCGGGTGCTGCGGGTGCAGACGAATGAATCGCTCGGCGGCGGACTTCGCAGCCTCAGGCTCGGAGTTCTTGTAGTTGGCGTAGATGAGCTCGAGTTGAGCCTGATCGGCATAGCGACCGAACGGATAACGCGACTCCAGGGCCTTCAGCTTGGCTGTGGCGGCGGTGTAGCTATTGTTGTCCAGATCGTGCTGAGCCTGCTGGTACAGCTCGACTTCGCTCAGGTTTTCGTCTACGACTTCCTTCGATGAGCAAGCAGCGGTCAAGGCGAGGCTGGCGATCAGCAGCAGGTGGTTCACTGGGATGGCGGCTTGCGTCCTTAAGACGGTCGCTGTCTTGGGCGGGGCCGTCCTGTTATGATGAGTGCCCCGTTGAAAAGCCTCGGGGCAAAAGACGCCGTATTTAACCACAAGCGCGCAGCCGAAACCAAAGGCTGTGCCGACGCCTAGTCTGAGCATGTCCGATAAAATTGAACTTCGCGCAGAGGTGCCGTCCGAATT
>Ga0182007_10000999_pt1 | contig 15509 bp, 14 predicted proteins | sample Sormic07211113_1_FD_123023 | JGI IMG/M metagenome (GOLD analysis project Ga0182007, IMG submission 123023) | Rhizosphere microbial communities from Sorghum bicolor, Mead, Nebraska, USA - 072115-113_1 MetaG | ecosystem: Host-associated > Plants > Roots > Rhizosphere | place: USA: Nebraska... | reverse complement strand
GGCGTCCCGGAGCGCGCGCTCCAGTCCGACCCGCCGTCCGTCCCCGACATCGGGCTCCAGATGCAGGTCGACTCCGACGCCGGACCAGAAGTCGTCCACGAAGACCTTCCCCCAGGTACGTGTTCAGGCACATGAATGGCCGAGCACCCCACTGGTACCCGGCCATCGGTCTCGTATCAGCCCTTGAGCGAGTCCATCCAGCTCTCGACCTCGTCCGACCGCCGAGGCAGCGCCTCGCTCAGGTTCCGGTTCCCTTCGGCCGTCACCAGGATGTCGTCCTCGATGCGGACGCCGATGCCCCGGTACCCCTCGGGCACGGTCAGGTCGTCCGCCTGGAAGTACAGCCCCGGCTCCACCGTCAGCACCATCCCGGGCTCCAGCGTCCCGTCCACGTACGACTCCACCCGGGCCGCCGCGCAGTCGTGCACGTCCATCCCGAGCATGTGGCCGGTCCCGTGCAGGGTCCACCGCCGCTGCAGGCCCAGCTCCAGCACCCGCTCGACGGGCCCCTCGACCAGCCCCCACTCGACCAGCCGCTCGGTCAGCACACGCTGCGCCGCGTCGTGGAAGTCGCGGTACTTGCCGCCGGGCCGCACGGCCGCGATACCGGCCTCCTGGGCGTCGTACACGGCGTCGTAGACCCGCTTCTGGACCTCGCTGAACCGGCCGTTGATCGGCAGTGTGCGCGTGACGTCGGCGGTGTAGTACGTGTGCGTCTCGACGCCCGCGTCCAGCAGCAGCAGGTCGCCGGAGCGCACGGGCCCGTCGTTGCGCACCCAGTGCAGCGTGCACGCGTGCGGGCCGGCCGCGGCGATGGTGCCGTAGCCGACGTCGTTGCCCTCCACGCGCGCGCGGAGGAAGAACGTGCCCTCGATGTAGCGCTCGGAGGTCGCCTCGGCCTTGTCGAGGACCTTCACGACGTCCTCGAAGCCGCGGACCGTCGAGTCGACGGCCTTCTGCAGCTCGCCGATCTCGAACTCGTCCTTGACCAGCCGCGCCTCGGAGAGGAAGACCCGGAGCTCCTCGTCCCGTTCGGCGGTGACCTTGTCGGTCAGGGCCGCCTCGATCCCGGCGTCGTAGCCGCGCACGACCCGGACCGGGCCGGTCGCCTCGCGCAGCTTGTCGGCCAGCTCGCGCACATCGGACGCGGGGATGCCGTACAGCTTCTCCGCCTCGGTGAGCGAGTGCCGGCGGCCGACCCACAGCTCGCCCTGGCCGGAGAGCCAGAACTCGCCGTTCTCGCGGTCGGAGCGCGGCAGGAGGTAGATCGTCTCCTTGTGGCCGTCCGCGGTGGGCTCCAGGACCAGGACGCCGTCCTCGGTCTGGTTGCCGGTCAGGTACGCGTACTCGACCGACGCGCGGAAGGGGTAGTCCGTGTCGTTCGAACGGGTCTTCAGGTTGCCCGCGGGGACCACCAGACGCTCGCCCGGGAAGCGCGCGGACAGCGCCGCGCGGCGGGCCGCGGTCTCGGCCACCTGGGCGATCGGCTCCAGGTCGCGCAGCTCGGTGTCGGCCCAGCCGGACTTCATGCTCTCGGCCAGCTCGTCGGACACGCCCGGGTACAGGCCGTTCTTTCGCTGCTTGATCGGCTCTTCCGGGCTCTCTTCCGGGGTCTCCGGGAGCTCCTCCGCCACGGTCATCCTCCTCGATACGGCACTGGACCCCCTCCATCGTACGGTCGTACGGAAGGGGGCCCAGAGCCGGAAGACCTGTTACCGACGGCAGCGTCGCGCACGCGCCCGGGGCTCACTCGAAACGCGCCGCCAGGAGTACGACGTCCTCCGCGCTGTCCGCCGTGTCCAGACCGTCCGGCAGCACCGTGCGCAGCACATGGTCGGCGATCGCGTCCGGGTCGCCGCGCAGTGCCTTCGGGACGCCGGCGGCGGCCGCGTGCAGGCGCGCGAAGGCGCGGTCGGTCGGGTCTCCGGTGCGGTGCAGCACGCCGTCGGTGTAGAGCAGGACGGTCTCGCCGGGCTCCACCTGGAACTCCACGCTGGGCGCCTCCCAGCAGGCCAGCATGCCCAGCGGCGCGGAGACCGAGGTCTCCACGAACTCGGTGCGCCGGTCGCCGACCAGGAGCGGCGGGCAGTGGCCGGCGCCGGCCAGGGTGACCTTGCGCAGCGCGGGTTCGCAGTAGGCGAACAGGGCGGTGGCGGAGCGGGCCGGTTCGGTGAGGCGCAGGAGCAGTTCGAGGTCGGACAGGACCGCGACCGGGTCCTCGCCCTCCATGACGGCGTACGCCCGAAGGCTCGCCCTCAGCCGGCCCATCGCGGCGACCGCGCTGGGTCCGGAGCCGGTCACCGCGCCGACCGCGAGGCCGAGGGCCGCGTCCGGCAGGGGCAGCGCGTCGTACCAGTCGCCGCCCCCGCGCGGGCCGGTGCGATGGCGGGCGGCGAGCTGGACGCCGGCGACGCGGGGGAGCCGGGAGGGCAGCAGCTCCTCGGCCATCGTCGCCATGCACGCGCGCGTGCGCTCCACTTCGACCAGGCGGGCCAGGTGTTCACCGGCGTAACGCGCGTACAGGCCGATGAGGTGGCGCTGGCGTTCGACCGGCTCGGCGGGCTCGTCGTACAGCCAGACGGCGGCGCCGATCCGGCCTCCGCCCTCGACGGAGAGGGGGAGGGCGTAGCTGGCGGCGTAGCCGAGGCGGGCGGCGACCTCGCGGTGGCGGGGGTCGAGGCCGTCCTCGGCGAGGAGGTCGGGCTGGGCGATCTCGCCGTCGGCGCCCGGGAGTCCGTCGAGGATGCGGCCGTAGGACATCGCGGAGCGCGGCACGGTCTCGATATGACCGAGATCGGCTCGGGCGAGGCCCAGGCCGATGGTGGTGTCGGGGCCCAGGCCGTCGCCCGGTTCCAGTACGACGAGTCCGCGCCGGGCGCCCACCAGGGCGGCTCCGGCGCCCAGGAGTTCGGTGAGCGCTTCCTGGAGTGCGTCCGTGCGGGCCAGGCGTTCCGTGAGCTCGTGGAGGGTCGTCAGATCCGAGACCCAGCCGGCGAGACGGTCCTGGAGGAGTGCCCCCGGGGCGTTGGGCGAGGGGACCGGTGGGGTGGCCGAGGCGGCGGGCGCGGGCGCGACAGTGTGTGCGGGCGAGGGAACCGTTGAATCGATTCCGGCCACTTTCGGAGGGTGAGGGGCGTTCATGGCGTCCGGCTTTCCGACCGGTGCGTATTGCTCAAAAGCATCGCAAACCCCCATGTCATTCTGCGCCGCTAGCAGTGTCTCCACATGTACACGCACTCGTGAGGGGATGTCCAGCATTGTCCTGCAGGGATTCCTGGTGTCCATGGGTGTGCAGTGCACGTTGGGCCCTAAAGCAAAGTTGGCCTAAAAGTGCCTCGGGTAACGGGGTATTGCGGTCGACTGGCCTTGCTCCACAGAGCGTCACACCGGTCGTGATGGGTACGTACTCGGAGAGGGCCAGGGGTGGTTGACAGCCACCCGGAACCTGGTGACCGACCCGGGCGTCTTAGCCACCGACGACCGAGCCCCATCCTCCCGTGGCGGAGGCGAAGAGAAATACGCGGAACGGCAAAACGCCAGACTTCGCCACCCCACGCCATGCCCATGCTTTTGACAGACGCGGTATGGGTGGCGAGGCTGCCGCGGAAGCAGTCGATGTTCGGCCCATAGGGGTTCCCCTTGTCTCCGACAGGGGTGTGATGCGCCAACAGGTACGCACAGTGAAGTGATCGACACATGGTGTGATGTGGCCCCACGGTGTTGCCAGCGGTGCAACGGAAAGGAACGAGCGCTCATGCGCGAGATCCTCGGAAGGCGACGCAGGCTCCTGTCCCAGCGCAGCGACGGAAGGCCTGAGTTGATCAGCGCGGCCCTGACCTACGCCACGGAATGGCAGTGGCCCGTGCTCCCCGGAGTGGCGGCGGACCCGCAGGGGCGTTCCCGCTGCGGCTGCCCCGACCCCGAGTGCACGGTGCCCGGCGCACATCCCTTCGACCCCGGACTGCTCGCGGCCACCACCGACGAGCGCATGGTGCGCTGGTGGTGGACCAACCGGCCCACCGCGCCGATCGTCCTGGCCACCGGCGGCAACGCGCCCTGCGCGGTCAGCCTGCCGGCCCTCGCCGCCGCGCACGCCCTGACCGCCCTGGACCGCATGGGCATGCGGGTCGGCCCGGTGATCGCCTCGCCGAGCCGCTGGGCGATCCTCGTGAAGCCGTACTCCATGGAGCAGTTGGGCGAACTCCTGTACGCCAAGGACTTCGTCCCCGGCTCCCTCCGCTTCCACGGCGAGGGCGGCTACCTGGCCCTGCCCCCGTCGGAGACCGGCGAGGGCGAGATCCGCTGGGAGCGCGCTCCGCTTCCCGGCTCCGCCTCCCCCTGGGTCCCCGATGTGGAGCCCGTCGCGGACGCCGCCGTGGAGGCCCTCACTCGTACGGGTGTGAGCGCGCCCGAGTTGTAGGGGTGTCGGGCGCGCGCGGGGCCGTACCCGCGCGCGTGGTCGTTATCTTCCGCACTATGCTGCGCAACTCTGGGGGCCACGGCTCTCCACGGCCGCTCCGCGGCGGACCAGACCCGCGAAGGATTCGCCTGCTCGCCCTCGCGTGCGTCGTGGCGGGCGCGGTCGCGCTGCCGCTGGCCGTGGCATCCGCGGGCCCGGTGGGCGACAAGGGCAGTGCCGTCGTACGAGCCCCCGCCCCCGAGGCCGTACGGCCCTCCCCGGCGTCCGGTGACGCCAAGGAACCGTCCGCCGCGCCCAGCCGCTCCCCGCTGCTGCTCGGCCTGGGCCTGGCCACCGCCGCCCGCTGCGGCCCCGAACTGACCTCGCCCGACGGCGTGGAGGCGCAGACCTGTGTGCTCACCCAGGGCGAGGACACCTGGGCGCGCACCTACTACCGCAACACGACCGGCGAGGCCCTGGACTCCGTACTGAGCCTCATGGGGCCCGCGGGGCACACCGTGCGGATGAACTGCGCCGTGGGCGCCGAGGACGAGCCGGGGATGTGCGAGACGCCCCGGGAGCGCAGCCAGGGCGGCCTCGACGCCTACACGGCGGTCTCGGAGTACGCGGCGAAGGCGGACAGCGGGCCTTTGCTACTGCGTTCGGGGAGCAACTCCGAGGCGGCCGACCGGAGTTGACGCGGCGTCGTGTTCCGTACAGCGGCCGGGGGGCATGAGAAGACCCGGTTGCTGGCGACGGGGGATGCACCAGCAACCGGGCTACTGGAACGGTAACAAGAGATCGGCGGTTCGCAAATTCGATCTGGGGTTTCAAGTCACGGATTCACTTGAATCCAGCGGGACTTGTGAGCCGACTCACCGATTCCGAACAGGCCGAGGCGGCTGACCGGCCGGTCAGCCGCGTCCGGTTCTCGACCCGTGCGTCAGCTGAGCGTGACCTGCCGGTTCGTGAGGCCCCCACGCGCGCGGCGCTCGTCGGCGGTCAGCGGTGCGTCCGAGGTGAGGGCACCCGCGAGGCGCTCGGCGAACTCGGCGGCCGGCTTCTCGATGTCATCCGCGCCGACCCCGCTCGGCAGGTCCCAGACCGGCACGGTGAGCCCGTGAGCGCGGAAGGAACCCACGAGGCGGGTGCCGTCACCCAGGCTCGACCGGCCCGCCGCGTGCAGCCGCGCGAGGGCGTCCAGAAGCTGCTCCTCGGGATGGGGCATGACCCAGCGCAGGTGGTTCTTGTCCGGGGTCTCGCACCAGTAAGCCGCGTCCACGCCCGTCAGCTTCACAGTCGGGATCGCCGCCGCGTTCGCCCGCTCCAGGGAGGCGGCCACCTCAGGCGTCGCGTTCTCCGCGTCCGGCACCCAGAACTCGAAGCCCTCGTGCACAACTGGCTCGAACGCGCCTTCGGGATCCAGCAGATCCTGCAGCCGCGGCCCGTCGCCCGGCGCGCGCCGGCCCTCGATCGGCGTGCCCGGCTCGGCGGTCAGCGCGCGCTGGAGGGTGTCGGCGAGGTCGCGGCTGATGTCGCCGGAGGCCGTGTCGTTCTGCAGGCCGAGCAGCACCGAGCCGTCGTCGCGGCGCAGGGCCGGCCAGGCCATCGGCAGCACGGTCGCGAGCGTGACCGACGGGACGCCCTCCGGGAGGCCGTCCTTCAGGGTCAGCTCGACGGTGGCCGCCGGAACCAGCTCGCGCAGCGCCACCCAGTCGCACTCGCCGGCGAGGCCCTCGAAGGGCCGGTGCACCAGCTCGGTCGCCGCCTGCGCGGCCGCCCGCCCGTGGCAGGCCTTGTACCGCCGCCCGCTGCCGCAGGGGCAGGGCTCACGCGCGCCGACGACCGGGATCTCTCCGTCGGTGATCTGGGGTTTGGCCTTGGTCTGGGGGCGCTTCTTGGCCATCGTGGGTCTCCCGGTTACGGCTCGTCTGTACGGCGGGAGCCTAGCCGTTCGCGCCACCGGCGACGGGACCCTGTGGACAACCCACCGCGGGCCTAGTCCAGGTTGTCGAAGGCGTCCCCGAAGTCCATGCCCGGCATCGCCGGGATCCGGGCGACCGTCGGGCCCGTGACGCGCGTAGCGAAGGCGTCGCGACAGTGCCCGGCATCCGGATCATGAACGTCGTCGTGGACCACGACCCACACGGTCACCTCGCCGCGCGCATCGTCCCGTACGCCCCAGTCGTCGGCCAGCGCGGTGATGATGTTGAGCCCGCGTCCGCCGTGTGCGGTGACCGAGGGGGTCGCCGGGGCCGGCCGGGTCGGACCGCCGCCGTCGGTGACCTCCACCGTGAGCCGTCCGCCGCGATCCACGCGCCACGCGGCCCGGACGTCACCGTCACCCGCCAGGGCGTCACCCAGGGGGCGGCCATGTTTGCACGCATTGCTCAAGAGTTCGGAAAGAATGAGAACGGCATCGTCGATCACCGCCTCCGACACACCGCCGCTGCGCAGCTGCTCGCGCATACGGTGTCTCGCCTCCCCCACGCCCGCAGGGCCATGGGGTACGGCCATGCTCGACGACGTGGGCACCTCCTGTGCCACCACCAACGCCACCCCCGAGACCTCCTTTGCCCCACGCCACGGTGTGGATGCCCCATTGGCCTGTACCGGAAACCGGCCAAGCCATGTGCGGTGACGCATTCGCAACATCGAATACGGACCGAACGCGCCGGAGCACTCCCTGTAGCTGAGTGGCTTGAATTCGACGGTGTCCGGAAAGGGAGAATGGTGCCTATGGGGCCGAAGGGTCAAGAGTTCTTCACAGGTCTTTACCAGTGACACACCGCACCTGTGAGTGGCCGGTGGCCGCCGTCAGCGGCCCAGGCGGCGCAGTACCGCGCGCGGGCGATTGGTGATGATGGCGTCCACGCCCAGGTCGGCGCAGAGATCCACGTCCTCCGGTTCGTTCACGGTCCACACGTGCACATGGTGGCCGGCCTGCTTGAGCCGCTGAATGTACGCGGGGTTGTTGCGCACGATCCGGATCGACGGGCCCGCGATCCGGACACCCGCCGGCAGCCGCCCGTCGCGCAGCCGGGGCGAGAGGAACTGCAGCAGGTAGACCGTCGGCAGCGTCGGCGACGCGGCACGCACGCGATGGAGCGAGCGGGCCGAGAAGCTCATCACGCGCACCGGGGAATCGGCGGCGGACGCGGGTGCGTCCAGCCCGAACCGCTTCAGCAGGACCAGCAGCCGCTCCTCCACCTGGCCGGCCCAGCGCGTCGGGTGCTTGGTCTCGATGGCCAGCTCCACCCGCCGCCCCGCGTCCGCCACGAGCTCGAGGAGCCGCTCCAGGGTGAGCACGGAGGTGTGCTCCGGACCGTCGGGCAGGTACTCCCAGTCGGGCTCCTCGTCGCGTGTCCGGAACAGCTCGCGCGTCTTGCGGGAACCGAAGTCCAGGGTGGCGAGCTCGGCGAGCTCCAGCGCCGAGACGGCTCCGCGGCCGTTGGACGTACGGTTGACGCGCCGGTCGTGGACGCAGACGAGATGCCCGTCCGCAGTCAGGCGTACATCGCACTCGAGGGCGTCGGCACCGTCCTCGATCGCCTTCGTGTACGCGGCCAGGGTGTGCTCCGGGGCCTCCTCGGAGGCTCCTCGGTGGGCGACGACTTGGATCGTGTGCTGCCGTGCGTGGGTCACCGCGTCATGGTGCCACCGACAGGGGGTAGTCGTGCGGTCGAAGGAGCAGAGATTGCATCCCTTTTGCGTGACATGACCTATATAAAGAATGGCCGCGCACCCACAGGCACCGCTTATGGTGCCCTGACGGCTCATGGGAAAAGCTGACGGCATACAAAAGGACATGCACAGCTGCAGCGCGCCGGACCGTCGACCAACGTGAACGGGCGTGACCGAGTGCGACCGAGAAGAACAGCCGTGGATCGAGGAGAGAAGCTGTGAGCACCGAGAACGAGGGCACCCCGGTACCACCGGCCCCGTCTGCACCCCCCGTGCCGGTGGACGCTCCCGCTCCTTCGGCACCCGCCGCCTCCGAGGGGAGCGACCCTACGGCCCCGCTCCCGCCGGTGCCTCCGAGCGCCCCCGGCGCCCCGGAACAGGACGTGCTGCAGGGCGGCCACGCGCCCGCGTACGCGTCGGCGGAGTCCGGCGGAGCCCATCAGGGCGGCGCCCACCACGGCTCCGCGGGTTCGGCCCCGGACGCGTCCTGGCCGCCCCCGCCGCCCGCGACCCCCTCGTACGCCGACGGCGGCGCCGGTGGCGGCGGAGGCTGGGGCTCCTCCTACGAGCAGCCCGCACCCAAGCCCAAGTCCGGCCGCGGCGGCCTGGTCGCCGCGATCCTGGTGGCCGCGCTGGTCGCCGGCGGCCTGGGCGGTGGTCTCGGCTACACGCTCGCCAAGAACAACGACGACAACTCCGGCTCCACCACGGTCTCGGCGTCCACCAGCGGCGGCGCCGTCAAGCGCGACGCGGGCACCGTCGCGGGCGTGGCCGCGCGGGCGCTGCCCAGCACGGTCACCATCGAGGCCGAGTCGAACAGCGGCGAGGGCGGCACCGGCACCGGGTTCGTGTTCGACACCCAGGGCCACATCGTCACCAACAACCACGTCGTCGCGGACGCCCTCGGCGGCGGCAAGCTGACGGCGACCTTCCCAAACGGCAAGAAGTACGACGCCGAGGTCGTCGGCCACGCGCAGGGCTACGACGTGGCGGTCATCAAGCTGAAGAACCCCCCGTCGGACCTCAAGCCCCTCACCCTCGGCGACTCCGACAAGGTCGCGGTCGGCGACTCGACGATCGCGATCGGCGCCCCCTTCGGCCTCTCGAACACCGTCACCACCGGCATCATCAGCGCCAAGAACCGCCCGGTGGCCTCCAGCGACGGCCAGGGCTCCAGCGCCTCCTACATGAGCGCCCTGCAGACGGACGCCTCCATCAACCCGGGCAACTCCGGAGGCCCCCTCCTCGACGCCCAGGGCAACGTCATCGGCATCAATTCGGCGATCCAGTCCACCGGCAGCGGCGGCCTGGGCGGCACCAGCCAGTCCGGCTCGATCGGCCTCGGCTTCGCCATCCCGATCAACCAGGCCAAGTACGTCGCCCAGCAGCTGATCAAGACCGGCAAGCCGGTCTACGCGAAGATCGGCGCGTCGGTCTCCCTCGAGGACGCCGGCAACGGCGCCAAGATCACCGAACAGGGCTCCGGCGGCGCCTCCGCGGTCGAGTCCGGCGGCCCCGCCGACAAGGCCGGCCTCAAGCCCGGCGACGTCATCACCAAGCTCGACGACAACGTGATCGACTCCGGGCCCACCCTGATCGGCGAGATCTGGACCCACAAGCCCGGCGACAAGGTCACCATCACCTACGAACGCAACGGCTCCTCCCACACGGTCCAGCTCACCCTCGGCTCCCGAGTCGGCGACAACTGACCCCCTCACCCCGGAGTGCCCCACGCGCGCGCGTGCCGACCCGTTACCCTTGTCCCGCGCCGTCGATGTGATCGACGGCGCGGGGTGGGTTGCCCGAGCGGCCTAAGGGAACGGTCTTGAAAACCGTCGTGGCAGCGATGTCACCGTGGGTTCAAATCCCACACCCACCGCACTGAGAGCAGCGCGAACGGCCCCTGACCAGGTGTGAAAGTCGGGGGCCGTGGTGTGGGCGCTGCTTGCCGGCCACCGGGATTGGGGCGAGGTCGGCGGCGGGTCGGTTCCTGGAGGGGCACGCTGACGCCCGATCATCCGAACCTTCCCCTCCAGGAGTAACCGCGCCGCCGGACGCGATCGCTGGAGTCGATCGACGCAAACGCGGGCCGTGTCGACGCCCCGTGACGAGTCAGAGCTCGTAGTCCCGTGCCAGCCCCACCCAGTCCACCTCCCGCACCCCCATCTCCGCATCGCACTCGTACGGCACACGAGGTGTCGACTGGAACCAGATCACCGTGAGGGTCGAGCGGTACGACACCGGGTCGTGCTTCGGGTCGAGGGCGGTGGAGCGGAAACTGCCGATGCAGGACACCGGCGGCAGCACCTCGACCGGGCCGAACGCGCCCGCGTACTGGTCCGGATACTCGCGTGGTGGCGGCACGAGGTGGACCGGAGCCGCGGGAAAGGTGCGTTCGGCGATGCCCAGCAGATCCTTGATGACCATGTCGTTGACCGGTCTGCACGGGTAGCCCTCGAGCATTCCGGCGTACGTCGACGACAGCTGCAGCCCGGCGAGGTCGACGGCGCGGCCGGAGGTGAGGACCACGCGGCTCAGCGACATGGTCCGCACTCTGGGGCGGTGGTGCATCAGGGTCCTTTGTATTTCTGGTGCAGCAGGGTGCTCATGGGGCTTGGCTCGGAGGGCTGACCGGGCTTAGGAGAGGCTGAAGGGGCTTGGAGAGGCTCAAGGGTTTGGCGGGTCTCGGCGGCAGGGGTCCAGGGATGTCAGGGGGACCGAGGTCTCAGGGGGGACAGAGACCTCGGGGGGACCGAAACCTCAGGGGGACAAGAGATCTCAGGGGCGATGCCCCGTCATCCGCGCCGCCGACGCGATCGTCGCCCGTGCCTCGCGTTCGGACAGGCCGGTGTTGAGGGCCGCGTCGACCAGCGGAGCGACCAGCGCGGGACCGATGCCGTTCTCGTAGGCGCGGCAGGCGGCCCAGAAGAGGCGTGTGTTGCGCTGGCCCTCGTGCGCGGCGAGGACGAACTGGATGAGGCCCTGGCCGTGATCGCCGGCCGAGGGGTGCGTCGCGGGGTGCGTCGGGCGCGGGGGCGGCAGCAGGAGGCGTAGAAGGGCTGGTGGGCAGGCCGCTGGGGCCAGGTGGGCGGTCCCGGGGGCGGTCGAGTAGACGCCGTGGTCGGTGCGGGAGCCGGGGCCGACCAGATAGCCGCCGGCGCCTCGGATGTCGATGCCGGGGGCCAGACGGCCGGCCGAGTTGGGGACCGCGTTGTCCGACGGGCCGGTCAGCCACAGGTGGCGGCCGCCGCTGGGGGTGAGCACGACAACCGTCTCGGGGATGGTGAACAGGTGGCGCAGGGCGAGTTCGCGCAGGGCCGCCGAGGAGTCCGTGCCGGTCTTGGTGTCCAGGTCGATGCCGATCAGATGGTGGGGCGGCAGCCCGCAGGCGATGCCGTAACCGGTCGCCCACGGCGCGGCGGCGAACAGTTCGCGGATACGCGCAGGGTCGGTCGAGGCGTCGTAGACCCCATGGCCGAGGCGGCCGCATTCGCCGTGGCAGCGGTGGGGGTCGGGCTCGCCGCGGTGAGGGGATCGCAGAGCCGGGAGTTTCGTCCGGGACAGGGGGATGACGGCCAGTCCGCGCTCGGCGGCGGACAGGGCGTGGGCGAGGGCCAGCGTCGTGGCCTGCCGGTCGGTGGTGGCCATGAATCCATGTTCGTACGTACGTTCGAAAAAAGGAAGGGGAGGTGTGCGCGACGCGCCGGGCGGAGGGGATTGGCCGGAAAAGTGCCGGAACGCTTCACCCCTTGTGCGGTAAGGGTTTGAGTCGCCGGTAATGCCCTGACCTGCGGCTTGGAAGTCACGAAAGGGGTTTATCGACTTGTCGTAGCACTTGAGTGGGAATCAGAGCTTCCGGGGTGGTTCGCCGGGGATTCGGTGGGCAACTCTGGTCTCGCGACGTCGTGCACAACACCGAGCACAACACCGAGGCGGTCGGCCAACTGCCCTGGTAAAAGCCGTACTTGACGTACCTCCGGCAAGGAAGCCGGGTTCTGGAGGAAGAAACATGGCAAGCATCCGTACCGCCCGCGTCATCGCCGCCTTCTCCGCCCTCCCGCTGGCAGCCGCCCTGTTCACCGGCGTCGCGGCGGCGGACAACGGCGCCTTCGCGGACGACGGATCGAACGCGGGTGTCGCGAGCGTCGTGGGCAGCGGCGTCGGACACGACAACAACGGCAACTCGTCCACCACGAACCAGAACGCGGTCGGCTCCGGTGCCTCGAACCAGAGCAACACCGCGCAGGTGAACGGCTCCGCGTTCACGGCCATCCAGCAGGGCAACGAGAACGTCGCCGTCCACTTCGGACACCTCTGGTGAGCCGGCGGCCCTGACTCCTGGTGGTTCGGGAGTCCCGGGTCGGGGAGCGCAGAGAAGCGTGGGGTGTGACACGCCTGTGCGGCGGTGCTACGGCGCCGCCGCACAGGCTTTTTTCCGGTACGGCTGCCGTAGCCGTAGCCGTAGCCGTAGCCGTAGCCGTAGCCGTAGCCGTAGCCGTGGCCGTGGCCGTGGCGGTCCGGCGGCCAAGGCGGGATGGCTCAGCGGCTTCGACCTTGACAGTGCACGGTATCTGACGGACAGTCAGAAACTCGTCCGGGGATCGTGGGAACCCACTCGACGGCTGCGGTGTACCAGAAGTGTCAATGCGAAACGGCGGGAAACGGCACGACCGGCGGGACCGGCGGGACCGGCGGGAACGGCGGGAGATGACGAGGGGGACGACGGTGATCGACGAGCTGGGTGCACGACTGAAGACCTACGAGGGGCGAGCCGTCGCCGTCACCGGCAGGGGCAAGGATCCCGTCAACGCACCGATGATCCGGCACTGGTGCGAGGCGATGGGCGACACCAATCCGGCGTACACAGGCCCCGACGCCATCGCCCCGCCCACCATGCTCCAGGCGTGGACGATGGGCGGCCTCTCCGGCCACACGGGGCGTTCTCAGGCGTACGAAGAGCTGTTCGCCCTTCTCGACGACGCGGGGTGCACATCGATCGTCGCCACCGACTGCGAGCAGGAGTATCTGCGCCCTCTGCGCCCCGGGGACGAGGTCACCTTCGACGGGGTGATCGAGTCGGTGTCGGAGCGCAAGACGACCAAGTTGGGGACGGGCTACTTCATCACCACACGCACGGACGTCAGAGTGGGCCAGGACCTGGTCGGCACCCACCGCTTCCGCGTCCTCAAATACGCCCCCGCCCGCCGGAAGGCCACGCCGGAGTCCCAGCCCGCCCGGCCCGCCCGCCGTCCCCGCCCGGTGGTCAACAGGGACAACGCCGGCTTCTGGGAGGGAGTCGAGCAGCGCCGCCTTCTCGTCCAAAGCTGCACCGACTGCGCGACCCTCCGATTCCCCTGGCTGCCCGGCTGCAACACCTGCGGCTCCCTCGACTGGGACACGATCGAGGCGACCGGCGAGGGCGCGGTCTACTCGTACGTCGTCATGCACCACCCGCCCTTCCCGGCGTTCGACCCCCCATATGCGGTGGCCTTGATCGAACTGGCCGAAGGCATACGGATGATCAGCAACGTCATCGGCCTGCCCCACGACAAGGTGCGCATAGGCCTGCCGGTCCGTCTCGAATTCCAGTCCTACGACGACGAGTTGGTGCTGCCCGTGTTCCGCGCCCTGGAGGGGGCCACAGCCGGCGGTGGCCGTACGAGGAAGGAGGCCCCATGAAGCCCGGCGAGAAGCTTCCCCCGCTGGAGATCCCGATCACCCGCACCCTGATCGTCGCCGGGGCCATCGCCTCACGCGACTACCAGGACGTGCACCACGACGCCGAGTTGTCCCGGCAGAAGGGCTCCCCGGACATCTTCATGAACATCCTGACGACCAACGGCCTGGTCGGCCGCTACATCACCGACCACTTCGGCCCGACGGCCGTGCTGCGCAGGGTGGCCATACGACTGGGGGCGCCCAACTACCCCGGAGACACGATGGTGTTGACGGGCGCGGTGGAGGAGGTCGACGGCGACACGGCAACGGTCCGAGTGGTCGGCGCGAACGCCATAGGCAAACACGTCACAGGCACGGTCACCGTCACAGTCCCACCGGCCACAGTCCCACCAACCACAGTCCCATCAACCACAGTCACACCGGCCACAGTCCCGCCCGCCACCTCCCCGTCCACCACGGCTTCGTCCGCCGCCGACTCACCCGTCACCGGTCCATTCGCCCCGGACCCGCCCGCCACCACCCCGCCCGGAGGTGCCTCATGAGCGTCCGCTCCCGCGACAGCCTCGGCGGTCGTGCGGCCGTTGTCGGTATCGGGGCCACTGAGTTCTCCAAGGACTCGGGGCGCAGTGAACTGAGGCTGGCCGTGGAGGCGGTGCGGGCCGCCCTCGACGATGCCGGGCTGACACCGGGTGACGTGGACGGGATGGTCACGTTCACGATGGACACCAGCCCGGAGATCACCGTGGCCCAGGCGGCCGGCATCGGCGACCTGTCCTTCTTCTCCCGCATCCACTACGGCGGAGGCGCGGCCTGTGCGACGGTCCAGCAGGCGGCGCTCGCCGTCGCCACGGGTGTGGCCGAGGTGGTGGTCTGCTACCGGGCGTTCAACGAGAGATCCGGCCGCCGCTTCGGCTCCGGAGTGCAGCACCGCGAGCCTTCGGCGGAGGGCGCTGCGCTGGGCTGGGCGCTGCCGTTCGGGCTGCTCACCCCGGCGTCGTGGGTGGCGATGGCGGCGCAGCGCTATCTGCACACGTACGGGCTGACCGCGGAGGCGTTCGGGCAGGTGGCCGTGGTCGACCGGAAGTACGCGGCGACCAATCCGGCGGCCTACTTCCACGGCCGCCCCATCACCCTCGCCGACCACGCGGCCTCGCGCTGGATCGTCGAGCCGCTGAGGCTGCTGGACTGCTGCCAGGAGACGGACGGCGGCCAGGCGATCGTCGTGACCTCGCTGGAGCGGGCCCGCGACCTGCCGAACCCACCGGCGGTGATCGCGGCGGCCGCCCAGGGCGCGGGGCGGGGCCAGGAGCAGATGACCAGCTTCTACCGGGACGATCTGGCCGGTCTGCCGGAGATGGGCGTGGTCGCGCGGCAGCTGTGGCGCACGTCGGGGCTGACACCGGCCGACGTGGACGTGGCGATCCTGTACGACCACTTCACGCCGTTCGTGCTGATGCAGCTGGAGGAGTTCGGGTTCTGCGGGAAAGGGGAGGCGGCTGATTTCGTGGCGGGGGAGGTGCTGCCGATCAACACGCACGGAGGGCAGCTCGGGGAGGCGTACCTCCATGGGATGAACGGCATAGCGGAGGGAGTCCGTCAGGTGCGGGGGACGGCGGTGAACCGAATACCGGGCGCGGGACGGGTCCTGGTCACGGCCGGCACCGGAGTACCGACCTCCGGCTTGGTCCTGGCCTCGGACGACTGAGCGCCCGTACCTCCGGCCATACACCCGTCCACGGCTCCGGCC
>Ga0182007_10000994_pt1 | contig 15560 bp, 16 predicted proteins | sample Sormic07211113_1_FD_123023 | JGI IMG/M metagenome (GOLD analysis project Ga0182007, IMG submission 123023) | Rhizosphere microbial communities from Sorghum bicolor, Mead, Nebraska, USA - 072115-113_1 MetaG | ecosystem: Host-associated > Plants > Roots > Rhizosphere | place: USA: Nebraska... | reverse complement strand
TGCAGCAAGCCCGGCTCGCCGTGGACGGCGCGCAAGATCTGCAACTCGGCCAACGAGGCGCACGGCGGCGCGCTCGGCGGCACGATGTTCTTCGACCAGGGCTACATCGGCGCCTCGGTCAGCACTTACCGCAGCACCTACGGCACCGTGGCCGAGGACGACGTCACCATCGGCATGAAGTCCGACCGCTATGCGCTCGAAGGAGAGTGGCGCCCGGGCGGCTTCATCAGCAGCATCCATGCCAAGCTGAGCCACACCGATTACCGCCACACCGAGTTCGAGGGCGGCACGCCCGGCACCACGTTCTCGAACATGAGCAACGACCTGCGCATCGAGGCGCGCCACCAGAAGATCGGCAACTTCGAGGGCCTGGTCGGCTTCAGCAGCGAAACCAACCGCTTCGCCGCCGATGGCGAAGAGGCCTTCGCGCCGCACAGCCGTACGCGCTCCAATGCGCTGTTCATGTACGAGGAGTACGGCACTTCGTGGGGCCGGCTGAGCTTCGGCGCGCGCACCGAGCAGGTCCGCATCCGATCGCTGGGCTATCCGGACGATCCGACGGTCACGCGCTTCGCCATCGGCGAGCGCACCTTCAATCCGCACAGCGCGGCCTTCGGTGCGCTGGTCAACCTCGCGCCGCAGTGGCAGCTGACTTCGAACCTCGCCTACACCGAGCGCGCGCCGAAGGACTACGAACTGCTGGCCAACGGCCCCCACGTGGCGACCGCCGCGTGGGAGGTGGGCGACCCGAACCTGAAGAAGGAAAAGTCGACCGGCCTCGACCTGGGCGCGCAGTGGAAGTCGGGCCCCAACACGGCCCGCGTGAACGCCTACATCACGCGCTTCAGCAACTACATTGGTCTGACCGCGACGGGGCGCAACCTCGACGAGGAAGGCAACGTGGCCGAGCCCGGCGCCACCGATACGCTGGCCGAGTACGTCTACAGCGGCGTACGTGCGCGCTTCACCGGCATCGAGGCCAACGGCAACCTGCGCCTGCTGGGCAGCGAAGGCTTCGCGCGCATGGACGACGCCGGCACGCTGGACCTCGAATGGCGCGGCGACATCGTGCGCGCGAAGAACCTCGACACTGGCGAGCCGCTGCCGCGCATCGCGCCGCTGCGCCTGGGCGCGACGCTGGCCTATGCCAACGGTCCGTGGGGCGCGCGCTTCGGGTTCGACTACAACGCGGCGCAGCACCGCATTCCGTCGGTGGGTGCGCGCGAGACCGATGCCTACACGCTGTGGAACGCGGCCATCACCTACCGCATGAAGGTGCAGCGCGCCAACCTCACCTGGTATGCGCGCATGGACAACATCACGAACAAGCTGGCCTACAGCGCGACGTCGATCCTGACGACGACGGTGTATCCGAACGCGCCGTTGCCCGGGCGCACGCTGAAGGTCGGTTTGCGCGTGACGTTCTGATCTTGTGTTGCTCCCTCCCCCGTTGGGGGAGGGCAGGGGGTGGGGGCAAGCGGCCTTTGACAGGGCCATGGCTCCTGCGAGTGCCGCCTGCCCCCATCCCGACCTTCCCCCAGAGGGGGAAGGAGCAAGGCACTCACTGGGCTATCCTCGCCGAGTGAATTCCTTCGTCATCTCCTCCCTGCTCCCCGTCGTCCTGCTCATCGCCGCGGGCTACCTCGCCGGCAAGCGCCGATGGATCGGCGGCAATGCGGTGAAGGACCTGTCGCATCTCATCTTCCTGCTGCTCGCGCCCGCGCTGCTGTTCCGCGCCATGAGCACGGTGCATGTCGAGCAGCTGAGCCTGAAGCCGGTGGCGGCGTACTTCGTTGCTTCGGGCCTGCTCTTCGCGGCCACGCTGGCGCTGCGCGGGTTCAATCGCACCGCGGCGGTGATCGCGCTGGCCAACACGTACAGCAACACGGTGATGATCGGCATCGCGTTGATCGGCCTGGCGTATGGCGAGGCGGGCATGGTGGTGCTGCTCACGCTGATCTCGCTGCATTCGCTGGTGCTCCTGACCAGCGCCACGGTGGTGCTGGAGCTGGCCGTCGCGCGCGAGCACGCGGGTGTCGGTGGCGAAGACAAGCGCCCCTCGATGGCACGCACCGTGATGCGTGCGCTGCGCAACGCCATCATCCACCCCGTGCCGCTGCCGATCATCGCGGGCCTGTTGTTCGCGCAGACCGGGCTGGTCATGCCCGAGTTCATCGACAAGCCGATCCAGTTGCTCGGCCAGGCCTTCGGCCCCATCGCGCTGGTGATGGTGGGCATCACGCTCGCGCTCACACCCATCGGCCGGCATTGGCGCGGCGCGCTGATGCAGGCGCTGGTGAAGAACCTGCTGCATCCGCTGCTGGTGGCCGTCATCGGTTGGCTGCTCGGCGTGCGAGGCATTCCGCTCACGGTGATGGTGGTGGCGGCGGCGCTGCCGATCGGCGCCAACGTGTTCCTCTTTTCGCAGCGCTACCGCACGGCCGAAGACCTGGTGACGGCCAGCGTCGCGATGTCGACGGTGCTGGGGCTCGCCACGCTACCGCTCGTGATGGTCTGGGTGCAGTGGTTGCCCTGAGCCCTTCGGTTCTCTCTTCGTAGAACCTCGCAGACTTTCGCCTTAGCGCGGTTCGCCGCACGCCTATGCCGTTCGGCAGGGTGGCCGTTTGGAGAGATGGCGCGCGGCCTCTGCCGCCCTACATTTGCCGGCTGATGATTCACCCGGCGCGCTCTTCGCCCCTTCTTGCTATGGCGGTGGTCGCGACGACGATCGCCGCGCTGCAAGTTCGCCCCGCGCAGGCCACAGGCGAGGCCAGGCCGTGCCGCACGCCGTGCCTGTCGGCGAACGTGCCGCGCGAGCCCGCCGAGCCGCCGCCCGCCGAGAAGGCTGAAAGGGCCGACGAGGGGCCGTCGAAGCCGAGGCCGGTGATCAGGACGCGCACACAGCCAGCCGCGTCGGCACCGCCGCCGGTGCAACGGGAAGCGGCGGTATCAAAGCCTGCGCCGTCGAAGCGCTGCAGCGAGATCAACATGCGCGCCGCCGTGGGCGAGCCGCTGTCGGACCAGGACATGAAGACATTGAGGAGCCAATGCTGATGACGACCATCGCCACCCAACGAGTCCGCCTGGCGCTGCGCGCGCTCGCGCTGTGCGCCGCCGTGCTTGCCGCCGCCTGCGCGCACCGCCCCGCGCCGGGCAACGCCATGCCCTTCGACCAGGCCGTGAACCAAGCGGTGGACGACCTGATGGTGCAGACGCAGAAACTGCCGGCCTTCCTGGCCAAGGTGGAGTCGACGCTCACGCAGCGCCGCATCGTGATCGACCCACTGCTCGAAGGCGCGAGCGGCCAGCAGACCGAGGTGACGCGCGTGGCCGAGCAGCGCATCGTGCAGCGCATGCAGGCGCAGTTCAGGCAGTTCACCGTCACGCCCTTCAACGCGAGCGAGATCGGCAGCGCGCAGTACGTGCTCAATGGCACGCTGGTGCGCGACAGGGACGCTTCGGGCGCACCGTACCGACTGAACCTTGCGCTGACCGAGATCCGCAGCGGCATGGTGATCGCGCAGTCGGTCACGCGCATCAGCGATGCCACGCTCGACACACGGCCCACCGCCTTCTTCCGTGACAGCCCGGTGAATGGCAAGGACCGCGGCGTCGAGGGCTACATCCGCACCGCCGAGACCCAGCCCGGCCAGGCCGCGGACGCGCTGTACCTGGAGCGCCTGCCGACCTCGACCGTGCTGCAGGAGGCCACCGCCGCCTACGAGGCCGGCCGCATGAGCGAGGCGCTCGGCCGCTACGAGGCTGCATCGAAGCGGCCCGACGGCCAGCAGCTGCGCATCTACAGCGGGCTGTACCTCACGCAGTCGCAACTCGGCCGCACGGCCGATGCCGAGAAGACCTTCGGCACCATCGCGCGGCTGGGGCTCGAAACCAACAACCTGAGCGTGAAGTTCCTGTTCAAGCCGGGCTCGACCGACTTCCTCGCCGATCCGAAGATCAGCGCCGCCTATCCGATGTGGCTGCGCCAGATCGCGCGGCAGGCGGCGCAGATCGATTCGTGCGTGGTGGTCACGGGCCACACGAGCCGCACGGGCTCGGAGGCGGTGAACGAGCGGCTGTCGCTGCAGCGCGCAGTGAGCGTGAAGACCCGGCTGGTGGGCGAGGCGGCGCCCCTGTCGAAGAAGCTGCGGGAATCGGGCATGGGCTTCCGCGAGAACATCGTCGGTACGGGGGCGGACGATGCGAGCGACGCGCTGGACCGGCGCGTCGAGTTCAAAGTCGTGAGTTGCGAGGCCTGACGACGATCCGCCTCACGGAGCCAGGCGCTCGCGCACCCAGTCGCTACCGTCGAGCCGGTAGCGCAGCCGGTCATGCAGCCGGCTCTTGCGGCCCTGCCAGAACTCCCAGCGGTCGGGCACCAGCCGGTAGCCGCCCCAGTGCGGAGGGCGCGGCGGCGAGAGCATGTGCTTGGCCGCGGCAACGGCGGCGTTCTTCACCAGCACGTCGCGTCCGCTGATCACCTCGCTCTGCGGACTGGCCCAGGCGCCGATGCGCGAATCGAGCGGGCGGCTCGCGAAGTAGGCGTCGCTCTCTTCGGCGCCTGCCTTCTCGACGCGGCCCTCGATGCGCACCACGCGCTCGAGTTCGACCCAGTGGAACTGCAGCGACGCATACGGATTGCCCGACAGCTCGCGGCCCTTGCGGCTCTCGTAGTTGGTGTACCAGACGATGCCGCGCGCGTCGTAGCCCTTGATGAGCACGATGCGGCTGGACGGCCGCAGGTCGCTGCCCACGGTGCACAGCGTCATCGCATTGGGCTCGGGCACCTGCGCGTCGATGGCTTCGGTGAGCCAGCGCTCGAACTGCTTCAGCGGATCGCCGGCGCTGTGGGCTTCGCCGAGTTCGGCGCGCTCGTAGCTCTTGCGCAGCGCCGCCAGTGCGTCATTGGAGAGGGGGGAGGTCATGCCGGGATTGTTGCGCACATACTCGGCCCATGACGACCATGAAGGTGAATTCCCCGGTGGTGATCGTGCTGGCCTCGGGCCGCGGCGAACGCTTCATCGCGGCCGGTGGCACGGGCTCGAAGCTGAAGGCGTTGCTCGCCGGCAGGCCGGTGCTGGAGCGCACGCTCGACGCGGTGCGCGCCAGCGGCCTGCCATGGCACGTGGAAGATGCGGGGCACCCCGGCATGGGCGATTCGATCGCGGCCGCAGTGCGCGCAACGCCCGATGCGGCGGGTTGGCTGATCCTGCCGGGCGACCTGCCGCTGGTGCAGCCCGCGACGCTGCAGGGTGTTGCAGCAGCCCTGGGCGGCCGGGTGAATGCCGTGCAGCCGCAGTACCGGGGCGAGCGCGGCCATCCGGTGGGCTTTGCCGCCGGGTGCGGTGCGCAACTCGCCATGCTGGAGGGAAGCCTGGGCGCATCGTCCATCCTGCGGTCGATGCGTGCCATCGATTCGGTGGCCGACCTGGTGGTGGACGACGTCGGCGTGATCACCGACATCGACACACCCGAGGCGCTGGCGCAGGCCGAGACGCTGTGGCTGGCGCGCGAGGGCGCCTAGCTTTTGCCGCCCGTTTCGATCAGGGCTTGGTGATCACCGCACAGGCGATGCGCGGGCCCGAGTTGCCTGACGGCTGCGTCGTGAAATCGTCGCGGTCGCGATGCACCACCAGGGCGCGGCCCACCACGTTGTTGGCGGCGCCGTCCGTCAGCGAGATCGAGTGGTCTTCCACGCTGAAGCGGGCCACGCCGCTGGCATCGGCCACCAGGCTCGGCAGTTCGCCGGCATGGCTGCCCGCGGCGGCGAACTTGCCGTGCGTGCCGCCGGTCGGATTGAAGTGGCCGCCCGAGGCGTCGCCGTTGTTGCCGCAATCGCCCTTCTCGTGGATGTGGAAGCCGTGCTCGCTGCCCGGTGCCAGCCCGCGCACTTCGCCCGACACGCGCACGCCGTGGTCGAGCGCGGCGAAGGTCACCGTGCCGCGCGTCGGGTTGGGCGTGATGGCGCCGGTCGGCACCAGCTCGACGGCGGTGCTCGGCTTGCCGCCCATGCTGCCGCAGGCGGCGAGAAGGGCGCAGGCGAGGAGGGCGGCGCCGGCGGCGGCGAGACGACGTTGGGTCATGTGTTTTCCTTGGATGATTCGGAAGGTTGGGAAGAAGAGTCTGAAGACCCCGGAACATATACCGGAGGCTGCGGCGCCCCGCAATCGGCGGCGGCCTCGGTTTGCTGCTGGCGCTGCTGTTCCTGAACGGCGGCCAGCGCCACCAGGCGGGCCAGCGCCGCGTCGTGGATCGAGTGGCGCTGCAGTTCGAGCAGCGTCTGGCGTGCGTAGTCGAGCGAAGTTCCGTAGCGGCCGACGGCGTTGGCGAAGATGTGGCGGTAGCGCTCGTCGCTGAGCTCGCCCGTGAAGTTGGGGCTGCGCCGCGACAGCGTGAACGCCAGCGCGCGCACAGGCCCTTCGGCCGTGCCGCAGCGCAGCCATTTCGGGTCGTACACGCCAGTCGGCATCTCGCGCAGCCAGAGCCGGCGCAGCGTTTCCAGACCCTCGGCCCTGGGCACGCGGAACACCATGCCACGGCAGCTGCCGCCCGAGAGCAGTCCGAACACGAGGCCGGGCACCTGGACGCTGCCGCGGTTCACGCGGCTCCACATCTTCAGCGCGCGATGCCAGCCGCGCACCCAGGCCTGGCGCCGTTCGACGAAGTCGAACTCGGGCCGCCAGATCAGCGAGCCATAGCCGAAGAGCCAGAGATCCTCATGCCCGCCCCAGTCGGCGATGGCGCGCTCGAGCATCGGCTGCGGATCGCGCAGGGGTTTGGGCATGGGGTCGAGTCCCGGCGGACCGGGGTTCGGCGCAGGGTCCGACATGGGGATGCCGGGACCGCCGCCTACAATTTCCTGATCATGGTTCACCGCACCATTATTTACCTACCCCTTCCCTATGGAGCAAGATCCCCGATGAGCGATGACGACAGCCAGCAGAATTTCATCCTCGGATTCGTCATGGCGCTGATCGCCCTGGTGATCTTCTTCGTGGTCGGCATCGTGCTCTGGCACAGGGGCCACAACCCGGCGGTCGCGCAGGCCGCCGCCGCTCCCGCGGCGGTGGTGGTCTCGGCGCCGGCCCCCGGCGCCGCGCCCAAGGTGGCCGAGGTCACCGAGACCGTGACGGTCACGATCCCCGACGGCGCAAGCATCCGCGTGGTCGACGGCGTGGTGAACTTCTACTTCGCGACCGGCAGCGCCGACCTCGCACCCGGCGCCGCCGAGGCGCTGGCCGCGGTCATCAAAGGCGTCGAGAGCGGCCGCAAGGCGGTGGTCTCGGGCTTCCACGACACCACCGGCGACGCCGCCATCAACGAACAGCTCGCGAAGAAGCGCGCCGAGATGGTGCGCGACGTGCTCGTGGGCCTGGGCGTGCCGGCGGCCAAGGTCGACCTGCAGAGGCCCGCCGTGACGGCCGGCTCGGGCAACGATGCCGAGGCGCGCCGCGTCGAGGTGAAGCTGGTGGACTGAGCGCCGCGCGCATCGGCTGCAAGAGCAGAAGAAGCCCGGTGACGCCGGGCTTTTTCATGGGTGCTTCCCTGCAGGGGCGCGGATGAGTGAATTCGTATTGGCGGGCACCCGGATTTCATCGGGCTTTCGTGCCCGGCTTGTTACCATGGGTCTCCAGGCCCACAGCCGCCCTGGCGGCACGCAGCAAGAGCCACCGACCCCATGAGCAGCAGCACACACCCCATCGTCCGCGACGTCACCGATCGCATCCGCGAGCGCAGCAAGGGGCTGCGCAGCGCGTACCTCTCCCGCCTCGCCGAAATCCGCGACCGCGACCGCGGCTCAGACCGCATGGGCTGCGCCAACGTGGCGCACGCCGTGGCCGGCATCCCGGCGAACGACAAGTTCCGCGTGGTGGCCGAGCGTGCGCCCAACATCGGCATCGTCACCGCCTACAACGACATGCTCTCGGCCCACGCGCCGTACCAGGGCTACCCCGACATCATCAAGCACGAGGCCCGCCGACTCGGCGCCACCGCGCAGGTGGCCGGCGGTGTGCCCGCCATGTGCGACGGCGTCACGCAGGGCACGCCCGGCATGGAACTGAGCCTGTTCAGCCGCGACCTGATCGCCATGAGCACGGCCGTCGCGCTCACGCACGACATGTTCGACAGCGCGCTGCTGCTCGGCGTGTGCGACAAGATCGTGCCGGGCCTGCTGATCGGCGCGCTGCACTTCGGCCACCTGCCGACCGTGTTCGTGCCCGCCGGCCCGATGCCCTCGGGCCTGTCGAACAATGCCAAATCGAAGGTGCGCGAGCAGGCGGCGCAAGGCCTCGTGGGCCGCCAGGGCCTGCTCGACGCCGAGATGGCGGCCTATCACACGATGGGCACCTGCACCTTCTACGGCACCGCCAACAGCAACCAGATGCTGCTCGAGGCCATGGGCCTGCACGTGCCCGGCACTGCCTTCATCCAGCCCGGCGACGCGATGCGCGAAACGCTCACGCGCGAAGCGGTGCGCACCGTGCTGGGCAAGGCGAGCGACATTTCCTTCCAGTGCCCGCCCATCGGCGAGATGGTGGACGAGCGCTGCATCGTCAACGCCATGGTCGCGCTGCTGGCCACGGGCGGCTCCACCAACCACCTGATCCACTGGGTGGCCGTGGCGCGTGCCGCCGGCATCGTGATCGACTGGGACGACTTCTCGAAGCTCTCCGATGTGGTGCCGCTGCTGAGCCGCGTGTATCCCAACGGCAGCGCCGACGTGAACGAGTTCCAGGCCGCGGGCGGTCCCGGCCTCGTGATCGGCGAACTGGTCGACGCCGGCCTCATGCATGCCGACGTGCTGACGGTGCGCGCGGGGGGCATCCGCGAATACGCGAACATCCCGGCGCTGGCGGGCGATGGCGCCGAACAGCGCCTGCAATGGAGTCCCGCGGCGCCGCTGAAGAACGAAGCGATCACACGCACGGTCGCGAATCCGTTCAGTGCCACTGGCGGCCTCAAGCTGCTGGGCGGCAACCTCGGGCGCAGCGTCATCAAGGTGTCCTCGGTGCCCGACGACCGCCATGTCATCGAAGCGCCCGCGCGCGTGTTCGACTCGCAGGCCGCGCTGCACAAGGCCTTCACCGCTGGCGAACTCGAGCGCGACGTGGTCTGCGTGGTGCGCTGGCAGGGCCCGCAGGCCAACGGCATGCCCGAGCTGCACAAGCTCACGCCGCCGCTGTCGGTGCTGCAGGGCAAGGGATTCCGCGTGGCGCTGGTCACCGACGGCCGCATGAGCGGCGCGTCGGGCAAGATACCGGCCGCCATCCACGTCTCGCCCGAAGCGGCTGCGGGCGGCCCGCTCGCCAAGGTGCGCGACGGCGACCTGATCCGCCTCGATGCGGTAGCGGGTACGCTGGCCGTGCTGCTGCCCGAAGACGAATGGGCCGCGCGCGAAACCGCGACGCTGCCCGAAGCGCAGCGCATCGCCGATGGACACGGCCTCGGCCGCGAACTGTTCGCCGGCATGCGCCGCAATGCACTCACTGCCGAAGAAGGAGCCTGCTCATGGCTGTAATCGGGCTCGCCCCCAGGCTGCGCGTGCTTCGTGCCGCTTCGCCTTCCCCCTTCCGGGGGCAACACCGGTGGCCCGGCAAAAGCCCGTTCCGCGGCGTTTCTGGAATTGAGCACCGCGATTTTCAGGATCGCGGATGTGCTTGAAGTAATGGAGCTATGAAATGACAAAGAAACTCACCGCCCTCGAAGTCATGCGCGATGCGCCGGTCATTCCGGTCATCGTGCTGAACGACGTGAAAGACGCCGTCCCTCTCGCTCGCGCACTGGTGGCTGGCGGCATCCGCATGCTCGAAGTCACGCTGCGCACGCCGCAGGCGCTGCAGTGCATCGAAGCCATCGCCAGGGACGTTCCCGAGGCCGTGGCCGGCGCCGGCACCATCCGCAGCGCGGCCGATGCCCAGGCCTCGGCGCTGGCCGGCGCGAAGTTCGGCGTGAGCCCGGGCTACACGCGTGCGGTCGGCAAGGCCTGCCACGACCTCGGCCTGCCGCTGCTGCCCGGCGTGGCCACCGGCAGCGAGATCATGATGGCGCAGGAAGACGGCTACACCCAACTCAAGTTCTTCCCCGCGCTGCAGGCCGGCGGGCTGCCGATGCTCAAGGCCTGGCAGGGTCCGTTCGGCGACGTCACCTTCTGCCCGACGGGCGGCATCCAGGCGGGCAACGCGGCCGAGTTCCTCGCGCTGTCGAACGTGGCCTGCGTGGGCGGTTCGTGGATCGTGCCGACCGACGCGATCCGCGAAGGCGACTGGGCCCGCATCGAGCAGCTGGCACGCGCCGCGAGCCAGCTGCCGCGCTGATCATGCGCGCCGATTTCGACGCGGGCGACCTGAAGGTCATCGCGTTCGACGTCTTCGGCACGGTGGTCGACTGGCACAGCGGCATTGCCGCCGAGGTCGAGCGCGCATTGCCGGGCGTGGACGGCGCGGCCTTCGCGCTGGCGTGGCGCGCGGGCTACCAGCCCGCGATGAAGGCCGTGATGGAGCGCATTGCCGCGGGCGAGGGCGGCTTCACGCTGCTCGACGAGCTGCACCTGAGCATGCTCGAACAGGTGCTGCGCGATTTCGGCCTGTCCGAGCGCCTCGACACGGCCGCCAGGCGCGACCTGAGCCGCGCCTGGCACCGCCTGCCGGCCTGGCCCGATTCGGTGCCGGGTCTCACGCGGCTCAAGAAGAAGTTCACCATCTGCACGCTGTCGAACGGGAACATCGGCCTGCTCACCGAGATGGCGAAGCGTGCGGGCCTGCCCTGGGACTGCGTGCTGTCGGCCGAGGTGTTCAAGGCCTACAAGCCCGACCCGCGCACCTACCTCGGCGTGGCGGGTGTGTTCGATGCAACGCCGGGCCAGGTGATGCTGGCCGCCGCGCACCACGACGACCTGGCCGCCGCGCGCGTGTGCGGCCTGAAGACGGCCTACATCGAGCGCCCGCATGAATTCGGCCGCGCCAAGCCGAAGGACGTGTCGCCGCAGCCGGACAACAACCTGCATGCGCGCGACATCGAGGCGCTGGCCGACCTGCTGGGCTGCTGATCAGCCGGTGAGCAGCTTCTCCACCGTACGCAGGTTGCGCGTGGTGGTGCTCGACTTGTAGCGCGTCTTGGCCAGCAGCTTGGCCACCGGCGTATCGAGGCTCTCGCCGCGCGGGCATTGCCAGTACAGCACGCCCTTGCCGGGCTCCATCTGTTCGACGTCGGCATCGACGGTGCCGGCCTTCTCCACGATCTCGTCGAGCATCGCGGTGTCCGAGCCGAACACGATGTAGGGATGCCGCTCGTCGTCGATGCGCTCGAAGGGATAGGCCTTGGCCACGTCGGCCACCTGCTTCTGGGTGAGCAGCACGATCCACGCCTCGTAGCCGAATCGCTTGCGCAGCGCCTGCTCGATGCGCTTGCGCAATGCGGTGGCATCGCGCTCGTCGGTGTCGAACAGCACGTTGCCGCTGGCGAGCACGGTGCGCACCGCGCCAAAGCCGAGTTCTTCCGCGAACAGCGCCTTCAGGTCGGCGCTCTTGATCGCGATGCCGTTGACGTTCACGCCACGCAGCAGGGCAACGCGGCGGGTCATCAGCGCAGGCCGCCGCCGGCGGCGCCTTCGTCACGCTGGATCAGCTCGATCTTGTAGCCGTCGGGGTCCGTCACGAACGCGATCACGGTGGTGCCGCCCTTGACCGGCCCGGCCTCGCGCGTCACGTTGCCGCCCGCGGCCTTGATCTTCTCGCAGGCCGCGTACGCGTCGGGCACGCCCAGCGCGATGTGGCCGTAGGCGGTGCCCAGTTCGTAGCTCTCGGTGCCCCAGTTGTAGGTGAGCTCGATCTCGGCCTGCTCGGGGTTGCCCTTGCCGTAGCCGATGAAAGCGAGGCTGTACTTGTACTCGGGGTTCTCCGAGGTGCGCAGCAGGTTCATGCCGAGCACCTTGGTGTAGAAGTCGATGGAGCGCTGGAGGTTGCCGACGCGCAGCATGGTGTGGAGGAGTCGCATCTCGTGGGGGCCGTTGGGCGTGAAGAAAGGGAGGCCGCTATTGTCTGCCTCCCGCCGCGGCGATCAAGCCGCCAGTGTCAGCAGGTGGGCCTGGTGGCGCTTCAGGAATTCCATCAGGTGCCGGGGATATTCAGGCACCACCGCATCGCGCACGCTGGAGCGGGCCGCCAGCGCCTTGCGCCAGGCCTTGACCCTGGGCAGTGCGTCGAAGACATGCGAGTCGCTGATCGCGTCGAACACCTCGAAGTAGCGGAACACCGGTGCGAAGACCGCGTCGACGAGGCTGAAGTTCTGGCCGGCGAAGTAGGGACCTTCTCCCGTGGCTGCCAGCGCAGCTTCCACGCGCTCGAACCTGGCGACGAGCGCCAGCCGCTTCTGCTCGAACACGGCCGCGTCCTGCGTGGTCTCGTAACCCCAGAGGTCGCCGAGGATGGCCGAGCCGAACTCCATCCACGCGCGATGTTCGGCGCGCTGGAGCGGGTCTTCGGGGTGCAGGCGGGCGCCGGGCTGTGTCTCCTCGAGGTACTCGCAGATCACGTTGCTCTCGAACAGCACGGCCTCGCTGCCGTCGGGCCGCCGCACCTTCAGCAGCGGTACCTTGCCGAGCGGCGAGATGTCGAGAAACCACTGGGGCTTGTTCGCGAGGTCGATGACGACGCGCTCGAAGGGCACGCCCTTTTCATGCAGTGCGATCGCGGCGCGCTGGACGTACGGGCACAGCAGGTGGCTGACGAGGGTGAGAGCTTGCGTCATGGGGCTTTCCGTTCCTGGGTGATGGGGATGTGTCTGGAAGGCCGCGATTCTTGCGGACCGGAACAACCTTTTCCCGGAAAGCCCATTCGGAAAATGGGCCTCGTGTGCTACGCCGCTGCGTCGAGCCAGTGCGTGATGCGCCCGCCGTGCATCACGCCGATGCGGTCGGCCATGGCGTGCGCCTCGGCCTCGTTGTGCGTGACGAGGATGGCGGTCTGGCCGGCCTGCTTGAGGATGCCGCGCACCTCCGCAGCCAGCCGCTCGCGCGTGCCGCCGTCGAGGTTGGAGAACGGTTCGTCGAGCAGCAGCAGGGCGGGCGAGGGCGCGAGCGCGCGAGCCAGTGCGACGCGTTGCTGCTGGCCGCCGGAGAGTTGGTGCGGATAGCGTTCGCCCGCGTCGGCGAGGCCGACCAGCGCCAGCATTTCCGCCACGCGCGATTGCTGCGCCGTGCGGCCGAGCCGGCGCAGGCCGAAGGCCACGTTCTTCGCCGCCGACAGGTGCGGGAACAGCGCGTACTCCTGGAACATCATGCCCACGTGCCGCTGCTCCGGCGGCAGGTGCTTCTGCGCGGACGAGAGGAGCACGTCGCCGAGCCGGACCGTGCCGGCGCGCACGGGCTCGAAGCCTGCGATGGCACGCAGCACCGTCGTCTTGCCGCAGCCCGAAGGGCCGAACAGGCAGCCGATTTCGCCGGCGTCCAATGCCAGCGAGAAGCCGTCGACGACCGTGTGCGGGCCGCGCGGTGTGTCGTATGCGAGCTGGATCGCATCGAGGTGCAGGGGGGAACTCATGGTGTCTGGTCGGGGCCGGGTGCGGCCGAAGGCGCGCCCAGCTGGTTGCGCGCGAGCAGCAGGATGGGCATCAGGCCGGCCAGCACGATGGCGAGCGCGGCAATCGCGCCTTCTTCATACGTGCCGCGCGCGGCCTCGGCATACAGCCAGGTGGCGAGGGTGTCGAAATTGGCGGGCCGCAGCAGCAGCGTGGCCGGCAGTTCCTTCATCGCATCGACGAACACCAGCAGCGCGCCCGTGGCGATGGCGGGGCGCAGCAGTGGCAGGTGCACGCGGCGCAGCGTCCCGCCGGTGGTTTCGCCGAGCAGGCGCGAAGCCTGTTCGATGGCAGGCGGAATGCGCGCGAGGCCGGCCTCGATGCCGCCGACCGGCATCGCGAGAAAGCGGATCGCGCAGGCCACGACCAGCACGATGCCCGCGCCCATGAGCGGCAGGCCCTGCCACCCGAATGCCGTGGCGAGGGCGCTGTCGAAGGCCAGCGCCGGCGTGAGCAGGCCGATGGCCAGCACTGTGCCCGGCACCGCGTAGCCCAGCGTCGCCGCACGCGCCTGCCATCGCGCGCGGTTGGCGAGGCCCGCGCCCTGGCTGCGCGAGGCCCAGGCGACGACCAGCCCCGCCGCGACTGCGGCCGCGGTGACACCCGAAGCCAGCGCCAGCGTGTTGCCGAGGCTCGCGACCAGGCCTTGGGAAATGCCGCCGCCCTGATGCAGCCGCTTGAAGCTTTCCCGCACGAGGTAGAACGCAGGGGCCACGAAGCCGATCAGCACCGGCAGCGCCGCCGCCGCGCTGGCGGCCCACGCCGCACCACCGTGCAGCCGCCGCGGCTGCACCGCGCGCATGCGCTGCGCCGAGCCGAAGCGCTGGTGCTGCCGGCCATTGCGTTCGAGCCAGACCAGCGCCACCACCACGAACAGCATCGCGCACGCGATCTGCGCAGCCCCTGCGAGGTCGGAGCGCGTGATCCACGTCGTGTAGACCGCCACCGTCAACGTGTTCACGCCGAGGAACTCCGAGGCGCCGATGTCGTTGAGCGTTTCGAGCAGCGCGAGGCTCAGCCCCACGGCCAGCGCCGGCCGCGCCAGCGGCAGCGCCACGCGGAAGAACGCGCCGCGCCGGCTCTCGCCGAGCGTGCGCGCCGCTTCCATCAGGTGCGCCGGCTGCGTCATGAACATCGCGCGCGCCGTCATGTAGACGTACGGATAGAGCACGAAGCCCAGCACGAAGATTGCACCGGGCATCGAGCGCAGGTCGGGCAGGCGGAACTGGCGCGGGCTGTCGAAGCCCAGCATCCAGCGGATCGCGCCCTGCACGGGGCCGATGGGGTGCAGCAGGTCGAGGTACGCGAAGGCGACGATGTAGGTTGGCATCGCCAGCGGCAGCAGCAGCGCCCAGTGCAGCACGCCGCGCCCCGGGAAGTCATGCGCCGTCACCAGCCACGCGCAGCCGGTGCCGATCACCAGCACCAGCACGCCCACGCCCGTGAGCAGCATGGCCGTGTTGAGCGCCGCCTGCGGCAGCACGTTCGCAAACAGCGGCCCCCAGTGCCCGAGGCCCGAGCCGAAGGCGAGCCACGCCAGCGTGAGCACCGGCGCGAGCACGCCGACGGCGATGGCGAACGAGGCAAGACGCCAGACCGGACCTGCGGCGTGCAGGCCCGGGAGCTGGCGTCGTGTCATTCGCATGCTTCCTCAGGCACCGGGAAGGCGTGCCCGGCCGCTTGCGTCACTGGTCGAAGCCGACCTTGTCGACCAGCGCGCTGGCCTGCTTGCGGTACTTGGCGATCTCGGCCACGGGCAGCGGGTCGGCCTTCAGCTCGCCGATGCTCGACGCGATGATCGGGTCGAGCGCGACGCCCTTGCGCACCGGGTACTCGTAGTTGGTCTGCGCATACAGCGCCTGCGCCGGCTCCGACACCAGGAACTCGAGCAGCTTGACCGCGTTGGCGCGCTGCGGCGCGTTCTTCGCAACAGCCGCGCCGCTGATGTTGACGTGCGTGCCGCCGCTCTTGGCGAAGGTCGGGCG
>Ga0182007_10000992_pt1 | contig 15575 bp, 13 predicted proteins | sample Sormic07211113_1_FD_123023 | JGI IMG/M metagenome (GOLD analysis project Ga0182007, IMG submission 123023) | Rhizosphere microbial communities from Sorghum bicolor, Mead, Nebraska, USA - 072115-113_1 MetaG | ecosystem: Host-associated > Plants > Roots > Rhizosphere | place: USA: Nebraska... | reverse complement strand
TAAATGGCGTCCGCGCTCGTTCCGCGAAATGGTCGGCCAGACCCATGTGCTCAAGGCTCTGATCAATGCCTTGGACAGCCAGCGGCTGCACCACGCCTACCTGTTTACCGGTACCCGCGGGGTCGGCAAGACCACCATCGCGCGGATCATCGCCAAATGCCTGAATTGTGAAACAGGTATCACTTCGACGCCTTGTGGCGAGTGCTCGGTGTGCCGCGAAATCGATGAAGGCCGCTTCGTCGACCTGATCGAGATCGACGCCGCGAGCCGGACCAAGGTCGAAGACACCCGCGAACTGCTCGACAACGTGCAGTACGCGCCGAGCCGCGGGCGCTTCAAGGTCTACCTGATCGACGAAGTGCACATGCTTTCCAGCCATTCCTTCAATGCGCTGTTGAAAACCCTCGAAGAGCCGCCTCCCTACGTCAAGTTCATCCTGGCTACCACCGATCCGCAGAAACTTCCTGCAACGATTCTCTCGCGGTGCCTGCAGTTCTCCCTGAAGAACATGACCCCTGAGCGGGTGGTCGAGCATCTGAGCCATGTGCTGAGCGTCGAGAACGTGCCGTTCGAAGACGATGCGCTGTGGCTGCTGGGTCGCGCCGCCGACGGTTCGATGCGCGATGCCATGAGCCTGACCGACCAGGCCATCGCCTTCGGTGAAGGCAAGGTTCTGGCCGCCGACGTGCGGGCGATGCTCGGCACCCTCGATCACGGCCAGGTCTACGACGTCCTGCATGCGCTGATCGAAGGCGACGCCAAGGCGTTGCTCGAAGCCGTGCGCCATCTGGCCGAGCAAGGCCCGGACTGGAACGGCGTGCTCTCGGAAATTCTCAACGTGTTGCACCGTGTTGCCATCGCCCAGGCCCTGCCTGAAGGTGTCGACAACGGTCATGGCGACCGTGATCGCGTATTGGCACTGGCCCAGGCACTGCCGGCCGAAGATGTGCAGTTCTATTACCAGATGGGCCTGATCGGTCGCCGGGATTTGCCGCTGGCGCCGGATCCGCGCGGCGGTTTCGAAATGGTCCTGCTGCGAATGCTCGCATTCCGGCCAGCAGACACCGAGGACGCTCCGAGGCAACCGCTAAAGCCAGTGGGGATCAGCCAGGCCACAGTTGATTCCGCAAACTCAGTGGCTGCCGCGCCGATTGTTGCGCCGGTAGTCGCTGCGGCCGTGGTACCGGTTCCGGTGGCGCCCGTGGTTGCACCAGCACCCGCGCCTGTCCCGGCCGTTGCGCCTGAACCTGTTGCGCTGGTGGCGGTGCCTGAGCCCGAGCCCGTGGTCGAGCCTGTAGCGGTCGAAGAAGTCGTCGATCTGCCCTGGAACGATCCGGTAGAGCCCGAGGTTGTCCAGCAGCCCGCCGTCGAGCCAATGCTGGAGACGGCCGGCGAACAACCCGAATTACCACCGATGCCCATGCCGACGCCGGACAGCGTGGTGCCGGATGCGCCTGAGTGGGCCGCTGCGCCGATTCCGGAACCGTCCGTGGCCGAAGTCGATGCCGCCACGCCAGGCATCGACCTGGATGACGAGCCGCCGCTGGACGAGGATTACATCGAGCCGGACATGGATTCGGCCTACAGCTACCTCGACGATCTGGCCAGTGAGCACACCGCCGAACCTGCGGCGCAGCCCGAGCCTGAACCGGCCGCGATGCCGGCCACCGGCCTGGCCCTGCAATGGCTGGAGTTGTTCCCGAAATTGCCGGTGTCCGGCATGACCGGCAGCATCGCCGCCAACTGCACGCTGATCGCCGTCGATGGCGACAATTGGCTGTTGCATCTGGACCCGGCTCACAGCGCCCTGTTCAACGCGACGCAACAACGTCGCCTCAACGATGCGCTGAACCAGCACCACGGGCGCACGCTGACCCTGAGCATCGAGCTGATCAAGCCTGAGCAGGAAACCCCGGCCCAGGCAGCGTCCCGGCGTCGTGCCGACCGTCAGCGCGAGGCCGAGGAGTCGATCCATGGCGATCCGTTCATCCAGCAAATGATGCAGCAGTTCGGGGCGGTGGTCCGTCACGATACTATTGAACCTGTCGAGGCCCTGGTCAGTCAGGGCTAATAACTGAAGGCGCTTGGCCGCACTCGCCGGGCGCTGTTTTTATCCAAGTACTTTTGAGGTGATTCCCATGATGAAAGGTGGCATGGCCGGCCTGATGAAGCAGGCGCAGCAGATGCAGGAAAAAATGGCCAAGATGCAGGAAGAGCTGGCCAACGCCGAAGTCACCGGTAAGGCCGGTGGCGATATGGTCACCGTGGTAATGACCGGTCGTCACGACGTCAAGCGCGTGACCATCGACCCAAGCCTGGTCGAAGGCCTGAGCGAAGACGACAAAGAGATGCTGGAGGCTGTATTCGCCGCCGCCGTCAACGATGCTGTGCGCAAGATCGAAGCCAACAGCCAGGAAAAAATGGGCAGCATGACCGCTGGCATGCAACTGCCACCGGGTATGAAATTGCCATTCTGATTCGCCAACGCGCGTCGGATGGGTTAAAAAAATGCCAGGCATCGCGCCTGGCATTTTTGTTTCCGGCTGGTTTTTGCCAACCCCTGTGGCGAGGGAGCTTGCTCCCGTTGGACTGCGCAGCAGTCCCCCTCTTTTCAGGTAGAGAGTGGGGCCGCTACGCGCCCCAGCGGGAGCAAGCTCCCTCGCCACAGTGAAAAGTAGAAACATCGAACGCGCCATCCCCACAACGGTCTGCTCCCTATACCGCCGAAATTCATCGATCAAGGAGACGCTCACATGCCACAAGCATTGACCCTCAACCAACGAATCGTCCTGGTGTCTCGCCCGGTGGGAGCGCCGACACCGGAGAATTTCCGCCTGGAACGGGTAGCGTTGCCGGATCTGGCCGACGGTCAGGTGCTGCTCAAGACGCTGTATCTGTCGCTGGATCCCTACATGCGCGGTCGTATGAGTGACGCGCCGTCCTACGCGGCACCGGTAGAAATCGGCGAAGTAATGACCGGTGGGGCTGTCAGTCGTGTCGAGCGTTCGCTGAATCCGAAATTCCAGGAGGGCGATCTGGTGGTCGGCGCCACGGGATGGCAGAGCCACAGCATCAGCGACGGGCGCAACATCATTCCGCTCCCGTCCGGGCTGCCAAGTCCATCGATGGCGCTGGGGGTGTTGGGCATGCCCGGCATGACCGCCTACATGGGGCTGATGGACATTGGCCAACCCAAAGAGGGCGAAACCCTGGTAGTGGCGGCCGCTTCCGGCGCGGTGGGTTCGGTGGTCGGCCAGGTGGCGAAGCTCAAAGGCCTGCGGGTGGTCGGCGTGGCCGGTGGTGCTGAAAAATGTCGCTACGTGGTCGAGGAGTTGGGCTTCGATGCCTGCATCGACCACAAGCGCCCGGACTTCGCCGACGAATTGGCGCTGGCCTGCTTCAAAGGCGTCGACATCTACTTTGAAAACGTTGGTGGCAAGGTGTTCGATGCGGTGTTGCCGCTGCTCAACCCCAAGGCGCGGATTCCTCTTTGTGGTCTGATCGCTTCCTACAATGCCCATGAAGCCCCGAGCGGGCCGGATCGCTTGCCACAATTGCAGCGCACGCTGCTGACCAAGCGCGTGCGGATTCAGGGGTTTATTGTGTTCGACGACTACGGCGACCGTCAGCCAGAGTTCATCAGCGCCATGGCGCCTTGGGTGCGTGACGGCAAGGTGAAATTCCGTGAAGACGTGGTCGACGGCCTGGAGAACGCGCCCGAGGCATTTATTGGCCTGCTGGAAGGACGCAACTTTGGCAAACTGGTGGTGCGGGTGGCGCCGACTGAGTAATTGGCGCTGCTATTTGACGCTAAACAGAGGCGCGGGTATAAACCGCGTCTCGTTGTTATGTCGGACTTTTTCCCCATGAGCTTCAGCCCTTTGATTCGCCAACTGATCGATACCCTGCGAATTTTGCCGGGTGTGGGTCAGAAAACTGCCCAGCGCATGGCGTTGCAACTGCTTGAGCGCGATCGCAGCGGCGGTTCGCGACTGGCCCAGGCGCTGAGCCAGGCCATGGAAGGGGTGGGCCACTGCCGTTTGTGCCGCACGCTGACCGAAGACGATCTGTGCCCGCAATGCGCCGATTTACGCCGCGACGACACCTTGCTGTGTGTGGTGGAAGGTCCGATGGACGTTTACGCCGTGGAGCAGACCGGTTTTCGCGGTCGCTACTTCGTGCTCAAGGGCCACTTGTCGCCTCTGGACGGGTTGGGGCCGGAAGCCATCGGCATTCCACAACTGATGGCGCGGATCGAAGAGGCGGGCACGTTTACCGAAGTCATCCTCGCCACCAACCCGACGGTGGAAGGCGAGGCCACGGCGCATTACATCGCCCAGTTGCTCAGCAACAAGGGCCTGATTGCCTCGCGCATTGCCCACGGCGTGCCGTTGGGTGGCGAGCTGGAACTGGTGGATGGCGGGACATTGGCGCATTCGTTTGCCGGGCGTAAGCCGATTTCGCTGTAACGGTGCTGTCTGGGCTGACGCCTTCCAGGCGCTGCCTTACTTATCGCTCAACGCAAACTGCGTCAGACAGAAAGTCGCAATCCCCATGTCTTCCAGCCGTTGCGAACCACCCAGTTCCGGCAAGTCAATGATCGCCGCGGCTTCATGCACCCGCGCGCCCATGCGCCGAACCAGGTTGGCCGCCGCAATCAGCGTGCCGCCGGTGGCGATCAGGTCATCGAACAGCACCACCGAATCCCCCTCGCACAGGCTGTCGGCGTGGACTTCGAGGAAGGCTTCGCCGTATTCGGTCGCGTAACCTTCGGCCAGCACGTCGGCAGGCAATTTGCCCTGCTTGCGGAACAACACCAATGGCTTGTTCAGCTGATACGCCAATATCGAACCGATCAGGAACCCGCGCGCGTCCATGGCGCCGATGTGGGTGAAGTCGGCCTCGACGTAGCGATGGGCGAAGCTGTCCATCACCAGGCGCAGGGCTGTGGGCGACTGGAACAGCGGGGTGATGTCGCGAAAGATCACGCCCGGCTTGGGGAAGTCGATCACGGGGCGGATCAGTGATTTGATGTCGAAGGAGTCGATGACCATCGTCGAAGTGTCCTGGCGGGCTGCAAACGTCGCAGTATAACGGTGGCTGAACCGTTTCGCTCAGCCACCGTCAACAGGGTCAGCCTTCGATCGAGCCACCGGCCAGGGCGCAGAGCTGGATCGGGTCGAGGATGTGCACTTCCTTGCCCTCGGCGGCGATCAGTTCGTTTTGCTGGAAGCGGGTGAACACCCGGGACACGGTTTCCACCGCCAGGCCCAGGTAATTACCGATTTCGTTGCGCGACATGCTCAGCCGGAACTGGTTGGCCGAGAAGCCTCGGGCGCGGAAACGGGCCGACAGGTTGACCAGGAAGGTGGCGATGCGCTCGTCGGCGGTTTTCTTCGACAGCAGCAACATCATTTGCTGATCGTCACGAATCTCGCGGCTCATCACGCGCATCAACTGACGGCGCAGTTGTGGCAGTTGCAGGGCCAGTTCGTCGAGGCGCTCGAACGGGATCTCGCACACCGAAGTGGTTTCCAGGGCTTGCGCCGAGACCGGATGCTTTTCGGTGTCCATGCCCGACAGACCGACCAATTCACTCGGCAAATGGAAACCGGTGAGTTGTTCTTCGCCGCCATCGCTCAGGCTGAAGGTCTTCAGGGCGCCGGAGCGTACTGCATAAACGGAATCGAACGTGTCGCCCTGGCGAAACAGGAATTCGCCTTTTTTCAGCGGGCGACCACGTTTGACGATATCGTCCAGCGCATCCATGTCTTCCAGATTCAGAGAAAGTGGCAGGCAGAGAGGGGCCAGGCTGCAATCCTTACAATGGGCCTGGTTATGAGCGCGCAGCTTTACTGGCTCGGACATTTCTTTAATCCTTGTGGGAAAACACGCATAAGACGTAAGGGTACCCCACGGGAGGACATTCGGACCAGCCTGCGACAATTTAACCGCAAGGCATTAGATCACTCGTGAAAAGCGCTGGCGATTGGTGTGTTCCAGGTATGCATCGAACACCATGCACACCGAGCGCACCAGCAGTCGGCCTGCGGGGAGTACGGTGATCCGTTCATTGTCGAGCTCGATCAACCCGTCCTTGGCCATGTCCTGCAGCTGTGGCCAGAGTTCGCCGAAGTAACCGCGAAAGTCGATGTTGAAGGCCTGCTCGATTTCCGCGAATTCCAGGTTGAAATGGCAAATCAGTTGCTGAATCACCGCTCTGCGCAAGCGATCGTCGGCATTGCACAGCAGGCCACGGGCGGTGGCCAGTTGCGCGGACGCCAAAGCGTTCTGGTACTGGGTCAGGTCGCTGCTGTTCTGGCAGTACAGGTCGCCGATCTGGCTGATGGCCGATACCCCCAGACCGATCAGATCGCAATGACCGTGGGTGGTGTAGCCCTGGAAGTTGCGTTGCAAGGTCGACTCTTCCTGGGCAATCGCCAGTTCATCATCGGGCAGGGCGAAGTGGTCCATGCCGATGTAGCGGTAACCGGCGGCCGTCAGTTGTTCGATGGTGCGCTGGAGCATTTCCAGCTTCTGCGCCGGTTCCGGTAGATCGTTGCTGTTGATCCGCCGTTGCGGCATGAAGCGCTCTGGCAGATGGGCGTAGTTGAACACCGAGAGCCGGTCCGGTTGCAGGTTGATGACTTCGTCGACGGTGCGGGCGAAGTTCTCGGGCGTCTGCTTGGGCAGGCCGTAGATCAGATCGATGTTGATCGAGCGATATTGCAGAGTCCGGGCGGCGTCGATCACCGCGCGGGTTTCTTCCAGGCTTTGCAGGCGATTGACCGCCCGCTGTACCGCCGGGTCAAGGTCTTGCAGGCCGATGCTGACCCGGTTGAAGCCCAGTTCCCGGAGCAGGCCCATGGTCGACCAGTCGGCCTCGCGCGGGTCGATCTCGATGCCGTAGTCGCCGGAATCGTCGTCCAGCAGATTGAAATGCTTGCGCAGCCGGGCCATCAGCTGACGCAGTTCATCGTGGCTGAGAAAGGTCGGTGTGCCGCCGCCGAAATGCAGTTGCTCGACTTTTTGCATGGGGTCGAGGTGGCAGGCGATCAGCTGGATTTCCTGTTCCAGGCGCTGCAAATAGGGCAGGGCGCGGCCTCGGTCCTTGGTGATGACTTTGTTGCAGGCGCAGTAGTAGCAGATGTTCGCGCAGAACGGCACGTGCACATACAGGGATAACGGCCGCAGCGCCTTGCGGCTGTCGCGCAGGGCATGAAACAGGTCGAAGGTGCCGACCTGGCTGTCGAATTGCACGGCCGTCGGATACGAGGTGTAGCGCGGCCCCGCCAGGTCGTAACGGCGGATCAGATCTGTGTCCCAACGAATGGCGTCGAGCATGCGGGCATTCCCCCGGATAGGCTGGCAGTGTCGGCGAGTCTAGGGGGGGCGGCGTTGCGGCATCTTGATTTGCATCAACGGTGATTGGCGATAGCGATAGTTTTTGTGGCGAGGGGGCTAATGCCCCATGAGCCAATGCTGATGCGGCCCCGGCAAGGTCCAGATGCCGAACACCATCACCAACAAGCCGCCGGTCATGCGCACGCTGCGTTTACGCAACAACGCCGTGACCCGCTCGGCGGCCAGGCCTGTGGCGAGCAGCACCGGCCAGGTGCCCAACCCGAACGCCAGCATCAGCAACGCACTGTCCAGCGCATTACCCTGACTCGCCGACCACAGCAATGTGCTGTAAACCAGCCCGCACGGCAGCCAGCCCCACAGCGCGCCGAGCAGCAAGGCGCGGGGCAGGTTCGACACTGGCAACAGTGTGTTGGCCACCGGCTGGATATGCCGCCACAGGCCGCGACCGAGGCTTTCGATGCGGGTCAAGCCGCTCCACCAACCGGCCAGGTACAGCCCCATGGCGATCAGCAGCAATCCGGCGAGGATGCGCATGAACATCGCCGCCGGGCTATTGGCCACGGCCCAGCCAGCCAGGCCGATCAGCAGGCCGGCCGCGGCGTAGCTGAGAATCCGCCCCAGGTTGTAGGCCAGCAACAAGCGCAAGCGTCGGCTGCGCTGTTCCTTGGGGATCGCCAGGGTCAACGCGCCCATCAAACCGCCGCACATGCCCAGGCAATGGCCGCCACCGAGCAGGCCGAGGATCAGCGCAGAGACCAACAGTGGCGCCAACTCAAGCATGGGGTGGCGCCTTGTCGTCGGGTTTGGCCGGGTGGCCGCTGGCCTCGTCGACCGCTGCCGTGTGCTTCGGGTCCTGGTCGTCGAACAGGATGCTGTGGGCCGGGCCGTCGAGGTCGTCGTACTGACCGCTGTCGACCGCCCAGAAGAAGATGTAGATAGCGATGGCCACGATCAGCAGCGCGGCCGGGATCATCACGTAGAGAGCTGGCATCTGGACTCCATGCCCGCGCGGCTCAGGCCGGCAGCGGGCGGGTTTCTGGCGTGGCGCTGGTGGCTGGCGCGCTCGGCAGGCGAGTCAGGCGCAAAGCATTCAACACCACGGTCAACGAACTGATGGACATGCCGACCGCGGCCCACACCGGAGTGATCCAGCCGAGGGCGGCGAATGGCAACATGAGGCCATTGTACAGCGCTGCCCACAGCAAGTTCTCGATGATGACCCGACGGGTGCGACGGGCCAGGCTGAAGGCTTGCACCAGCGCGTCGAGGCGGTTCGACAGCAACACCGCGTCGGCACTGGTTTTTGCCAGATCGGTGGCCGAGCCCATCGCCACGCTGATGTCGGCGGCGGCCAGCACCGGCACGTCGTTGACCCCGTCACCGAGCATCAACACCTTGCGGCCTTCCTGGTGCAGTTGTTTCAGCACCTGCAATTTATCGTCCGGACGCAAACCGCCACGGGCCTCGTCGATGCCCAGTTCGGCGGCGACGCTGGCGACCATCGGCGAGCTGTCGCCGGACAGCAGCAAGGTGCGCCAGCCGCGAGCCTTGCAGGCCGCCAGCAGAGCGGGGGCGTCGGCGCGTAAACGGTCGTCGAGGACGAACCACGCCAGTGGTCCCTGGCTGTCGCCGAGCAGCAGCCATTGGCCAGGTTCATCGGGCATCATCGGCACTTGAGCACCGCTGAGCTCGCAGACAAAACCCGGTTGGCCAATGCGCAGGCGTTGCGCGCCGACCAAGCCTTCAAGGCCCAGGCCCGGCATGCTGTGGACCTCTTCGGCGGCCAGCGGCGCGCGGCCAAAAGCCCGGGCGATCGGGTGTTCGGAACGGTTTTCCAGGGCGGCGGCGAGGCTCAGGCATTGATCGCTCGCCAGTGCCCCAAGCGGCCGGATCGAACGCAAGGCCAGCCGACCTTCGGTGAGGGTGCCGGTTTTGTCGAAAATCACCGTGTCGATCTGGTTCAGGCCTTCCAGTACATGGCCGCGCGTCAGCAAAAGCCCCAGTTTGTGCAGCGTGCCGGTGGCGGCGGTGAGGGCGGTCGGCGTGGCCAGGGACAAGGCGCACGGGCAGGTCGCAACCAGCATCGCCAGGACAATCCAGAACGCTCGCGATGAATCCAGCTCCCACCAGAGCAGGCCGATGGCGGCCACTGCGATAAGCGTCAGTAGCAAGAACCATTGCGCGGCGCGGTCGGCGATTTCCGCCAGCCGTGGCTTTTCGGCCTGGGCGCGATCCAGCAGGCGGACGATGGCCGACAGGCGCGTGTCCTGACCCAGCGCCAGGACCTCCACGGTCAACGCACCCTCGACGTTCAAGGTGCCAGCGGTGACAGCGTCGCCCAGGGTTCGTGGCTGCGGCAGGTATTCGCCGGTGAGCAGGGATTCGTCAATGCTCGACTGACCGTCGAGGATCTTGCCGTCGGCCGGCAGGATCGCGCCGGGGTGCACCAGCACCTGATCGCCCACGCGTAACTCGCTGAGCAGAATCCGCTCGCTCTGGCCGTCGGCACTCAGCCGCAGGCAGGAGGCGGGCAACAGATTGACCAGTTGTGCGGTCGCGGCGGCGGTTCGTTCCCGGGCGCGGCGTTCCAGGTAGCGCCCAGCCAGCAGGAACAGCGCAAACATTCCCACCGCATCGAAATACAGCTCGCCGACCCCGGTGATCGAGGTCCAGATCCCGGCGATATAGGCACTGCCAATTGCCAGTGACACCGAGACGTCCATCGTCAGGTGCCGGGTGCGCAGATCGCGCATCGCCCCTTTGAAGAACGGCGCACAGCTGTAGAACACGATCGGCGTGGTGAGAAACAACGCGACCCAACGCAAGATGGTGTGCAGTTCGGGGCTGAGGTCAATGTTGAATTCCGGCCAGGTGGCCATGGTCGCCATCATCGCCTGGAACCACAGCAACCCGGCGACCCCGAGTTGGCGCAGGGCCAGACGGTTTTCGCTGGCCAGTTGTTCGCTGGCACGGTCGGCCTGATAAGGGTGAGCGGCGTAACCGATGTGGCGCAATTCGCTGAGCACCTGGCTCAACGGCAATTGCGCGTCGGCCCAGCGCACGTGCAGGCGATGGTTGGACAGGTTCAGGCGTGCTTCGGCCACCGCCGGCAGGCTGCGAAGATGCTTTTCGATCAGCCAGCCGCAGGCGGCGCAGCTGATGCCTTCCATCAACAGGGTGGTTTCGGCGAGTTCGCCTTCGTGACGGACAAAGGGTTGCTGCACGTCGGCGCGATCATACAGCGCCAACTCGTCGACCAACTGCACCGGCAAGGCTTCGGGGTTGGCCGAGGCTTCGCTGCGATGCTGGTAATAACTTTCCAGCCCACCGGCCACGATGGCCTCGGCCACCGCCTGGCAACCCGGGCAGCAGAATTCGCGGGTATCCCCGAGGACAGCGGCGGTGAAGCGGCTACCGGCCGGGACGGGCAGTGCGCAGTGGTAGCAGGGGGTTGGACTGGTCATGTTTGTTGCCATGAAAACCATTGTGGCAGGCCCAAAGGCCTCTGTGGCGAGGGGGCTTGCCCCCGTTGGACCGCGCAGCGGTCCCAAAGACAGTCAGCGCGAACTTCTCGATAGATCGAGTAGACAACTTGCGGCTGCTGCGCAACCGAACGCGGGCAAGCCCGCTCGCCACAGGAGATCGTTGTGACTATTTCTTCAGGTCTTCGGCACCTTGCAACGGCTCATCACCGAGCAACAGATCCTTGGCATGGCTGACCTGTTCTTCTTCGAACATTCGCCAGGTCTTGTCATCCTGCACACCCAGCAATTCGACGAAGCGGCGGCCTTCGACCTTGTCGCTCAACTGGCCAATGTAGCGGCCCTGTTCAGTTTCGCTGCGGGCCAGGGTGATCTTGCGATCCTTCTCCGGCTGGGTCGGCGAAATCAGATTCAGCTCAAGGGTTTTCGGTTGGCTGTTGCCGCTCAGGCGCAGATCGACTTCGCCGGTCAGCTCATCCAGGTGCACGCTGGCTCGCAGTTGCAGGGTCTGGGCCAGCAGTTCACGGTCCAGGGAGCGGTTGATGCCTTTGCCGGCCTCGTAATAGTTGTCGTTGACCAGGTTGTCCGGGTTGTTCACCGCGATGGTCACCATCGACAGGGTCAAGGTCACCGAGCAGGCCAGGATGGCGATGATGATCCACGGCCAAAGGTGCTTGTACCAAGGACTTGCGGCAGTTGCTGCGGGCATGATCACTTCTCTCAACGAATTTGTGGGCCGATGAATCGGCTCTTGGCTTCAACGTGGACGCTGGCGTCATCGGCATCCTTGAGGATGAACTTCACCTCGTTGGTGCTCGACGGCAGTTGCTCCGGCGAGCTGGACAACTCGACCGGCTGGCTGAAAATTTCCCCGGCGGCGACTTTGATCTCGCGCTTGCCTTGCAGCTTGAGGTCCGGCAGGCCGGTGGCTTCGAGCACGTAGGTGTGGTCGCGCTGGTCCTTGTTCATGATCTTCAGGCTGTAGACGTTTTCGATCCGGCCTTCGGCGTTCTCACGGTACAGCACGCGGTCTTTGCTGACATCGAAACCGACCAGCGAGCGCATGAAGAACGCAGTCACCAGCAACGCGATCATGGTCAGCAACACCAGGGCGTAGCCGATCAGGCGAGGGCGCAGTTTATGGGTTTTTTGCCCCGACAGGTTGTGCTCAGTGGTGTAGCTGATCAGGCCGCGCGGGTAATCCATCTTGTCCATGATGCTGTCGCAGGCGTCGATGCAGGCCGCACAGCCGATGCATTCGATTTGCAGGCCGTCGCGGATGTCGATGCCGGTGGGGCAGACCTGGACGCACATGGTGCAGTCGATGCAATCGCCCAGGCCCTGAGCCTTGTAGTCGATGCCTTTCTTGCGCGGGCCACGGCTTTCGCCACGGCGCGGGTCGTAGGAGACGATCAGCGTGTCCTTGTCGAACATCACGCTCTGGAAGCGGGCGTACGGGCACATGTAAATGCACACCTGTTCGCGTAGCCAGCCGGCGTTGCCGTAGGTGGCGAGGGTGAAGAAACCGACCCAGAAATACGACCAGCCATCGGCTTCACCGGTGAAGAAGTCGATCACCAGTTCACGAATCGGCGAGAAGTAGCCGACGAAGGTCATGCCAGTCACGAAGCCGATCAGCAGCCACATCGTGTGCTTGCTGAATTTGCGCAGGAATTTGTTGGCGCTCATCGGCGCCTTGTCGAGCTTGATGCGCTGGTTGCGGTCGCCTTCGGTGACCTTTTCGCACCACATGAAGATCCAGGTCCAGACGCTTTGCGGGCAGGTGTAGCCGCACCAGACCCGACCGGCATACACGGTAATGAAGAACAGGCCGAAGGCGCTGATGATCAGAATGCCTGAGAGCAGGATGAAATCCTGGGGCCAGAAGGTCGCGCCAAAAATGAAGAACTTACGCTCCGGCAGGTTCCACCAGACGGCCTGATGACCGCCCCAGCTCAGCCACACCGTGCCGAAATACAGCAGAAACAGTGCGGCACCACCCGTCATCCGCAGGTTGCGGAACAGACCGGTGAAGGCGCGGGTGTAGATCTTTTCTCGAGAGGCGTAGAGGTCGACGCTGTTGTTCGCGTTCTTGGCGGGTGGAGTGACGTCGTGTACCGGAATCTGATTGCTCATCATTGCATCCCACGGCAGTGGAAAAATGCCTCGGTCAGTACGTGCCGACCGCGGTCAAAAAGAGGTGTTGCAGTGGCGCAATGATACGCCTGTAGCTCTAACTCAAGGGTGCGACCTTTGGTCACGTTGGTGGAAATCAACTGACAGTGTAATGACTTGAATCAATTGACTTGTGAATTATGGACGGTTTTGTGGGGGCGGCGAGCTCATTCGAGCGCTACGGTGGCATCGACCGGCAAAATCCTGGCATCGAAGGCGGTATGACGCGGTGGCGCTTCAGCCGGGTGCGCATTACATTCCCTGTACGGGATTCCTATGCTGCTGGCGAAAGCATCGACGTCAGTTGTTATAAGCAAGTCGGAAATATATTAACTGAATTGCCCGCTGTTTGATGTTTGCGGTTTTCTATTTTCTGGAATAAGTTGTTCTGGCATGCCGTTGTTATATAGCGGCGTGCCTATCTAATATTACGGAAATGGAATTCTATGAACATTGTAAAAGGTGCGAAGTTATTCGCATGCATGTGGATCCTGTCGCTGGCATCTGTCGCACATTCAAATGAAGGTGCACCTATTCATATGGTCTTCGCGTCTGATCCGCAGTATCCGTGGACGGATAAAACGGACAGTGAGGAATATGAACCTGACAGCGAGTTTGAACAGCGTGCCAAATGGCTGGTGGAGACCCAGTTCGCGAGTATTGCGGATTTCAGAAGCAAGATGGGCGGGCACTCGCAGGTGCCATTGATGATCAACGGTGACATGACGGCGTTTGGTCATGGTTGGCAGCGTTCGTATATCAATTCGACGCTGCAGAAGTACTTTAATAAAGACTATCTGTACGGCTTGGGTAATCATGACTATCAGAACAATGTCGATGATTGTTTTACTAATAGTTGTGCGGCGGGCAGTATTGTCGAATATCAAGAGCATCATGCCGGCAAGGTAGATGATTTCGATTTGAAGATTACGGGCTTTTTGTTCAATAAGATGTATTCGGGCAGTCTTGCCTATTCCAAAAATATAGGGGAGGTTCATCTGGTCCAGCTTAATAATGAGCCGACTTACGCAACCAAAATTTCCCATCCCCTGAATCCTACAACTTTTAACATTACCGCTGCGCTGGATTGGCTTGAAAATGATTTACGAGTCGCCCGGGCCCAAGGTTACGCGATCATTATCAACATGCATAAACCCTATGACTGGCAGGGTGACTGGGGTCAGGAAAGTCGTTTCAGGGACATGATCGCAAAATATGAAGTGACGGCCATATTCGCCGGTCATCTTCATGAAAACGGCGGTTCCATGTCCTATAGGGGGAATGTGCCCGTTTTCCTCAGTGGCAGCGCTTCCCAGGAGACCTATCTGATTGCCAGTTTTTCCGCGGATCGCAAGCAACTGCAGGTCGATCTGGTCGAAAACAACCAGTGGCATAACCGCAAGCTTGTAGCGAAAGTGCCGGTGAAATCAATTTTCACCAGTCGCCCATGAAAAAGGCCCCGCCAGATCACTGGCGGGGCCTTTTTTGTTGCATCGAGCGTTTGCCTTACTGGGCGTCTGCCACCGGCGCTTTCTCACCGTGAGAGAGGCTGTAGACGTAAGCGGCCAGCAGGTGAACCTTGTCGTTGCCTTGCAGCTGTTCCTGCGCAGGCATCTGGCCCTGACGGCCGTAACGGATGGTCTGCTGCAGTTGAGCGAAGCTCGAACCGTAGATGAACGCTGCCGGGTGAGTCAGGTTAGGGGCGCCCATGGCCGGGGTGCCTTTGCCTTCCGGACCGTGGCAAGCCACGCAGTTGGCAGCGAACAGCTTCTGGCCGGCAACCGGGTCAGCCTTGGCGCCCTCCGGCAGTTTGCGGCCATCGAGGCTGGTCAGCACGTAAGCGGCAACGTCGCTGACGCCTTGTTCGCCGATCACTTCGGCCCAGGCCGGCATCACGGCGTGACGGCCGCCCATGATGGTGGTCTTGATGGTTGCCGCTTCACCGCCCCAGCGCCAGTCGGCGTCGGTCAGGTTAGGGAAGCCATAAGCGCCTTTGGCGTCGGAACCGTGGCAGACCGAGCAGTTGGAGGCGAACAGGCGGCCACCCATCTTCAGGGCTTGCGGGTCCTTGGCGACTTCTTCGATTGGCATGGAAGCGAACTTGGCGAAGATCGGGCCGAACTTGGCGTCCGACCTGGCCATTTCCTTTTCCCACTCGTGGACGCCGGTCCAGCCGGTCTGGCCGTTGGCGAACGCGGTCTGCTTCTCGTTATCCAGGTAGTTGTAACCTGGCAACAGGCCTTTCCAGTTACCCAGGCCCGGGTACAGGACCAGATAGCCAAGGGCGAAGATGATGGTGCCCACGAACAGCATGAACCACCATTTCGGCAGTGGGTTGTCGTACTCCTCGATCCCGTCGAAGGAGTGGCCGACCGTCTCGTCGGTCTGCTCGGCGCGCTGGCCCTTGCGGGTGGACAGCAGCAGCCAGGTCAGGGCGAAGATGGTGCCGAGACTGAGGACTGTGACGTACAGACTCCAGAACGTAGTCATTCTTTGTTACTCCTAGAAGCTTGCTCGACGTGCTTGATGGCTTCGGGATCATCCGCGAAAGGC
>Ga0182007_10000990_pt1 | contig 15586 bp, 13 predicted proteins | sample Sormic07211113_1_FD_123023 | JGI IMG/M metagenome (GOLD analysis project Ga0182007, IMG submission 123023) | Rhizosphere microbial communities from Sorghum bicolor, Mead, Nebraska, USA - 072115-113_1 MetaG | ecosystem: Host-associated > Plants > Roots > Rhizosphere | place: USA: Nebraska... | reverse complement strand
TGCACGGCCAGGTTGATCAAGCGCGAAGGCCAGCGGCGGAAGGCCGAGTCCTGGCGATTATTGCGCACGGTCGCAACCACGTCGTAACCGAGGGCGGCTTGGTCCACCAGGCGCGGGATTTCTTCGGGCGGGTTTTGCAGGTCGGCGTCAAGGGTGATTACCACCTCGCCCCGGCACTGCTCGAAACCGGCCATGATCGCCGCATGCTGGCCGTAGTTGCGATTGAGGATCACCGCCACCACGTTGCTGCCGTCTTCAGCCGCAGCGTCTTCCAGCAGTTGGGCCGAATTGTCGCGGCTACCGTCATCCACCAGGATGATTTCGTATTCGTAGGCCAGCTGCTTGCAGGCCGCAGTGGTGCGACGCAGCAATTCAGGCAGGCTCTCTTGTTCGTTGTAGACCGGGATAACGATCGACACGCAATGAATAGGGTAGGGTTTCAAAGATTCATGACCTCGGGGTTAGAGCATCTTGGAGCGTGGAAACAGCAGCAATCATTGGGGCGAACGTCCAGGCCGCAGGTTAAGAAACGGCGCCAAAGGTGAAGCGTAATCAATAGGTTAGACGATATAGCGCGGCCTGCCGTGAAGTACTGTGTTTAAGATTAAGCGTAAAAATGTGGAACAGATATGAAAGGCGGATGAAAAACTCGTTTATTTGACAGGTAGACAGCTAGGGTTCAGCTAAGCAACTAACGGGTTGTCGACTTTAGTTAGTGGGCGAAATAAGAACTGTTTGTAGGACGTTTGGTTCAACTTGAGCGCCTACGCTCAGCCAACGAATTTTAGTGAAGAATCTTCTCTGCAATGCGCCCCAAGTGCCGGTAAAGTAAGCCGTCTCTTGCCAGGGTGATCGGATGAATAGCGTGCAGCTTTTACGCGGCCAATTGCGGCCTGCTTTGATGGGATCGTTGATGGCGTTGTTGATGAGCGTGGCCAGCGTCACGACAGTCCAGGCCGATGACGGCGTGGCGCTGACCAGCATCGATCAAGTGCCGGACGGCGTGGAAGTGCGCGGCAAGCAGATCGCCGCCTACACCTGGGACGATAAGCAAGGCAAGAACCTGCTGGTGCTCGCCGAGCAAGTCAGCGAGCGTGACGACGACGGCACCCAGTCGGGGTTCGTGTATGCGGCGCAATACCTGATCGACGGCAACCGCCCCAAGCGTGTGTGGATGCTCTACGACGACGTGCAGCATTGCGAATTCGACGCCGCCCTGCATTTTGACAGGGCGGCGACCAAGGTCACCGACCTCACCGGCGACGGCATCACCCAGGCTACCGTGGGCTATTCGCGAACCTGCACCAGCGATGTCAGCCCCAACGAATTCAAGCTGATCATGCATGTCGGCAAGTCGCAGAAATTCCGTCTGCGCGGCCTGGATCGCGTGGGGGCTGCCTGGTGGGACGAAGAGGCTGGCGCCTTGCGCGGCATGCCGTTGCCCAAGGATTGCAGCGTGGCCGGACAGCAGGCACTGGTCAGCCAGTACAAGGAGCAGGGCACCGAGTTGCCGTTGCCGGGTTGTTATGGCGATGAAAAGGATTTTGCCAAAGCCCCTGAGGCTTACTTGACGTTCATGCGTCAACACTGGTTCGCGCTGATGCAGAAGCAGGACAGCGACTGGAGCCAGACCCAGGTCCAGCCGCAGGACCCTACCGAAGATGACGACACGGCCCCGTGATTTTGTGCCTGGGCCGGTCCTGGGTTAGACTCGGCCTTCGCCAATTCACTAAATACCTCGATTAATCAAAGGCTTGTTCGAGGTATTTAATCCAAAGGCTGATCTACCTTGACTGAGTCTATCCGCAACCCGCTGACCCTTTACCTCACCCGCCTGGCACCCTCCAGCCAACTGACCATGCGCTACGTGTTGCAAGACGCGGCCGACCGCCTGGGCTTCGAGGACATTAACCTTGAAGACATCGACTGGCATCTGCTGCAGCCCGAACACGTGATCGCCCTGGTCGCTGCCTTGCGTGAGGACGGCTACGCGCCGAATACCTCATCGTTATATGTCAACGCGGTACGCGGTGTGATGAACGAAGCCTGGCGGCTGAACCTGATCAGCCAGGAACACCTGTTGCGCATGCGCACCGTCAAGGCTGCACCGGGCACGCGCCTGAGCCAGGGCCGCAACCTGCGGCGCAGCCTGATCCGCGAAATGATGGAAGTCTGCGCTGCCGACCCTCGGCCCCAGGGCCTGCGGGATGCGGCGGTGATCGGCATTCTGTATGGCTCCGGCATGCGCAAGTCGGAGTCGGTCAACCTCGACCTGGCGCAGATCAACTTCGAAGAGCGCAGCCTGCGGGTGATCGGCAAGGGTAACAAGGAGTTGATCAAGTACGCGCCGGACTGGGCATTCGCCAAGTTGCAGGCGTGGCTGGCGTTTCGCCGCGAGCAACTCAAGGAAGGCGAGCAGGACGACAGTTTCCTGTTCAACCGCATCCGCCGCGGCAGCCATATCACCCGCGAGCGCATCACCAAGCATGCGATCTACTACATCGCCCGCCAGCGCGGTCAGCAGGTAGGCGTGAAAATCATGCCCCATGACTTCCGCCGCTCGTTCATTACTCGGGTGATTGAAGAACATGACCTGTCGATTGCACAGAAACTGGCGCACCACACCAATATCCAGACCACCGCCAGCTATGACGTGCGTGACGACAACGAGCGGCGGCGAGCGGTGGATCGGTTTGATCTGTAACGTCCGGCATGATGAAGATCAAAATGTGGGAGCGGGCTTGCTCGCGAAGGCGGTTTGTCAGTCAAAGTCCGGTGACTGATACGCCGTATTCGCGAGCAAGCCCGCTCCCACAAGGGTTAGGTGTAAAGGTCAGAGGATAGGCTTGCCGCCCGTGACCGCATAACGCGACCCAGAGATATAGCTGCCTTCATCCGAGGCCAGCAGCACATAGATCGGCGCGACTTCCACCGGTTGGCCCGGGCGGCCCAGCGGGGTTTCGCTGCCGAAGCTCTTCACGTCTTCATCGGTCATGGTCGCCACAATCAGCGGCGTCCAGATCGGTCCCGGCGCTACGCTGTTGACGCGAATGCCCTTGCTGCCGAGCAACTGCGCCAGACCACCCGTGAAGTTCGCGATCGCACCCTTGGTGGCGGCGTAGGGCATCAACGTCGGCTTGGGCATGTCCGAGTTGACCGACGATGTATTGATGATCGAACTGCCCGCCTTCATATGCGGCACGGCAGCCTTGCAGATACGAAACATGGCTGTGATGTTGATATCGAAGGTTTTCACCCATTCCTCGTCTGAGATATCTTCAAGCGTTTCATGGCTCATCTGGAATGCTGCATTGTTGACCAGCACATCAATACGGCCGAATTGCTCGACCGTCTTGTCGACCAGCGACTGGCATACGCTTTTCTGCGCGATATCACCGGGCAGCAACAGGCACTGGCGTCCGGCTTCCTCGACCCAGCGTGCGGTTTCCCTGGCGTCCTCATGTTCATCCAGATAAGCGATAGCCACATCCGCGCCTTCGCGTGCAAAAGCGATCGCAACGGCACGGCCGATGCCACTGTCGGCGCCGGTGATCAGCGCGATCTTGTTGGCGAGCCGGCCGGAGCCCTTGTAGCTTTGCTCGCCGCAATCCGGGTAAGGGTCCATTTTTTTCTGCGAACCTGGCACGTTCTGAGCTTGCGGCGCGAAGGGTGGGCGAGGGTAGTCAGTCATTTCAATCTCCATAGGTTTCCAAAGGTGCTATGGGATTAGTAGTTTTGCGCCGGACGATAGTTGTAATGGATGCCATTGAAGCCCGACGAGTGGTTGGCTTCAGACTTATGCATACAGGGTGTTTCCACGCGTTGATGTTGCCCCATAGGCGCAGTCAAGATTCGAGATCCGAACCTGCTGCGCAGACGGGCAGCGATCAGGAGGAGGGCGGGGCACTGGCCAGGTGAGTGGGCAGGCGGCGCAAGGTCCACAGCGTGGTGAGCATCGCTGCGATGGCGCATAGCGCAATGCCTATCAGCATCGGCGCGGGTGTGTGATCGGCGAACACACCGACCACCGTCATGGACAGGGCTGCCGTGATCATCTGGATCGCCCCGAGCAGGGCCGAGGCAGAACCGGCCACCGCGCCATGATCCTCCAACGACAACACACCGGCTGCCGGCAGCAGCAGGCCGAGAAAGCCGAAGCCGATAAACAGCAGCGTCATCATCAAGGCCAGGCTATCGACCCATAGCGTGGTGGCCGCCAGCAAGGCCATGACCGCCGCCACGGCCACCACCGACCAGCGGATCAACGGCGCCAGGCCAAAGCGTGCAGTGAGGCGCGCGGTCAGTTGGCTCATGGCGAAAAACGAGGCGGCATTCAGGGCAAAACCCAGGCTGAACTGGGTCGGCGTCAGGCCGTAATACTCGATGTACACGAACGGTGCGCTGCCGATGAACACGAAGAAGGTCGCCAAGCCAAAACCACATACCACCGACAAACCGATAAAGACCGGGTCGCGCAACAACGCGCCATAGCTGCTGAACGCATTGCCCAGGGTTTTGCCCAATCGACGTTCGGCCGGATGGGTCTCGGGCAGTTGCACGATGGTCATCACCAGGCAGGCCACGGCAACGACGGCCAGCACGGCAAACACTTCACGCCAGCTCCACAACGCGATCACCAGGCTGCCGGCGAGCGGCGCGAGGATCGGCGAGACGCTCATCACCAGCATCAGCAACGCCATGAGCTTCGCCGCTTCATGCCCGGTGTACAAGTCACGCACGATGGCCCGCGGAATCACCATGCCTGCGCACGCACCAAACGCCTGCAGGGCACGAAAGGCAATCAGTGTTTCGATGGTCGGCGCCAGCGCACACCCGACACTTGCCACGGCAAAAATTACCAGGCCTGCGTAAATCGGCGGTTTGCGCCCAAACACATCACTGATCGGCCCGTAGAACAGCTGGCACACCCCAACGATGACGAAAAACACAGTGAGGCTCATCTGCACCAGCGCGGGTGAGGCATGCAGGCTTACGCCCAGAGTCGGCAAGGCTGGCAGGTAAATATCGATGGCGAAGGGGCCGACTGCGGTGATCAAACCCAGCAGCAAGGCGAGGTGGGCGATACGTCGAGACATGGGGCAGTTCCGGGCGGAGCAAAGGTCGGTCAGCTTAAGGGATCTGCGCAGATCCGCAAACTTAGGCTTCAATAAGCAGTATGGTTGGCCGATAACATGACCAGCGAGGCTTCTGCGGTTGGGTTCCCAACCGACTGACCAGGCACGGGGATATATCAGCATGACGATCAAACTACGCCTGATGCTGTTGATAGCGACCGGACTGCTTACGGCCTTGATCATGAGCCTGGCCGGCTACCTGGGAAATACTCGGATGGGCACTGCCGTGCAGGACAGCGAGCTCAGCATGACGGCGCTGCGCAACCATATGGAAGCCGACATGATGCACGACGCCCTGCGCGCGGATGTGCTGTCGGCCATGTTGGTGGGCCTGGGTAAAAGTACCAGCACGAAGGCGCAGGTCAGCGATTCGCTCAAGGAACATGCCGAGCACTTTCGCCAGGTGTTGGCGGATAACCTCAAGCTGCCGCTGGACAACACGCTCAAGGCAAACCTGGAAAAAATCAAACCCAGCCTGGACAACTATATAAGTACCGGCGAGCGCATCGTCACCCTGGCGCTGGATGACCCCGACGCCGCTCGGGGCGAACTGGGTACGTTCAACGCCGCCTTCAGCCAGCTTGAAGATCAGATGGCGACGCTCAGTGAGCTGATCGAAAACAACACCCAGCAGGCCAGTGTCGGCACTCGGCAGAGCATCAGCGCCGCCAACTTCACCCTTGGCGTGGTATTGATCGCCAGCCTTATATTGCTGTTGGCCCAGGGCCGCTGGGTCATCCTCAGCATCATGGGACCGCTGCAAACGGCCAGCCGGATTGCCGACAGCATTGCTCATGGCAACTTGAGCGAACCGATTGTCGAACCCGTGCGCAAAGATGAAGCCAGTGCATTGATTCGCAGCCTCGCCACCATGCAACGGGATTTGCGCGGCATGATCGACGTGGTGCGCAGCAACGCGCATGGCGTCAATACCACGAGCGAGCAACTGAGCCACGGCTGTCATGAAGTGGCTGGCAGCAGCCAGCAACAAAGCGCGGCGGCAAGCGCCATGGCCGCGGCCGCGAGTGAAATGACCGCGAGCATTGAGGAAATCACTCGGCATGCCGAGCGAGCATTGGCCATGGCCAACCAGGCTGAAACACTGGCCAAGGACGGTGGCCAGGTGATTCATCAGGTGGTCAGCGACATGGACGGCATTGCCCGCTCTGCGCAACAGTCCGCCCAGGTAATCCGCACGCTGGACAAGGAGTCCGAGGCGATTTACAGCATTATCCAGGTGATCAAGGGAATCGCCGACCAGACCAATTTGCTGGCCCTGAATGCCGCGATCGAGGCCGCCCGTGCCGGTGAGCAGGGGCGCGGTTTTGCCGTGGTCGCCGATGAAGTACGCAACCTCGCCGGGCGCACCAGTGCCTCGACCCAGGAAATTGCCAGCATGGTAGGGCGTATCCAGCAAAGCACGCGCGAAGCCGTCGCCAGCATGGAGGAGGGCGTTGCTCAGGTCGATAAGGGCATGGCGGTGACCGCTGATGTGGAGCGCTCAATTCGTGAGATTCTCCAGGCCACCTTGAATACCACCGAGATGGTCAACGATATCTCCCGAACCATCGGGGAGCAGAGCCTGGCCAGCAATGAAATTGCCCATCAGGTGGAGATGATTGCGCAGATGTCGGAGAGTAACAGTCGCGTAATCGGCCAGACGGCGTCGACGACGGACGAATTGTCTAGCTTGGCAGGCCAGCTGTCACAGTCCGTCGATCGATTCAGGCTCTAACTTATTGATTTAACTCAACTAAATAGTCATTTAGTTGAGTTGGATATCGGGCAGGGGCTCAGGACCGAGAGAGGGCAGACGTGCGTCGTTCGGCGATGCGCTCGACCGTTTGCATATGCTGCGTACCCCATTGGCACAACCCGCCCAGCGCCGTAGCCAAGGACTGGCCAAAGGGCGTGAGGGAGTACTCGACCTTCGGCGGTATCTCGTGAAAGTCCATGCGAGCAATGATCTCGTCGCGCTCCAACTCCTTGAGTTGCTGGATCAACACTTTGTCAGTCACGCCGCCAATCGCGCGTCTTAATTCGCCATATCGATGAACATTCTGCGCCAGGTTGAACAGAACCAGGGGTTTCCATTTGCCGCCAATCACCGCCAGCGCAGCTTCCAGGCCACAGTTGAATGAGTTGTTAGCCATGATGATGAAGGTTCCGAGGAGGTACTTACTAAAAGGTGCATACTATTCAAAAGAATAGCGCAGATCTACAGTTGGGCCTCAACCTTATTCACTGGAGCTCACCATGAGCAGGCTCAACGGCAAAATTGCAGTAGTTACCGGCGGCAACAGCGGCATCGGCCTGGCAACCGCCATTCGCTTCGCAACTGAAGGCGCGCAGGTCGTCATCGTAGGACGTCGGCAGGATGAACTGGACAAGGCGCTTGTACTGATTGGCCATGAAGCCATCGCCATCCAGGGTGACATTTCAAAACTCGACGACCTGGCGCGCATTTTCACTCAAATCAAAGCCGACAAGGGCCGCGTTGACGTGCTGTTCGCCAACGCGGGCCTGGGGGATTTCCAGCCGATCGGATCGATCACCGAGGAATCGTTTGACCGGACATTCGGCATCAACGTCAAAGGCACGCTGTTCACCGTGCAAAACGCGTTGCCACTGATGCACGCTGGCAGCTCAGTGATCCTGACCGGTTCAACCACCGGCACCATGGGCACACCGGCATTCAGTGTGTACAGCGCCACCAAGGCTGCGCTGCGTAATTTCGCCAGAAGCTGGGCGCACGATCTGAAAGGCAGCGGCATTCGCGTCAACGTGCTGTCACCAGGCCCGATATCGACACCAGGCCTGGACCTGGCGCTGTCAGGCACGGGACAAAAGGAAGCCATCATCGACGACATGACGGCGCAGGTTCCTTTGGGTCGTATCGGCAAGCCGGAAGAAGTCGCAGCCGCCGCATTGTTCCTGGCGTCGGATGAGAGCAGCTTCATGACGGGCAGTGAAATGTTTGTCGATGGTGGCTTTGCTCAGGTTTGAGCAAGACAGGGGTTTTGCCTGCTGAAATCTCACGGGCACTGCCCCTGAATACGCAATGCGACATTACGCATAATGTATATTATGTTAAATCAGGTGCTATGTCAGATATGTTCATAAGACACGTAAGTCATTGATTCGACGAATTCGTATTTGACGTCTACTCTCTCAACGGGCCATGTCCATAGTGTTCATGACGATTCCTTGAATGAGGTGGCTGTCGATGAAACTGATCCAGTGCAGGTTCTCTTCAGGTCAACGACTACCGCTGCTTGTACAAACTGGTGATGCGACGCCGTTGCCCATACTCATTCCGTTCATCTACGTCCAACTCAAACTCAGGCACCGGGCTTACAACACGGCTGCGGCGCACCTGCGCGCGATCCAGGCTTTCTACGCCTATGCCAAAAGCCGAGATCTGGATATCGATGAGGCCATCTTGGCCTGCCACTTTGAGGCGATTCTGGCTTTGCTGGACGGTTACGCTATTTGGCTCCAAAGTGGCCGTCATGCCGATAATCTGATCGCCCGAATCGGCAAAGCTGGCACTGTACTTTTTCAGCAGATCAGTTCACGAACACGTGACCAGTACCTGCGCCTGCTGAAGAAATACCTGTCTTGGTGCGTCACCCGTTACATCCCGCGCGCCCGTCAGAGTTCAGCCACACAGGCTGACATCAACGTGGTATTTGCCGATGTTGCCGACGTCATTGAGCGGCGCTTTGAGAGCCATATCATCAATGCTCGTCCCGATCGCACTCGTTACCGCAGCCTGACAGATACGCAACTACAGATCGTTCGCACACTGATTCGCCCTGGCGCTGTGGAGAATCCGTTCCCGGAACGTTTGCAACTGCGTAATTGGCTAATGATCGAATTGCTCTTGGAGACCGGCATCCGTCGCGGAGAGCTTCTGAAGCTCTACTCCACGGATATCAATAAAGGGTCTCAGCATGCCTATGTCAGCATCAATGATCGAGAACATGATTCCCGCGATCCGCGCGTTGAAGAGCCTGCGCTCAAAACACATGGGCGAACCGTAGGTATCTCCGCACAGTTGTATGAGGTCTACGAACGCTATATCCAGAGCGATCGGCGCCCTTTGCGTGACGGCAAACCGATGAAATTGCTGTATCGCTATTTGTTCATCTCGGATCGGGGCCGCCCGCTGTCGATCCGCGCGTTGTCTAACGTTCTTGACCGGCTGTTTCTGACCATTGAGCTGGCTCATCCAGGATTGTTGCCTACACTTTCTGCGCATGACTTTCGCCACACCTTTGCAGACCACTTTTTGGCTTACCTGGTCGAAAAGCGTGGGCATGACCTCGAGCGGGCCACGGACGAACTACGGCGAGTCTGCGGTTGGTCTGAGACCTCGACTATGCCACGTCGTTACGCAGGTCGTTATCTAGCCGAGTCGGCCAACCTCCACAATGCCCAGCGCACCTCGGCAGCCTGGAGCCGACTTGACAGTTAAGGAGATTCGCCGTGACCAAATCAGCCGCTCAAGAACACGCGTCACCGCCCTCCTCTTTGCCAGCTTACGTGTTCAGGGGGCCCGCTTACGTTACGATTCGGACTCGCACTAATGACCAACCAAAGTATGTCGATACTCGATTGAACGTCTGGACGTGGTACGACGGCGGAACGGCAATGAATATTGATTGGTCTGGTCTAAAGTTGAGCTCGGAGTTTGTCGAAATAGCAAAGGCATTTATGGCCCATATGTTAGAGAAATACTCCCCTTCAACTGCATATAGGGCCGCCAGAATGCTCCATCGGGTTTCGGAAAGTGATATTTCCTTGAAATTCCCTTGGGCAGCCGAGGAAATTATTAGTGCATTCAATAGTTGGAACAGCTCAAGAGAGTACGTAGTCGTCTTTCGCACGCTTTATCGCTGGGTAATGGATAGAGGAATTGCCGGATTTAGTAACGATATTTATCTAAAGATCAAGGACTTCAAAACCGAACGCTCATCTCCCTACTCTCGAATTTTTCTCTCTCAGTCAGGCTTGGAGCTCGACGAGGAAATTCTATTGCTTAAACGCATTGAACGACAATCTTTGACTGACTCTTGGGAGGATGTCCAGTTTAATATCGTACTTCACTTAGGTTTCGAACTCGCACCTCGATCGATTCAATTTCATTCGCTAGACATTGCTGATTTTGAGTTTATTGAAAGCGCTGATCACGAGAAGTACTACACCCTATGGCTACCCATGGCCAAAAAAGTTGGCCAACGCAAACCTGAGCGGCGCCCTCGTAAAATAACCTCGCGCCTGGGGGTGAAAATCTCACGCCACATTTTAGAAATTCAACACCGTTTTGGTAGCGGCTGTGAACCATTATTTGTCAACCCTTGTGGAAGGCGTCTCTCGGTTAGCGAAATCGGTTCAGGTCTCAAACACGAGCTGGGTGAAGCTGGTATAGATAGGCCGAATCAGGTATCCATATTGTTGCGACATCACCTCGGGCAAAGCCTGGCGGATCAGGGTACTCCGGCAGACATGATTGCCGAACTGCTCGGACACAACAGCACGGTTGCGGCGCGTGCTTACGTAACTGCCACCCCAAACATTGCCCGGATCAAAGAGAAAGCTCTGGGTAAGAGCCCGGCCTATCAACGCATCATGCGCAGCTTATTAACTGGGAAAATCGTCAAACGCCGCGATACGGCTCCTGAAGCAGCCGTCCGCGGCGTCATTGATACGCAGTACATAGGCGATATTGGTGCCTGCGCCCTGCCCGTCCATACCCACTGCCCCTACAACCCTATATACGCGTGCTACACCTGCAAGAAGTTCCACCCCTTTGCTGACGGCCGCCATGAGCAGGTAAAGGATGCGCTCCAGCGGGAGGCCCAACGGTTCATTGATATGGCAGAACAAGCCGGTGATCTCAGTCAAAATCGGCCCCTCGCCCAGCATCAGATAACCATCCTGGCAGTAAGCACTACGATCGAACGCTGCCGGCAGCACACGGAGCTTGCCGTAGATGACGCTGTCTAGGGCAAGGCAGAGCCTCGAAGGTTTCATTAAACAGGAAAAAGTGATTTTTCAGTCTTTATCGATTCCAACCCCTTGGGAGTCAGCGCTATGGTCGGTCCAGCATTGGTTACCTCAGCGCTTAAAGCAGCAGACTATAACCTTTGAAACTCAACGACAATCACTTGAAAAGAATGGCTATTCTGTTCCTCCTAAAGCTGCTCTTCCCTTGGATTTCCAGGATTTTTGCAAGGCATTAATCGTATATCTACAACGCACCCGAAGCCTGAAGTTTTCGATGGTCGCCGCCTACAATATTGCGGTACGCCGGCTTTACAATCCGTTGTTTGAACGACGTGTATCCGACCCTACACAGTTGACGCGGGGCGATTTTGACCGTGTCGTAGAATTTCTCAGAGGGAGTGGCTACAAGAACCTTTACGACGCGATATCTCATCTTCAGGTAATTGCGGATACGATCGATAAACTACAATTAACCGACACCGCCATCCACTTTACACATGATGCAAAACCAGAGAAAAGCCGCCACGAGTTCATCTCATTGCACGATCCTGATCGTGCGGTAAAACAGCGTAAATCTGATGAGAGATTACCTTCTCGTGAGGCGATGGAGGCATATGCCATATGTTCGAACAACCCACTCAGTGACGGCGAAGAAATTTTGCTGCGTGTGATCGATTTATTGATCGCGACTGGACAACGAGGTAACGAAGTAGCGGTAATACCCTATGATTGTTGGGTCGAAAGGCCGATCAAAGGGGCGACAGGAGAAGTAGTTGTCGATGCCCATGGCAAGCCACTGGTCGAATGCGGGATTAGGTACTTTGCGGAGAAGCAATTTCAATCCCGGGTTCATTGGCTGGCTGAAAGCGATATTCCTCTAGCCAGGCGCGCAGTAGAGCGATTAAAAACGCTAACCAATGAACAACGAGAAATTGCCGCCTGGCAAGAGCTCAACCCAGGACGTATTTGGAGTTACCCCCCTCAGTCAGTGATCTCCGATGCAAAAGTCTTGGACTGGCTAGGTTTTAGCGAAGCAAGAAGTGCAAGCAGAAATCTATACCTTTTCCTCACACGCAACGGTGTCCATCCGTTTGACGATGAGCCAGATGAAAAGCGAGGAAGGTCGTTAAAACGACGCTACGTTGCCGGGGAAATTGAACGACTGATCGTCCCGAAGCTCCGTGGACACGAGGTATTGACAGAAAATCTCGGGGGACAGATTCGTATCGTACTTAGAACCAGCGAAACGCTTGCCATCGCTTTCGACGGCCAATTTCGTTTCGGTGGACGTGAGGCAAATGTGTTTCGTGCGGTCCCGCGTCGGGTCACCATCGTGGACATCAATCACGCATTAGGTGACGATGAAAAATACACGTCCATTTTTTCGCGCCGCTCATTAACCGAATCCGATGGGACTCCGATTCGGCTCACAAGCCATCAGCCTAGACACTGGCGGAACACCATTTATCACTTGACCGGAATGAGCGATGTTCAGCAAGCGTTGGCCCTGGGGCGCAAAGGCCTTGACCAGAATGTTTATTACCAACACACGACCATTGAAGAAAACACCGCTGCCCATCATGAGTTCCTGGCGTTCAATAGCTATCACGAGCGCATCGAATTTCTACATACAGGCATAAGAGATAAGCGCATTCATGGCGCTTTGACCAACAGTTACCATGCTTTGCTATCAGATAAAGGTACAACAACTGCGGAAGCATTCCTCACCGTACACGCCACGGCGCTGCATGTGACCCCTTTCGGAGGTTGTATCCACGATTTCTCCCAGGCCCCCTGCCCTAAGCACCTTCAATGCTGGAATGGCTGCTCGCATCTACATCTGATGGGCACTCCATCGGAGCGGGTCAACCTTGAAAAACAAGCAAAGAATCTGACGAAGGCAATATCCATTATGCGCGACGCAGGCACCGGAGAGGCAGGCAGCGATGTATGGCTAGCAGACCAGGAAAACAAGCTCAAGAATTTAAAGTCTGTCCTTGCACGCGATACCAATGGAGGTGTGCAACGCGTGTTTCCAAACGGGCGTCCAATCACGGTTGTGGAATCGGACAAACGACAAAGTTCGGTATCAGATGACTAGGGGCAATTATGGCACGACGACAGACATTGAGGGGCGGCACTCTTGACGAAGCAATAGACGCTCTCCTCGCCCAGATGATTAGCTCAGGAGTGGAGCTCGCTCCCATTTCCCGACCGGAGGTGCAGCGCCGGCTGGGCCTGACAAGCCGAGGTACGCTAGGAGGTGACCGTGGAGACAGAATTGAGGCCGCCCGTATTGTTCAAATGAGGGAAAGCGGTAGGGATCCAGATGGTGCCCGCCGGCGCAGAAGTCTCGAAGAGCGTATTGCAAGTCTTCAAGCGGAGAACGCTGCGTTGGCAAGACAGCGAGACAAGCTTTTCGAGGCTCTGTCAGTGATAGCACACAACTGCCTTATGAACGGTTTGGACGTAGAGTCAGTTATGGCACCGTTGAGAAACACCCAATAGATCAGATCAGTAGTCTTCGTATCGACTACAGATTACGGCATGGTGACCTGCCCACAGTGCTAGACAGGACCGTTTCAGCTCTAACGACTACACATTACGGTACACATCCCCTGTCTACTTTTATCCCAGAAGCCAAGCGTTGACATGGGCCTCTACCGCTCGTAGAGTTTGGCGGGTCGCCCTTGAGGCACTTGAGCTTTATCTCCCCTTGAGGGATCTGCAAAGCCCGGTAACGACCGGGCTTTCGCCTTTCTGCTGTGTTGCTCTGAACGTCTCATAAGACGTTCCCTCGTATTCACCCTTTTATCGCCGTTGTGTTTTAAGCCAGACTCGGATTGCTAAGGGCCCTCGTACTCGCCCTCAGTTTAATCGTATGCGTCCGGCCAAGTCATCTACCCAGCCCCGCTAAGCCAAGACATGGTGTGCACTTAAATTTAAGTGGGCACCAGTTCTAGCCTTTTAATCGGGTATTTCATGCAGCCAACACGCCGTTCTTATTCCAAGTCCTTCAAAGCCCAAGTCATTCAAGAGTGTGCTCAGCCCGGTGCTTCGATTGCCAGCATCGCACTCAGCCATAACCTCAACGCAAACCTCGTCCACAAATGGATTCGGCTGCAATCGCAGAAAAGCACAGCGCTGCAACCTGCATTTATTCCATTACCCGTGTCGCTGGCTGGGGCAAAATCCCATCCGTCATCATCGAACATCTGCGTTGAAATACAGCACCCGCGTGGCACCGTCAAAGTGAACTGGCCCACTGAAAATGCTGCTGCCTGCGCGACCTTTCTTCGAGACCTCCTGCGATGATTCGCATCGACTCCGTCTGGCTCGCCACCGAGCCGATGGACATGCGCGCCGGTACCGAGACGGCATTAGCCAGGGTGATCTCCGTGTTCGGTGCGGCGCAGCCGCACTGTGCTTATCTGTTCGCCAACCGCCGCGCCAATCGCATGAAAGTGCTGGTGCATGACGGCTTCGGAATATGGCTAGCGGCGCGCCGATTAAACCAAGGCAAGTTCCACTGGCCAGGCATTCGCCACGGTTCTGAGATGGAGCTGGATACCGAGCAACTTCAGGCATTAGTGCTGGCCACCGCCTTCTTGATCGTTTCGACCTCGACATCCTAGGCTGCGCAGTGACCTACCTTCTGGTCGGCTTCAGCGCTGAATCGGTGCTCAAGGCGCGGCCGCGTGCGTCGACGTTCGTCAGCCATTTTTAAGGCAGTGTGATGATCCTGCTATCGCCCTGGCCTGATCGGTCGTATGGCCGAAATGCACGCTAGCTTTTACTCTCGCCATTCAGGCTTTGGTCAGTTTTTCGAGAGTCAGGTTGCAACTGGCGTTGCGGAGTTTGCGGGACGACTGAACAATACGCGTAACGCCATCTGGGTCGCTGAGAGCGCTGGCCGGATTGTGGGATCGCTGGCTATTGACGGAGAGGATCTCGGAAACGATGAAGCCCACCTGCGCTGGTTCATCCTTGACGATGGCTGCCGTGGTGGCGGTATAGGTCGTCACCTTCTCACCGAGGCATTAGATTTCTGCGACCGGCAGAATTTCTCAGCTATACAACTTTGGACATTCAAAGGGTTGGAAGCTGCCCGGCGCCTCTACGAATCCTTGGGTTTCGAGCTAACTCATGAAGAGCAAGGCAATCAATGGGGTACGGCGGTCACTGAGCAACAGTTCACGCGTAAACGCTGAGCAGCATTCTATGAAGAGTCTGCAAACTCGCACAAAAGGCTAGAACTGGTGACCACTTAAATTTAAGTGCACACCATGTCTTGGCTTTGCGGAACTGGGTAGATGACTTGGCCGGACGGTTACAAAGATCCCACCTACTCGGTACCTAGGCCCCTATCGATACACGGGTACAGGTAAAGCTTTGCTGGTTTCAGCCGAAACATTCCGAACGGAGAAAAAACTGGCTAC